>Ga0307510_10005205_pt1 | contig 15465 bp, 18 predicted proteins | sample 12_EM_MG_FD_207224 | JGI IMG/M metagenome (GOLD analysis project Ga0307510, IMG submission 207224) | Populus trichocarpa ectomycorrhiza microbial communities from riparian zone in the Pacific Northwest, United States - 12_EM | ecosystem: Host-associated > Plants > Roots > Unclassified | place...
CTGTTTATGGTACTTGGCTGCTTGTGGGGGGAAATACAGCTCCATGTTGTAGAGGCGGCAAAGAAATGTCCTTCCTAGCGGGACGACAGCGGAGATGAAGTTTAGATATCCGGTAAGCTTCTGGATGTCAAGCAGCGAGAGGGATCGGCTATTGCATGCCTCGCTGATGATTTTGCGTGCTTTGTGTAGCTTCTTATCGGGAAGTCAAATTACCATGTTACCAGTATCGAGTACCAACCCAGCGAAGCCCACAGCGGTCCCCTCTTCGTTCTTTCATGTTTTTATACTTAACCCCACTTGCCCACAGAGTGTGGCAAAGATTGTGCTGGATTGCTTGAGGTTGTCTGTTGCTCCTGGGTCTAAAACTAACAAGAAATCGTCAAGGTAGTGAATTATCGTAGCACTAATATTTGCTTTTTTGAGTTGCTGTTCAAGAATCCAGTGGAAAACCTCTGCAAAGAAGTTGAACAAATATGGGGCAGTACGCAGTCCGAAAGGCAGGAACCTTTCAGCGTAAAATATGTCCTCCCATTGGAATCCGAGGAGTGGAGTGTCTGTTGGCGATACGGGTATGTGGCGAAATGCGGACTCGAAGTCGCGCTTAATTAGAATGCTGTTTCTCCCAAACCGTTGGACCGCCTGAATTGCATGTTCAATCCCGCTATATTAGATAGAGCCATAATGCTCGGGGATTCCTGCATTAATCCCGCTCATCTCTCCTGGCGGGTAAGATAGGTGATGGATTCTCCTCTTGCTTCCGTCCGCTTTATCTGTTAGGCCTAGCGGAGATGCTGTGAAGTGGCTTGGTAGGCCATTAAGGTCAGGGAAGACTTCTAGGCGGGATTGGTTAAGTTCTGATAGTATATCGGCTGATACGGTTTCAGCCTCGTCTATGGCGGTCTTTAGGTTGGGGTGAATTGTGGCAATATTGCGGGAACCTTCATAACCTATCCTTGCGCCAAAGGTGCATATTCCTAAGACGGCTGTGACCACGTCGGGGTCTGGGTAATCTTGTGTAAGGTTGCTCCATCCTTCTCTTCTTAGTTGCCCAGTAGGCATTGGCAGGCTGTGGGTGGTAAATAGTGGGTAATGCAGTGATGTATTAGGGCATGCGGGTGCTATGCTAGGTTTGGGAGACAGGTAATCATTGCTTGGGCTGGGTGGTGTCTCCTGTGAAAGCGTGATTGGGATATGAGCTGCTTGAGTAGCAGTGAGCTAAGTATTTTCCAAGGAGAAATACAAGGTCTAAGAGTATAGGAAAAGGCTAAGGAAGTGGCATGAGAAAGGTGGGGGTAGCTGGGACGGCTAACGTCTATTGGGCCCTTGGTATCCAGTCCCTGTGGGGCATTGCGCTGCGCGGTGGTTGCTACCACAGGAAATGCACACGTGCTGATAGCGGTAGGGAGTGATTCGGCACTCCCGATAGTTCGAATTTCTGCATGGTGGTGCTATAGCTGGTACAGACCCTGTGTTTCCTCTTGCATGATGGGATTGGCTAAAGGCTGATGCAAGGCTGCTGCCGACGGGCTGGTGTGCTTGCCCCGAGAGATTCTCGCGTATAGGCAGCTTGTGAATCCGGCGGAGAGATCCGGCAGCTGGCTTAGTGCTTTGTGGCCAGGGGCCTCGTGGCGCTGTCTGCGCGAAGCATTTTGGGGCTACAAGCTCGCTGTCAAGTAGTCGCCATTCGCTAGCATGATAAATGCTTTTCCCACTCGCAACCCTCTTCCGGTGGAATTGGAAGTGGTAAGCCTTCACTCCCTCCCATGCCTACTTTTCCAGTAAGTCGTACAGGTTCATGGTGTATATAGAGAGTGCTGTGGCGAGGTTCCCTTGGAGATGAGATGGTGCTAGCTTAACTAGGATTCCGCAGTAGGCCGCCCAGGCTTTAAAGAAGCTGCTGATTCGATACTCACTCTCTCTGCCATCCCTTTCGGCTTGCTCGAACTCAATCCCTCCAATGCTAATTGTTCTTTGCGTTTCAGCCCGCTCCTTTTCACTCGCTAGGAGCCGGTAGATGTTTGTAGGCTTGAACCTATTTTCGATGATCTGTACCAGGGTACTGCGTTCGACTCCGGGGAATAGTACTTCGACTGACGCTGCGATAGTTGATGCGCTCTCACTCTCGTGTTGGAATAGGGGTTGGGATGGGTCGTACGTACCAGGAGCCCTCGGTTCCCTCATATTGGTAAGGTCCTGCTCGCTTTGTTTCCTGAGTTCGGCCAATTGGCTCTCTAGTATAGCTATTCTACTGTGTGTAGGGTTGTGTGGGTGGGGCTGGGTGCCTCAGGTTGGGAAGGGGGGTTGCTGGGTCCGCTGGGGAGTGGGACTCAAGGGGTTCTGGTTATTGGAGGTGAGTTGGAGAACCACTCGGTCCACAATATCCTGTTCGTGCGAGCGGAGGAGTTCACGCATTGTACTGAGATTGATTGGTATGTCTGATGGGGAGCGTGATAAGGTGTGGCTATCTACATCTCTTGATGATATCGGAGTGGCTGGCTGTGGTGAGATCGTGTTTGAGGGCTGGGAATGTGAGATATTTATCCGTTCATTGTTGGGGGAAGCGTGCCTGTACTGGGGGGTGCTCGCCTCGGGTTCCTCACTATTGCTACATGGGGAATTGGTATGTTCGGTCCTGGGGGTACTGTGATCCAGGTCTCGTTGTTGGCCATAACGACTTGGGGCTTGTCGGGTACGCGTGTTCTTCCTTACTCCTGCTGGTGCCCTTCGCCTGGTAGCTGGTGTGGAGTTGCCTCCACGTGCTGTAGCTCTTCTGGGGGCCATAGTGTATTTGTGGTGGTGGCTAATGGCTAAGGCCGGATAGGCAGTGGCTTTGGATGGGTAGAGATAGTGGTTTGAGACAATAAAGAACGCGAGAAATAACGAACGCGAGCTGTGAGAAGAGTGGTGATGATGTGGTATGAAGAAGCAGAAAGGGGGACTCGTGTAGTAAGGTTCGATGGGCCGTGCGTGGGAGAGCTATGACCCTGCACTGCCCCGGCAACCGGAGAAACCATGATCCACCAACCTCCACGGCATGCCCGCCCACCCCCCCGGTTGGGTACGTCGCGCTTTGCCCAATTGGCAATGGGTTGTACCAACCCGACATCTCTTTCTGAAAATGATATTGTTACTGTGACACCTATTTCACTATGCTACGGGAAACCCCCATTTGGTTGGGTTTACTATCCGCCAATTATATAAGATGGCGAGTAACTTACTGTAAGAACCTGAATAATTGAGGATCTCGTTAGGCTGTTGGGGTTGCCTCTCTCCTAGGTTTGTTGTATCATTGTTCTTTCTTTTTGTCTCCACTGAGGGCTGGAAGGGAATATTTTCGCTGCCTTTCTCACCCTTAACTTAAAGAGGGAGATTCTACGAGTATCATAATAATATTATGACCGACATCCCAGCGTCGCTCCCAGTTCTTAAGGTATCTCCGCCAAGACCCTTAACGAAAACTGTATACGATAACACCAAGAGAATAAGTTACTCTATTCCGACGTCTCCCAACACCCCGGCCAGACTCCAACCCCCACAATTTTTAACCACTCACCCACCACCCACCACCTGATCAACAACCATGGGGGAGTCCAAAGCAGACAGTGGAGCCAACAGCAAATCCAGCAACTCCAAAGACAAATCCAAAGATGCCTCCTCCTCATCTAAGACCACCGCAAAGGGCAATAGCAAATCTGACAAGCTCAATAGTGGGTTGGAACAACCCGTTGCTAATTGGGCAAGCACGGGGAGTAGCACCCAGCAAATCAGGGCCGTGTCTCAGACCGGGATGGAAAAAGGTATACCCGGTTGCTGGGCCAGTGCGGGGTCAAAGCTCCTTGACCATGGGCCCGTGGACCTACCACATACATATTTCACCTCCGAACTCGCCCCCTTTGTCACGCGATCATCATGCTTCCTACACCTGGCGTTCTCCATTCTCCTACAACTCGCGTTCTTCATTTTCCCACCCACCACCCCTACTGGATCCTCTTGCGCCCAAATTGCCACCTAGGGATACATCGGCGGTAACGATCTCCTTGGCAAGGGCAGCGGCAACCTTCCCAATGCCTCCGGCAGTGGAACAATCAATCCTAGAACCAAGAGGAGGATATGGGCCTGTGTTTCCTTGGATGGCTTTCTTTTCCTTTTCTTATTTATTTTTCTTTCCTTTCTCATTAATTTGATATCTGCAATATATGGGTTCTTGCGTTGGAAAATTGGAGTCCTCAAACTCCATAAACGTCCGACATATCCTCTGCGAGAAGCGGGGCAGGGTAGAAACTATTCTGGAGCAGCTTGCGAATGGGAAGAAGTTCGATGCTATTGCTAGGGAGCTCAGTGAAGATAACGCACGGAAGGGAAGATCGTTGGAGTGGAACGCTCGTGGGTCTCTGATCAAGGCGTTTGAGGATGCTGCGTATGCCCTCGCGGTGTCTACTGTTGGTAGGCCAGTTTACGTAAATCCGGCGGCGAAGACTGGTGAAGGGTCCGCATCCGCCTCATTGAGGTGCGCTGCGCGTGTTATGCTGACTCCCTACTTCTTGGTTAGGTATCACGGTGAGTTTTCACAACGGCTTCTACCACGATTAGTGGAAGGATAGGAGGTTATAAATAAAGATGACAGGCATAATGATTGAAGGTCTCAAATAGCTAAGAGAGAACTTGGGGCGTAGATTCCTCTCAGCTTTGTTGGGCATCTAGGGGATTAGGACATCCATATTGTTTCATCTGCTGATAATCCTCTCTGAGGCGAGCCATTGCTTTCTCAAGGGAAGCAACCCATATGGAGCATTGCTATCTGTGACATGGTGTAACCAGAATTTTCCTTGAAGAGTTTTGTGCTCCCGGGCATTCACGCCCCATCCCGTGATAAGAGAACTATTAGGACCCATCGTGATATTGTCTGTAATGTAGATAAAAAAGGGACAAGAGACCAAAGAGTTTAGCATCCGGATTCCCACATGGGCGGCCACTGTCCTACTGACCGGCTGATATAATGTTTGTTTCCTGCAGAGCGGACAGGGTGAGGGGTTTTCGTCGCTCTATGGCCGAACACACTGATGTGGTATCTTTTTTCTTAAAGCCACTAACCAAATCCGTGTGGTTAGACACATTTTACACCAAAATTCGTCATCTTAATGGGATTTTAACTAGGCTCTCACAGTGGTCCTAGGTAGAAAACTTCCCAAAAACTAACCACGCAGTTATACACGGCGCGTGTAAGAACTGCCCTCCAACCTTTCACAGAGGGTTGAGACCCTTTCTCATCATGTTACACCACATCAGAGATTGTGACATTGGTGTATTGAATTGAAGGGAGGATTATCTCGGTGAATCGATAATGATGACCTCCGGGGTTGACAGAGCTTTGGGAGCTTGTATGGCCTTCAATTGGGGATAAGTATGCCCCAAATGTATCATGAGATATTGGGCACATGGGGTGGCTTCGGATCGGGAGCTTTGAAAAAGGAGATTCAGTTTTCGAATGGTGACACCAACAATTGAAAAGTGAGGCTTGGCCTATCTCCTGGTGCGTCCCGGCGTAATCGCCAAGATTCCTGACCAGTTACTTTACCAAATTGCAGCAACAACGCTTCCTGTAGGCACGTGCGACTGTAACAAAACTACAAGTATGAATATCAAGCATGTAGTATCATGCCTGAACAGAGGGATTAAAATTTTGTATGGTAGATTGTCTTTGCAGGCCTGGGTGCCCCTACTAAATCTCGGCGCAGATGTTTAGGGAATTCTTGCGGGATATCTGGGAATCTTTTGCCCAGCTTGAGGCGATCCTTGATAGATGATCGTACTCGCCAGATTCAAAAGTATTCGGAAATTCGGCCATTTCCTTCCCTAGTATTCCTAGAATCTCGGAGCTAAGATTTCCGGATACTTTTGAATCAGGCAGGTACATCCGGGCGTGCCAGTGAAGAAAATCGTGGGTCCCCGGCACCCGTATAGAATATCTTAGGTTTCCCCATAATATTATGCCAGGTGCATTGTTCGTGCGGATCACAACCAACTGCGCCATACCTTAAAAACCCGCTAAAATCCACCATCTCCTAAAGGCTTCTAATCCCTGCAATCTGAGACAAAAGGCCCGGTGTTTTTCCAGACGTGTTGCAATCCGGGCGAGCTGGGGTTGCTATTAACCTGTGCACGCGTCAGAGGGCATGTTCCCCTGCCCATTTGACAGGGATTATTTTGTGGGCTAACCAAATTAACTGTTCATCGACCTTGCGGGATATACTTGTACAACATTTGTTTAAATCCCCACCTCTACGAGTAGGCTAGAAGCGCATGCACGAATGGTGGATGTGCCGGTAAGGGGGGGGGCTTGTTGTCCCCCGGGGCTTCCTGATGGGAGTCGTCCACAATCTTGGAACGCCCACATGTCCAATCAGGACATTTCCCTTCAATTGGCCGATGGGTGGTGATCCAAGGCTCCAAGCCAATCAACTGTGTCCGTGTACCTCACTTGGGGGGGCTATGTACTGGGATGCTCTCCAATCATACTACGAGTATAATACTAGATCTGATAGTCAGATCCGCACCAGCTCTGCACTCCCCAACACACTTTACTTGTAAAATGCAGAACAATTGGCTACGGTACTTCCGAGACACCTTACTGATAGAGTGTGGAAAACCTGGCTTCCCCGACACACTTTACTTGTAAAGTGCACAACATTCGTTACTTCCCACACACTTTACTGGTAGGGTGCCGAAAAGCTGTCTTACCCGACACACTTGTAAAGTGCACATTCGTTGCTTCCCACACACTTTATTGGTACCGTGTTGAAAAGCTGGCTTACCCGACACACTTTACTTGTAAAGTGCACAACATTTGTTACTTCCCACACACTTCATTGGTACCGTGCTGAAAAGCTGGCTTACCCGACACACTTTGCTTGTAAAATGCAGAAAAAATCTGGCAAACCTAATTAGGAGAAACGGGAAGGCACATCTTGGTCGAGAAGAACAGTAGGCTTCCACACACCATCTGAATAAATAGGCCCTCTTAGCGCATCTAACATACAGCCCTAACGACCCCGAGCTCCACAGTGCAGTACGGCACCTACCATACGACCATCCTGCCAAACAAATAAAAAGTCTTTCTATCAATGACCGAGGCACAAGCAAACGAATTCCGAACCGGAGAAATCGTCGCTATCGCTTTCGCGATAATCACAGCAATTGTTGGCCTGCTCCAATTGTTCCCCAACTGGAGGTTCTGGGAGCCTACACAGCCTGTTGTATGCTTTATCTGGCCCACCCTATCTTTCTTAGGGCAGTCGTTTTCTTAGGGATTCCTTATGCAAGTACTAACAGTGTCACACTGTAGGTACTGACCAAATACCCAGAAACTCGGTAACGGTTTGCCCAGAACAATTGTTCAAAACTTATTTGCTTGGATAGCTGCTAACGCGCAGCGAGTAGTCCGGTTTTTGTCGTCAACTGCATCGGCCAACTAAACTTCCAACATCCAGAGCATGAGGTCGACCTAGAGCGGGGTTCTTTATCTAATCCAGCCGCGAGAAGGAATACGGAGCGAAGGGTCACGGAAGTATAGAAGGATAATGTACTGCATAGGATAGATCAAGCGGCGTAGTGAGGGTTGGGGTATGATTTGAGGGTCTCATTTATCTCGAAATTTAAGGCGCTGCTCGGCACGCCGCTATATCAAAATGAATGTTATTTTTCCTAAAAGCTCGACTTTTGCCAAAACTCCATCGGCCAAACGGTATAAAAGAATTCGTATCTGGAGCGTTTCTGCAATTCTGACGATTGTGATGGAGAGAAAATCTTCCAGGAGGTTGTAGGTTGAGCTGCGATCAAAGAGGCGAAACGTTATGATAAAATATTTTATTTGCACCCAAAATGGCATAAAAGTTAGAAAAAGGCAATTTTTCTGAGGGGCCGAGTAGGGCCTAACTTTTTGTTTTTTGATTATTCTCCCTCTTCCTCCTCCCCGGCTCGAATATCCCATATTCTCCCTTTCCGCCCTGCTCTTCTCAAATCTCCTCTATCCTCTTAGCCCCTCTGATAAAGTACTTACATCTATCGTAAAGTGTCTGAAAATGAGAAAACGTTTTTTTGCTGGCTAACTTAGGCGGTTGTGTAACAATATTCGTATTGCCAGATACTTAGTTCCAGGGGTTGTAGCATCATGATGTTTTGACAGCACGAGAATGGTGTGGAGGGGAAGGCGCGGACGGGCTACATCCGTTACGTTGGCCCCCTGTCAGAGACTGTCCTAATACAACCCAATCGAAAAGAAGAATCAATATGATAATCATGTAGAAGCATGGCGGGCTGAGTGAATTTTTTGGGATATCCAATTCCTGGAGGCACCAAGATAGACTGGGGTTTTTTCCTTTTCTTTTTCTCCCTTCTCCAGGTGGTGGAAATAATGCATGGGAGGGCGTTAATCCTTGCAGGAAAGGGAAAAAAAGAAAGGAAAACCCCTTATCACCGGTCCCGACCCCCCGCCGGCGCATAGCAACTATCACACGATGTCACTCGAATTCCCTAATCAGGCTTAGTACTAGCACACATACAAATTCCGCGCCTAGTGATGGTGGTGGACTTTTGTCAACTCCCTACCACGATACCCCCCCCTCCCTTCCCCCCCTGCCTTCTTACTCCAATTCTTGGCACCGTTCAAGTACTTGTACTTGTGCTGGTATTTCAGATACCGGTATCGGGCGTCAAGCATGAGCTTGCTGCTTGTGCTACATTCACCCAAGTACCGTAGGGCGGAGAGACCGTGCGCAACCCATCCCCACTTCCTCTTTTGTTCGACAATGCCGGGCTGCCTGCTTTCCTGAAAGGGAACCAGATCAAATATTTCCCAGTGTTGCTTCCAGTTTATCGCGCATATTCTCAACACAGAATCAAAAATTAACACTATTGGGACCATTAATCCCATATACTGGAGGGCTCCACGGAAGGACTTTCCAAGCCTTGGTTTTTGTGCCCGGTTTCCTGGCCCTAGTAGTCTTCCATCATTATCCCCAAGAGGGGGGGGAAATGGGAAAAAATGGAAAACCCCACAGACGACACCCTACGGTACCAAAGACCTCCTGAGGCAAGGTTTCGGCGAGGCCCTCTACCCCGCATCCCTTCTCTATTGGGCACTACGATACTTATCACTTCCTCACTTCCTGCCCCTTTTTTTTTAATTCTCGACATCATTCAAGTATCATACCGGTATTTCTGATATCGGGGGTAAAGCGTGAGCCCATTGCCCTACCTACACTGTACTATACTGTACAGTGCGGCTCCCAGAAAATGGGAAAAAGGAAAAAGCTCTTGTCGCCACTCTAGTTAGATTATTTATTCCGCTTTCTTTCTCCCTTGGGTACTATGATACTTATCCTTTCCCCCCTTTCTGCTGCTTACTCTAATGCCCGAGATAATTCAAGTATTTTCTGATATCTGGCTTGGTGGGATGGACTGGCGGGGTACCCCTTACTCCATTTATAGTGCTCCTTCCGTTTCGAGTTTTCAATATTGAAAAGACACCTGCTACAGCCACATGACTTGTATATAGCTCCTACATACACCGCATCATCCTACACCACATCGCCTCTTTCATCCAATCACAAACCTTCATTCAATCCATAACTTCCCCCCCATTCATTCTCAAGGAAACAGAACTTTTAACCGATTCTACCGCCTATTCGTTGATTCGTAAAAAACAGCCGGAAATAGATATAACAATCTCGTAGAACCTGGACGTAAAGCACTAATGCTCGGCATTTTCATGTCTACTGTAGGTACCTTACGAATTGATTAACACCCTCCTTCTTCCCGTCCTCCTCACCAACCCCCTCACCCCTTCTCTCTTCCTCCAATAACCCCCCCCCCCCCTGTCAGTCCACAACAGGTTTAGGCCTGCAAGTTAGCGGAATTACGCACACCAGTTAATGAGTCAAGCTCATAGTGAAAGCTGATAATTACCGCGACGGAAAAGTACTAGCCCTTTGCAAGGGTTTTTGCCTTTGAATCTTGAGGTTAGAGGGGCCTCGGAGATAGCGAATTTCATAAGTCAATACGGTATGATACCTATACTGGCTAAGATATCCGAAAATGAGACAAGGTTTTTTCGCCGGTTATGTGGCCGTTTAACAACAGCCGTATTTTCGGATGCTTATTTCGAAAAACAAGTATGAGAGTGTTCGCTGAGTGAGGGCAATTAGTAATAGGCATTGTTTTGTTCCCCTGCTTTGATCAATTCGCTTCTCTGCCTGCCAAACACCCATGTTCGTCCGTTAGCCGCCAGCTTTTGTTGGGGACGCGTTAGAAACTTAGTAGCCAATCGTTCATAATAGTAGCTAGAACGGTGACTAGAGTTAGGCTAGGTGTTTCCGAGGTCACCTTCAACTTTAAAGCACCAAATTTACGGATATTAACTACCAGATTGCACCGCGCGCCTAGAACAAACCAGAAAGGGAATCTCCAAGAAGACCGCAAAGGTCTGTGAGCCCCCCCACCGGCCCCTCCCTTAGATAATCCTTGGAAGAAAATACATGACCCCCCCTCCTCTTGATAACTATAGAACTTGAATGTGGCGATGCGCTACAGGTCTCCCTAGATTGGGTTTTTGACAATCTTCCCGGGGGTTTAGGTAGCTGTTACCATGACCAGCATGACTTCAAAGTTTCAGATTTTGCCATATAGACAGAGACACTCCCACACCTCTTAAGAAAGAAATATACCAAACAAACTACAGCCCCCTTCTACTAGGGGAACCTGGATTGCCGAACAAACCGGGGTAATCGTACTTTGTGTTGGGGCGTTGAAGCCGCCTCTTCTGTGGAGTATTTTCCTTTCACCCAACTTGGTAGAGGGTTCAAGACTGTCCCTCTTCATGCTTTTCTCCCCTTAATCTGATCCTAAGGAGGGAGCTCCGGGCTCCCACTTGAGGCCCAACTATTGACACTTTAGTAGTTTATTGCCGCTCGACCGACCTCCCTTCAGCAATTGTCCAGTTCCCGTGATCATGGATAATCACTCGCTGAAGAGCCCAGACCCTTTGTAGCAGATCGCAATAGTCGGGACGGAGGAGTGGATAGTAAACAGTCAATATTATTAACCGAAATTGCGTCAACACGAATAATAAGAAAGATACAGCCCAGCTGTATAGTAAGGTGTTTCGAACTTGCCATTACCACCGAGATCCCTTAATACCTTCAACAAGGAATCGGAAAAAAAGAGATCTTCAATGGAACCATACAGGAGCAACTAGAACAACGAAGGAGAGCACTTACTAGTCATAACTAGGATCCATTTTGAGAAGAGGTAGAGAAAGAGACCCACACTAACATTTCTAAATAGCTGATCACCGAGTGATATTTGATGTCAGCAAGGTACAATGTCGGAGGCGTGAGTGATGAACTCTTTCTGAAAAATAGTATTGTTATCATGACATATTCTACTATGTGGGAGTCTTCCATTTGATTCTGTATTGCTATCCGTAGTTATGGATCCCCTGGAATTTCGTTGCGGGTAGGGTGGGCTACAGAAAACAAGGGACAAAGTTAAATATAGAATAATTGGGAGTGTAAAATTTCCTGTAGTATTTTACATCCCACTACTCCCTAGGACTCAGCGGCTTGTAATAACAGGACTACATTGTCCCTTCTCTCTTCCCTGAGATCCTGTTGTAAAATTCAATTATGACCAATAGCAACAAACTAGACTTCATTGGAAACAATTCACTTTTCAGTCCCCAATTTTCCAACGCAAGAACAAATATATTGCAGATATCGAAGTTAACGAGAAAGGAAAGAAAGATAGGAAATGAAAGAAAAATAAAACCACCTAAGGAAACACAGGCCCATATCCTCCGCTTAGTTTTAGAATTGATTGTTCCACTGCCGGAGGCATTGGGAAGGTTGCAGCTGCCCTTGCCAAGGAGATCGTTACCGCCGCTGTATCCCTGTGTGGCAATTTCTGGCGCAAGGGGATCCGGTAGGGGTGGTGGGTGGGAAAATGAAGAACGCGAGTTGTAGGAAAATGGAGGATGCGAGGTGTAGAAAGCACGATGATCTCGTGAAAAGGGGGAGTTCGGAGGTGATATGTGTATAGGGGAGGGTCCACGGACCCATGGGCTAGGAGCTTTGACCCCGCACTGGCCCGGCAACGGGGTATACCTTTTTCCACCCTTGTCCGAGACATGGCTCCGATTCGCCGAGTGCTACTCCCTGTGCTTGCCCAATTGGCAACGGGTTGTTCCAACCCACTATTCATCACCATTGCCATAATTACGAAGGACAAATGCAAACCACAAGTATGCGACTCGGATATAAACCATCAGTATGTAATAGGTCTTCCTCCTAACAATGTTTCTAGCCAGTGTGTAGATCCCACACGTTCAACTAAGCATATTTTCTAAGTTAACTTTGGCAGGATCCGTCGGACCGCTGCAGCGGCGCTATAGCATTGCCTCTCCTGGTAAAGTCTAGTGCATTTTTTCTTTTTATTTGTCCCGACTGAGTTCTAAAAGAGAATCTTTTCGTTGTGCTTCTCCCCTTGGTCCTAATGGGGAAACTCTGGAGTCCTGAACTCATCTATAGTTCAAGTCATCTATAGTGTGCACCAAATGGTCTGTAACCCGGGATGCCCCGCCATAAAAAACATGTATCATACCGTAAAAACTTTTGCGATTCGCCGTTTCGGTTAGGTGGCAAATCTCGGGATGCACAGACAAATCTTATTGAGAAGGGTTAGTACTTTCCTGGCATGGCATAGCCTCAGTGCTTTGGCCTTGTTTGATCTTCTCAACCTGCCAAACTAAACCTATCCTGTGCTAATGACTCGGTTTTACAGGAATCCTCAGATGGCAGATCGCAAAAGTTTTTACAGGTACTGAAACGATGATTTCGGTCCGGGGAAGAACTTTCCTCCCGTGAAGCAAGATAGATAAAGGAAAACAAAAAAACGTAGCAGAGAAAGGGGAAATGATATCACGGTAGGGAAACAAAACAATACCGAAAGTGGGCAATCGCTGCTCACACAGAGGGTAAAGTCAAAGAAATCGTTTATGATGATCAAAGAACTCGGAAGATAAAAAGTTGATACCTATCAGTCAAAACCCACGAGCAAAGTAGTCTATGCACAGGTTGTTGTCCGTCTTGTCTGTAGTCTTCATTAACTCCACGCCTGCTTCTTCAACCCCACGATCCTTCTCATCCCTTAGTCATCCAGCAACCCACCGCATAGTTTCCCTAACTAGCTAGCTATGTAACCCACGCGCCTATAGAAAGAAAATAAAAAACAAAAGGATACAAGGAACAATTTAGTTTAACGTTGGCCCATACTAAGCCCCACAGTACCCATGTCCAATCCCTGCGCAAATCATAGGTTTTATAATAATGGTCTACCGTACCTATTCTCAAGAACAGATATTTAAGCACTTTTGAGCTATTATTTTTCATCTCAACACACTCTTGAGATATTCTTTACATATCGGCATTCTGCTAACACATGTGGCTCAACGGTTTTATAAATATCTACGCATCAGTGGGGAATTGAACCCAAACACTTTTTCTAAATACTATAAGAACTGGAATAATTGAACCTCGCGCTACGACGTCCGAAATTCCCTCTCTTGCATAGGAGAGCGAGCGGACAGCGAAAACTGACCCCCTCAGACCGAGCTTGAGACAGAGAAAAAAAGAAAAAAGTGTCAGACCATACCAACAAAGGCAACTCCAACGTCCTAGCGTGAGGCTCAATTATTCCGGTTCTTACGGTACCGGTACCGGTACCGCAAAAACTCGAGTTATCCACTATCTCCGCCCGGTGTCTAATCTCCATGTTCAGAGACAAACCCCCTAGAAAGGATTAGTGTTCTCCTCATACGGTCCAGTCCAAGCTTCCTGACTGTGTTGATCTCATGAACTGATATTCGCAATTCTGTTAACCTATCAAACCAAACCTATTGTGGGCCGAGAAACAGGGATTAATGGAGATTAGAGGGCAGGTGGAGATATAACACGAGTTTTTGCGGTACTCGTGTATGTTGCTGAATGCCAAGGCGTCCCCCGTTTCGCGCTACCGTATTTGGTGCACACCATCAGGGCCCTGAACCATAGCCCTTACGGTAACTCCGCCAAGACCTATGGCGAAAACCGGGTAACACCAAGCGGACACTCTATTTCAACGTCACCCAACACCCACGCTAGCACCTTCGCCAAACCGCAAACCCCACAATTCCTAACCACGCACCCACCCGCGACCTCCTCAACGACGATGGGAAAATCCAAAACAGACACCAAATCCAACAACAAATCTGGTAGCTCCAAAGGCAAATCCAAAGATGCCTCCTCCTCATCTAAGACCACCGCAAAGGGCGACAGCAAATCCGACAAGCTGAAGCCCGCAAACTCCATAAACGTCCGCCACATCCTCTGCGAGAAGCACAGCAAGATGGAAACCGTTCTGGAGCGGCTCGCGAATGGGGAGAAGTTCAATGCTGTTGCTAGAGAGCTCAGTGAAGATAAGGCAGGCCAGGGAGGATCGTTGGGGTGGAAGACCCGCGGGTCTCTGATCAAGGCGTTTGAGGATGCTGCGTATGCCCTCGCGGTGTCTACTGTTGATAAGCCGGTTTATACAAACCCGGCGGTGAAGACTAGTGAAGGGTAGGTCTGCTGTATTGAGGTATGCTAGGCGCGTTATGCTGACTCCCTACTTCCTGGCTAGGTATCATTGTGAGTTTTCCAAGGGGTTTCGCGACCACCGGACGGTCGATGTGAGGTTACTAACGAAGGCGATAGGCATAATGGTTGAAGGTCGCAGATAACCAAGGGTGTGGATTCCTCGAATTTATCGAGCATCTAGGAAATTAGAATATCGATATATTTTTTCGGCTACTAATAAACCTCTTTAAGAGGAACCTTTGCGTTCCCAAATGAAACGGCTCACATGAAGAGTTGCCATCTGTGCTGTGGTATAAACACCATTGCCCTCTGAAGTGATTTTGTATTCCCAGACATTCATGCTCCGCACCGTGATGCCGCGGCTATTAGCACCCATTTCGATATTGCCTGCTATGTACTTGTAGATCAAAAAAAAACAGAAGACAAAAGAATTCAGCATCTGGGATCCCCACATAGCCACCCACTGCGGTGCTGACCGGATGATGCGATGCTTTTTTACTACAGAGCCGACAGGATGCGAAATTTCCATCGTTCCATATCTGATCACACTGATGTGGCGTTCCCCTTTCTTAATAAACCGCAGCAACAACACTCCCCGGGAGTATGTGCATTATTGAAACACAACCAGAACTATTTCGCCCAATTTGAGGTTATACCTCATCGACAAAAACCGCACATCGGTGGAGCCGCTACAAGTTGTTCACCTGCCCCCCCGGATTGCTCCGTGGCGAATGTGATTCATAACACATCACTCGAAGGCCAAAGGGCCGTTCCTGGAATTGAAGAAACCCCCCAAGCT
>Ga0307510_10005206_pt1 | contig 15461 bp, 15 predicted proteins | sample 12_EM_MG_FD_207224 | JGI IMG/M metagenome (GOLD analysis project Ga0307510, IMG submission 207224) | Populus trichocarpa ectomycorrhiza microbial communities from riparian zone in the Pacific Northwest, United States - 12_EM | ecosystem: Host-associated > Plants > Roots > Unclassified | place...
TGCCGGTGCGGTTCAGCATCTCGGCCTGACGCTCGCGGTCGCGCGACCGGGCGATACGTTCCTCGCTGTCGGCCATGCCGGTCAGCATCTGCACCTGCGACATCTCGTGCTGGAGCATCGCGTTTTCGGCGCCGATGCGCGCCTGGATCTCGAGCACGGCCTTCTGGTCGCTGGTGCCGTTGATCTGGGTCATCAGCGACTTGATCTGATCGAGCCGGCCGGACGCGGCTTTCATGGCGTCCTGCAGCATGCCTTTCTGCTGATACGGCTGCGCGAGAGTGGCTTGGCATTCGGTGCGAGCGCTGCCGGCGCGGTCGAGGCAGTTGTAGAGCATCTGCGCGTCGCGCAGCGCTTTCGACGTGCTCGTCAGGCCTGCGTAGCCGGACGAGTCGACGGCGTTGACCAGGTTGTGTGCGTTCGCGGGTACATAGTTCCGCAGCGCGGCGCTGTCGAAGACTTCTCCGAGGTTGCGCATGCCGTTGATGCTGGCGAGCTGGCTCTGCAGGGCTTCGATCTGCTCGATCTGATTGGCGATCTTGGTGACATCGTTCAGCACTTGCGTGATGGTTTGGATCAGGTTCGCGATGTCGATGACGGGGATGCCTTGCGCTTGGCTCCGAGGACTGAAGGACGCGAGCGGAACGACTGCAGCGAAGGCGATGGCGGCTAGGCGAAAGCGTGGCTTCATGAATGGCTCCTTGGTCGAGGTGGGTCAATTGCGGCCGCGCATGGCGGCCAGTCGGTAGGCGGCAGTACGAACGCCGGTGTAGGCGCCGCGCGCGACTGCGCCGGCACCGGTGGCCATGGTTCCGGAGAAGCGAGCGCCGGCAGTGGCTGCTGACCGGGTGGCTTTGCCCGCGGCGTAGGGCAGGCCAGCGCCCGCGCGGACGACACCGCCCGCGGTGTCAGCCGCTGCCGCAGAAGTGCCGCCTGATCGGGAGGCGCGCATGCCGGCGACCATCATTGCGTTCTGGACCATCTGGATGCCTTGCTGGACCGCGGCGCCACCGGTCAGAGCCGATGCAAGGCTCGGCGCCTGGAAACAAATGATTGCCATGACGATCATGAGGACGCAGTAGCGGGTGGCTTCGCCCAGGACGTTGATCGTTGAACCCAGAAAGCCTCCGCCTTCCTGTACTCCATGGAACATCGCTTGCCCGACGTACGCACTCAGGCCCAGCGCAAAAAACGCGAACCACGTGAGCACGACCGCGTTCAACAGCATCGAGAGCCAGCTGTCGAAGAATCGCTGGGTCGGCTTCCACGCAAGACAGAAGACGAAGATCGGCCCCACGCCAACAATGAATGTCAGGAAGACCGTTGCGAGAGTCACGACGAAGACCGCGACGCAGAGGAAGGCGACCGATCCGATCGAGAAGATTGCAGCCGCGAGGAAGAGGTCCAGCCGCGCAATGCCGGCATCCGCCATGATGTCCGCGACTTGCTTGCTCGCGTTGTCGTTGAACTCATCGAGCAAGCCATACGGAGAAATGATGGTGGTCGCGGGTGCGCCCGACGGTAAGAAAGTCGTCGCGACGCCCATCGCAAGATTGTTCGCGGTGTCAGCGACGTTGGAAACGTAGAAGGAAGACTGCAGCGCGAACGCCAAGACGAGGCCGATCTTGCTGACCTTCCACACGAAGCTCGGCACCGTCTCGGAAACCTCGCCACGGAGGACTGCCCAGCCGTACAGGATCACCCAGAGAGTCATGGCCGTCAGTGCGATCGGTGTGATCGCCGTCATCAGAGCAGACACGACGCCAAGCACATACGTGCCCAGGATCGATGTCAGCTTTGCGCCGAGCCAAGTGAACATTTGGATCTCCTGCGCCCGCTTCGATGACTATTGAAGAGCGTCGTACGGCAGGTTTGCCGGAGGACGCGCGAAGAGTTCGACACACTTGCTGCCTAGGTCAGGGTATTGGCATTGAAGCCATGTCTGGCCCTTCTTGACCACCCACAGCCGGCGAAGCTTTTCAGCGCCGTAAGTCGAGGTGCGGCAGCTTCCAGTGCGCGCGAAGGCTTCTGTACATTCGACGAGGCCAGCCTCGGTTTCGACCATGTGCCAGGACCCGGCGTAGCACTTGCCGTTGGCAGCGCAGACCTTGCCCACCGACGCGGGCACCGGCGGTGTTTCAATCGACTTGCCCTTGGCTGTCGATCTGACGGCTTCATTGCCGTTGACGAACTGCGCGCTCGCCGAGAGGCTGACGAAGCCACTCGACACGAGAACGAGGATGGCGAAGACTTTCATGGGGCGCTCCTTTGCGGCTTGGATTTGCGCTCACGAACCGCATCCAGGAGCAAAGGGAGCCAGGCCTTGGGGTCGTCACCCACGCGTTCCCGGATGCCGTCGAGCAACGCGACGTTATCCGTGGTGGCGGACAACACGGTAACGAAGTCCTCCAGGCCGGTGAGGTCCAGCTCGCAGATCGCGCTGCTGTGGCCCTGCTTGACCATGAAGCTGCGTCCGCCGCGTGCGCCGAGGCTCTTGACGATGTCGTACTCGGCCTCGGTGAGACCGAAGCCTTCGATATATTCCTTCTTCAGCGCGTCAGGGTTCGCCAGGAAGATCTTGGTCACGCTTTGCTCGACCATCGTGCGACCGATCGCGTGGTCCAGCGCATCTGACGGGCTCTGGGTGTCGAAGATTCCGAGGCCGTTCTGTTTGCGGATCGTCTTCTGCTTTTGCTTCGCGAAGCCGCTGAAAGTCTCGTTGTCCAGCGCCTTCCAGAACTCGGAGATCACGTAGATCAACCGCTCTCCGTTGACGAGCTCGCCCATCACGTCAAGCAAGTACAACATGATCGGCGTGCGCACCTCGGGCATGTCAAGGAACTCCGTGGTGTCGAAGCCGATCGCCCTGGCGTGCATCAGGTCGGTCAACCGGTCGTCGGCTTCGTCGAACACCCAGCCGAGCGCGCCGCCCTGGCACCAGCGTCCCAGACGCTCGTACAGGCTGTTTTCTCCAGTCTTCGGCAGGTTCTGCCGAACCGTCGAGAACCGGCGCAGTTGCTTGGGCATCATCGCAATGGATCGCACCGCCGCGGAGATCGCGCGCTCGTCGGACGGCAGCAGCGGCAGCGTCGGCGTCTGGATGCAGGTGCGCACGAGTTGCTCCCAGAACTGGATCCGCGCCGGCGTCGGATCTCGTTGCAGCGGATTGCAGCCGGTCGGCTTGCCCGCTTCGAGGGTGAAGTACCGGCCACCGAGCGCGCGCAGCGCGATCTCGCAGCCGCGGTCCAGATCGAACAACACCAGTCGCGGTGCCGGGTTCCACTTGCGCGTCAGTGCCAGCAGCAGCATCAAGAGCGTCGTCTTGCCGACTCCGGTCGAACCGACGATCAACGTATTGCCGGGCAGCTTCTTGTCCTCCGAGTCTTCGTCGTCCGGGCTTTTGTGAAGGTTCAGGTAGAACGGCTGGCCGCTCGGTGTGCGCAGCAGCACCAGGGACTCGCCCCATGGGTTGCCGTCGCGCTTGCCGCGAGGGAAGTTGTGCCCGCTGGCCAGCGCAGCGAATGCCCGAGACGACAGCTTTGCTTCGCGCGGTCGCCACTGCCAGTTGCCGGGCATCTGCGCAAACCACGCAGCATCGGCGACAAGGTCGACGGGGCGCATCTGGAGGCTGCAGGCCTCACCCACCGCGCCGATGGCCTGGGCGGCACGTCGACCGGCGTCGGCGACGTCTTCGCCGAAGACGACCAGGCTGTAGTGGTACTCGCCCATGCAGAACTGGCCGTCCCCGAGTTCGTTCAGCGCTACGTCCATCTCGGTGACTTGGCTCTCCACCACGTCGTCGCTCGCGATCAACTGGTCCCGCTGAAGCTCGAGGGCCCGCATCGCGTCGCGACGCGGCAAGATGGAGAAACTCTGGGTCTCGATGAACTCGCTGCGTTCGTAGAGCAGGGCGTTCAGCACGCCGGGCTCGACCGCATCGGCGTACTCATGGATGTCTACGAAGGCGGCGAAGCGCTTGGTCTCGCCGTTGCGGATCTCGAGCTTGTCCGCACCGAAGGACAGGCGCGACGCGGGGAGCGTCCGGTACAGCGGCCCTGAGTGAAAGGGCACTGGCCGCCAAGTCCCGTTCACCAGGTAGCCGAGAAATTCGGCCAGTTCGGAGTAGGTGCGGCCCTTGCGCTCGACCGACCCAAGTAGCTCTGGGTCGAAGCCACGCAGTACACGCTGGACCAGCGCGGTTTTCTCGTCCATCACGCGGATCGCGTCTTCCTGCGCCTCCGCGATGTCCCGGCGGGTGCGCCGCGTCGACTGGAAAGCCCGGCCGACGGCCGAGACGGTCGGTCGATAGACGAGTGTCATGTAGAGCTCATTGCTCATCATTCTTTGTTTGCGCAGCAGGCCACCGTAGGCTTGCGCCACGTCGCGGGCGAAACCCGGCTCGGCCGGCACGGCCATGTCGTCCTCGATGGCTCGGTGCAGCCGATGCTCCCAGATTGCAAACTGGCCGCCAGCCAAGTTGCGAAGCAGGCTGCACTTGGCTTCGTGGCGCTCCGCGATCGTGTGCTCGTCGGCGCACTCGAACGCCACGCCGTCCAGACGCCACACCCGAAGGTAGTCCCCACCTCGGGTGATCACATCGACGGGGGAGACCAGCGAAGAGAACGGGACGAAGCGCGTCAGCGGGTTCTCCGACTGAGCGCGCGCCCAATGACGCGGCCGTGCGATGTTGCGAACCTTGGGTGCACTCGGACGGGGTGCACCCGTTCGAGCGGCTGCGCTACCGATGCCAAACATCACGTGTCCCCCTATAGAGGTAGGGCGCATAGCTGCGCGATTGCCATAGGCGCCGGTTGCGGTCGTTGAACCGCAGCTTCGCCGCGACGAACATCTGCCGAAAGCGTTGGTCGTCCTGGTTGGTCACGAAACGCATCCAGCCGAGAGCGGGGACGAACGCGCCGAGGACGATCGGCAGGATCCACCAGCTGACCAAGCTGCCGACCCATAGCACCAACAGCATTCCCGTGCCGAAGAGCACGACCAGCGGGACAAGCGGGATGCCCAGCTTCATGGCTGGACGCGTCGCGCCCTTGTAGATGGCTTCGGCTTGCATGGTCGCTTCTCCCGAAGCCGGTCAGCTGACGATGTACGTGGAGAAGGCGGTTGCGCCGCCTATCAACGTGCCGCCGATCAGCACGTTGGCGACATCGGCGAGGCGCGCGCCCTGGAAGATCATCTTGAAGCCGGCCCAGATGATTGCGATCGTCACGACGGCTATCGAGATCGTCACCAGGATCGTGTTGACATTGGTGACCGTCGTATTGATCTTGTCGAAGCCTTGGGCAAAGGCGAGCTGGGGCAGCAAGGCGAAGAGAACGGACGCCAGGATGAAGGCAACGACGTTCGAGTTAAAAATTTGACGCAAAGCAGTGGCCATGATCGATTCCTCAATCACAAAAATGGGGGGAGAGACGGAGCCGAAAGCGCGCGGTGCGTCAGGGCGGCGCGCGTGCCGTCTGCTGGGCGTTCCTGATCACGCGGCTCACGTAGCCGTGGCGGAAGCCGGTTGTGAAATCGCCGCTGTAGTAGCAGGAGAGGGTGCGCCGCAACGAGGCTTGTGCGTCCGTCGTGTCACTTGCTCGGTCGTGGCATTCGCGGAGAACGGACTGCATGGCCTGGAGGTTCCTGCAGCCGTTGAAGCCGTCGGTGAGCGACAGGCCAAGGCGGTCCAGGTTGTGGACGTTGATCTGCGCGAGCCCGACGCTGAAGTTGCGACCTTGCGTGCGAAGCGCCTGTGCAGTCGCGAGCGCTTCGTCAAGATTGCGCGGTTGACGTTGGAGACTGCCCGCGACGACGCCGATGGCGTGGGGGTTGAACGCGCTCTCGACTTCCACGATCGCGCGCGCAGTACCGGGCTCAACGAGTGGGGCGCACGCGAGCACGAGCGACAGGAATGTGACGCCATCCATCGCGTCACTCAGACTGGCTGTGAGCAGGTTTCCATGCTTGCAAATCTAGGCGTGTACCTCCCTGACTTGCGCGATGAAAATCAGCTCATTTCCGTCGTCGGTGTGCATGGATACTGGATGGCGCGGGGGCAGGGGCCTTCGACGCTAGCGTCCGTGCGAGGGTCTTCTGAAGCGCGGCAAAGACGCGGCGCCGTTCGATGCTCGGCGTACCTTTGCCCGGCGGCTGCAATGCACCTGGCGCCGTTTGTCACGGGCAATTTTGCCAAGTGAATGGCCCGGCCGTCGGACTAAGCCGCTGGTGCGACGCCGTTTCGTCGGCGTGTTGCCGAGTGCGCGGAAGGGCAGGTGTGCCGCTGTTGTCGAACGGGGCAACCCGCCTCTTTCTTCGACGGGTGCACAACCATGGAAATCCGGGCTTCGGCGGCTCCGCGCTGCGTCAGGGGATGCTCGATTTCATGCGCAAGCTGCAGCCGCGGACCTAGGCCGGCTACATCTGCGCGGTGCGCCGCCCGACCGTTTTCCTCGATCGAGCGCCCGACACCGCGATCGAAGATTTTCTCGATCTGTCGAGGCTCTCCACCGCTACGCCGTGCTGGGCTAAGTCATCAGATCAGCCCGTACTCAGCTGCAAGTTGAACCGCGGCTTTGCGGCTGGTGACGCCGAGCTTCAGACAGAGGCGCTGATAGCGGGAGTTGATCGCCCGTACGTTGCTGCCGAGTTCTCGCGCAATCTGCTTGGTGTTCTGACCGAGACGCTCGCGCTCGAGCATCGCGCGGTCCGTCTCGTTGATGCCGGTGCGTTCGATCAATTCGTCCCGAAGCCGCGCCAGCCACCATTCGTGCAGTTCCATCGCAACGCTGCGGGCGACGACCTTCAGGGCAATGTAGCCCTCCCCCTCGAAGTACCCGGGGATGGAGGATCCAAGCCAGAGCGCACCGAGTCGCGAGAGGCCGCTGCTCGATGGCGTCGGCACGATGACGGTCGACTCGAAGCCGAACCGCTTGGCGAGGTCTACGATCGAGCGTTGTGCATCTGTCGTGAAGATCATCTCCGATCCGCGAATCGGCTCGGTATGGTGCCGCGCGTATTCCAACCAAGGGTCATGGGAGTACCACGCCAGCTGCTCGTACTCGATGCACCACTGCGGATCGCAAGCCAGCAGCAATCGGTAGGACGCGCAAGAGTCCGCGTCGCGAATGAAGGTGGCGAAGACTGCCACTTCGGCGCCCATGCGCAAGGTCGCCTCCTCTAGCAGCTCGACGGCGCTAGTGCGGTCACGTGCCGCGCCGATCACGGCCACGACCTCGCTGACTCGGGCGAAGTAGTCAGGCGCGGACGTGACGTCCAGCAGAGAGCGGGTCCTATGGGTGGGGAGCGAAGAGCGCACAACCGGTCCTCCTCAGGTTCGCGAAGAGGAGCGGGTAGCTGAACTTCAGGCGATCGGCCTCGCACCATCTGACGAAGCTTGCGTCGTCCCGAAACCGCATCGACTGCACGACTCGGCCGTCACCAGCTCGGTCCTGCGCACGCTCGACATGGATTCCGCCGGCGCACTCCATCACCTGGAAGGCGATGACGCCGTCTTCGCTCGCGGAGGTGATCCCGTGCGACTGACGTGCGAACGTCGGGCGGACAACGACGCGCCTCACGGCCGGCTACCTCCCAGTCCGCTCGGCCTATCGGCCAGCTCGTCGCATGCCGCGCGCCACTGCAAAGCTAAGCGATGACGGCTGTGTAGGCGCAGACCACAAGGGTTCATCGCTCCTGGAGCGCATTGATCCCTTGGAACACGACTGGTCGGGATGAGGGGATGCGGCATCAGCACCTCCTGCGGACCGTGTCCGCGATAGAACACGAAGTTTCGGGCCGTCTCTAGGTGCCCATGAAGATCGAGCAATCTGCGCAGCAAGCAATGGCGCAGTCTCTTGGGAGCCGCAACGGCAGACAAATGTCCTCTGTCTCTCCTTGAGCCAAAAGGCCGAGTTCGCAAACGGAAGTGCCCAGTTTCTGGACCCCCGTGACAACCTGCCGAAGCGCATCAGGCCCAGGCGTTGCGCAGCGGCTCCAGCGCCTGAGTGACGTCTCTCAATGTGAAGTTGACGAGTGTTGCCGAGACGCCAACCATCCGTCCAATCTCGCGTTGAGTCTTGCCCTCTATACGGTGAAGCCTGAAGACCAACTGAGCCCTGTCAGGCAAAGCGGAGAGGGTCGCTTCAACGAGCTGAAGCAACTTTCTCTCATCGATGCCGGAAGACGCCTCTCGCTCGTCAATCATCTCTGGAGGTTCCTCGTCGTCCGACGAGACAATCAAGTGCGCTTCGAGTTCGCGACGGCGGACATGGTCCAAGGCGGTGTTGCGCACGGCTTGGCAGCAGTAGCCGAATGGGTTCACGACCACTTGTTCGCGCGAGTATGTCGACAGCTTCAGGTACGTGTCGTGCAGAACGTCTTCCGCCCAATCGGACTGCCTCAGGATCCTGGCTGCGACAGTATGCAGTTCGCTGCGCCGATCGAGAAAGACGTCGCCGAGCTTCCAAGTGACAGACTCAGACTTCACTGCCATCTCCTGGTTGACGGCTTGGGCTCACCTTTCAGAGTGACCCTTGCCTTCGCACAGTTACCGTCGCGCCGTGCACTCAACTTGATTCACCGGCGCCACTCGACTATTCGTGGTGATTCGGAGCGGCTGCAAGCGCCTCCAACATGCAGGTGTACACACCCGCGCCCGAGGATGCGGGATTCATCAGTCGCTGCGTTGCTGTGGAACCTCTATCCAGCACGCGTATGTGGGCTGCCCTGCGATCGTGACCGGTGGTGCCGCTCTGTGTGCGAGAAATCCGCTGCGCCGTAGCAGGCGTTCGATCCCGAGCGGCGACACAGTGATCAGACGTTGAACCCCATGAGCAGCTGCGACCTGAAGCACCATCGTGAGCAGGCCCACGGCGATCGGCGACGATACTTGGCGTGTGCACCCTTCAGGCGGCTTTCCGCTCAGATCAATCGCCGTGAAGCGCGACAACTCCCAGACGTCAGGGGAGTTCGGGAGCGGTAGCCCACCCATCAGGTGCGGGAATACCTCTTTAAGCAGATAGGGGCGATGCGTTGGAAGAAGCCGTGCGACACCCACGACGTCGTCGCCCTGTCGCGCAATCATATACATCGTGTCTAGACAGTCGAATTGATCCAGCTCGATGCCGCTCTGCCCGCTCGGTAGTTGCCAGCCGAGCATCTCGACGAAGATGCGATGGCGATACACCGCCATTCGGTGAATCGTGTCTTGGGCTAAGGTGGAGGGTGTGCCAACGACAACTTCCATTGCCATTTCTCCCGAGATACTGCAGAAACCTCATTTCACAGGATCGGGCTCGGGGAGAAAACTCCACAATAGGTCAGGTAGACACGCGCGCCGATTTGCAGTCCGCGCGCGCGACCGCGGCGCTCCGTTCCTGGACGCCAAGTGCGAGAGGGGGTCAAGACAGCGATGACGAGCGTGCAACTGCGAGGTCGCGGGATTGGCGAAACGCTGTGCAACGCCGAAGTTTCGCGGCCAAAGCTCACCCGCAGTGGGCGGCCACATTCATGGGCCAAGAAACGCTGGAATCCCAGTCCGAACAGGGCCCCGCGGCAAAGGATCCCTTTGGGATCTGACCCCTCGGAAGTTCGCGGCTTCGGCGGAGTGAACTGCCGCGTTCAGTCCGACGTTTGGTTCAGGAGATCCGCATTGCTGCTCGAGTGTGCTCCATCCAAGGAAGCGCGTCCACGACTTGGCCCAATGCGAGGAGGTTGAGCCTCCAGCCATAGTCGAGCATTTCCGGAGTGACCAGCATGACGTTGGTCCTCGGCATTCCAACCCGTCTAAAACCGATCTCGCCGCCGAGCTGTTCAAGGCTCCAATCCCAGCCAACTGAAAGCGGCAGTTGTAGCTTGTCGCAAACCCATTCCGTATAACCGGTGATGAAAGTGACAGCGCCACAGTTGCGTACCCTCGGCTCCTCTTCACCGTCGACGCCGGACAGCAAGTGGGTCATGCGCGTCGATAGCAGTGTATCGAGCGTGACCCGCACGAAACCATCGGAGAGCATTGCTGTTCGGGCTTTGGCCTTCAAATGGATTCCTTTGAACGAAGGCGAACCTTGCGGGCGCCGCAGACTATTCCGCAAGCAGGCCCAGCACGGCGGCACGCGTAACCGTTGCAGTTCGATTGACTGTCCCTAGCTTCGCAGAGGCGTTGCGGGTGTGAAACTTCACTGTTGCCACTGACAACTCCATGATCTCAGAGGTCTCTTCAAAGGTCTTGCCATCGGCGGCCCATCTCAATACCGCGCGTTCTCTCGGGGTCAACGATACGTTGCATCGTTTCGCGTGGACACGCTGAAATCCCTGATGAGCGATGTTGACCAGCCAACGCATCCGGCGTTCAATTCCTGCCAGTTCGGACTGGCTCAGTGGATCCGCCGACCTGGCCAGCGTGAGCATGCCTCCGGTGCTGTGCCCATCGAGCGCCGACTTTGCCCAGCCAACACGCAGGCCAATGTCGCGGGCGTCATTCCAGAGACCCTGGGCACTTGAGAAGACTTCATCAGTCCAGACGATGGGACTTTGCGATCGGCGTCCGTGCTGAACCGTCGGGTCGATCTCAAGGTACTTCTTCTCGGCGTACCTGTCCTGCCAAGCTTTGGGGTAGTTGTTGTACATCACGATTCGTGGCTTGGTGACCGGAACTGGAATGCGCATGCCGTAGGCGCAGTAGTCGAACCCCAAGGTCTGGGCAGCGCGTTGCACGTGCGCGAATACCGCCTCTTCATCGTCGACGGTGTCGAGTTCCCACAGCAAGTCATCTGCCCAAGTCATGGATGTTCCCCTGAGCGTTGCTACTTCCGCAGTCGCTGATGAAGAGGAGCGGGACTCGCCTTCAGCACATTGCGTCGGTCAGTCGCGCCTGCCCCTATCACTAAGCGAAGCGCCAGCATTTGTCCCCGGGCAGCCGGCCGCATTCCTCCGTGCATGCACTGCGCGACGTGGCCTTATGGCTGCGGAACTGGTCGACATAGAAAGCTTGCTTTCCCTCGCGCATCCCGCAAAACGAATGACGCATGGCGCATCAGCCGCGATCTTCAAAGCATCCAATGGCGGAACTCCCTGTTTAAGACGAATCAGCGCGCTCGTTGTTTACCCAGAGCAGCGGGCTGAGGTGATCACCGGCTACTTGCAATCAATGGCTCAACCGCGTCGCGCTCAATCCGGTCCATCGCCGTTCTTCGAGACGCGGCCCGAGGAACATCTAACGCAGGGTCCCGACCCCGCTCGTCGCGGCGCGGTCTATGTCTTCCGTTCAAGTGCCGAAATGGCACTTTGACGCCCGGCATCGTCTGCGTCGCCCCAGAGAAGAAGCAGTTGAGCGCTTAAATCGTCCCAGGCATAAAGAAAGGCGACAGGGATCTTGAGAGCCTGGGCAAGATTGCAGGCGATCTCGTACCGAGGCGTGTGCTTGCTTGTTTCGTATTGGCTTATCCGCGCACTCGCGGAGAACTCGTCAATGCCGGCCAGTGCTGCCAAGGCTTCCTGGCTTATTCCGAACCGCTCCCGAGCCTGTCTCAACCGAACTCCGAATACGACGGAGGGCTGAAGCACAGCGGCGCGAGGTCGGTGGGTATTCGAACGAGACACCCTAAGAGGTTCTTAGATTTGACATAGAATTGCTCTAAGACTTCCTTAGAAGTTGCGCGTGTTTCCAGCAGCTGGTTGCCGACGCGGGCGGCTTCTCACGGGCTGCTCGCTGCCGCACGCGTGGTATCGCGAAGAGCACACCGGAGAGAGTCGATGTCAAATGGCAGTTTTGATGTGACCAAATGGCGGGAGGTGCTCCGGCGCGCTAAGGGCGCACTTGTTCGCAAGGGCCGCACGGATCAAGACGCTGAGGATCTGGTACAGGAGGCTTGGCTGCGCTTGGCCTGTTACAAGAACGCTAACGCAGTAGTTGAGCCGGAAGCCTTTCTGATGCGTGCGGCGCTCAACTTGTCGATTGACGCTTACCGCGCCCAGCGTTCACGAGGGGAGGAGATCCTCTTGGAAGAAGTCGTGCTTCTCGACCCAATGCCTGGCGTCGAGGCAGTGTTGCTGGGACGCGAGCGGCTCGCTCGTTTCCATGTGTGCCTGCCGCGCTTAAACTGCAGGACCCGCGAGATCTTCATCGCGCACAGGATTGACGGTATGAGCTACCAAGAAATTGCGCGCCGGCATGAACTGAGCATCACGGCGGTCGAAAAGCATGTCGCCAAGGCCACGCTTCTCCTGACGGGTTGGATGGAAGGCTGGTAGTCATGGACCGAGGGCCTGGCTCGTCGCCGGGACGCGAGTCATCACGCAAGCCGCCTCGGGTGACGCCGGAGATCGCTGCCGAGGCGGCGGTGTGGATCGCCCGCTTGCACGGGCCTGACCGGTCGAGCCGCATGGAGCAGGACCTCCGGGAATGGCAATCCCGATCGGAGGCGCATCGCCATGCCTTCGAGCGTTGCACCGAGACCTGGATGAGCGTCCCGAACCTCACGCTTTCCGATGCCTTCGCGGCGATGGACGGCGAGCGTTCCGGCCCGCCGCTGGGATCGGGCAGGTCTCGGCGGCGCGCAGGATGGACGGTTGCCTTGGTCGCAGTGGCGATGGTGGTCGGGGTTGCTGCCGTGTTCCAGCCGTGGTCCGTTGCAGGCAGATACGCCACCGATGTGGGCGAGCAGCGGGTGGTGGTGCTCGCCGACGGCACGCGCGTGTCGTTGAACACCGTGACTGCGCTTCGCGTTCGCCTGAGCGATACGCAGCGCACAGTCGACGTGCAAGGTGGCGAGGCGCTCTTCGAGGTCGCCAAGGATGCGCGGCGTCCTTTCGTGGTTCGCGCGGGTGAAACCGAGGTCGTCGCGGAAGGAACGGTCTTCGCCGTGCGCCTGACGGCTGACGGCGTGCGTACTGGCCAGGTGCTGGCCGTGACCTTGGTCGAGGGGCGTGTCGCTGTTCGCCCCGTTCCAGGAGGATCCGGGCAGGCGCCGAGGCCGGCGTCCGCACTGGTGCTCAAGCCTGGTGAACGCATGCGTGTGAGTGCCTCGGTGGCCCCCGTCGACGCTGGTGTGTCCGGTGTAGACAGGCCCTCAATCGATCAAGTGCTCGCGTGGAGGCGAGGAGAAGCCATCTTCGTCGAGACCTCGCTGTCCGACGCGGTCGCCGAGATGAACCGATACAGCCGCACGCCGATCGTGTTGAGGGGCGGTGCAAGACTTTCCAGCGAGCATGTCAGTGGACAGTTCAGAACCGGTGACAACCTGGCCTTCGCGCAAGCGCTCGCACGCTTGCATGGGATGAGCTTGTCGGAAGGCGATGGACGTTTGGAGCTCGATCTGCCCAACTAGGGGAATCTCTAGAGTAAACACGGTGGACCATCTCGTCATCTCTTTGTCAGCCATTTGGCAACAAGAGAAGGAATCGAGATGTCGAGCAACAGCACCGTGGGCAGGGAAGTCGAGGGCCCGCTCCGCGCCAGCGTGGTGGCCGCCTGGCTACTGAGTTGCAGCATGACGGCGATGGCCGATCCTGCGTCGCGCTACCCCGTCGATCAACCTCGGCAACCTCTGTCTGATTCCTTGCGCGCGATCGCGCGCCAGACCGGCGTGTCCGTGCTGTTCGACCCGCGCATGGTTAACGGGCGCACGGCGCCCTCTTTGTCGGGTGAGTTCTCCGGGGCCGAGGCCATCGAGCGCTCACTCGACGGGACCGGTCTCTACGCGGAGATCATGAGCGACGGGTCGGTCGTTGTCCGACGCGTCGCGAGCACGCCCATGCCGCAGCCGGCTCCCCCCCGAGCGTCCCAGTCGTCGCTCGTCGAGCCCGGGGCATTCGAGGCATCGTCGTCGCTGCCGGTTCGGCTCGCACAGGCGGTTGCCGCGCCCGCCGACCCGAGTGCCGTTGAGCCGTCAAAGGCACCGTCCTCGGTGCAGCCGCAGAAGCTGGACAAGGTCGTGGTCACCGGGTCGCGTCTCAAGCGCATCGACAGCGAAGGGCCGCTCCCGGTCAACGTCTATCGACGCGAGGACATTGACCGCAGCGGCCAGCCCACGCTGGAGCGATTCCTCAGCAGCCTCAACGAGGCGTCCGTGAGCTCCGGCGAGGGGGCGCAGGCTGCCAGCGCCACCGTCGGTCAAGGATCGGTGCAGCTGCGCGGATTGCCGCTCGGCTCCACCCTCGTGCTGATCAACGGTCGTCGCGTCCAGGCAGTCGGATCATCGTCCGGTAACTTCTTCAACCTGAACCTGATTCCCATGGCAGCCGTGGACCGCGTCGAGATCGTGCCGGTGGGTTCTTCGGCCATCTACGGCGGGGATGCACTGGCCGGGGTCGTGAACATCATCCTGAAGAAGTCGCTCGACGGCGTCTCGTTGGACGCCCGACTCGGCACCGGCAAGGGGCTCGGCGACCAGTCACTGTCCGTGGCGACGGGTGGCAGCGACGAGCTGGGCTCGTTCCTCCTGCTGGGTGCGTACAGCCGGTCCACGCCCTTGACGATGGGCGAGCGATCCTTCTTCCGGGACGGGGATTTCCGACGGTTCGGTGGGCCCGATACGCGAACCCAGAGCTGTGCTCCGGGGACGGTGAGCAGCAGCACCAGCGTGAACCTGCCCGGCCTGAGCAGCCCGTTTGCTGGCATTCCGCGATCCGCCGCGGGCCAGCCTCTCGGCGTATCTGACTTTGCAGCGACCGCCGGTCAGGCGAACCTGTGCAGCGAAGTGGCCAACGGGCATGGCTACGCCCTGGTCCATGGCTCCGAGGACTACGCCTTGCATGCAGTGGCTGAACGCAAGGTCTCGGACAACTGGTCGGTCTTCGGCGAACTGACCTACACGCGCGATCGCTTGAGCGCGCAGGAAAACAGTCTTGACATCGGCACCGTCGTTGTCCCAGCGATCAACCCGTACAACCCCTTCGGCGTGCCCGTCAACGTGACGGCACGACTGGGCACAGAAAACGGCACGACCGGGATCGTGCGCACGACCAACTTCACTCGGGCATTGATCGGCGTGCGTGGCGACTTGCCCAAAGGATGGGACTTCGAGGGCACCGTCTTGAGTTCAATGGACAACGGGGCCCGGATACTTCCTAACGACTCGATGGATTCGGATGCGCTGACGGCGGCGCTTGGTGCCACCGATCCGGCCGTTGCGTTCAATCCCTTCACGACGGGCCGGGCCGCCCCGGATTCGGTTCTCAGGGCGATCTGGGCTGATTCGGTGCGGGAGAACCACGGGCGCAGGGACTTGGCGTCTGCATTCGTCCGCGGTCCGTTGTTTGAATTGCCGGCGGGTCAGACGCAAGCGCTGTTCGGCGCGGAGTTTTCGCGTGATCACTACCAATCCACCCAAGGCGGCCCGTTCGGATTCAGCCTTGACGGACGCCGCAACGGAAGCGCGCTGTACGGCGAACTGCGAGCACCGTTGATGCGCGCAGGGCCCAGCTCTGACGCTGGTTGGAACATCGCCGCCGTGACCGTCGCCGGACGG
>Ga0307510_10005207_pt1 | contig 15456 bp, 21 predicted proteins | sample 12_EM_MG_FD_207224 | JGI IMG/M metagenome (GOLD analysis project Ga0307510, IMG submission 207224) | Populus trichocarpa ectomycorrhiza microbial communities from riparian zone in the Pacific Northwest, United States - 12_EM | ecosystem: Host-associated > Plants > Roots > Unclassified | place...
ATATGGGTGCTTGCCAATGAGCTCTTCATCACTCAACGCCGCATCCTTGTTCAGCTCGTCTCGTGACGCATCCAGAAGGCCACTAAACAGGTCATATCGTTGCTCGGCTTCACCTGAAGTCATGCGAGCCTCCACCATTTCCAGCATGTATTTCTGTTCGGAGCGTGAAGTATCAATGATACATCTGTAATTACGACGAGTTGGGACAACAAACCTTCAACTCGATGAACGATTGATGAACCTTCCTACTATGCTTCGTAAAGTTCTTTGTCCAACCTGGAAGAATGATCTTCATGATTAAATTAGTGGACAAGGTGTGAAGGGCGTCCTTGAAGGTCATTTGGTGGCCAGGAGGGACAACGAGGTCACTGCTCCACGTGACTCGGCGCCCAAATCCTAGTATCCGCTCACATGAGTCTGCGATAATTGAAACGAAACATATGCTACCTGCGACACCTATGACAAAAAGAGCGATCTAGAGGTGGTGTTGGAATATGGGTTAGACATGGGAAGTAGGTAACGTACTGGCAGAGTGATATCCAGACAATGATCTACAACGATTTCGGACCTGTCTCTCCAGACGTCGTCGAACAGGTCCATCATAATTCGGATGGTCTCGTCCCATACCAATTTGTTATTTCTCTAGTGATCCCATTCAGATCTAGGTGATGGACGGTGCCCAGTACTGACCTCTGAAAATGCTGGCGCGGCAATCTTTCGGTACTTTTTCCATTCCTCTCCTTCTGAAGCCACAATGTTTGATCCAAAAATAGACAATGCTGTATATCGATATACTGGCTTTGGAAATGCGGCGCGAGAGGCAGTGACCTCCTACAAAAAGTGGTTGAAGGCATCTGACTCAAATCGAGGTTGAACAGATGTACCTTGATAGCCGCGGCATCTGCAAGTATCAATGCGCACTTGGGCCGAGGAACCACACCCATCTGTATTGAGGTTACATTGAGCGCGTATTCTCCCAAAAAGCAAACAAATAAATACCACGGCCATAGCGTCCTGTCCAAATGCGGCAAAATCTATGCAGGAATGCAGGTCGGACGGCGTTTTTCTAGCTTTGGGCCCATACCTTCATATTTCCTACGGAGCATCCACGACGTCCCCAGGTGTATAAACGGAATCGGCCGGGTCAAGCGGCCAATAAAGTAACCTTGGCGAGAGATAGGGTGGACGAGGAAGAATGGACCAGAGAGGTTGCTACGGGAGTGGCTCAGAGGTCTATCAGCTGGTCATTTCAATCCGTCGAAGGCACACTGACCCGACATTGCGAGCAATCTTTCGGAGTTGCAAGAGGAGCTGTACAAATAATACGCAGACGAGAGAAAGAACGATAGTTAGGAGCGTAGGCATGGTCAAATATGAGGGTACGAGGAGAAGAGAGGTGGTTGGGAAGGAAACTCGGAGGGATTGGGCGCAGCATGAGCGCTAACAGTGCGGTGCCGCCGTGCGGCAAGGTCCACGCGTCCCTATCCCACTGCACCCGAGTGATATCTGGGGCCTAGGCAGGGCTCACCACATCCGTCTAAGGTGGCCAGACGGTGACAGAGTGCGCGCAGAAGTGATTTTCGAGCACTACTAGGCTCATCGAAGAGCTGCCCATGATCGTCATGAGCTAAGACGTTGACTCCGCTCCGGAAGCTTTCGCTCCTTAGGTGGGATGGCGGCCCGACGCGATCCACCAATCAGCAATCAGCGTTTACCCTCACAACTTTCCAGAAACGGAAAGGGCAACGCTTCATCCATCCGCCTCATGTTAATACTGCAGATGCCAGACGTAGCCGTGTCCCAATGGACTGTCACATGTCACTATCTAAGCACATGTTGCGAATTCCTGCTCGCTTGGCTCGCCCATGCATGGAGCATGTCACCCTTTTTCTCGTACGATCCCCCCCTTTCTCTCTCTCTCTCTCTCTCTCTGGTATGAGTTATACATATCCTGACGCACTAGCGTGCGCTTGATTCTTCAATACCATTACCCGTTTGTTTTCCCGGCGCACGAAATCGTGACGGCTTAATCACTTTGCTTTAGGTGCGCCACTTCATACAGTGCGACTACAATTGATACCGCGATGGCCGCTGCAGCATACTGAGCATACTGAGCATAGACACCGAAAAGGAATATCACTAGGCTAGTGAGAAACAAGGACGTGGAGATAAACGAGCATTTCAGCCATCTCAACTCATGGCGCACGGATTAGATCTCCGCTCGGTCCCCCAATACTGATGCAATTTGACGTCATTCGATTCGAGCTGTGCCACTGTTGCATCAATACCACGCTCATGCCGGTCTCTATATCGAGCAGAAGGCTCATTAACCGGGACGATTATGAAGGAGGCAATCGAAACCCGGGGACAGGGTGTTTGTGAATGAATTCAACCTCGGGGAATGTGACGAGCTCTGGCAATTCTAAGTGCTAAGCGCGCAATATCTGAGCGACTGTATGAACAGATCAACTAGGTTCTAGCACCTTTCAAGATACACAAGAAATACCGCGACTATTGTCTAGTTCGCTATTAACGGTCGGGTAAGGATGTATCGGCCGCTTAGCCCCAGCGACAGCATAAACAGATCAAGGTGTTATCTTTAGGCGATGACGCGTCAAATGCTGTAGCGCTGCAGCCTTCCAATATATGCTTTGATAATATAGAGTAGAAAGCACCAGTCTCTCCGAGAAAATCAGCACAAAAGTAAACGGATGGGATCAGTCACGAGGGTCCCACAAACGAAGCGACACCGTGACTGTTTATACGCGCTTTCAAAGCTTTGAGAACACGCCTAGAATGCTCTCAGGCCTCCAGCACGTTTCCGGACCCCATCTCTTCTATCGAATTTGGGGGAGAACTCCTCAAAGGACTAGAAGGTCTACGCCCATCATCTGCGAAGGTATCACCCGACAGATAGGAGGATCGCATAACTGGGGACATCGGGTGTGGTCGGGGACACCTGAAACAAGGGACGATCGTCTAGGTGGATCAACGCTCGGCGATGATCACAAAAGGACCCCGCATATACCTCGTGTGAGTATTGTGGCCGTTACCTCTCGTAAATCAATCTGCTGCCCCACGATGGTGCTCTTGACTGGAGCCGGCACCAATGTCAGCTACGCAGGTTCCTCTATGCCGGTCCAGCTGTTATTTCTGATACTACACCTCTGTCACACTTGAGAATTGAATAATGAGAAGCGGTCGCCTTGCGATCGATGATGTGTCGACCCCAGAGTAGTGTCTACTGAGCGAAATCCGATATTTCCGAGGTGTGGTCATATCGGGAAGAGAGGTGGCCAATCGGTGCATGAAAGACATTTGCATGAATCGAATCACTTTGAGGTTGTACCATAATCCTTGTCTGTATGACGAATTTGAATAGGTAGACCGACAGACTACGCTCCGAGCCGTGAAACCCAGAGTCTCGCAGGGAGCCAGGAGACATCGGGGGAGACGCTGGTACCAGTTGATATTAGCCCCACGCTACCAGAAACCTCGCACGCTGATCGATCTTAACCTTCGATGAGGAACTCGTTTGGGAAGAAATATCATTATGGAAATGGGAACGAAGTGTCCAGGTCAAGCAGCAAAGACTTATGGGGGCGTGAGTAAGAGAAGAAAGGACAAGGGAGGGAACAAGTAACCGGGATGGGGAGAAAATAGGGCATTGACGAATGTTAGCCTTGATACGCTAGACAATTTGACACAATCATCGAACCCGATCAAAGCTTACACCAAGTTGAAGGCCCTTCTCAACCATGTTACAGAGAACATCTAGAACATGGACGAGAAGGGCCTGCCAGTCTATATTTCGGATTCCCCGGGATATTACTGCCATTCTTCCCGAACATATCTATCACGGTGGACGAAAAGGAGGGGTAGGTACTCCGGATGGATAATATGGACCAAGACGACTGGCAGGCGTAACCCTGGCCGTCGTTGACAAATACCATGCCCCTTTGCATGCAGACTTGTGAATTCATGGCCAGTTTCCTGCGCCGCACCAAGCATAGCCGCGAGTGAGGTCGTTTAGCAAGGGTAGTGGACCTACCAGTAGATCCTGAACAATACCCGCAACTCGACGTTGTGCACCAGATTCGTCTCCCGCATCCTTTTCGGCTGACTAGGTGCCCCATTGTTGGATCAACGCTCATTGCGCCGCGCCGTGAGCAGCGAAGACCCGTCACGGTCTCATAGTGAGTTAGAAATTTCAGGATCCTTCCACACTCCCTTGATAAGTCTGCGGTTCGTAAGCGGCGGAAGACATGCGGGTACGTGCAATGCGGTGGGAGCCGGCGCACTCAGGCCATGCTCCAAAAAGGTTGCGTCGTGTCCGCCTCGAGTACATTTTTCAGAGCGCACCATCTAGGTCCATCGCGAGGAAGACGAGTTCGACTTCGGGGAGGATGGCGATCTCTGATTCGTCGAGAAGCACATAAAAGCCAGTTGTCCCCACGTCTCGGCGAACCTTGCAAGCACCGCATCGGCGACCTGCAACAGAACACAAATGAGGGGCAGCTTTCCAGTCCAAGCGGCCCAGAGTGAGAAGAGAAAAGGTACCGCGCGTCCGAGATACGACGGAGCTCTGTAGTGGGAGGCAAACGCGTGGTCCGCGCTCCTAAGGGGGAAGGATTGCGGACTAAGTTGGCCACGACTGAATGTTTGCCGTAAACAGAGGGGCGGATGAAGAGGAAATAGCTGAGCAGAGGGAGAGGGGCCAGGGAACAGGGGACGTACTGATGTTATCGGACGTCGATCGAGTGGTACGACGGCACGCACTCGGCGACCCCTAAAAGACGTTGGCTGATGCGTCCGCGTGGAGGAGCTCGGGGAAGTACGAGATGGGTGTGCGGAGGTCGAGTTCCCCTTGAAAAAGACGGTAACCCGCATCATCGCGGAGTGTGTTGAGCAGACACTAGAAGCGGATTTTCCGAGTAGGTATATGCGAACTAGTCTACCTGCCGAAGTCCAAAAGCAAGCGGAGACAGGAAGTGAAATAAGACACTTCGTTGACGTTTACAACAAGCCTACATGTTCCGTGATTGATCCGCGAGCTGAATGTCCATCCTCTATTCGGTGAGTTTCGAGGAGGGTCTTACTTAAAAAATGGTGTGATTGGGAGAATGGATATTATTGAGTTTGCCCAAGAACCAGGAGGAGTGCGCGGAAAGGTAGAACGCCAAGACACGGGAAGTGAAGCTTGTGCAGAAATCGAACGCGGCCCACAAGGCCTCGGGCCTCGGCCCGCCTGGTGACAACCCGGTGGTCTCCTGCGTAAAAAGTTTACGTCCATACCTTCATAGTTCCTGCTGGGCATCCACCTGTTCGCGAGATGTATATAAGGGATCGGCAGGTTTGCACGTCCGATCAATATCCTGGGCGAGAAAGCAGGTCGAAAAGGAGGATCGAACCAGAGAGATTGCGTTGAAGTTTCGGTGGCCCAAAGAAAGGTGTATTAAGAGCCAAACGCACAAGGGTGCACCAATGCATGTCAAGGGTAAATATACTGAGAAAAAAAGTGTGAAAGTCGTACGAGGATGAATGACAGGTCCTCCACACGTGTGAGAAACAGGGCGAGTATGCAACAGTTTGCTGCGGAAGTGACCTGTGGGTTCGTCAACTAGTGATCTCGAGTATCAGAGGCACACCACCTCGACTTTACGAGGAATCTTCCGAAGTTGGAACAGGTGCTTATTCCGAAGAGAGATGGTGCAGTGGATAAGGTTGGAAGGCACCGTGAGGGGCCAAGGAGGGGTTTTGCAGGAAAAGTTGGTTGCAAGAGAACAAATACCACGTATTCCCTATAATAAAGTACGATCGCCGCCACCAGGCGGGCTGAATGAGTTTGTTATTGGCACTTAAGGGTTGGAGAGCACGGAGGGAGGGACAAGTCAGGACACAGACTGCAGAATGTGACCCTTGCGGGCTCGTTTTTTTTCCGTGTCCTGACTAGTCCCTCCCTCTGCGATCTCCAGTCATGAGTGCCCCTCTTCAGCAGGAATAGGTAGCAACTGAGCGCACCGACGTGGGTTTTTCAGTAGAGAGGGTGGTTATGCACGTGCACACACGGGAATGGAGTGGGGACGCCCACTCGTACGCAATTACTGTACACATTCACGGCGGGTTCTGTTAGATATAACGCTACGGAAGTATCGTTTATCTTGGGGTGTGAACCCTTGTCTGAGGGCGGAAGCCCCTTATCTTATATGTCTCCGATCACTGTTCCGGGCCTGTCCTAAGGCATTTCCCAACACTCCCCCTCAGGCCGGTGTAAGTCCCATTTCGGCGACGTGCTGGGCATGCTTCTGGTGCAGCAAGGCTTTGGTGAGTATGTCGGCGGTCTGCTCAGGATTAGTGATTTGCAGGGCTGGGCTCAAAGCCCTGAAGCCCGGGCAGCCCGGCCCTAAAAGCCTGAGCCCAGCCCAGCCCTGGTGAGGGCTTTGGCAGGCCCACGGCCGGGCTCAAGCATTATGCAAGCCCGAGCCCAGCCCGCAAGCCCGGGCTTTCGGCGTCACAGCATGTGGGGTATGATATATGATTGATATGGTCCTCCTACACTTGACCACCAGATATGGGGAGTGAGATCTAGTGAGAGACGAGTATGTGTGTGATGCAAAAGGGGCTCTGCACGAGCCACTTGAACAACATTGAGATAAGGTGTGACGACGCAGACTGTGGGGGGGGTGGCAAGCTGTCGCACATGTTGTGCATGGCGTCGGAATGATGGCTGTCAAAGTGGCACGCGCATGTGGCATCAGCCAGCAAGGGTGGGCGATACACGGTGTTGGCAGCAGGCGGGGTGCGACGAAAGGAGGCAAGGAGGGAGAAAGCAAGGAGTTGCTGAGGTCATGATGTGGTCAAAAGTACACCGTTCCGAGAGCCTTATTACAACCCCAAAACGATCGCGCTCGACTTTGATGGGTTCATCGTGACGCTGGAGAGTGCTCCGGAGCGCTCGGTGTTCTTGCTGCATGTGTGCGCACACAACCCTACAGGTGTCGACCCCATGGAAGAGCAATGGACGGCCAACACGGTCACGGTTGTGTTCCTTGCAAAAAAGCACTACGCTTTTTTTGACTTGGCGTATCAAGGCTTTGCGAGCAGTGCCTGGATCGAGATGCTGGGGCAGTAAGGCACTTTGTTTTGTGCAGCATACCCATGCTTGTCTGTTGGGTGCATAGTGTTGGTGAGCCTTGCCATTGAGATCGAGAAGAGGTTGAACCTGGTTGATTGCAGAGCTTTGCCAAAAATGCCGGGTTGTACGGAGAACACGTCGGGGTGCTTCGTATCATAGCACTGAACAAGGAAACTGTGGGTTGCATTCGCGGTCAACTGTCTGTGCTGCAGCGGAGCAAGATTTCAAATCCACTGTCGTACGGCACACGTGTTGTAAGCGAGCACTCGTGCCACCAGCCACCTTGCCCTGTATTGATTCAATCATTGATCTCATCAAGGTCGCACTAATTCTGAAAAACCCGGAACTATTCGAGGAGTGGAAAGTGGACATCCGGACGATGGCTGGTCGAATTATCGACATGCGCAGACAGCTACACCACCTGTTGACCAACAAGCCCAAGACTCCCGGAAACTGTATGCACACCTTACATGACGCTGTGCCCCCTGCCATGCCAAGCCTTCCTCAGGCTCTTGCTCTCGTCTCATTCGCCTCCGTCAGTCATTGTTTGGGACCATTTCTTTGCTGGACACCCACCCGCTGTCTCGCTCTAAGATACAATACACTCAACTGCCTTCAATTTGGACACTGAACCCTTCGTCAATGCCGCTGCACGGCTCTGTCGGCGGCAAGATCGACTCACCCTCTTGTTCCCATTCTCAATTCCCCTCTGCTGGACTTGCAAATAGAGTACTTGTCTATTTAGTCCCCCTTGCCTGGCCTTGGTCAATCCTCACTCTGAAGCCCGGGCTTAAGCCCGAGCCCAGCCCGAGCCCAGCCTGAGCCTTCAACCAGGGCCGGGCTCTGAGTTTTCCTGAGCCCGAGCCCTGCAAAGCCGAGCCCAAGCCCGGGCTATTGAGCCCAGCCCGGCCCTGCAAACCACTACTCAGGATCACGGCAGCTATCGACGATGATGGTGCCATCCTGTACAAACTCACGGACCCAGTGCCAGTGGAGATCAATGTGTTTGGAGCGCTTGTGGAATTGAGGGTTCCTCGCTATTGCAATTGATCCATCATTGTCTCCAAGGATCTGCGTTGGCACGTCCTCATTGAGTAGTCCAAGCTCTGTGTATAGGTTCCGCAGCCAGCATGCTTCACGCGCGGCCTTGGAGAGCGCAACATACTCAGCCTGGGTCGAGGAGAGCATGATGGATAGCTGCTTCCTTGAGCACCAGGTGATTGCTCCATCACCAGCAAGAAAGACATAGCCAGTTACAGATTGATATTCATCTGCGTTGCCATAGGATGCATCTGCATAGCCAGAGAAGAAGTCGGGGTGATCAGGCAGAGACTTGTAAGTTATGCCATGAGTTTTAGTACCAGCGAGATAACACAAGATCCGCTTGAGAGCGGTGTGATGCTGTAAGCTAGGGTTTGCGGTGTATGATGCAAGTCTATTGACCGCATATGCAATGTCCGGATGTGTAGCATTGGCGATGTACTGTAGCTCCCCAAGTAGACTAGCAAACGAATTGCTTCGATTGCCATCAGTTCCTTCAGGGTTCGGTACAAGCGTGATATTGGGATTGAGGGGTGTACTGACAGAATTGATTTGTCCCAGATCTTCCCTGAGCAATATAGTTTCGACGTATTTGCTTGAGGATATGAAGATTGAGTCTGGGGATATTGTCAGTTCTATCCCAACAATCTTTGAGGGGACTCCAAGGTCGGTGATCTCCCACTTGCTTTCAACATCAGCCTTTGCCTTGTTCTTCAACTCTATTGTTGTCGTGAATGTTAGCATGTCATCGACCCAGACTGTGATAATCATGAAGTCCTTGTCTATGCGGAAGATATACACGCAGGGGTCGGATTGCAAACACACATAGCCCTTCTTGCGGAGTTTGGCGTCGAACTCTAGGTTCCACTCCCTGCCAGCTTGCTTAAGGCCATACAGAGTTTTGATCAGCAGGCAGACGTGCCTGGTGCCATCATCGTACCCTTCTGGCTGCCTCATAAGTACACGCTCCTTTAGCTTTCTGTTCAGGTATGCACCCTTTACATCTAGCTGCTGAATATGGAGCTTGCGCGTCAGGGCTATGGCCAGGATAGCATGGATTGTCTCCATGTGGATGACAGGCAAATGGGTTTTGATGTAGTCGTATCCTGGTCATTGAGCACATCCCTTTGCGACAAGTCGAGCCTTGTATTTCACAAGCCTTCCATCTTTGTCCCTCTTCTTTGTGAATACAAACTTGTTGGCTATCAGCACTATTAAAACTAGCACGCCCTCAGTAATGTGTCCAGAGACAAGACTGAATTGCAATGTAGTACCTAGCACGCTATGGTACAATTAGTAGAGTAAAGTAATGTGTGAAGTGGATCGACGTACCCCTCAGTAATGTGTCCAGAGACAAGACTGAGGGGAATAAATGCCAAAGCTCAAACTTATGAAGACAATCATGTATCATGTGTGTCTGAAGTAAGGTGTCATGATCCAAGCATGTAGGTCATGCAACAACACTCCTCCTTGCAACAATGATGAGGCACCAGTGAATGTGTGAAACCAAGAATAAGGTCGTGTGTATAGTTGTATTGTAAACTTATATCGTAAACAAATCAAGAATGGAGTCCAGGGGAATAAAGGGAAGATTGAGTGGAGGAGTGATCGTACTCCTCCTGATGGTGAACGGTCTGCGTGTTGTGGCTCCTCCTCATGGTTGCTCCTCCTCACATGGAATGGGTGCTGACGTTATGAAGTCCAAGATAGCCATGCAGTCGCAGGAAGTCACCATGGTTCAAAGGCTTGGTGAGGATATCAGCTATGTTGTCCTCACTACACACTCGGAGAACCTGGACGTCGCCAAATGCAATGTAGTCGCGGATAGTGTGAAGCTTGATCCTGATATGTTTAACTTCGGAATGTAAGATCTGATCTTCCGCAAGGCAAGTTGCAGCGTCATTATTGCAGTGGACCAGTGTACTTCTGCGACATGGGAATCCAAGGCAGTCTAGGAGTTGATGCAGGAAGATTGCTTCATGTGACGTCTCATGTAATGCAATGTATTCGGCATAACAAGTGGAGTTGGCGACAAGGCGTTGTTTGCAGGATTGCCAGGAAACTGCGCCAGAGCCGAGTGAGTAGCAATAACCAGATACCGAACAGCTAGTATTCTTACAGTTGGCATAGTTGGCGTCAGAGTAACCAATAAGGGAAGGAGGGCGTGTTCCGCCAAGCACCAGTGAAAGAGCACGAGTACTCTTGAGATAGTGCAAGACTTGGATAGCAGCTGTCCAGTGCTCTTGTTGGAAGCAGTCCAGGAAGGAAGCTAGCCAACCAACGGCGAAAGCTATGTCTGGACGCGTGGCAACAGCGATGTAATTGAGACTGCCGACGAGTTCGCGATATTGTGTCTGGGCAGCCCATTTGGTAATTTCTGGTGGGGTAGGAATCGACTTGTCTGGTCGATGCAGTTGGAGGCCCGCCACCATGGGGGTGTCAACAGGGTGCGTGTCACCCTGTCCAAACTGGTCGACAACACAGTCAATAAATGCGGTTTGGGATAAGGAGATCGTGTTAGTGTCGCGCTCAACTGCAATTCCAAGGGCAAACTTTATGGGTCCAAGGTCTGAGATGTCCCACTTCGCTCTTAGCTGTTCACAGAAGTGGATGTTCTCTTCTAGAGGGTTGGCAATAGAGAAGATATTGTCCACATGTACTGCGAAGATGACACTGCCAGTGGGGGAGTGGTGGACATAAACGCACCATTCGCATGGTACATGCTTGAAGCCCCATTCAACGATGGCTTGATGAAATGTTTGGTTCCAGCGACGACTGGCTTGGCGCATACCATAAATACTCTTCATAAGCCGCATCACCCATGATTCCTTGCCCGGAGTCTCGAATCCAGGGGGCTGTTCCATGTAGGCTGTTTCCTCTTTGGGTAGGACGCTGTGGAGGAACGCAGTCTTGATGTTGAAATGTTGGATATCCCAACCAAGAGTCGCCGCGAGATGAAGAATGGAATGGAACGATTCAAGACATGTGGTGGGGGCAGTTGTCTTGGTGAAGTCGATACTGGGTTGTTGAGCAAATCCCTTTGCTACATACTGTACCTTGTATTGAGTCACCTTGCCTGTATCGTCCTGCTTTCGCTTGCAGACAAGTTTACCCTTAAGCAGGCGCCGATTGCTCGGAACCGATGACTGTGGTACAAGTACGAATACCTGGAGATCTTGGAGGCTGTGTAGTTCATCGCGTGCGCCAGCTATCCAGTATTCACGTTCTGGGGAGGCTAGAGCTTGTTGCCAAGTGGGGTCGTCGTCAGTTTCACATACGGGCTCCAAAGATCCAGTCTTGACATCGGAGAGAAAGACATCAAGCAGAAGGCCACAGTTGGGGGGGAGATTGAGAGGGAGGAGATCATGCGTTTCACAAACATTGGAAAATTTGGAAAGAAAAGCATGTGTAAAATCGTAAGAAGGAAGATCATCAATAAATGTAGAGACATGTGCCTCAGGAACAGAAGAAAGTCTTGATGAACGCATGGTACATGCATGTGTAGATGATGCTGTGGCATCCAAAATGGCAGAAGAAAGGTGGGAACTGGGCAGAAGCCCATTGTTAGTTGCTTCCCAGGCAGAAGAGAAACGAGTTCTGGAAGATCTACATAAAGGTGGGGTTTCAACTGTGTTATTGGAAGGATAAATTATGGGTGGTACAGAAGGAGGTATTGTAAGGGGTTGATTTGAAGTTTCAGATGATGAAGGGAGGGAAGTATGTATGGTAGGCGGGAGATTTTGAACGTTTACTGTATTATTATTGACGGTGTTGTTTGTTATTCTATTGTCGGTTGTATTAACATGGGGAAAGTATGAAGGGAGGGGGGGAATGATTGGGGGATGTGTCGGTGTACAAAGAGTCAGGGTGGGGGCTTTGGGAGCAGGCGCTGTGGATGCAGTATCCCAGCTTGGTGGTGAATCGGGTGTCAGTGTGATCATCGTGTCCAGGGATAGATCAGTCGGGACTTCATCAAGGTGTTTGATAAACGAAACATGGAATGAATTGAAGATACATCCAGAGGTGCGATCCCAAAGCTGATATGCTTTCGAATGGGGAGAATACCCAATCAGGACACATGGGCGGGATTGGGCGTAAGTCTTAGGTGTCGCTGTTGGGATCAGAGTGTAGGCGCGACAACCAATTTCCTGTAGATGGGACAAGGATGGCTTGTGTCCATACCAGAGTTCAAAGGGAGTGTGTCCCTGCAAGGATGAGGATGGAGTGAGATTGGTTAGGTATGCTGAAGTCACACAAAACTCATCCCAAAGAGTCGTTGGTGCCATACATGTTAAGGCTTCAATGGGCCTTGATAGTACAACTTGTACTAAGAGTGAACTGGTGGCGAGTACTTGAAGAGGTAGAAGTCTCTAGTGTTGCTAGAGACGACTCTGAGAGGCTTATGTAAGAGATGAGGGAAAGGGGAGGCACTTGGGGAGCTTTCAAGAATGTTGATATTGAGAATCAAGTCAAGCTTAGGGCTTGACTGTCGAAATACAGGGCACTTATATACAGGCACGGCCGCGCACGGGCCATGGTCACTAAGGTAGGTACTTCTGGTCAAGAGGGGGCTGTCTGTATCGTATGGTACTCCGCGGACAAGTGCTGCAGTCTGTATGAGTCGAACAATGGAGAATGAGCAAGAGCAAATGACAGATTGACAAGTTGCCTAATCCATCCTTAAGGGTTGAACAATGGCGGCGGGTCATTCCAAGAAGAGAAGCATCATCATGATGCAATGACGACCACGAGGTTTGAGGCTGATCCAAGGAGATCTGATCTCTGTGTGCCCATTCTGGTCTAATGGGCGTCTAGCGTAAGCAACTACCCTTTAAGGTAGTCCATATTGATGGTGACCCAATTAAGGGCCATGTCGCTATCTACGTCATCTGCAGAGCTCTGCGTGGATGAGGGATTGTCTGCGGATCCTCTGGGAGAGGTTGACTGGTAGCCCTGACTCTGGGGCGAGGTGCCAGCTATGGGCGACAAGGCAGAAGGGGTGATTGACTGGTAACTGCCTTCTCTACTGGTGCATTGGCGTATGGGCGCTGAAGAGGGACTTGTAGGTGACAGGGAGTGCTTGCAGGACACAGGACTGCTGGGCTGAGTGAGGTATGCTTCCCAGGGTTCGATAGGAGACTCTTCTGGGGACAAGGTGTGTGTCTGTCCTCCAGGGACGTCAGGTTCATAGTGAGTGACTGGTTGGGGCTCTAAGGGCAGCGCGTCCTCCATGGGACTGTCTGGATCTTCCAGTGGGTTCTCTACTGGGAGTGGCTCTTGGTACATCTCTATTGAGGAGTATTCCTGACAATGGATGTTCCATGGGACGGGGACGAGGGGCTTGACTGGGGGCTGATCAAGGGGTGACAATGGTTTGGGTGGTTCACTGGGCAGCAATGGTGGCAGGTTTGGTAGGGATGATGGGTTCAATGGTAATGGTCACTTAGGCATGGGTAGGGTGATGAGGAGGGGGTCCAACAAGGATGAGAAAAATTGGGGTGGATCATAACAGTACAGGAGAGGATCATCGCATGCACTTTATCAAGAATCGTACGATGGAGTCGCTCAGCCCTGCCATTTTGTGCAGAAGTGTATGGAGCTGTCCGTTAGTAGTTGATGCCAAACTCAGCACACCAATTCGCCATAGACTTGGAAACCAGCTCTCCATTGTCAGTCACTAGAATCTTTAAGCAGTGGCCCAATTGGTTCTCGACCACACGATACCAGTTCATCAGGCTAGGAGCCGCTTCATCTTTTGTCTTCAGGGGAATGGTCCACACATAACTGGTGTAATCATCAATTATGTTCATTGAGTACAGGCACCCAGAAGAAGAAAGTGGCCGAATAGGTCCACACAAGTCTATGAAAACATGTTCCAGCGGGTGCTTTGCCTTTTCCCCTTCCCTCACTTTTGACACTGGGGAGCATGTTTGTTTCCCCCTGATACAGGTGTCACATTTGGGAGGTGAGGAGGATAGGTTGATTGCCATACCTTCAATGGTGTGCTTTCTGGCCATGTTAACGATTGTTCCGAAATTGCAGTGGCCGAGACGGCAGTGCCAGGTCTTGACATTCGGGACACGGGATGCATGGAAGGCATTGATAGGCGCTGTATCTTTAGGCATGTCATTGGAAGGGGATGTGGTAGTGTTCGGTTTGTCGCGTATGTGTGTAGTGAGTGCCTTAGATATGGACAGGTAATATAGTCTGCAGGTTTTGTGCACATTGCCCCGAAGGATAGTTGCACCACCAGAGTTGGTCACCCAGCACGAATTGGGACCAAAGTGCAAGATGTAACGACCGCCAGTATTGTTCATGTCTAAAACAGAGACAAGTTGAATGTTAGAGGCAGGAGCAAAGAGGACATTTTCGAGGACTAGTTTGTGCCCCCCCGCAATATGGATATCGATGGTACCAATGCCAACCACAAAGATGCACAAGCCTCCGAGTCCGGCAATGGGATGGGGTGGAATCGGGCGTAGTGTTTTGAAGTCAGAACATTCCAGAGAAATGTGGGCATTGGTGCCGGTGTCAAGGAAAAAGGGGGACTCATCCAGTGTCCGAATCGGTACACGTGATGCCGTGTATGCAACAGGTTCAACCAGCACTTGATTGAGATCAATCGACTTTGCATCCTTATCCCAGTTAATGGAAGCTTGTGGTTCACCAAAAATGGCCATGTGCGCTACGAAATCGAAATCATAATGGGGATCAACTGTCGCAATGTTCATGCTTGTGAAGGTGCCAGTGGTATCACTGGTGTTTGGTGCAAGGGAAGGTCCTATGGGTGGTGCAGCGGAGGTGGCTGGAACCCACTTGTAGGGAACTCCATTGAAATAGAAAGGTCCTGTGATACCTGTGGGGTTTGGCGCAGGTGTAGATATATTCGTCGTGGCAACATTGGTGGACGTGATCTGGGCGGTAGTTGTGCCATCCGTCCTTGGGGCATGGGATGCATGATAAGCTGCTTTTGCCTCATCAAGTGATTGACCAGCCATTTTCCCACCTGGTTGAACACAGAACTCCGCAAAGTGGCCAACACATTTGCAATGTGAACATGTTGTTCTTGTGCAAGATTTGCCTGCAGTCTGACTGGCAAACTGTTAAGGTCCAAGAACCTTAAGGCGCGACGTGCGCAAAGATACAAGTGGCAGCAAAGCGTAGTTGCAAGGGGCTGCTAACCCTTAGCACAATGTAGGGGGTAAAAGGATGAAGTGGAACTTAATCCAAGGTCTGGGAGATGAGCAAGAGGAAAGGAGAGTCTCAAAGGGGACTTTGAG
>Ga0307510_10005208_pt1 | contig 15455 bp, 10 predicted proteins | sample 12_EM_MG_FD_207224 | JGI IMG/M metagenome (GOLD analysis project Ga0307510, IMG submission 207224) | Populus trichocarpa ectomycorrhiza microbial communities from riparian zone in the Pacific Northwest, United States - 12_EM | ecosystem: Host-associated > Plants > Roots > Unclassified | place...
GTCATGTGACATTGTTGATGACCAGTTCCTTGATAGGTCATGTGTTATCTTCCCAGGGTCACGGGGTCGTAGGTTCCCAGGGTCACGTGCTGATGAGTCACGTGATGTACGAGTGGCGAAGGGGTCACGTGATGAGTCACGTGTAGGGTCATGTGATATGTTCCCACGGTCATGTGGTCTTGGAGTTACGGGTTTGTAGCTGAGACTGGGGGGCGCGAGTACCGCTCGCGACACCTTGGTTAGGTAGGTCCAGATGCTGTGCCATCTATTGGCGGTGGTAGGGGCAGTAGTGTTCCTTACATGAGCTGGAGTGGAGGAGGGAGTGTTTGAAGGTGATATGGATGGCTCTCTGTAGCGATCCTGGCTTTCTGGCTGCTGGTATGAACTCGTTGAACCGGTATGGGTTGGGGAAGATAGTGGGGTCTCTGAAGGGTGAGCAGAAGAAGAAGAATGACTGCTTGGAGAGATGGGAGTAATCTGGTCGGCGGGGCATGATGGGGAATATTCTTCTGCTGTTTCCATGGCTTTTATGCAAGAGTGAATGGCTTCAGGATGGCTGGCGTAGAAGTCTGTAACAAGGTCTGCGGCGTTTAGGTCTGATTCATCGACCCATGAGTCATGAGAGGGCGAGTATCCTTTCCAGTGGACAAGGTATTGCTTCTTTTTGGTTCGCCCAAAGCATCTTGATTGGAGGATTTGTTCTACCTCCCATTCTGGTTCTCCTTCTATGATGTCAGGTGGCGGTTCTATCCAATTTGGGCCATGTGCTTCTGTTTCTCGATATGGCGTTAGCAATGACACATGGAAGACGTTGTGGATCTTCCAATGACTTGGCAGTTCTATTTTGAATATGGCATTTGATATTGTTATGATCCACCCCAATTTTTCTCATCCTTGTCGGACCCCCTCCTCGTCACCTTATCCACGCCTAAGCGACCACTACCATTGAACCCACCATCCTTACCAGACCTGCCACCGCTACTGCCCAGTGAACCCTTGTCACCCCTTGATCAGCCCCCAGTCAAGCCCCTTGTCCCCGTCCCATGGAACATCCATTGTCGGGAATACTCCTCAATGGAAATGTACCAAGAGCCACCCCCAGTAGAGAACCCACTGGAAGACCCAGACAGTCCTATGGAGGACACGCCATCCTTAGAGCTGGAACCATTCATTCCATATGAACCCGATGTCCCTGGAGGCAACACGCACGCCTTGTCCCCAGAAGAGTTCCCCATCATACCATGGCAAGAGTACCTTGTCCCAGATAGTCCTGTGTCCTGCAAGCACTCCCTGTCACCTACAAGTTCCTCTTCAGTGCCCATATGACAACGCACTAGTTGTGAAGGCAGTTACCAGTCAATCACCCCCTCAGCCTTGTCGCCCATAGCTGGCACCTCACCCCAGAGTCAGGGCTACCAGTCGACCTCTTCCGGAGGATCTGCAGACAATCCCTCATCGACACAGAGCTCCGCAGACAACGCGGATAACGACATGGCCCTTAATTGGGTCACCATCAATATGGACTACCTTAAAGGGTAGTTGCTTACGCTAGATGCCCATTAGACCAGGATGGGCATGCGGAGATCAGATCTCCTTGGATCAACCTCAAACCTTGTGGTCGTCATCGCATCATGATGACGCTTCTCTTCTTGGAATGACCCGCCGCCATTGTTCCCCAGTTAAGGATAGATTAGGCAATTCTCTGATCCTTCATTCGCTCTTGCTCATTCTCTATTGTTCGACTCATACAGACCGCAGCACTTGTCCGCGGAGTACCATATGATACAGACAGCCCCCTCTTGACCAGAAGTACCTACCTTAGTGACCATGGCCCGTGCGCGGCCGTGCCTGTATATAAGCGCCCTGTATTTTGACAGTCAAGCCCTAAGCTTGACTTGATTCTCAATATCAACATTCTTGAAAGCTCCCCTTGTGCCTCCCCTTTCCCTCATCTCTTACATAAGCCACTCAGACTCGTCTCTAGCAACACTAGAGACTTCTACTATCTTCAGGTACTTGCCACCAGTTCACTCTTAGTACAAGTCGTACTATCAAGGCCCGTTGAAGCCTTAACAGATATGATGGCGACTACCCAAAAGGGTCCGTATTGCCTTGGTGATAACTTCGGGGTGACATTTGCTGGTAAGTTCAGATTGGTTCCTTCCAGCCAGACTCTGTCTCCAATTGTGAATGGTCTGTATCTTGGTTTCTGCTTTATCCAGCTGTCTTGCACTTTATGTTGGGCCTCTTGGGCGGCTTCTCTGGCTTCTTTGATATTGGTAAGGCGTTTCTCTAGAGTGGGAATGTCGGTTGATCTGGTGGGCTGATGTACACATGGAGTATATCCAACAAGGAGGTCGAATGGGGCTTTCTTTGTAGTGGTGGACAGCCATGAGTTCTTTGTATACTGGGCTATAGGTAGCCAGGCATGCCAGTTGTTCTGTTGTGTTCCGCAGAACATCCTAAGGTACTGTTCAAGAGATTGGTTTGCTCGTTCACTTGCACCATCTGTTTGAGGGTGATAGGCTGTACTGATATTTTGGCAGATGTCTAGGAGGCGGCATAGCTCCTTTCCAAAGCGTGAGGTGAACCAGGGATCTTGGTCTGAGATTATCTTCTTGGGTAGGCCGTAGTGAGGCAGGACGTGTGTCAGGTATAGTTGCGCGACTCCTTCAGAGTCTATAGTCTCTTTGCAAGGCAAGAACATAGAGGCCTTGGTACAATCAGTGTCTGTGATTGTCAGGATAGTGTCGTAGCCTCCAGAGGGCGGTAGTTTTGTAATGAAATCCATAGCAATAGTCTCAAAAGGATGAGCGTTTTCAACTGGAGTGATTGGCAACAAGGGGGGATGACTAGGATGAGTGTTCACTTTGTTCATTTGACAGGTTGTGCATCCTTGGATGTACTTGGTTATGAAGGCTTTCATGTTGGGCCACCAGTAGTACGGCGAAATTAATTGGAGTGTTTTTGAAATTCCAGGGTGGCCAGCGGTTAATTGGTCGTGAAAAAGGGATGTTACTCCCCTCCTAAGGGTATTGTCTGCCACGACAACTAGTGCGTTCCCATGGTAATAGTGGGTTCCATCTGCTAGGGTGACTTGTTTGAATGCTGCTGTCCATTGCTTAAGTTTCTTCTGGTCTTGGTACTGTGCCAGCTTGATTTTACTGTCCAGATTGCTTTCTAGCATGTCCCAATCCATAACTTGGATATTTTCGTTCTCTCCACCAGGCTGCCCATTTCTGGGGTGACTCCCATCCATGGAGGTACTGTGAATATTTGTATGGTGTTCGCAGAAATATTTGCTGGGCCATACAGTGACATCTTCATTTTCTGGGTTGCTGCCATCATCATGGTCTTCACGTCTTGAGAGTCCGTCTGCTCGATTTGAAGCTCCTGGCTTGTATTCCAGGATCATGTTGTATTGTTCTCATTCAGGGAGGTATCCAGCGACTCTTGGTCCAATTTTCCTGGGGTTGTGATAGTAGCGAAGGTTTGCATGGTCGGTATAGACAAGTACTGGTTTCTCAGTACCCTTGAGGAGGTAGTCCCAATTCCTGAGGCCGCGCATGATGGCCAGGAATTCTCTGTCATAGATGGGGTAGTTCTGCTCTGTGCTGGTGAATTTCTGGGAGTGGAAACTGCAGGGGTGCCGTGGTCCTGGCTTTTCTGTGCCATCGGGTCGTGTGATAGGTGGTCCTCTTTGATAGAGTATGGCTCCGGTCGCTATCTGTGAAGCGTCGACTTCCAGCTTGAATTGTTTGCTGGGATCTGGGTGAATGAGTACTGGGGCGCTAGTGATGTGCTTCTTGAGTTCTCTAACTGCAGCTATGCAGTCCGGTGTCCATTCAAATGGGATGTCCTTTCTGAAAAGGCGTGTGATGGGTGCTGTGATGGAAGAAAATCTGGCGATAAACATGCGGTGGTATCCCAAGACTCCTACGAATGAGCGGGCTCCTTTGAGGGTCGTGATGTTTTCTGGCCAGTCTGCTATTCCAGCAATTTTGGCTGGGTCAACTGTTGCACCATCCTTGGTGAGGCGTACTCCTAGGAAGTCCATGGTAGGCTTCATGAATATTGATTTACTGAGCTTGAGGTGTAGTCCGTTCTTGGCTAGTAGATTGAAGGCGAAGTGGAGGATCTTGATATGTAACTTGATGTCTTTAAGTTTTGTTCCTAGTCCACAGTTGTCCATATAGCTTTGGAATATTTTCCTGATGTTGTGGATTCCTTTCTTTTCAAAGTGGTCGTATAGTTCTTCCAGCATGAGGTTCATAAACCTTTGGAATGTTGGTGGTGAGTTGCTCATTCCGAAAAACATGACTTTGGGCTCGAATAGCCCACAGCGGGTTTTGAAGGCAGCTTTCCATTCATCCCCTTCATGTATGCGAATATTGTTGTAGCCCCATCGTATGTCGAATTTGCTGAACAGCTCCATTCCTTGGAGGTCTTCAATACATTGGGCAAGATTAGGAAGGGGGGTGACGTCTTTCTTGGTGACTGCGTTGAGTGGGCGGTAGTCGATGATATAACGTTTCTCTTTGCTGTCCTTTTTAGGGACCATGAATGTGCTGAATCCATAGGGTGATTCAGATGGGACGATGTATCCCTTCTCCAGGTTTTCGTCAAGGAACTGGTTTTCTGCCTCTTGGTCTTTGAGGCTCATGGGATAAGTTTTGCAATTGAATTTTGCTGGAGCTTCGGCTGTAAGCTCGATTTTGTGGTCACATGGACGTGATGGGGGGAATTTCTTGGCTTCTTCATCTGAGAAGAGGAGGGTGTGTCGTTTGAATTCCTCTGGCAAAGTGATTTCTTCTTTCTTGTGTTCTTCCGCATACTTGTGGGCCATTTCCATGGCGTTGTGGGTCCTGTTGACTTCCATAGTGGTTCTTCCAATCCATATGTTTGGTTGGCTTTGGTCCTCAAGTTCTTCCATAATTGCTTCATGAGTTTCCATGATGAGATCATTGTCTTCTTGTTTTTGTCGCTTCTCCTTGAGATAGCCTTGTGCTTTGTCCCAGGTAATTTTCTGGATGGTTTCGACCTTGACTTTTGGTCCTTTGAGTGTTCCTGCTTCCCAATCAATGTCAGGTTTGAATGCTTTGAACCAGGGGTAGCCAAAAAGGAAACGATCTCTTCCTAGATTTGTGATGAAGAAATGTAGTTGTTGTCTGAGATTTCCTTGGCTAACCATGAGGTCGCAATAATGGCTGATTTTCCCTTGTCTGTTGGGTGTTCCGTCAACATTAAAGACGGGTCATTGGTAAGGAAGTTCTTTCATTCCCAAGTGGAGCTTTTTGACAGTTTCTGAGTCGATGAAGTTTTCTGTGGCTCTGGTATCAAGGAGGCCAATTTCTTTTGTTTCCTTTTTGTAACTGATGACCGCAAACTCGATTTGAACTGAGTTACTCTTGTTAACAAAGACGCTGTCTAGTCCGAAGGTCTTGGCAAGGGCTTCAATTTTCTGGATGCTGAATCCGTTCTTTGGGATAAGCTTATTGAGTGTTCTGATTTTTGTGTCTTCATCCATGGTTTGGATCTGTTCTTTGAGTGCGTCTCCCATCTGCTGTGCAGAGGGCTTCGACTTTGGTTTGCATAGCTCTATGATTTCTTTGTGAGTGGCCTCATCAAATTTGTGGGTATTTTTCTTGACGAATTCCTGGACTTTCTTTATGTCAGATAGTGTTGGTACGCTCTTTTGTTTGTGTGCTGCTATAAGCTCTTTGATTCTTTTTGCGTCCAATAGTTTTGGAGCAGGTACTGAGGACGTTTGATCCAAGGTTTCTTCTTTGAGAGCATCAAAACTATTGGCACTCTTGTTCTCCTGGATCCTTTTGGTAAGTTGATCCATTGGTAGAATTCCCATATCTGGGCGGCTTCGCATGGAGCAGACTTCTTTTCGATCATGATTGATTCGGCGCTTGACTCAGCAGTTACGAGCATAGTGACCCTTTTTATGGCAGTGGAAGCATTCTTTGCTTCTCATAAGTTTGTCTGGCGGTGGTACATGCTTATGACCTCCATTTTTATAAATGATGTTTTTAATTGATCAGGTCACTAGACTAGCATGATATCGTCCGCCCGAATAGCAAATTGCATTGACCTCAATAGGGTCCTTCTGTTCCATGATCGTCAGTTCTTTGACATCGAAGATTTTGTATAATGCTTTATGAAGCATTGTTTTTGCTTTGTCCTGTGGTTGCATCTTTTGCACCTTTGTTTCTCCCATTGGTGATCCAGTGGTTCCCTGGTACGACCGATCTGTTGTCGGTTTGATTGCTCCGACTTCAGTGGTCAAGCGTTCTGTAACTATGACACCTTTTGGTCTACCAGTGGCCCTCTGGTCTTGGATATGGGGTGCGCGTTTTGTAGCAGCAACTGCGGCATATGTCTTCGTGTTGTTTACAAGTGTTGTCATGATGTCTTTTGGATGGATGGGTAGGAGGAGGATGGGTAGATGGGTGTAGTGGATGTAATGTGAACCAAGGTCTTCTCCGCGTGGAGGGATAAATGTGTCTGTATGACCCAAGGCTGTCTGGCTTTTGCCTGCCTCTTCGCTTCAAGGGACACGAGCCCAAGAAACTTCACACCTTAGTTCGGTTTATGTGCTCCTCCACTTCAACACCCATGAGGGCACTTTGATCCTCCTACACAAGACTTTCAACTCCAGGTAAGGGAGGTCTTATGCAATAGATTCACAAAGTTGTGGATTAACAGAACCACTGGCACTAACGTATGGGGTGCTAGGAAGGTAGGGGATGTGATCGTCTGGGGTGGTTGTCTACTTGCCAAGCTGGTATGTCGAAAGGAAAGCTTGACTTGTGTTAAGGCTTCAACGGGCCTTGATAGTACGACTTGTACTAAGAGTGAACTGGTGGCGAGTACTTGAAGAGGTAGAAGTCTCTAGTGTTTGCTAGAGACGACTCTGAGAGGCTTATGTAAGAGATGAGGAAAAGGGGAGGCACTTGGGGAGCTTTTAAGAATGTTGATATTGAGAATCAAGTCAAGCTTAGGGCTTGACTGTCAAAATACAGGGCGCTTATATACAGGCACGGCCGCGCATGGGCCATGGTCACTAAGGTAGGTACTTCTGGTCAAGAGGGGGCTGTCTGTATCATATGGTACTCCGCGGACAAGTGCTGCGGTCTGTATGAGTCGAACAATAGAGAATGAGCAAGAGCGAATGAAGGATCAGAGAATTGCCTAATCTATCCTTAACTGGGGAACAATGGCGGCGGGTCATTCCAAGAAGAGAAGCGTCGTCATGATGCGATGACGACCACAAGGTTTGAGGTTGATCCGAGGAGATCTGATCTCCGCGTGCCCATTCTGGTCTAATGGGCGTCTAGTGTAAGCAACTACCCTTTAAGGTAGTCCGTATTGATGGTGACCCAATTAAGGGCCATGTCGTTATCCGCGTCGTCTGCAGAGCTCTGCGTCGATGAGGGATTGTCTGCGGATCCTCCAGGAGAGGTCGACTGGTAGCCCTGACTCTGGATTGAGGTGCCAGCTATGGGCGACAAGGCTGAGGGGGTGATTGACTGGTAACTGCCTTCACGACTAGTGCGTTGTCGTATGGGCGCTGAAGAGGAACTTGTAGGTGACAGGGAGTGCTTGTGGGACACAGGACTATCTGGGACAAGGTACTCTTGCCATGGTATGACGGGGGACTCTTCTGGGGACAAGGCGTGCGTGTTGCCTCCAGGGACATCGGGTTCATATGGAATGAATGGTTCCAGCTCTAAGGACGGCGCATCCTCCATAGGACTGTCTGGGTCTTCCAGTGGGTTCTCTACTGGGGGTGGCTCTTGGTACATTTCCATTGAGGAGTATTCCCGACAATGGATGTTCCATGGGACAGGGACAAGGGGCTTGACTGGGGGCTGATCAAGGGGTGACGAGGGTTCACTGGGCAGTAGCGGTGGCAGGTCTGGTAAGGATGGTGGGTTCAATGGTAGTGGTCGCTTAGGTGTGGATAAGGTGACAAGGAGGGGGTCCGATGAGGATGAGAAAAATTGGGGTGGATCATAACAGTCCCCGTCCCCTGGAATATCCATCGTTGGGAATACTCCTCAATGGAAATGTACCAAGAGCCACCCCCAGTAGAGAACCCACTGGAAGATCCAGACAGTCCCATGGAGGACGTGGTGCCCTTAGAGCCAGAACCATTCATTCCATATGAACCCGATGTCCCTGGAGGCAACACGCATGCCTTGTCCCCAGAAGAGTCCCCCGTCATACCATGGCAAGAGTACCTTGCCCTGGATAGTCCTGTGTCCTGAAAGCACTCCCTGTCACCTACAAGTCCCTCTCCAGCACCCATATGCCAACGCACCAGTAGAGAAGGCAGTTACCACTCAATCATGCCTACTGCCTTGTCGCCCATAGCTAGCACCTCGCCCCAAAGTCAGGGCTACCAGTTGACCTCTCCCAGAGGATCCACAGACAATCCCTCATCCATGCAGAGCTCTGCAGATGACGCGGATAGTGACATGGCCCTTAATTGGGTCACCATCAATATGGACTACCTTAAAGGGTAGCTGCTTATGCTAGACGCCCATTAAACCAGAATGGGCACGCAGAGATCAGATCTCCTCAGATCAGCCTCAAACCTTGTGGTCGTCATTGCGTCATGACGATGCTTCTCTTCTTGGAATGACCCGCCACCATTGTTTGACCCTTAAGGATGGATTAGGCAACTTGTCAATCTGTCATTCGCTCTTGCTCATTCTCTATTGTTCGACTCATACAGACTGCAGCACTTGTCCGCGGAGTACCATACAATACAGACAGCCCCCTCTTGACCAGAAGTACCTACCTTAGTGACCATGGCCCATGCGCGGCCGTGCCTGTATATAAGTGCCCTGTATTTCAACAGTCAAGCCCTAAGCTTGACTTGATTCTCAATATCAACATTCTTGAAAGCTCCCCTTGTGCCTCCCCTTTTCCTCATCTCTTACATAAGCCTCTCAGAGTCGTCTCTAGCAACACTAGAGACTTCTACCTCTTCAAGTACTTGCCACCAGTTCACCTCTTAGTACAAGTTGTACTATCAAGGCCTGTTGAAGCCTTAACATGCAGGAGGGACACCTGGGCCCTGTGTGGGCATGACTGTGACCGGGGGGACATAAGATGTTGCAGGAGGGACACCTGGGCCCTGTGTAGGCATGAGCGTGACTGGGGGGACATAAGCCAGGATGTAAGCAGCCACAGGAGGGACACCTGGGCCCTGCAACGACATGACCGCCACTGGCAAGATGGGTTGAGATGGAGGGATGGAAGGCCCATCCTCTTGTGTCGTCGTTCCCGTAGTGGCCTGACTTGGGGCCTTGCTGTTGGTGGTGTGGTGATTAGAATCGTCAATGTCATACCAGTTACCTTGGTTGCTGATAATGGGGTGTGCTGTTGGAATGATGTGTTGTGTGTTGCCTACCAGGTGAAAAGACGTGTTGGACTGGTTGAATACGTTGGCACTGAGAAGAGAGTCATTAGCAAGATCAACAAGAACTTTGAGAACCTACAGAGGATCTCTCAGTGGCCTGGCCTTGGGCCTCAAAGGTCCTGCCACAGGTCCCTTGTGGGCATCTTTCCAAGAAGGTAAGGTGATGTTGCTAGCCTTGTCTGAGGCCTCGCTGGGCACTATGTCAGTCTCCAGGTCAGAGTCGGTCAGGTAATCGCCAGTGTTGTCATCCCCAATCGTAGTCTTGCGCTTCTTCTCAGCTAGAGCCTTTGCTTCCATTTTGTTGGTCTTGTGGCGGCCATACCATTGGGAGTAATTTTTCATTGCAATGTGATGTGTCTTCCAATGATTACTGCAGTACTGCAGGACGGGCCACTGGGTTTCCATTTCGTGCCTGTACTCATCGTGGACTTTCCTTGATGCTTTGCCCCATGTTTTCGGTGCCAAGCCTCTTGATAACAGGTCCGTCCGGATTGACCTTGCAAATTTTTGAATGTCCTCTGCCTTAGTGTTGCCACAACTCAAGCCGATATTTTTGAGAAATCAGTGATAGAAAATCGAATAAAATAGCGAGAAATATGAAAATAAAGATGGAGATAGATTAGATCACAAACCATGGGGTCACTTAAGACGACTTTGTAATCTGACCAGCCATTCAAGCAGGACTTGCTTCGACTTGATTTCACTTTTGTTTTTGCCAAATCAAGTCAAAGTGAGTCCTGCTTGAATGGCTGGTCAGATTACAAAGTCGTCTTAAGTGACCCCACGGTTTTTGATCTAATCTATCTCCCTCTTTATTTCCATATTTTTCGCTATTTTATTCGATTTTCTATCACTGATTTCTCAAAAACATCGGCTTGAGTCAGGGCAACACTACTCTGCCTGTGTACTGCTGATAGGTTGTCCGTCAGCTTCTTCGATAAACTGCATGGAAACATTGTGACCTTGTGCACACCTTGTTCTTCCTTGAGGTCCAGCCTTGTCCTTGGGATCTGATGAGTCCTTTCACTTCAATTCGAAGGTGGTCCATTTGTCCTTGGTCCAAAAGTGAATGTTGGGGTAGTCCGATTGTGAAAAGGTGGCAGGATCTGGGACAGGCGCATCATCTTCGGTGCGTGGTCTCTTTCCAGACCCGGTGTGAAGGGCAATGAGGAGGGTATGCAAGTCGAGGAGCTTATCATGTCTGGCCCTGTGAATCATGTAATGGGATATTGTGTATGACGATAACTTGTAAGACTTACTTGAGTACTTCATGCACCTGTTTTTCTTTGCGAAATTCGTTCTTCATCATCTCATGTTCTCTCACAAGTCACATATATGCACCATTTTCGTTCGTTGGTCTGATCGAGGGGCCAAGAGTATTAACCATCGGGGACAATATGTCTAGGGGAGAAAGCAGAGAGTGATCAAGTGGAGCAAGTGGGGTGTATGGCCCCAAGGTGAAGCTTGTAGAAGTGGGGGAAGTGTTGTTGGTTGAGAAGTTACTGGTGCAAGAAGGTCCAGTAGCGGTGTATAGTCCACTTGAAGACATCCTAGAGTGCTGTTGTGTTGCGTGAAACGGAGTCAGAGGAGAAGACATCGAGCGTTTTTTTTTCAGAGCAAAGATGTGGGAGAGATGAGGAAAAAAAGAGGAAAAAACTTTGGTATTCATATATGCACTCCTTTGTTTCATGTGAGAGAAACACAGTCGTCTCATTTTGGGCATGCTTTATACAAATATATATTTCTACAATACTAAAGACATCTGGGTATTCTTATGTTCTTGTCTAAATTTCTCATATCATCATTCTGAAGCATTTCTTGTAGAATGTGCGGTATGCATTGCATCTGTTGCATAGAGGGAATTGATTTATTATAGCGATGCAATTAATTACCCAAAACAGGTAAACCGAATCAATACCGCAATGGACCGTAGAGATCCGGAAGTGACTTGGTGCTTTGCAGACGCTTTTCCTGGATGCCCGCCAACCGTGAACTGGACGCATCACAATTGCAAAGTTGGATTGCCTAATATGGACGAAAACTGCTATAGATAAAGATGGGCCTATCGCATACTACAGAACAAAGACGCTGCACGCTCCATATATACCTCACACTGCCAGATCTGAATTACCATTATTGTCGCCTCCAATAGGGTCTTCTTCTGCACCTGCCATAACTGCGACATCCAGACCTGGTTTCTCAACAAGGAACCATCGATCCCATGTCTCTTGTCCTTCTATAGCTGGGGCATGAGGAACTATCGCAACCACAGTGTTACGTTCCTGGGCACTTGGCCCACATTTTTCTTTCTTTTCTTGTCCGATATGTACTTATATGATCACATGATCTTGACTCACATGACTGCTTACCTGTACAACAGAGCCATCTTGTCGGGAACTTCATTGTTCCCTCCTTTTTTATGTTCTTCATTGTTCTCTTCTTATGGTAGTCTGTGACCACCATTGTTTGTGACTCCATTGTTCTGTGACTGCCATTGTTCATGACTCTATTGTTCTCCTCTTTTGTATGCTTAGTCAGGTAGCTGCCCTTTTGTATATAAGCTGGACTTATATCCTAGAGTTGGGCCTTAAGCCTGACTTAGTTTGCAATCTATTGCATTCTCTGTCCTTGTTGCTTGAACAAATATCTTTCTTTTATCCTTCTTCGAAGTAATCTTCAAGTCCTTGAAGTTACTTCCCATTCCTCTTTATCTTCACCCAGACATTGGTCTTAGCGACCTTTTCACTTTTATCACCTTCCAAAGCACTTAGGTTATCAAGGGAATTACGACCCTTATAACTTTGTCACTGCTGCATATTTTCACCATTGTGCATGTCGCGCCTTAAGGTTCAATAGGCCTTAACATAAGTCAGGCTTTCCTCAAACGTCCTTGAAACATAGGACAAACACCAATTACACCCTGGTGGCAGTAGTACTCATCGGAACTCTTGAACAAAACAAGAGAGTTCATAGGAGACAACAAGACGATCTCCCAGCACATGTTAAAGGAGAAGCATACTTTGAATATCACGGAACCGGACATAAAGACACCGGATACTACGTTGATCTCCCAAAGAAAACACACAGAGTCGTTGAATTCATCAAAGTAGAAGACGATGATTTTTGGGTAAAACTCCTCTGGAAAGACAACCAGTGGTACATGAACCAAGGAGGAGTACTTCACACCTCAAAACTCGGCGCTTGGAAAGAAACAGATCCTCAGCACCCACATTACGTCAATCCAGAGCACTATAGCCCAACACTCCACACCGCCATCGAGCAATCACCACATGAAGAAATACTTTCAGGAGGAATTCACCACATCGCAACCCTCCAAGGAACCAACCCGTTCACAGAACAAGCCCCCATTCTTCCCCAAATCGAAACAGCAGTCCAACAAGGCATCACCATCCCCCTTGATACTATCCCAGCCGCCGCTGTTCAACCCCAGCTATCTATCCAAACCACAATGGCAGAACAACCACAGGAAATTAACGTCACTACTGGACAAAGCGAACAGGAAGCATGGCAAATCAATGTCATCACTAGCCCTGCCAATGGTGCTCTTAAAGGGAACCCACCACCCATCTTCACTGGAGACAGAAGCACGACCAGAAAGTTCATCAATAACTTTGATCTCTGGAAAGCAATTAACCAAAACAATGACACCATGAAGAAACCTTTCTCCAGAGTTGTTACCGTCCTCACCTACATGGATGGTCCTCTAGTAGATGCCTGGAAGGAAGAACAAATGCACAAACTCCAGGAAGCAATAGACGATGGAACCCAGGAAACAGACGAAGATCTCTGGGACAGCTTCATAGAAAGGTTCAAACTAGCCTTCACCAACCAAAACCAAAAGGAGGAAGCCTATCAGCAATTATGCAAACTCAAACAAGGAGAAAGCCTTGACGACTTCTTCGCTAAATTCAAACAACTCGCCCATGAAGCGGGGGTACCCCTAGATGACAAGGGAACTATCGAAACCCTCAAACGTGGTATGAACCAGCCACTTACCAAAGCAGTCATATATTCCCCCAACTATAATCCAAATGCAGACTCCCCATGGACCTTTAAAAAATGGGAAGAACAGGCCAGAATGTCCCACCAAAAATGGCTGGCTGCCGCTCAATATGGCCAGCGAAAACAAGGACTTTACAAAGCCTTTGGACTAAAGCCAAACCAAGGAAGAAGCAACCAACCTGGAAGAAATAAAACTTCCGGATCACGCACCACCTCCCAAGGAGGATATGCTATGGACGTCGATGCCAATAGAATGGGACAAACACATTCCGACACTAAAAAGCAACAACTCATGGATGAAAACAAATGCTTTTACTGTGAAATCAAAGGACATCAAGCTTGCGTTTGTCATAAGAAAATAGCAGACCGCGTCAAAAGTGGCAGACCCGCTAAAGACGACAATCCCACTGTCAGGAACCAAGACCCCATTGACATGACCCCAGACGATATCTCCGGTTTCTTAAAAGACCACATGGGCTTGCTTGACGAAGATACCAAGCTGAGCATCATTGAATCCCTTATGCTGAAGGATTTTCCTCAAGCCCAAAACTAGCTGCCATAGTTAGGGCATTCCGCCTTGATAGTGTCTTTGTAAATTGCTCAAATTCTGTGCAAATAAAAGTCACGTTTTCACACTATCGAGGAAAGGCAGAAGAAATAGTCCTACTTGACACTGGAGCAACTGAAAATTTCATCGACCATACAACTGTCATTAAACTATGCTTAGGAATGAAGAAACTCCCCTACCCCCGCCCAGTATTCAATGTCGATGGAACCCTTAACTGTCATGGAACTATCACTCACGCTTGTGACCTACTCGTTACTAAAGGCAACAAAAGGGAACGTCAAAGATTCTTTGTCACTAATCTAGGATGAGACCGGCTCCTCTTTGGCTACCCATGGTTTAAAGCTTTCAAACCAGAAATCGACTGGGAAAAAGGAACACTCTTAGGCCCAAAAGTTCAAATGGAAACCTTACTATTTGGAACCCTTCAACGTGCAAAAACATGGGTCAAAAGTAAAATACCAGTTAATGAAGACCTCATACTCGAAGCACAACAAACCAGGTGCACTCCATGGTTGGGAGTAACCCCTTTAGGAATAAAGGGAGGCCCAGTGGAAGTCAATCACACCCATACAGCTGTTGAAATGGCCCATAAGTATGCAACGGAACATGGGAAGGAGGAAATTACCCTCCCGGAAAAATTCAAACATCATATGGCATTATTCTCAGATGAAGAAGCGAACAAATTTCCACCAACTCATGGTGAAGGAGACCATAAAATTGTACTAATGGACACCGCACCCACCTGCTTCAACTGCAAAGTTTATCCACTTTCAAGGGATGAACAAAAAGCGGAAGATCAATTCATTGATGAAAATTTAGCCAAAGGATATATCACACCATCGGACTACCCCTACGGTTTCTCAACTTTTATGGTCCCTAAAAAGGACTCTAAAGAGAAACAATATATTATTGATTATCGCCCCCTCAATGCAGTCACCAGGAAAGATGTCACCCCACTCCCCAACCTCAAACAATGCATTGAGAACCTACAGGGAATGGAATTATTCAGTAAATTTGACATCCGCTGGGGCTACAACAATATTCGGATACATGAAGGAGACCAATGGAAAGCCGCCTTCAAAACTCGCCAAGGACTATTCGAACCAAAAGTAATGTTCTTTGGCATGAGCAACTCACCGGCAAGTTTTCAATGCTTTATGAACGGTATTCTTGAAGAGTTGTACGAACACTTCGAGAAGAAAGGTGTACTTGAAATACAATGCATACTCCAAAACTACATGGATGATTGCAGAATAGGAACCCTACTCAAGGACTTCGACCTTCATGTTGATATTATCTGTTACGATCCTGGGCCCTTACCCCAATTTTCTGCTATTTTCCACCATTTTACTTCGCGCTCTCGGTCACTCATTCCCCACTCGTTCCCTCACGCGCCGCTCGGACCGTCACCAAATCACCTGACAA
>Ga0307510_10005209_pt1 | contig 15454 bp, 16 predicted proteins | sample 12_EM_MG_FD_207224 | JGI IMG/M metagenome (GOLD analysis project Ga0307510, IMG submission 207224) | Populus trichocarpa ectomycorrhiza microbial communities from riparian zone in the Pacific Northwest, United States - 12_EM | ecosystem: Host-associated > Plants > Roots > Unclassified | place...
ACAAAACCTCTTCACAGAGAGAGGGAATCTGCTCCTGTTCCCACCGACATCGCAGAGAAGATGATCGCTCTGAAGCGGAAGCAGGCAAAGTACGTTTCGCCTATCCCTGCATCGCCCAACCCACCCACCCCTCCTCCCTTTCCTTTCCATTCTTACACCCCTCACACTCTCTGTTCACAGCCATACCAGAGTCAAGGACCGCGCAGAACGGCCCGCAGTATCTGCCTTGCAGAACCCTCCATCATCACCTCCCCGGAGGCAACCGCCCCCTTCAGGGCAGTCGCCTCCAAAGCATATAACCAGACCCGAGCCGGATCCCAGCGAGTTCTCTCGACTCCTCAAGCTATCCCCCACCCAAAAGCCCACCCAGCAGCACGCATCATCAGCGCACAAGCACCAGGGGAAGCTGTTTAATCCCGACACAGATCCGATTCCCATGCGCCGGCCCGCAGCTGAGCCCGAGGCGTCGTCTGAATCAGCAGGGAGCTCTTACGCTCCTCGAGCCCCGGCAGAGCCCTCCTCCAGACATCGCGATGCATCGCAGCACAGGCAGCTCTTCGACCCGCGGAAACACGACGCCGTCTCGTTCTCCGCAGCACAGGCGCGGAAACAGGCGCCAAAGTCCTCTGGCGATTACGCATCCGTCTCCTCCGCCTCGTCCTACGCGCCCTCAATCGGGTCGTCCACTTTCACGCTCTCTTCCAGCACCACCGATGGGTCGTCCACGCCGTCGTCCTTATTCGATCACAAGCCTCGCGACGAATCCAAGACGAACGCTTTTTCGACCCAGCTCAAGAAGCTTTATCGCGACATCTCCCTCCTCGAGTCGAAGGTCCTCGCCGATTCGGGCGAACCCCAGGACGAGAGCCGTGTTGTCATCAAGGGCTCCACATCGACAGGAAGCGAAGAAGCTGAGAAGGCTCGATGGAAGAAAGCGATCGAGGACCACAAGACGTAAGTTTATATCCGTTTCTGTCCTGTTGGCACCAAGCTCAACGTGCCCGCCAGCCTTTCTGAGCTAATGCTCGACCTATTGACAATATCTTTGGCACCCAACGTTCCCGCGTCGCTCAAAAACATACCCGAGAAATACAATATTATTATTCGCCTTTGGACCAACTGCTTTTACCGCCTCCTCGAGAACTTGCGGCGTTCCTCTCCCACGTCGAAGATCGCCCTGGAATATCTCCAGGAATTCATCTACTACGCCTACACATTTTACACCGCCCTCCTCGAAAGGGATACGTTCAAGGATTATCGCGCGAGTTGGCTCGAGGCCCTTGGCGACCTCGCGCGGTATCGCATCGTCATTGCTGCCATGATACCCGCCCACACCCGCACTTCCTCTTCCTTAACCACAGCCGCCGTGACCAACGGGCTTCGCTCATCCCCCATCGGGTCTACCCTTTCTCTCTCTCGTACTCTGAGTACTACCAGCAGCGAGAAACACCCTGCACGTCCAGATTCCCCCACTCCAAGCGTGGGTATCATCGCAGCAAGGCTCATGGAAATCGAACCCGAGAAGGACCGCTGGCGTAGAATTGCGCGTGACTGGTACGCTCATGTTGTCGCCGAGTATCCAGGGCGAGGCAAGTTGCACCACCACTTGGGGCTTCTTAGTCGCGAGGCAGAAGGCGAGGAGCTACGCGGTGTATACCACTTCGTTAAGAGGTGAGCTCGTTGTGTTGGGTTTAATAAGTACGATTTTTCTCACAAACTTTTTTCTTTTCAATTTCTCATAGTATGATCGCCACTCATCCATTTGAAACGGCTCGTGAGTCAGTCCTCCCGTTGTGGTCGCAAACCGCCCAAGCACGACGTTCGGCTCCCGATGCCCGCGCGCCGGAGCTTTTCGTATTTCTTCATGGCATGCTGTTCACAAACATCCAACTCGATGATTTCTCCGCTACCCTCGCGCGCCTTCTTGAGCGCCTTGACATAGAAGAACCTGAAGGGCGAGAGTGGACCATGATGGCTGCGGTCAACATCGGTGCGCTCCTCGAGTACGGCCGATCACAAGGAGTTCTGCGACGAACTGGCGCTCTCGGCCAAATGGATCGCAACCCTGCCGCCATCGCAGCAGCGACCAAGGTGAAACTCGCGAGAAAGGCTCAGGCGGACGATCGGATGGAGGTCGACGGCGATGAGCGCAGGCGGAGTAGCGACATGGAGGCCGTCCACGCCCAAAGTCCCTCGATTATTCAAGTATCACCCATACTCTCCGACGCCGCAGCGTCCCTAGAACCACCCCCCGCGTTTAAGATGGCCCAAGAACTTACCTTCACGATGCTGGCGCACGCTCTCCGGTCTACCCGCGACGGCCCCAATTCTTATGTTACAATTCTTCTCACCTTCCTCCAGACAGTCCTTCGGCATCCAGAGGGCCTCGCCACGTTTGAGCGCGCCATACCCTGGGCTGACCTCGCCACATTCCTTGGCCGAGGACCGCGGGTATCGTCCAATCACACCCAGAGCGAGAAGCTCAGCAAGAGCAACATCCTGCCAGAAGACTGGGCCATGCGTGGGATGGTGTGGCCTGGACGACTTTTTGAGCGCGGATTCTGGGACGGCGGTGAGGGTCAGCTCATGGAGGTGGAAATGTTAGACGCCCGCGATCCCCTTCCCGAAGCGTTGGACGAAGATGGTATGTGGGAGGATGACCTCGACGTCAACGATAAGCCCGCCCGTGAAAAGCCTAGCCGGGCGACGCTGGCATGGTGGCGCACCATGTGGGCTTGCACGAAGATTGCCAAAGTCGTCCCCGGGTTCCATTGGGATGGAAGGAGAGCGTGGTGGATCGACGGAATACTTGCGGAGAAAGCGCGCCAATGGGAAGAAGAAGACCGTCTAGCTCGCGAGGAGGAAGAGCGTAGGAAGATGGGCCGGCGTTGGGTCGACCCGGATGGTGACCAGTTGATGGACGTCGAGGATGAGGCCGCCGACACCTTCTCAGGGTCTGGGAGTGAGGATGACGAGGATGACACGGATGAGATTAAAGCGTTGAAGGTCTGATATTATGTTCGCTGTGTACTAATAAGCCTGTTCTGACTTTTTTTTTTATGACCTAGGCTCGTCGCCGTTATCTACGTGGTCTCCAGCAATCCTCGCAGCCAACAATCTTCGCGAGCCACCACCGCCGCCGGTCATTACGGTCATTACGGCCTCAACGCGCAGCGAACAATGCCCCCACTCGTCCACAGCTGCAGCTCGTGCCAGGTTACTCTATTCTAGTATTGGATACAAATATTCTTCTCTCCTCCCTCCCCATGGTTACGTCGCTCGTCGAGAGCCTACGCTGGACCGTTGTCATCCCTCTCCCCGCCATCATGGAACTAGACGGACTCGCATCGAACGCGAATCCGCTCGGCGATGCAGCCAAAGAGGCTGTTGCGTTCGTGGTGGGCCATGTGCGCTCCCATGCCGACTCGCTCAAGGTCCAAACGTCACGTGGTAACTATCTCTCATCGCTTACCATCCGCGCCGAGCAAATCGACTTTGATGAACGCGATTCGTGGGAGAGGAACATGGACGACCTCATCTTGAAGACGGCGATATGGCAGGACGAGCACTGGGTTGACCGTTCCGGGTTGTTGAAGGTCGAGCAGTCGAGTGAGCGACCAAAGGGTGCCGCCAAGGTGGTCTTGCTAAGCCTTGATCGCAATCGTGAGTTTCTTCAGTTGAGCGTCATTTGGTTGGTTCTTAACGCCTTCGGTTTCCCAGTTCGCCTCAAGGCGCGAGCAAGACATCTTGACGCCGCCAATGAGAGGGACCTCGGTGCTCTACTGGCAGCAACGACTTGACCATGACGCCTGCCTGCGGGGCGTCATTGTCAAGTCGTTCTTGACTTGTATCGTGGCTTAGGAGCAACGCCTCTCACTGCAAGGAGTACACGGATTGACCTCTGTTCGTCCATAAGCAATGCACGAAAGTGCTGCTTATGGACGAGCAGAGGACACTTTGGACTCTTTGCAGTGCAGGGACGTCCCTTCTAAACCACGACTCTCAAAAAGTGTCGCTCTCTCTGAATCTCGTAACCCCCTGGAATTTGGACACTTGGCTCATGGACTACATTTGCTGCTGGCCGCCGCTTCGCTCCCGTGCTCGGGCCCCTTTTGCACGTCTCAACTCCATTCAATATCTCTCAAGCATTCGCACTGTACTGTTGTTGTTTCACTTCGCGTTGTCCCTGGGTGCGCGCCCTTTCGTCTATTTATCAATTTAGTCATTTCTACCCCCTCCTCTTTACTGGGCGCAAATCGCTGAGTGAGTTTATCAATTGGCACATTCATTTGGTACCGTTTTTTTCTTGTCTCCTTTCTCTTCCTTCGGTTTTATCATTCGCATATATATTTGTGCTCGCCCGTTGGCTACCTCTCTCCACCCCTCTATATCTGTCAGTCGCTTGTTTCTTTCTACGATTATCCCCTAGTACTGTGCATTACCCCAATTGGTGTAGCAATAAATCCGATTGTCAGAATTACTATCGGTTAGAGCAACAGTGTGCCACGAGTGCTGCGATCAGCAGGCCTCGGTCCGCGTTCAAATTCAAAATGGTGAATGGCGACCCATGGATCACGTGATCAAGTCATTCGCAGCAAGCGTTGCGTTGTTGGTCAGGTTATGTTGCCAGCGCATAGCTAGCGAAAGCTCCATGGGCAACCGTTGAACAGACAGATCTTTTCCAGTCACGCAACATCGCTTATGGGTACACGCATTTTTTTTTATCGCATCCGCAAATCGCGCAAACCAATATCCTCGCTTTATGAGCCCTTGGGCCTTCCGATGTGCGGCTGCTTCTGGCGTCATCCTCGGCACTGGCATCCATTGTGGGCTGCCTTCATGTCTATCAAACCCGAGGTCGCAAAGTGTTGGGTAATGTCATTTCGTAGTCTTGGCTACCTCGTCGTCTTCTACTACCAGGCTCATCACGACAAAGAAGGAGCAATTTACGCCATCTGGTTGCTGTTGACTCGGCCTTTGCGGCGACTCCCATTGTGAGGATTGTCTATGATGAGGTCATGATGACGGGGGTATCATCAATGATATTGAGCCCTGCATTTCAATGTCTGGAACCAAGAACCGTATGTACTCATATTTGTGATTTCACAATGAATCAAGAAGACAAACCACCGAACGACTAGACGAATCTACCATCGACGTTCAGCTCGAACGCACAAACGTATCTACAACAAAACTTGGCATGGGTACGTCTGTTAGTGCCAGTGCACAGAATACTACGAAGAACAACGAATCAATAACTGGAAGGACGCCGACACTGACAGACAGGATTCCTTACCTTATTCTGCATCACGCACCATAATGCACGAAATTCACCCAACGCTCCAAAGTCATCCCTATCCCCTTCCGCCTCCGCAGTTTTATCACAGCATCTCGAAGTGCTTCCGCCACTCTCTCATAATACCGTACCCCTTGACCCTCCCCTGCCGGGAACACCGACTTGTAGAAGTTCCGGGAAAGCTCTCGTCCATCCGGGTCCGCCATCGCCCACATCGTCCCAACAACACTCCGGAATCCACAGTACTGCATCGCAGCAGTCAGATGCAGCGCCTCGTCAGAAAGGCTCCCGTCCGTCAACTCTGCGGTGTGACAAGCCGCAAGGAACGCAAATTCCGCATCGGGGAGTCGAGATCGAATGATGTCTATCAACGTGAGCCGATTGCCCCGGTAGAGCTTGAACGAAGAGTCGAACGGCTTCCCTGGTTCGAGTATCCCATGACATACAATATGGACAAACCGGTGATCCTGGAGATGCTCCAGCACTGCAGTGGGTGTCGCCCTCGCCGAGATGAGTGTTTTCACCTTAGTGTTGATGGACTGTACGACGTGCATCTCGTCCAATGCATCTTCCATAGATGAGTCTGGCTGTGAGACGAGGAGTAGTGAAGGCTTTCCTGACGTCTGTGGCCCCGATTTGTTGGACTCGATCAGAGCAGAAAGAGTTGGCGTGTACGATGGGATGTAAAGGTCGAGGAAATACCGAGGGGGACCAGAGTCAGATGGAATTGGTCCCATAGCATGAAGTGGAAGAAAGCAAAACGCAGATGTTGGACACCACCAAACACGAGATTGTTCTGGCACGCCCAAATCATTGAGCTTTTGAATCACTGGCCGACCTACAAGCTCATAGAGTTCCTTGAGTACGAAACGAAGAGCGTTCTCGTATTCGACTGACTCGGGGCCTTTCTTCCTCGTGCCTAATAACCGATCGCGCAGCTTGTTTGCTCTGTCATAGAAATCGTTGACCGTGGGAATGAGTGAGGGAGGAGAGTCACGTAGGAGAATGATGATGTCCGAACGCCATCTGCTGTTGTTGACCACGACCACGGGTCCACGGACAGCAGCAGAACGGAGATTGTCAAAGGATGGGGGTTTCAAGAAGGACTCCAACCCTTTCCGTGCTCGGCTCTGGGAAATGAGCTTCTCACGTTCATCTAACAACCCGCGTTGCCGCACAACGAGACGGCCAAAAGGATCCATTCCTTCAAGGCCCTCTTCTCTGCCATCACCATATTTGTTCTGTGCCAAGCTCAAGGTCAGATCCTCGAGGTCCTGGTTGATCGCAGCAAGCTTGTCTGCCACACCGGAGTCAGACGTGCGAAGTTGTTCAATCGAGGAACGAAGGCCGCGCATTTCGGACCAGATCAACGCTCTTCCTCGTTCGAGGGTTTCGATGGCGCTCTTGAGTTGACCTGTGTGGACTTGGTAGGATGCGCAGTCTGATGGCAGTGTTTCGTAATTGTTGCGCATCGCAACAAGTCGGTAGTGTTGTATGTCAACAGTTGGGGCGAATGTAAGAGAATCCTGCATTGATGAGAGTGCGTAGTGATATGCGGTGGAGGTGGAGGGGTGACCATGGTTTCGTGCAAGTTGCGCCCATTTACATGAATACAGGAACCGGTCAGGAATCTTCATGCCTCTGTGATCGACCGCCATTTGGTACAGTCTCATGATTTCGCCAAGGTCTTCTCTGGAGTGGCATAGGTTGAAACGCATGGAAAGGGTGTCAATGAGTAATAGCAATTCTCCTAAATTCAGCGTATCAGGCATGCTGAGATAATCCCGAGATATCGAAATCGCCTCGTTGACGTATTCAATGTTATTTGTAAAATGAAAGGCACGGAGGAGGAGATGGTGTAATGTCCCAATGGCATAGGGTTTATAAATCTCGCTGGGGTGGAAAGAAGCGAGCAGAAGTCGACAAGGCTCGATAGCTTTTTCAATTTCTGCCGGGTCAGTCAAACGTGAAGCGGAGGCGAGTGCGGCGAGACGTTGATCCCCAGTCGCCATCGAAGGGGATTCAAGAGATATAATTAAATCCCAAAATGATGGCTGGCCAGAGAACTTTGAATCCCGGGAACTTGAATACTCCTCTTGAACGCCCCCAACACCGAAGTCTTCGAAGTGCACGGACTGAAGGAACTTGAGCAGATGCACGACAGACAGATGAAAGGAATCTTCAGGAGGCGTACAAACGATCAAGTTTTGACAGCGGTAGATCGCGTCCTGCAAATGTTCCGGCTTCCAAGATCCGATAAACCGGAGCTGTGAGAACACGGTAATAACCCTTAACGCATATTGGTATAGAATGTGCTCATCCTCCGAGTCGGGGGCGTGAGAAGTGAGAAACTCGTCCAAAATGGCTGTTCCTTCTTCGTAATCATCGTTCGAATGCGATATTTGGAAGCGGTCGAGAAGGGTGCTGGCGAGTGCGACGGAGAGAATGTCCGAATCGGGTAGGCGAAATTTCATAATCCGCAGGCAAGATATGACCTTTGCGGGAGGTTCTTTCCCTTCTCCCCACCTTCCATGTCGGAGTATAACCACTCTAACAAACCAAGTGATGGTGTCAGTCGAGATCCAGGTGTCAGAGTTAAGAAGCTCGATGACAAGGTCCGCCATCTCTTCAATGTCTTGCTTCTCGTCTCCACTGGCAAGCCCCAACCAGAATTGGAATGCCAACGCACACGCAAGGTTTTCTTTGACCTCATCGAGTGAGATATTGAACGCTTCGGGAGACTGTCCGAGGAGATACCCTAGGTAGATAACGGGACACCTGGCATCTTCAGGCAGTTCAGTGTGAACTGCCCGGAGATAAAGGAGTTGCGCAGTCCAAAATAAATTTTGGACGATGTTCGGGCCGCGGCCATTCAAAGGGGGCGGGAGGAATATCGCTTCGGTGAAGAGGAGGATTGATTGTTCGAGATCGTCTACTTCTCCTAACCATCTGTAGCGCGCATTCAGTCCGAGTGCCAGGGCTTGGATACACCAGATGCGCATAGGATAGGCTCTCGGTAATGTCGAGACGGCATGGCGAAGAATAGGAATATCGCTATTAATTTCGTGGAGACTCGGAAGATCTGAAAGATGGAATCGTTAGCAAGATTCTTCAGGCCGTAGGATGGCCAAAACATTTGGGATTAGATTTCGAACTTACGTTTTAGGTCACTCATAGCCCAATCGAATGGTCAGAAGACGGGCTACAGGCCTCTGATAATGGGTGATTTAGGGTGTTGCGGATGACGAAAGACACGTCGGAATGGATGTCCCTAAGGCTGCAGTGAGGCAAGAGCATTTATATTTGAGCCCACACCTTTGACGCGTGTACCGAAGCATGATTATAACAGGGTCCGCTCGGAAACGTGGCCATACTCTCTTGGACATCACAAACAACCAATCGGCACTCGAAACATGCAGCGCACCTAGAAAAAAATCCCGAAGCGCCAACATCGGTTCTTTTCACAGGTGAGTGTGGGAGCGAGATCATCTTAGTCAACAATAACGTAATACAAGTCTTCTTTCGGAGCAGAGAGCATCACTTTTCTATGCCCACAATTTGTTGTCGGCACGCCCCAGTCTACTCCCCTCAGTGCAGCACACGCGTTCGAGCTACAGGCCTCTGTCAAACCTAAATCATGTTGTCCATAGGCCATCATTCCTCCTGCACACGCACCATCTGCCACCCGAATTGCTGTACCTAAACCGGGGTTTCGTTTGGACAGTGTTCGTACTGTTTGCTTGAACGACTTGTGCCTTCTAACAGACACCCTTCCGACATGCTCTGGGACAAATCTTCGGCCCTGTTGATGGTAGCTGCCAGGCATGTGATGGCTGTTCGAGTTCGACAGCCCCGTTCAAAGTCATTAGTCTCTCCCTTATCCTTCTGTCAAGGAGTTGTTCCCGGAAAATTGCCATGGGAATGAGGCATCTCATGTGGTGAGAGATTCTCTCATGACCATCGGAGGACCTTCATATCCCTGTATCCCATGCCCGTTCCACAGTCACATACGCGAACAACGTGTTTAGCGCATGGCCACGGTTACAATAATCTAGGACATCGACGCACGATGGTGCGGTTTGAGCGGAAGCATGTGCTCGCAATTCTCTCGAGAGACGTGGGCACCAAGGAAGTCGCGCTGGGCGGTGGATGGCTATGGAATCTCGAAGAGCAAGAGCGACACGTGGCCGCGATCGGAACGTGGCGCGTAGCGATCATCGCAAGAGGCAGGGAGCACCGCCCCGTACCCATCATGCGCACTCGCGTTGGCTACCGGCTACCGGCGACGATGAAAATTCGTCCTATTCACAGGGCGGCTGGCCCGGATCTGCCACCTTTTTCGTCGCGCGTGTACCGCGCTGGCCTGTGGGCACGCGCAGCATCGGGCACGCTGTTTCGTGGCCACATTCTGGCAATATGACCAACAGATTAAGGTTGTCCATTGTTGTGATATGTCAAGTCAGTTGAGAAGAGGGACGAACCCAAAAAGCCCGGCACAGGAGAACCCATGTATCATTTCAGGTCTTCGGCCTGTTTTCGCCCCATTCGCAAAGTTGCGATCTGCATGATCTGCTCGTTTATCATACCCCTCTTCGCATCGATGCCTCTACCGGTGAAGATGGCTCCGGACACCCTGAATTTACTTTCTGTTCTGTCACATATGTTACTATCAATTACGACGCTGATCCACCCATAATGCGAGTCGGCTTCTACTGGGTTTAAGGCCCGCGTTGTCTCTACACTGCATTTGCTAGTAAACATGCGCCGGTGGCATATTATCACTATTCGATGCTATTCATACCTGCAGCCAAACTCGACGAGCCTAACGATTAACCAAAATGTAGTATAACTAGTCACAATTTTATGCCAGGCTAAACGCACCAATCGTTTAATCACACCAACCAGATGTCCTACAATTTCTTCGTCCTCGCAGCACTATACTGCAAACAGCAGTTAGTGCCCATGCCTCTCAAGATGAACAACCACTGACGAACAGCTGCGAACGACCCACCATAACGCACAAAATTCATCCAACATTCCAAAGTCAACCCTCTCCCTTCCTCCGCAGTTTCATAGCGACATGTTGAAGTGCCTCCGCGGTTCTCTCATGATAACGTACCCTGTGGTTATCCGCTGGCGGGAACACCGACTTGTGAAAGGTCCTGGCCAAGTCTCGCCCATCCGCGTCTGCCATAGCCCACATCGTCCCAATAACACTCCGGAATCTGCGGGACTGCATCGCAGCAGTGGGATGCGGCGCCTCATCCACAGGGCTCCCGTTCGTCGGATCTGCAATGTGGCAGGCTGCCAGGAAGGCAAACACTGCATAGGAAGTTGAGACGGTGTGGTGTCTGGTAACGAAAGCCGCCTATTCCCGTGAACTTGAATGATGAGTCGGGTGGTTTCCTTGCATGAGTATTCCATGGCATATTAGGTGTGCGGACTGGTGATCCTGAAGGCCCTCGAGAACGGCAGTGGGTGTCCCCCTCGCCGAGATCAGGGTCTTCACAGTAGTGTTGACAGACTGCCACGTGCACCTCATCAAATACCTTCTCCATGGATACACCTTACTGTAAACCGAGAAATAGAGAAAGCCTTCCCAACGTCTGCGAGCCCGATTTGTTGGATTCGATGAGAGCGGAAAGTGTTGGCGTGTATGAGGGGATGTGCAAGTCGGGGAAATATCGACGAGGGCCCGTGTCAGACAGGATTGGACCCACACGTGAAGCGGAAGAGAACAAAGGACAGATGTTGGACACCACCAAACCAGAGATTTTTCTTGTACATGCGCGACTCGTTGAGCCTTCAGATCATTGACCGATCGACGTGCTCATGGAGCTCATTGAGTACAGAACGGAGCGTGTCCTCGTATTCGACTGAATGGATGCCGCTCTTCCTTGCATACAATAACTGGCCCCGCAACCTGTTCTCCTGGTGATAGAAATCGTTGGTTGTGGGAATGAGGGAGGGAGGAGAGTCATGAAGGAGAATGATGATGTCCGAACGCCATCTGCAGTGGTTGACGATCACAACCGGTCTACGAACAGCCACATTAAGGGGATTTCCAAAGACATGTGAGGGCGAATGGGAGAAACCACATGGAGCAAATTCCGAACGCTGTAGTTGGCCTCCTCCAAACGCTCTGGCTCCCAATACTGGCGTGATCGGCGGAGATCAGATCGCCGTTTGCTGGAATTGACACAGGGAACACGAGAAGAGAAGGATCATTCCCTCTTAGGAAATGAGAACCAAGGCCGCGATCCCGGAAGATCGAGAACGCGAAAGGAAACCGTAACGGGCGTAGGAAGTTTGAAGCAAACACCAAGGAGAGGAATGGAATGGACTACGATTCCACTTTCGAGGGACGAATGACGGCACAGTAGCTCAGTTTGTCATCAAAGGGTCGGGCGAGAGCGAGAACAGACAAGCGGAAAGAGAGGGATAAAGTGCGGCATGATTGCCTGCCATTGACGAAGCCAGGTGAGGGGTTTACATATGCAAGTTTAAGACAATAGAGACAAGTATTCTACGTACAAGTCCAGTAGAGGGGGAAGAGGGGAGAGGGGAGAGGGAAGGCAACGGCGACCCTACCGGTGACTGACCAGCGCAGCGACGGCAGCGGTGTCCGAAATGACGAAACATATACTGGATTGCAGCTAAGGGCACGACAGCGAGCAGGTAGTCGATGGGGTGAGGGAGGTGCGGCAATGTTCGATGGCAAATGGGTCAAGGTAATAGAAGAAATACTGGAAAGGAGAGAAGGGGGTCTAATAGTAAAGGAAAACAATGGAATGTACGAAAAGAGGCCCCGATATACAGGAAGGGAGCCCCCCAACAGAGACATAATCTTTGCTCGGGGCCGTGTATGCCGCGTGCTATGTGGAAAACAGCCATTTCGAGGTGTGGCATCAGCCGACGATGCTTGGGCGATCCGGGTGTCTCCGGCCGGAGAATTGGAGGTGCAGTGGAGAGCGAGACTTGCTCGTGAGAAAGAGATCGAGTGTAAGGAACGAGGGTGAAGGCGCGTTGTAGGCGAGGCATGCAACAACGAAGATGGAAGGCTACGCGCGTCGGGCTTAGCGGGAACACGGAGGTTGTCACGTGTTCGAGGGCGGATTCGGGCAGTATTCGGGCTCGGGCTCGGGCTCGGGATGCTTTTCCGAGGCTGCGGCGCGTGCTGTCCTGACACCATTCTCGTATTTGACACAAATATTCTCCTCTCCTCCCTCCCTATGGTTGCCTCGCTCGTCGAGAGCCTATGCTGGGCCATTGTCACCTCTCTCCCCGCCATCATGCAGCTAGACGGATTCGCATCGAACGTGAATTCACTTGGCGAGGTACCCAAAGCTGCCATTGCGTTCGTGGTGTCTCATGTGCGCTCCCATGCCGACTCGCTCAAAGTTCAAACATCACATGGTAATGATCTCTGATCGCTTACCATACGCACCGAGCAAGTCGACTTCGATGACCGCGATTCCTGGGAGAGGAACATGGATGACCTCATCCTGAAGACAGCGATATGGCAGGACGAGCACTGGGTTGACCGGTCGGGGTTGTTGAACGTTGGGCAGTCGAGTGGGCGACCAAAGGGTACCGCAAAGGTTATTCTACTCAGTCTTGATCGCAATCGTGAGTTCCTCAGTTGAGCGACATTTGGTTGGTTCTCAACCCCTTCGGTTTCCCAGTTCCAAGGCGCGGGCAAGACACCTTGACGACGCCAATGAGAGGGACCTCGGTGCTCTACTGGCAGCAACGACTTGTATCGTGGTGTAGGAGCAACGCCTCTCACTGCTCGGAGTACACGGTTTGGTCTCCGTTCGTCCATAAGCAATGCACGAAAGTGCTGCTTATGGACGAGTGGAGGGCACTTTGGACTCTTTGGAGTGACAGGGGCGTCACTTCTAAACCACGGCTCTCAAAAGTGTCGCTCTCTCTGAATCTCTTACCCCTGGAAATTGAACACTCGGCTCATGGACTACATTTGCTGCTGGCCGCTTCGCTTTCGTGCTCGGGCACCATTGCGCGCCTCAACTCATTCAATATCTCAAGCATTCGCGCTGCACTGTTGTTTCACTTCGCGTTGTCCCTGGGTGCGCGCCCTTTCGTCTATTTATCAATTTAGTCATTCTACACCCTCCTCTTCACTGGGCGCAAATCGCTGAGTTTATCAATTGGCACATTCATTTAGTAGCGTGGTCTTTTTTTTTTTCTTGTCTTCTCCTTCGGTTTATCATTCGCATATATATTTGTGCTCGCCCGTTAGCTACCTCTCTCCACCATATCTGTCAGTCGCTTGTTTCTTCCTACGATTATCCCCTAGTACTGTGCATTACCCCATTTGGTGTAGCAATAAATCCGATTGTCAGAGCTACTATCGGTTAGAGCGAAGTGTGCCACGAGGGCTGCTGCGCCGGTGAAATGGCGGGCAATGACCAGACCTCGCTCCGCGTTCGAATTCCAAACAAATGGCGAATGGTGACACAGGGATCACATGACCGAGTCATATGATTTGAGCAAGAGCAAGTGTTGCGTTGTGTCGCTGACAGGTGGTCGTGTTGCCAGCGCACAGCTAGCGAAAGCTCCATGGGCAACCGTTGAACAGACATGTCTTTCCAGGCGGAACATCGCTTATGGGTCACACAATACTTCCACCGCACACGCATTTTTTTTTATCGCACATGCAAACTAATGTTCTCCCTTTATGGGCCCTTGGGCCTCCTGATGTGCGGCTGGTTCTGGCGTCGCCCTCGGCACTGGCATCTACTGTGGGCTGCCTTCATGTCTACTAACTCCGAGTTGGCAATGCGTTGGACCAAGTCATTTCGTAGTCTTGACTACCTCGTCCTCTTCTACTCCCAGGTTATCGCGACAAGGAAAGGACCAATTTCGCCACTTTATTCTCGCCAGCGTTGACTCTGCCTCCAAGCGGCTCGCGCGGAGCCCTCTCACATCACACACACACACACACACACACACACCTTTGTCTCTTGTCTCTCCTCCCTTTGCGGCTTCGCTTTCCCTTCGGGATCGCGAACCCACCTCGGATCTGAAGAACTCCCCGAACTCACAAGCTTGGACTTACCATCTTCGCCACAACATGGGGAGGATACTCCCATTTGTCCAAGCGAAGCGCGGCTGATGTGTAGGTTTTCCTAGGCAGCGCTGGCAGTGCGACACACAGTAACGACAACAAAGCAGATCAACCCAGTCGGGGAAGAAGGGTGCCACAAGGCTCGTGGTACTGTAGGAGCACTGAAGTAACAACATTAGCCCTCCGCAGTGCAGTGCACGGGGCGTCGTCACTGTCAACCTCCATCACCTCACCCGGGCAAGTTGCGTACCCCTTCCGCACAGGGCGGTCACCCTCGTCCGTACGACTCAGCAGTGCCGCTACTTCCACGTCCGGACCACCGTCGATTCTCCATTCGGGAAGGCCGTATGGGACACGGCTGGGCACGTTCACCACCCTCAGCTTGGGGTCCATCAAGCTGGCGAAGCCTGTCCTTCACTGTATCCTTTTTAATCTTGAATGAAAAGGGTGACGAAAGATAAGAGTAATTGGGATGTCTACGCTAAAACTCCTGAAAGAACGAAAGTCACCGTGCCTGAGTACGGCATCGAGCCTGACACCCGACCATCTGACGCCTAGGACTTGCCTACCCAGATAGAGACCACATCTACAAAATCAGTGTCTGCATACACTTACAGTATTAATATTATTCTTATCAGTGATAAATCTATTACATCTCTCACCGACATCTCTAGTATTTTGTGGCTGAGGCAAGAACCCTGAAATAGTGGGAAATTACCATGATTCCGATGAGAGGAAGCTTATTGCGCTGCAGTCGGACATATGAGGGAACATAAAGTACGTGTTGTTGACGAAAGTAACGACAAATAGTGGTTACAGGGACCGGGAATGTATTCACTTGAATGGTGGTAAACATGAGGGATGTTCTGGGGATCAAACGACGACGACTTCTTGCCCATAAGGTTGTAGGGCAAATGATAGGAGGTGCGCAGATGAGCCATCCTTAGACAGGACTCGCGTATCCTCCAGGTCTTCTAGAGTTTTGTCCATGTACTCGCCGGCGCCAGATAAATGGGCGACTCTACAACAGGCGGCGTGAATCCTGAGATAGGTGGCGTTTGGCAACG
>Ga0307510_10005211_pt1 | contig 15453 bp, 7 predicted proteins | sample 12_EM_MG_FD_207224 | JGI IMG/M metagenome (GOLD analysis project Ga0307510, IMG submission 207224) | Populus trichocarpa ectomycorrhiza microbial communities from riparian zone in the Pacific Northwest, United States - 12_EM | ecosystem: Host-associated > Plants > Roots > Unclassified | place...
TGAATCACGCTCCGGGCAGCAATCCCTATGTTTATCCGGCGGTCGACTGGATGTCTACGTTATTCAAGAACCAGACGACGACAGACCGTGCCAATTTCAGCGCCAGCGGGGGAAGCCAGTTTGCCAAGTATTATATGGCGGGCTCTTACTCCCGGGACAACGGCATATTGCAGGTAAGTCCCGTGAACAATTTCAACTCCGGGATGAAATACGAGAATTACCAGCTGCGTGCGAATATCAATCTCAACCTTTCCCCCACGACGGATGTGGAAGTGAGGCTGTGGGGAAACTTTTCCGATTACACCGGCCCGATCACAAGCAGCTCGGACGGACTGGCGTCCGACCTGTATATAAGGGCATTGCATTCCAGCCCTGTAGCTTTTCCGGCTTTCTTTCCGCCTGACAGCGCCAACCTGCTGACGCATCATATCCTTTTTGGGAATAATACGGCGCTTACCGGCGGCTATCTCGATAACCCATATGCCGACCTGATGCAGGGCTATAAGAACTTTTCCGAGTCGAGGATGTCCGCCCAGTTCGAGCTGAATCAGAAGTTTGATTTTATTACGAAAGGGCTTACGTTCAAAGGTATCTTCAGCACCAACCGTTATTCGTATTTCGATGTTTCCCGCCAGTACAAGCCATTCTATTATTCGATCGGCGGTTACGATCCGAAATCGAACAACTATACATTAAACTGGTTGAACAACCAGCCCGGGCAGGCACAGGAATTCCTGAGCTTTAATCCGGGGACGAAGACAGTATATACCTATCTGTACCTGCAGGGGACACTCGATTATAGCCGCAATTTCGGGAGGAACAATGTAGGTGCGACGGTGATCGGGACGAGACAGCAGACGCAGTATGGGGATGCTAATGATCCTGTCACGAACCAGCCTTCCCTGCTGTATTCCCTTCCTTACCGTAATCTCGGCGTCTCAGGGCGGGCTTCCTATTCGTTCGACAGCCGCTATTTTGTGGAGTTCAACTTCGGTTATAATGGCTCTGAGCGTTTTGCTCCGGATCACCGTTATGGATTCTTTCCGACGATCGGTGCCGGCTGGCTGATCTCGAACGAACAGTTCTGGAAGGGAGGGGTCTCCGATATTGTCACGCGACTGAAGTTAAGAGGCAGTTATGGACTTGTGGGGAATGACAATATCGGCAGTCAGCGTTTCTTTTATCTTTCCAGCGTGACACCGGACGATCCCAATGGCGCAAGCGCCACGTTTGGCAACAGGAATGGCGTCACGCTTCATGGAACGACGATCCAGGCCTATCCCAACCCTCAGGTGACATGGGAAAGATCGAAGAAGGGGAATCTTGCGATCGAGGCTACCTTCTTCAAGAGCTTAAACATAACGGCCGAGATCTATCATGAGTATCGCTACGATATTCTTATCAACCGGGGTTATATACCGGTTACCGTCGGTATCGAGGGGACAGCCGCCGGCAATCTGCAGGCCAATCTCGGCACTGCTTACTCCAAGGGTCTCGACCTGAACGCAGACTACAAGAAGGCGCTGTCGAAAGACGTTTGGATCTCGATGCTTGGGAATCTGACGGTTACATCCAGCCGGATAGGGCATCTCGAAGAGCCTGATTACAAATATCCTTATGAGTTTCGTTCGGGACAGCCCATCAACCAGCAGTTTGGGTATATCGGTGAAAGGCTGTTCGTCGATGACAAGGAAGCTGCCAATTCGCCTTCCCAGCTTTTTGGAGGAAGTATTCGTCCACAGGGTGGAGACATTAAATACAGGGATGTCAACAAAGATGGTGTGATCAACGGGGACGACCAGGTGCCGATCGGTCTTCCGACCACGCCACAGATCATATATGGGTTTGGCTTTTCTGTAGGCTACAAGCAATTTGATATAAGCGCCTTCTTCCAGGGGCTGGCCAGGGAGACCTTCTATATCAATCCGTCTTCTACAACAAATGTAGGGGCGGGCATCTATGGCACAGCGCCATTCGTCAACAACTCGCAATTGCTGCAGGCTTATGCGGACAACCACTGGTCCGAAGAGCACCAGAACCTGTATGCGCTGTATCCCCGGCTCGCTACCACCGATGTGGCCAACAATGACCAGCCGAGCACCTGGTGGATGCGGGATGGCAGCTTTATGCGATTGAAATCGGCGGAACTGGGCTATACCTTCCCTGCGAAATGGACAAAGCGGGCGGCGATAACGAACGCGCGTCTTTATTTCAACGGCCTCAACCTGCTCACCTTTAGCCATTTCAAGCTCTGGGACCCGGAGATGGCCGGGCAGGGTTTCGCTTACCCGATCCAGAAGATCCTGAACGTAGGTGTGAATATGAATTTTTAAATGTAGCATATAAACTGAATCAGACGATGAAAGCTGCCATTTTAACATCAATTTTTATTGTTCTCCTGTCGGCGACCTCCTGTAAAAAATACCTGGATGTCACTCCCGACAATGTAGCGACGCTGAACAGCGCATTCTCCAATGCGAACGAGGCGCAGGCTTACCTGTTCGGCTGTTATTCGAGTCTGCAGGCTCTTGCGGATGTCACCCGGAATCCCGGCTTTACCGCTTCGGGAGAGGTCATCTTTCCCATCAATCTGCCAAGCAATGCCAGTCTGACCAGCGGGGGACAGGATGCGGGCTTCAACCTGGTGCGGGGACTGCAGAATGCGGACAACCCGCTGATGAACTACTGGGATGGTTATAATCAGGGGCTCAATCTCTGGCAGACCATCCGGAAGTGTAATACTTTCCTGGCGAATATCAATACCCCGCCGGACTTGCCAAAATTCGAAAAAGTCCGCTGGGTAGCCGAGGCCAACTTCTTAAAGGCCTATTATCATTACTGGCTTATCCGGATGTATGGTCCTATACCGGTCGAGGATGTTGCGTTGCCGGTTGATGCTACGGAGGCCCAGGTAAGGGAGAAGCAGCAATCGGTCGACTCCTGTTTCAACTATGTGATCAGCACGCTGGATAAGGCCATACCGGATCTGCCTCCCGCCATTGAGAACGTGGCAGGGGAATCCGGCAGGGTAACAGCCACCATTGCACTGGCGGTAAAGGCTGAAGTGCTGGCGACGATGGCCAGTCCGCTGTTCAATGGTAACCCCGACTATGCAGCATTCAAGGGCAAGGATGGCAAAAATCTTTTTTCGACTGCTCCGGACCCAACCAAATGGCAACGCGCCGCGGATGCCTGCAAGGCTGCGATAGATGCGGCCGGAGCTGCCGGGGCTCAGCTTTACCAGTTCGTCCCGCAGGGGAATATCGTACATATGTCTGATTCCACGAAGACCTTGCTGACCATCGAAGGCGCTGTAACCGACAGCTGGAATACGGAACAGATCTGGACGCTGAACCCGTATTTTGGTTACCAGTACCTGGCTGCACCGCGTGTCAATTCGGACGCCACGCTGGTCTATGCCTTCTTCTCCAATTTTTCGGTACCCCAGGGGGAGGCCGATCTTTTTTATACGAACAATGGCGTCCCGATCAACGAGGACAAGAACTGGGACTATACCAACCGGAATACGATCGTTACGGGTGATGCGGCCAATCAATTCTATGTGAAGCAGGGTTATTCCACGAATAAAGGCAATCTCAACAGGGAGCCGCGGTATTATGCCGATGTAGCTTTTGACGGTGGGATCTGGTTTGGCTTTGGCGTTACGGATGACACGAATCCCAACTATGTCAATGCCGTGTCCGGGTCAGCCGTGCCGGAAGACAATATCAGCTATAACTCGACGGGATACTGGCCCAAGAAGCTGGTACCTTATCAAACCGCGGTGGCGAACAGCAACCTGGTGACGCAGAATTATTCCTGGCCATTCTTCCGGTTGCCGCAGCTGTGGCTGCTCTATGCCGAATGTCTGAACGAGGTCAGTGGTCCCGGCGCCAATGTCTATTCCTATATAGACAAAGTGCGGGCGAGGGCAGGGCTCTCAGGCGTGCAGCAGGCATGGGCATCCTTTTCCAAAAACCCTACAAAACCCAATACGCAGGACGGGCTAAGGCAGATCATCCACCAGGAGACCCGGATCGAGCTGGCCTTTGAAGGTCAGGCCGGCTGGGCGTTGCGGAGATGGAAAGAGCTGCAGGGTGTGCTGGTCAATCCCTTCCAGGGCTGGAATGTCTTTGCGAAAACAACGGGGACCTATTATAAGCCTTCCATTGTATATCAGCCTTTGTTCAGTCTGAAAGACTACCTGTTCCCTGTGCAGACCTATGACGTGACGATCAATCCGAACCTCGTACAAACGCCGTACTGGTAGTCATCAAAAAAATAAATAATCAATTCGACAATCACAATTTTATTATATGCCATTCCATATAAAAATACAGGTGCCTGGCTTGCTGGTGTTGGTCCTGGGGTGTTCAATCACTTTCTCCTGTAAAAAGACCGACGGCTACAACACCGTTCTCTCCACCGACAAGACAAAGCCCGGACCGGTGACGAATGTAAAGGTGAGCAATTTCAATGGCGGAGCCTATATCACCTACGACCTGCCGTCTTCATCGAATATCCTGTACGTACAGGCTGAATACCCGATCAACGATAAGCTGAAAAGACAGACCAAATCGTCCTATTACTCGGATAGTGTGACTGTCAGTGGTTTTGCCAAAAGCCAGGATTATACCGTCGTGCTGCGTGTCGTTTCGCGGGCCGATGTCGCTTCGGATTCGGTAGTGGTAACTGTCCATCCGAACACGCCGCCTTATTTACTTGCATATGCGGCTTTGAAGCTACAGAACGACTTTGGCGGTGTCAATATCCAGACTGTGAATGCTTCGGCGGCAAATATCGGCGTCATCACCATATTCCCTGACGCGCGTACCGGAAAACAGGAGATCGTCGACCAGCACTATACGAATGCGGATTCCATCGACTATAGCTTAAGAGGCTATGATACCCTGCCCAAGCCTTTTGGCTTCTACGTCACCGATCAGTGGGGAAACAGTTCGGATACGCTGTTCCAGACTATCCATCCCATTTATGAGACCCTGATCAGTAAGTCAGGTTTTAATCAGTATACGCTACCGACGGATGTACCCAAGTATCAAAATAATGATTACTTCAATCTTCCCAATCTCTGGAATGGCATTACTACGGATTTTTACAATACCATGCAACCCATCCTGCCGAACAGCAACAAGTCATTTATCTGGCCGGCCTGGGTGACATTCGACATGGGTGCAACGGTCAAGCTAAGCCGCTATACGATGTGGGAACGCAGTGGTGACAACGACGAGCTGCTCTGGACCTTTGGTTCTCCGCAGACATGGGTGCTTTGGGGCCGGGCCGATGTGCCTAAAGACGAGCTGATGCCGACCGATAGCCTGAATCTCCCGGCTGTCGGCAGCGCCACTCCGAATGGCTGGATCAACCTCGGAGTGTTTCATGCTCCTGCAAAGCCGTCGGGATTGCCTAATCCGCAATATACCAGCGCTGACCTTGCTTTCTGGCTGGGCGGATTTAATTTTAATTTCTCCCTCGACCTTCCGTCCGTGCGTTATATCCGGTTGGAATGTCTGCAGACAATGGGAGGCACCAACAACTTTTTTGATATATCGGAACTGTCCATGTACGGACAATATAACTAATCTGCAAGAAAATCGATCATCATGAAAAGATTATCCATCATAAAAAAATTGATGTTCATCCTGGGCCTGGCGGCTTTTGCAGGATGTGCCAAAAAAGCAACAGATTACAGGTCCTACGTCGGCGGCAAGGACCTGGTTTACCCTGCGTCGGTGACTAATGTTTCCGTTTTTCCCGGTAATCATCGGCTGAAGCTCCAGTGGAATCCGAGTCCCGACCCCAGCATTACCAGATATGTGGTCTACTGGAACAATAATTCGGATTCCACGGTCGTACCGGCAAAGTCCCATATCCCGACGGATACGATCAGCTGTCTGATCAATGGTCTCCAGGAATACACCTATACGTTCTTTATCACGGCGTACGACTCGGCTGGTAATAAATCGATCACGAAAGAGGTGGACAATGCCCGGGTATACGGTTCGATCTATCAGAACAGTCTGTTGAACAGGCCTCTCAATACGGACAACCTTCAGGGTTATGGCGTGCTCAATGACAGCACGGTCAGGCTTTATTTCCTGGTCCCGGATTCGATCAATGTCACGACCCATATCCGCTATACCAATACGAGCGGTAATATCGCAGATGCCTATATCTCCGCGGACAGCGGGAGTATCATTCTGAAAGGTATGAAGCTGGGTACGAATCTCTCGTGGCAGTCTGCTTATGTGCCGACCCGCAATTCGATCGATACGTTCAGTACGGGTGCTGCCGATACTGTCTTTAGCGTCAATTATCGTACGCTGCAATGTGACAAGTCGGCTTTTGTCGCGCTGAATCTTCCGAACGACATACAGCCTCTTTTCTCTTCCGTAGGTGTGGCGGTTCTTTTTAATGGAAGCACGACCCCGCAGAGCTGGCCCAATGTCGGCCGGTTCAATGGCTCGTCTAACATGCCGCAGCACATCAGCTTCGACATGGGCCATGTATACACCAACCTCGTGCAACTGCAGGAGATCGGCAGGGGTGACGATGCCGGCCAGAATCCGCTGGACTTTGAGGTCTGGGGTATTGCTGACACGACCGGGGCCATTACGCAGCTGCCGGGAAATGATCCGGGCTGGAAGGCGGAGGCTCTTTCGAAAGGATGGACGCTGCTTACCGAGGTGCAACGCAGCGACGATGGGGTAGCGCCGGTAACGGTTAATCTCATCAGCAATCCGCCACCGGTGCGGTTTGTGATGGTGCGGATGGTCACGGTGAATGATAATTCGACCAATGCTAATATGACCCAGCTGACATTCTGGTCCAAGCAATAAAGCAATAAAAAAAATAAAGGATGGTCCTAAAAAGCAAGAGGGCGTGCTTACTGGCGCTGCTGTTCAATCTGATCTGTTTTTATGGTATTGGCCAGGATTTACGATTATGGTACAAACAGCCTGCGAGGCAATGGGAGGAATGTGTGGCGCTGGGGAATGGCCGGTTGGGGATGACGCCGGACGGTGGAGTGGACAGGGAGGAGATCGTCCTGAACGAGATCAGTCTCTGGTCGGGCTCGCCGCAGGATGCCAACAACTACGATGCGTATAAGTATCTGCCGGAGATCAGGCAGCTGCTGCTGGAAGGCAGGAACGATGAGGCGCAGGCGATCATGGAAAAGAACTTCATCTGTACCGGCGCAGGATCGGGAAGTGGAAATGGAGCCAAGGTCCCTTTCGGGAGCTATGAGGTGCTTGGCCGGCTGGCTATGAACTTTACCTATGGCCGGGAGGGGGCTGCGGTTTACTCCAACTATCGAAGGGGGCTGTCGCTGGACAGCGCGCTTGCCTATAGTTCATATGAGATAAATGGTGTACACTACCGCAAGGAATATTTCACGTCTTTCGGATCGGATGTGGATGTAGTCCGCGTAACTGCGGACAAACCGGGAAGCATCAATTGTGTGTTGTCTATCGGTCGTCCTGAAAGAGCCGCCGTTGCCGTTAGGGAAGGGATACTGACGATGTCAGGACAGCTGGACAACGGAAGGGGCGGAGGAGGGATGAAGTATGTTTCGAATGTAAAAGCTGTTAATAAAGGCGGTAGTCTGCGGGTGGATGGGAACTCGCTGGTGGTGACCGGTGCGAGTGAGCTAACCATCTATATCTCTGCTGCCACCGATTATTTCAGTCCAGGTTTTGAGGCTGGGGCAGGGGTGTTGCTGACAAAGGCCGTGGCAAAACCTTATGCGGCTCAATTATCGGAGCATGTTGCTAAATTCCAATCCTTATTCGGGCGGGTGTCGCTGACGCTGGGTACGACGACGAGGGAGGATCTGCCTTCGGACCAGCGTCTTGAGGCATTCCAGCGGGACCCCGGCGCGGACAACCGGATGGCGGGTCTTTATTACCAGTTCGGCCGATATCTTGCGATCTGCAGCACGAGGCCGGGGTGCCTGCCGCCCAATCTTCAGGGGCTGTGGGCGCAACAGATACAAACGCCGTGGAACTCGGATTATCATCTCGACGTGAATCTGGAAATGAATGAATGGCCTTTCAATGTCAGCAACCTGTCCGAGCTGGACCTGCCTTTTGTCGAGCTGGTGAAGAAGCTTGTTCCGAACGGAAGGAAGACGGCGAAGGCCTATTATAATGCCGATGGCTGGGTTGCGCATGTCGTTTCAAACGTCTGGCACTTCACTGAACCGGGCGAAAGCGCGACCTGGGGTTCGACCAAGTGCGGGTCCGGCTGGCTTTGCAGCAACCTTTGGGAGCATTATGCTTTTACCAACGATATCAATTATCTGAAGGGTATTTATCCTGTGCTGAAAGAAGCGGCCCGGTTTTACATGAGCACGATGGTGCGTGATCCCCGGACGGGATGGCTGGTGACCTCACCTTCCAGCTCACCCGAAAATGCGTTTTATCTTCCGAATGGTAAGGTGGCTCATGCCTGTATGGGGCCGACGATCGACAACCAGATCGTGCGGGAGCTTTACATGCATCTCATCGAGGCAACGCGGCTGCTTGGGCGTGATAAGGGGTTTAGCGATACGCTGGTCAGCCAGCTGGCGGTGATGCCTCCTGCCGGAAGGACCGGCGCCGACGGACGAATAATGGAATGGCTGGAAGACTATAAGGAGACGGAGGCGACGCACCGGCATATCTCTCATTTGTACGGTCTTTACCCGGCCGGTCTGATCACACCGGACAGTACGCCGGAACTGGCGGCAGCGGCGGCAAAGACGCTGAATGTTCGCGGGGATGACGGGCCGAGCTGGTCGAATGGGTATAAGATGTTGTGGTGGTCCAGGCTGTATGATGGCAACCGAGCGTATAAGCTGTTTTTAAATCTGGTTCGGCCAACTCTTTCTACGGAGATAAATTACGGACCGGGTGGCGGGATCTATCCCAATTTCTTTTCGGCGGGTCCGCCTTTCCAGATAGATGCGAATTTTGGAGGGACTGCTGGTATTGCTGAGATGCTGTTGCAAAGTCATGCGGGTTATATTCATCTCCTGCCGGCGCTGCCGGATGCGTGGAAGAAGGAAGGTGAAGTAAGAGGGTTGAAGGCAAGGGGCAGTTTTATTGTCGATATGCGATGGAAGGAGGGGAAGATCGTAAGCTACAGGATCTATTCGGCACAACCACGCCAGGTCAGGGTAAAGGTCAATGGTCAGTTGATGGTGGTGAATGCTGGTACAGAGGGGGATGGCGTAGTAGCTATTCCATTCGGAGCTGGCAATACGATCAGCTATGATCTGCGGGGTGGCACATATAGTGTAGCTTTTGGCGGGAAAGCATCTATCAGGGATGTGCATGCGCTGAATTCGCTGGATACTGTTGTTAATGACAGCCGGTATTTTCGCTTTGAGCGGGTTGATTCGGGTTCTGTGCAGGATGAGTTCGGAAAGGGGAAGTTATATACTGTTTCGCGGGTTGATGGCAAGGGAGGTCGGATGAAACAGTTTTTCTGGGTATATAAGGGGAAAGATTATTTTTTTACCCGCGTGGTGATGTCGGGTGTGCGGGCCGCCAGTAATTACAGCAGTCCGCTGGTGACGAAGCAGATCGGTTTTTCGCGGGATGGAGATAACCGTGTGTTGTCTGTTCCATTTGATAATGATATGTGGGTACGGTATGATGCTATGCCATTGGACGGAGCGCGTTGCACGTCGAGCGAGGTCACGGCTGTTTACAACAGTTCCAGCTATAACGGTCTTGTGATCGGTTCGCTCGAGCATGGGACCTGGAAAACGGGGATCCGGGTGGAGGCACAGCACTCCGCGGCGATAGCATTGTCTGCGTATGGCGGTCTGGCCGACTCAGTGATCACGCATGATAAAAAGCAGCATGGGGTAGTCATGGATGATTCTGGTCATTCGGCATCCCCGAAAATAATGGTCGGGTATTTCAAGGACTGGCGAAAAGGAATGGAGGAATATGGCAGTAATAACCGGCTGGCGGAACCTCCGGTCATTTTCAGCTGGAATGAGGGCACGCCGGTGGGCTGGAACAGTTGGGGAGCAATGCAAAATAAGCTTTCGCTGGAGCGGGCGCTGGCGGTCGTCGACTTTTTTCATGACAGCTGTACCGGTTTCCGCAATAGCGATCATACGCTGTTCATCGACCTGGATGCCTACTGGAATGAAATGCTTCCGGGTGGCATGAGCGGAGACCTGACGAAGCTGAAGACCTTTGTGGCCTATTGCAATGAAAAGGGGTTTCGACCGGGCATCTACTGGGCACCGTTCGTGGACTGGTCGAGGTCGGACAGAAAGGTGGAGGGGTCGGACTATAATTATTCCGAATGCTGGACAAAGGTCAATGGAAAGGTGATCGATGTGGACGGGGGGCTGGCCGTGGACCCGACGCATCCTGCGATCAAAAGGAGAACGGACTATTTTATCGACAAGCTGAAAGCGCTTGGCTTCAAAATGATCAAGATCGATTTTCTCGGTCACGGGGCATTGGAGGCGGACAGCTATTATGACCCGAATGTTCATACGGGCATGCAGGCCTATAAGGAAGGGATGGAATACCTGGCCAACCGGTTGGGGAATTCGATGCTTGTCTATGCCGCTATATCTCCGAGCCTGGCTACTGCGAGGTATGTCCATATGCGGCGCATTGCCTGTGATGCTTTCAAACGGATCGACGAAACGGCCTATACGCTCAATGCAGCGACGTACGGGTGGTGGCTCAGCAAAATGTATAATTTCTCGGATGCCGACCACGTTGTCTTTGGCGATGCCGGTGAAGGCGAGAACCGGGCGAGACTGGCGTCGGCCGTCGTGACGGGGACACTGATCACGGGAGACGATTACTCCCAGGCAGGAAGATGGAAGGGGATGGCGCGAGCGCTGCTTCAAAACAAAGAGCTGCTTGGCATCGTGGGGCTGGATGGCAAATCCTTTCGACCGGTTGAAGTGAATACGGGAAAGGGGCCTGCAGGAATATTTACCAAAGTGGCCGGTAATACCTTGTACGTTGCGATCTTTAATTATTCGGATACTGTCCTGCATATGGACAATTTGGGGGCTGTACTATCGGCGTCACAGCTTTCTGTTGCCGGAGCCGGCAGGCCTGTGCTTATCAATGCGGAGCAGACATTCTCTTCGCGGGACATCATTCTTGCTGCGAAAGATGCGGCCATCATTGCTTTTACATTAAAGAGCTGAGACCATGGTACGTAAGGATCCTATTATAACGGGTGTTGTGCTGGAGATCCGCAAACTGGAGAATATTGCCGGACTATCGAAGCACGACCAACTTGTACAGGGCATTATAAATGCTGTTAATGATAAGCATCTTCGTAAGGGAGACATGCTTCCTTCCGTAAACTGGCTCATAAAGGAGCTGGGTTTTGCCCGGGAAACCATTGCAAAGGGATATCGTGATCTTCAGGCGAGGGGCATCGTGGAATCCAGGAACCGTGTTGGTTTATATATAAATGACGAGGATACGGACAAGCAGCTTCGGGTGGCGCTGATCATCTATGGATTTGACAGTTTTCAGGAGGTGTTTTATAAGAGCTTCAGAAACCGGCTGGGTGAAGATGTCAGTATCGATGTCTTTTTTCACCATAACAATATAGATGTCTTTGATAACATCGTGAGCACGGTCCGGGGCAGATATGGAATGTATGTAGTTGCTCCTATCCCTCATAAAAGGACGGCAGGCATTCTGCATACGCTTCCTATGGAAAAATTCCTGATGGTGGACCGTTATGAGCCGCTTGACCTTGTCTTCTCGTCCGTTACCCAGGAATTCCGGAAATCATCCTATAATGCGTTCAGTGAATTGCAGGATGTGATCAGGTCATACAAAGGAATGGTTTACTATTATCACCCTGAAGCGGATACTCCGGTGGAGATATTACATGCTTACAACAAATTTGTCCGGGACTGTAAGATAAAGAGTACTATTTGTTGGGAGTATGTCCCTGGTTCGATAGAACCGGGCTATGTCTATTTTACCGCCAGCAACATGGAGCTTTTGCAGATACTCAAAGACAGTATTTCAAAAAATCTAAGGATCGGAAAAGATATTGGCATTCTTTCCCATAACGATGACCTGGTAAAAGAGATCATTTGCAACGGCATCACGACCTATTCTACCGACTTTGCGCAGATGGCGATAAAGGCTGCCGAGTTTGTGCTGGACCGCAGGCCGGTGAAGGAGATAATACCTACAGTATTGATCCGGAGGAAATCGCTCTAGTGGTCAGAGTGCATATTTTTCCGGATCCGGCTGAGTGATTGTTGCGTAATGCCCAGGTAGGACGCGGTATATCCCAGTGAGACGTTCTGAGCTATATAAGGTTGTTTTTTCAGGAACAATTTATAGCGTCTGCTTGCGTCGACGAAGTGATAGGCATTCCTGGTCTGAATTTTCTCTACCAGGGTGTGCTGGATCACCCGGTCGATCAGGCCGGGCAGGAAAGGGATCTTCGCGCAAAGATCTTCGAGCTTTGTTTTTGAGATGGCCAGTGCTTCTGCGGGACAGGCTGCGATCAGGCTTTCTTTGGCAATGCTATTGTCGTAAAAGCCGGGAAGGATGGTAAGGAAATGGTTTTTGGGGAGGAAATAATGGACCAGTTCGTTACCGTGTTCGTTGAGTTCGTGGATCATGATGATGCCATCGGTCGTGAAGAACATTTCCCGGCAGACCTGTCCGGCATGAAATACATAATCTCCTTCATCATAGGTCCTTGTTTCGAATGCATCCGCGAGCATCTGTGCTTCTTCGGGGGTAAAGGGATGCATTAATTTGAGGAATTCGATAAGTGGATGGTTCATATTTATGTATTTAATCTGGTGAAACCGCCGTCGATGAAATAATCGCATCCTGTTACGAAGGATGCTTCATCGGAACAAAGGTAAAGGGCGAGGCAGGCGCCGGGAGTTATAGGCTATTAAAGTATTTAAGCGATTGGATGACATCCGGCAGGTTGTTGTCCATTTTATGTTCGCATTCCATATAGATCATCCCTTTGTAGCCCTGGTTCTTTAATTCGCGGACTACGGCGGGATAATTGATCACGCCGGTGCCCACGATGACGTCGGCCGCGTTTGGATTGTTTAGCGAGTCGATGTCTTTAAGATGGATACCGAAAATATGACCTTTTAGTTTTTTCAGGCACTCTACGGGATCGAGTCCGCTTCTTGCCCAATGTCCGAGGTCGGCGCAGGCACCGAAGTTCGGATGACCTTTCATCGCCGCCAGTACCGAATCGGGGTGCCAGTAGGCGCTGTGTTCGCGGGAGTGTTCGTGGATGGCGATGGGGATCCCATAAACTCCGGCCAGGCTGTCAGCCAGGTCCCATTGATCTTTGGCTGGTTCGCAGGTCAGGTAATGGGCGCCCAGGGCTTTTGCCAGGTTGAAATATTTTTTCCAGCCCGCTGCACCTCTTGCGTCGACATAAATAGATTCCATGGAAAGACCTTTATCCTGCAGCATTTTTTTCATCCTGGCAATACCTGCCGGTGAGAGATCGCCGAGTGTGGAGTCGCCGAAGTCTTTGCCGAGCATATAAAAGGAGAATCCTTCGACATATTTGACATGGGCGCTGTCCACTTTTTCGAGGGCGGCGGTAAAGGGATGTTTGTTGAAGGAGTAAAGGGCGATCCCCATCTTCCATTTTGGTGCGGCCATTTGTGAAGTGCTGAGAGCTAGTATTAAAAGGAATCGTAACATGCTTTGAGCTTTATGTTTTATAAATAGTATCCTGTTTTAGAATGGCGAAGGGCTGATCGATGTCCATTCTGAAGATCAATGTACCAACCGGTTGTTAATGTGAGTCTCTCGGCACTTCGCTGCCGGAGCTTCCTGTTAAAAAGTCAAAATCGGCACCCAGATGTGCCTGCTGTACATGTTCGACATAGAGACGGGTATAACCTCTTTTATTTTTATTCTTTCCTGCTGACCATTCGGCTCTTCGCTGATCCAGTTCTTTCTTCGTGACCAGGAGGTTCAGGCTTCTGTTGTGAACGTCCAGCTGTATCTCGTCGCCATCCTTTACAAGGGCAAGATTACCTCCGTCTGCGGATTCCGGGGAGACGTGTAAGACTACGGTGCCAAAACCTGTTCCGCTCATCCGTCCGTCGGAGATACGGAGCATATCCGTGATCCCCTGTTCGAGCAATTTTTTTGGAAGCCCCATATTTCCTACTTCCGGCATGCCCGGATAACCTTTGGGACCGACATTCTTAAGTACAAGCACACTGTTCTCGTCGGCTGGCAGGTCCGGGTCGTCGATACGCGATTTATAGTCTTCGATGTTTTCGAACACGATGGCTTTACCGGTGTGCTGCATGAGGTGAGGACTGGCTGCCGATGGCTTGATGATGGAGCCGGCCTCACAGAGATTGCCTTTTAGCACGATAAGACCGGACTGGGTATTGAAAGGCTTTTCCAGGGTAGCGATGACATCAGGATTAAGGCTTTCGGCTTTTTTTATATTCTCTGCCAGTGTCCTGCCGTTGGCCGTCATGCAATCCGTATGCAGATGGGATCCGATCTCTTTCATCACTGCCGGTAATCCGCCGGCATAATAGAGGTCCTCCATGAAAAACTTGCCGGAAGGGTGGAGGTTGACGATCAGCGGGATGGCGGATGACAAGCGGTCAAAATCTTCCATTTCCAGCGGGATACCGATCCTTCCTGCGATGGCCAGCAGATGGATGACAAAATTGCTGGAGCCGCCGACGGCTGCATTGACCATGATGGCGTTCTCAAACGATTTGCGGGTAAGGATGTCAGAGAGTTTCAGGCCTTCCCTTACCATTCCGACAATACGTTGACCCGACAGCTGAGCCAGGACTTTCCGATGCGAGTCTGCGGCGGGTATGGCGGCGTTTTCCGGGAGGGTGATACCCAGGGCTTCCACCATACAGGCCATGGAGGAGGCCGTCCCCATTACGGCGCAATGTCCCTGGCTGCGGCACATGCCGGATTCGGCTTCGGCGTATTCCTCTTCCGTCATGATACCCCTGCGGAGATCGTCGGTAAAACGCCAGACATCGCTGGTGCCGATGCTCCTGCCTTTGTATTTTCCTGCCAGCATGGCTCCGCCCGATACGACGAGGGTGGGTATATCCACGCTGCAGGCGCCCATGACCAGGGCGGGGGTGGTCTTGTCACAGCCGCAGAGCAGCACTACGCCATCGAGCGGATTGGCGCGGATCGATTCCTCTACATCCATGCTTACCAGGTTCCTGTATAACATAGCGGTCGGTTTGATCAGGGTCTCCCCGAGGGACATAACGGGAAATTCGAGGGGGAATCCACCCGCTTCGAGTACACCTCTTCTGACAGACTCGGCTAATTCCCTGAAATGTGCGTTACAGGGGGTCAGTTCGGACCATGTGTTGCAGATCCCTATCACTGGTTTACCCTCAAATTGTTCTTTGGGGATACCCTGATTCTTCATCCA
>Ga0307510_10005212_pt1 | contig 15447 bp, 11 predicted proteins | sample 12_EM_MG_FD_207224 | JGI IMG/M metagenome (GOLD analysis project Ga0307510, IMG submission 207224) | Populus trichocarpa ectomycorrhiza microbial communities from riparian zone in the Pacific Northwest, United States - 12_EM | ecosystem: Host-associated > Plants > Roots > Unclassified | place...
AATTATCCTTAGGATCAAGAATGAAGTAAAATGGGGAAGAAATTAAAATACGAACGGCCGTATCTTAAAAAAATGAATGCCGGGGCATTAAATAAGTTTGGGGCGCCTTCTTTACCTCAACCCTTAAAATATATTGACGGGCAGCCGGTAAAAGGCCTGCTTGAACAATATGGGTCGCCGTTATTTGTTTTGTCTGAAAAACAGATACGCCGGAATGTTAGATCAGCTGTACGTGCTTTTAAAACCCGCTACCCGGCCGTACAATTTGCCTGGAGCTACAAAACAAATTACCTCAACGCGGTTTGCAATATATTTCACCAGGAAGGAAGCTGGGCCGAGGTGGTATCCGGCATGGAATACCGGAAGGCGCTCGGAAACGGGGTACCAGGAACCCGGATCATCTTCAACGGACCGGGTAAACTGAAACAGGATCTCCTGTTAGCTATCGAAAATGATTCCCTGATCCATATTGATCATTTTGACGAATTGTTCCTCCTGTTGGAATTGGCCGGATCAACGGATAAAAAACCAAGAGTAGCGATACGTGTCAATATGGACACAGGGGTCTATCCTTTGTGGGACCGTTTTGGCTTCAACTATGAGAATGGGGAAGCCTGGAATGCGATATCAAAAATATTAGAATCGGGCAAACTGAAACTGGCCGGGCTGCATTGCCATATCGGGACCTATATGCTTTCGGTAAATGCTTATAAAATAGCAACAACCAAAATGTGCGAGCTGGCCATGCGGTGCAAAAAACAGCTAAACCATGCGATTGGCTACCTGGATATGGGCGGCGGTTTCCCGTCATCCAATACATTGAAGGGTGCTTATTTGCCGGGTGTGGATACTGTACCCTACATGGATGATTTTGCCGAGGCCATTACCACTACCATATTGGAATATGGTTTTCAGCGGGAAGAACTGCCTTTATTGATCCTGGAATGCGGCAGGGTGCTTATTGATGACGCTGGTTACCTGCTGGGTACTGTTTTGGCAACAAAACGTTTGAGTGAAGGCAAACGCGCTACCATTATGGATTTTGGGGTGAATACATTGTTCACCTCTTTCTGGTATGACCACCAGGTGATGCCTGCACAGGATTTTTCGCAACACACAGAAAATACGGTATTGTATGGGCCGCTCTGCATGAATATCGATGTCATTAGGGAGAATATTAACCTGCCGCTGTTGAACCCCGGAGATAACCTTGTGGTACAAAAAGTAGGCGCCTATAACATGACCCAATGGATGCAGTTTATTACAAGCAGGCCTGCTATTGTGCTGATAGATGAAAGCGAACAGGCGCACCAGGTCAGGCTGGCCGAAACCCTGGAATATATGGAAGCCCCGGAGCTAGTCCCGGAACATTTAACCCTGAAAGATAAACAGTGAGAGAAAAGACCAGGTTTATTGTAAACGCTGTAATTAACAGCTATGCCATTTTGTTTTTTTCTCAAAACAAAGTGCTGGGCGTTTTATTAATAGCCGCTTCCTTTGTTAATCCGGCAGCCGGAATCTCCGGGATATTATGTGTGTTGCTTGCACTTGGCTTTGTATCGCTGCTTGGTTATGATAAGCAATCTACCGGCATGGGCATATACAGCTTTAACGCGTTATTGCTTGGTATAGGTGCGGGGACATTTTACCAATTAAACATTGCTTTTTTTACATGGCTTATTATTGCCTGTATCATTGTTACTGTTCTTAGCGTTTGTTTAACATCGGTACTTGCAAAACACGGCCTGCCCCTTCTTTCATTACCTTTTATAATAACATTCTGGCTGCTGTTGCTTGCTATAAACAGTATTTATCCTGTCGGACTGCTACAAAGGAACAGTGCGATATTGAACGAGCTCAGCACGGCTGCTCGGGACAAGAATCAGCTGACTGCTTGCTGCTCTCTTTTTTTCAGGTCGTTAAGTGCGGTTCTTTTCCAGAACAGTGTCCTGTCGGGCGTCGTTATTGCTATTGGGCTTTTAATACATTCGCGTATCAATTTCAGCCTGCTTGTCATTGCATTTCTTACTGCGATTCTTTTTAATGCCCTTACCGGGACTTATCCTGACGGGATCAGCTATTATCACCTGGGTGCCAATATGATGCTTGCTTCGGGGGCCATCGGCAGTTTTTTCCTGGTACCGTCATCCAGGTCTTATTGCTGTGCGGTTATTGTCATACCGGTAATTTTTTTACTGATCAATGCCACCACCCGGGTATTCGGTTTATATAACCTGCCGGTACTGTCCCTACCTTTTTGTGTGATCACCCTATTATTTTTGATCTTTTTCCGCCTGCGCCGTCCCACACCCGGTTTACAGCTTACTCCTTTGCAGCATTATTCGCCCGAACGCAACCTTTACCAGTTTATCAATGCAAAAGACAGACTGGATGATTTGAAATACTTCAGCTTAGAATTACCATTTATGGGTACCTGGACCGTTTCCCAAGGCTATAACGGGGAACACACACATAAAGGAGAATGGGCCCGGGCGCTCGATTTTGTGATCAAAGATGAGAAAGGAAACACATCGGTATTCCCCGGTGATCGGCCCGAAAATTTTTATTGTTTTGCCAAGCCTGTACTTGCCTGCGGTGCCGGAACAGTTGAAGAAGTGGTGGACCATATTGATGACAATGAAATCGGCCAGGTCGACACAATCAATAATTGGGGAAATACCGTGATCATTAAACACCTGGATGGCCTGTACAGCAAAGTGTCCCACCTGAAAAAGAATTCTATAAAAGTCAAACCGGGTGACCACGTAAAAACAGGCGATGTACTGGGCTCATGCGGAAACTCGGGGCGCTCGCCGGAACCGCATCTTCATTTCCAGGTGCAGACTACGGCCTATATTGGGTCAAAAACACTTGCCTATCCGTTTGCTTATTATTTTGAACGGGCGGACCAGCACCATACTTTACACAGTTTTAAGATACCCGAAGCAGAAAATGAGGTATGCCCTGTCGGGATCAATGCATCCATTAAACAGGCCTTAAATTTTATGCCAGGCTATACTGCCAGCATATCGGTACCCGGCAAAGAGCCGGAAGTGCTCGAGGTTTTTACTGACTCCCTGAACCAATCTTACTTCTACAGCAAAACCACCGGCGTTACCGCTTATTTTATCAATAACGGAACCTCTTTTTATTTTACCAGTTTTTATGGCAGCCGTAAAACACTGTTGTATAGCTTCTACCTTGCTGCCTACAAAATCATTTTTACAGATGACCCTGGGGTTGTGACAAATGACAACTTTCCATTGCAACTAAAGACGGGCAAAGCGGTATTATGGCTGCAGGACTTCCTCTCGCCATTCTACCGGTTTATGCAATTAAAATACAAGAGCTTTTGCCGGACTGAAGGAAGAGAAAGTATCATACACAGTGTTCAAATACAGGAAATTTTTGGCAGGAATAAGCAAATCATGACAGCCGCAATACACATGCAGGGGAATAGTTTGTCAACAATTTTGCTGGATGTAGAGGGCATTAAAACCGAACTAACATGGAGTATAAAAGATACTTTTTAGTCCTGATCTTCCTGCTCCACTTTTGCGTTGCCCGTTCGCAGGTATTAACCTATGAACAGGCAGACAGCACCTCAAATGCCCTGCTTGAGTCTGCAAACTGGACACAATTAATTAAACTGGGTGAACGCTCTATCGACAGCGGGATAGATTTCCCTGCAATGAGAAGCCGGTTAGGTTACGCCCGTTTAATGACTGGTAACTACAGTGCTGCTTTAAGGGAATATGCCATTGTTTTCAAAAATGATTCCTATAACCAGGATGCACGATATTATGATTATTTATGCCACCTCTATCTTAACCAGCAGCAAGCAGCAAGCCTTGATGCCCGCTACCTGGATCAAACACAATTAAACACCGGAAAGATAGATCAATTTGCCTTTCTTAACGCCGGACTCGAATCGGGCATAAAATACACGGATAACTATTACCGGGGCAATGCTTTTTATAACCGCATATCGCTCAGCAACCGTCTAAGCTGGAGATGGCAGTTGGATCAATCCTTTTTTTATTTTAACCAGCCCATACAATTTAACTTCCCGCCAGACGGGCCCAATGGCAACAGCACTACCGACCGGCAGACGGAATACTACGGTAAGCTGAGCTACGCTTTAACCGGCAGAACAATGCTTTGGGGATCCTATCATTATCTGAACACCTATTATAAAAGTATTTTTGAGAATAGTAATATCGGATCGGTCGGGATAAAATATACCGGGACTTATTTTGATATTAATGCAGACGTGAATTTCGGGTATATGATCGATCATGCATTGAAACAATATAACGCAGGGTTCTTTTTATATCCCGGTGGAAATTTGAATTTCTATGCGATGAGCCGGTTTTCCCTATTAGATCAGAAAAACACTAACCATATTATTTTTAGCCAGAGTGCAGGTTTTAAGATTTTCAAAAACACCTGGCTGGAAACATGCGCAACATTTGGTAAATTGGATAACTTTATAGGCGAAGACGGACTATATGTTTATAATTCTATTGACGTTTCTTCGTTTATGTTTGGCGAAACCGCTTATTTCCAGTTGAGCAAGCATATACAGTTACGTTTAATTTATACTATTGATAATAAAAAAGATGAGCCTGATAATTTAAATTATCACCAGTATTCGGCTACAGCGGGAATTATATGGAAATTTTAAAACGGTCGTTTTTTACTTTTTTACTGATCTGCGCAGCAAGTGGATTAATGGCGCAAACAAATGCTGTTTTACAAAAAGCTTTTCATGATAGCTATGTTAATGAAGCCAATAAAAACTATACAGCAGCGATTAACGATATTTCCCCTTACTATGGCGAAGGCAGTTACGAGGTCACTATACGGCTGGGCTGGCTCAATTACCTGAACAAAAATTATGTGGCTTCCCAAACTTTCTACCTGAAGGCGATCAGCCTGAAACCGGGTTCCATCGAGGCGAAGTTCGGGTATGTGAAACCCTTGTCATTCCTGCAAAGCTGGGATAAGGTGCTGGAACAATACCTGGCTATCCTGAAAATAGATCCGCAAAATACCCAGGCTAATTATTGGGCAGGGGTTATTTATTATAACCGGAAACAATACGAGCCCGCTGTCAGGTGCTTCCGGATAGTTGCGAACTTATACCCGTTTGATTACGATGGCAACCATATGCTGGCCTGGGCCACCCTGATGTCGGGTAAAAAAGCTGAAGCCAGGCCCATATTCGAAAGAGCCCTGATCATTAAACCCGGCGATGCCTCCGGTACTGATGGATTAAACCGGTGCAAATAAGACGATCAGGCCGCGTCATTTATTTAATCGATACATATTCAAATTTCATCGACTGATTTTTCTCTTACAGCCCTATTGAAACTACATTTGAGTGCAGTGATTAAATTCTCATTAATCATATGTGATAAGGTTTAGGTTTAAGCCCCCGAGCTGCAAGAGCAAGGGGGCTTTATTTTGTCTAAAACCGCTATCAATAATATTATACCTCTTAAACAAAAATTCCGCATGCCGTTACCGGCATACGGATCAAATAAAGTAGTAAAAATGAAAATTAAGCTTCTGATGCTTTTTCAGCTGCTTCTATAATAACACCTGCAACGATCTGAGGCTGCGACATGAAGATCACGTGACTGCCTTTAACTTCGGTTACCCGTGTGTTCGACCGGCTGTACATATTTCTTTGTATCGCTGGATCAATGCTTTTATCTTCGGTAGCGACCAGGCCATAAGCCGGTTTGTGGCGCCAGGCTGCATCAGTAATCGGGCTTACAAAGCCTTTAGCATAAAACGCTCCCTGCGAGGCATACATAAACGCTGCTTCATCAGCATCGATATCGGCACAAAACCCTGCGTGGAATTTATCCTTGTCATAGTATACAATACCTTTCTCATCCGGAGGAAGTACGCCGTTCTCGGGTGCAGGCAGAACTGTTTGCAGCCATTGCAGGGCAGATTCGCCGTTGTCCGGCTGGAATGCCGCGATATAAACCAGGGCAACAACATTTGGATGGTTACCGGCCTGGGTGATCACAGCACCGCCCCATGAATGCCCTGCAAGGATTGCCGGGCCGCCTATCCTGTCCAGAGCAACATGTGTTGCCAAAACGTCGTCTTCAAGTGAACTTAAAGGATTCTGTACAACTGATACGTTATACCCTTTTTTAGTTAATTCATTATAAAGTGCCTTAAAGCCGGAACCGTCGGCGAATGCACCGTGAACAAGCACTACATTCTTTACATCTGCGTTTTTCATAGTTTTATTAATTATGGTTGTTTGAATGATTTAACAGTAATGCAAAGCAACAAACATCAGCGTGGCGAAACAATGCAGGAAAGAAAGCAAATTTTGGACAATTAGCGGTTTTTATCCCTGAATGCCTGGGGTGAGATTTTTTCAGTCTTGGTAAACATCCTGGTAAAATAAGCCTGGTCGCTGTAACCAAGTTCGTAGGCGATAGTTTTAATAGTCTTATCGGTATAAAATAATAAACGTTTGGCCTCTATGGTAATCATGTGTTGAATCCAGTAGCTTACAGTCCGGCCAGATGTTAATTTTATCGCTTCATTTAAGTATGGTGTTGAAACCTTTAATTCCTGTGCGTATTCGGAAGGACCTTTCAAGCGCTTATAGTTAAGAAACAACAAGCTTTTAAATTCGTTGGTCAGAGTAACGGCTCTCGAGTCTTTTTTGTCATGTTTCTGCACAACTGAAAACTCTTCTGTGAACATACCTGCAACCGCATCGATGAAGCCGCGTTTGATATGTTGTTTAAACAGGTTATTAGAAGTATCCTGTAAAATATCTGAAAATAAGGCAAGGCAGGATCTCATCTGCTCAGCTTTAGTAAAGCTTATAAGCGCCGGAATCTGGGCAAAACAGCTTTCATTTAATACTGACTTAAACACATCGTTGATTAAGTAAGCATCAACCGCGACCACCCATATATCCCCTTCGGAATCGACATGCTGATGAATCTGCCCAGGGAGGATAAAATAGATTGATCTTTTCGGAATGAAGATTTCATGAAAATCAACGATTAGTTTTAAAAATCCTTTGTATGCAAAAGCAAAAAGGTAGTCTGTATCTCTGTGCGGTGCCCTGACAAAATGGTCGGGGTCAATTTTGCTGTAATTTACTATTTGCACTCCATTGGCCTTTACCTCATCAAGAATGATCGTGGGGACAAGCATTTTATCTCTATTCATAACAGCAATTCTTGATAAAGCTCAATTCAGAAGCAACGATGAAGCCGTTGGCAGTTGACTGTTTAGACCTGACGGGTTCGCCTTTTGAAACTCAGGTCTAATTTACAATTTATCAGCATTATTGACTATTCGCTAAAATTGACTTTTTGCCTCCGCTACCGCAAGCGTACCCGGCTTGCAGTAGCGATAAAGCCCTTACGACAGCGGGTTTAATATTGTGGTGACAGTGTTTTGCCAGTGGTTGCTTAAATACAAAATACTGATAATCAGCCGTTCACCTATGTTCACGAGCGTTCATGATACGTGAACGTGAACATTAAACACACCTGGGCTAAGTATAAGATTTTGATTTACAGATAAGCAGGCATAAAAAGGCCCCGCAGACATGCAGGGCGTTGCTCCTGAGACCGGGCCCGAACCAGCGCCGCGCTGATTAACAGGATGAGGTTTATCTATTTACAGTCTACACCGAATTTTCGTTGTAAACTATATATCATTTGCATTATCAATATTTTTATAATACTTTTAGTTCACCCCAATTTGACCTGATTTGATTTGAAAAAAATATTTGCAATAGCAATGCTGTTTGTCATCCTATTCAATTTAGGAGGCTATGGCTTGTTTTTTCAATATATGATCGACCGGTCGGATAGCAAAATCATTAATCGAATTAATAATAACCGTTACCATAATTCGGATTTGGTTGAGGTTAAGATCCCGGTTAATCTCCCCACGCTGCAGGACTGGACTGAATTTGAGACGATCAGCGGCCAGGTACAGTTTAAAAATAATAAATACAACTACGCACAAATAAAAATGACAAGGGATACACTCTATCTGCTTGTTATTCCAAACCATGATCGTACAAAATTTGTCAATGCCAATATCATCTATGCAAAGAAGGTAAATGATATCCCAATTAACAAAAAATCACACAACTCATTATTGAAAAAGAGCATTAGCGAAAGTGAATACCATTATATTACTTTAAACTATAAGACTACGATACCGGGTAGCAATACAAAGTGTTATCGCGATTATGCTTTTTTGAATATTATTAAACCACCCCTTGGTGTTCCCGGTCAACCACCAGACGTTTCATCGCTCCTTTCTTAATTGAATTTTGTGGTTCAGATTTGCCTGGATTTACCTTGAGTAATCCTGATCACTATGTAATGCTGCTTTTACATCTGTAGTGCATAACTTCTCCAACCACACTTATTTCATCATTTCACCAATACCTTTTTCGCACAGCTGAAATGTTGTGATCGCTGATTTTTAATCAGCGGCAATAGAACAGAAGGCCATGCAAAACAACACAGGTTAGTGAAAAGATGAAAGTGCTTTCGGGCATTGTAGTAACTTATTATTCACTATTAAAAATTAAGACATGCCACATATTAATGTAGACAAGGACCTGCCTGGTATCCGGTCATTAATGGCTTTTAGCCCCGAAACAGCTACCCCAATGGGCGAACTGGTAAACCTGCTGTTACGCTCAAATGAAGGTTTAAGTATGGCCGACAGGGAACTGATAGCTGCTCATGTTTCCTATTTAAACGATTGCTTTTATTGCCATCAATCGCATGGCGCTATAGCGGTTTGTTATCTTGATGGAAATACAGAACTGGTAGAGCAAGTAAAAAAGGATTATCCCCACGCAGCTATTTCGGATAAGCTAAAAGCATTGTTATCCATTGCCGCAAGTGTACAAAAAGGCGGAAAATTTGTAACCACCGAACAGGTAGAAGCGGCTAAGGAGCTTGGGGCAACAGATAAGGATATCCATGACACCGTGCTTATCGCCGCTGCCTTCTGTATGTTCAACCGTTATGTTGACGGGCTTGCATCCAATACCCCCACAGACCTTTCTTCTTATCCGTTAAGGGCTCAGCAGATTGCTGAAAAAGGTTACGGCAATCATGTTTTTTCTGGAAAACAACCAGTTCCCGATAAACAGGAGATATAGTAAACCATATTCACTAATTAATCATTCAACCAAAACCAACAATGAGAAATAAATTACTTTACATCATAGGATGGCTGATTATCACCATCATTCCGGTTTCGCTATTTGCGCAAACCAAAACGCTGGCGGGTACTGTTACCGCAGCTAACAATGCCCCGGTTCCGGGTGCAACTATAACAGTAAAAAATTCTTCCCAGGCCGTGGCCTCTGATGGAAATGGAAAATTTACGATAAATGTTCCCGAAAATGCTGACCTGATCATCAGCGCTATTGGCTATAAAACACAAACCATTCATGTTTCTGGCAGTTCCAGCGTGCAGGTGAAATTAGCCGAAGACGTTTCCCGGCTCGACGAAGTAGTGGTGACAGGCCTTTCCACCACCGTCAAAAGAAAAAACCTGGCAAATGCGGTATCGGTCATTGGCTCTAAAGAACTAAGCGGCACAGCACCTGCACAAACATTTGATGCTGCACTTGAAGGGAAAATTTCGGGTGCTTACATCAACTCCAATTCAGGTTCACCGGGCGGTGGGGTTTCAGTAAAGTTGAGGGGTGTAACCTCAGTATATGGCAACACTCAGCCCTTGTATGTGGTAGATGGGGTTTATTTAGACAACACAGCCACTTCAGGCGGACTAAACGCAGTAACACAGGCGGGAAGCACCGGTACTACATCTACCCAGGACAATCCATCAAGTCGTATTGCCGACCTGAGAGCAGAAGATATTGAGAATATTGAAATATTAAAAGGCGCTTCTGCCGCTGCTATTTATGGCTCAAAAGCGTCAGGAGGTGTAATCATTATTACAACCAAAAGAGGTAAACAAGGTAAAACAAACATCAGCCTCTCACAGGATGTTGGATTTTTAAGACCGATCAAATTGCTGGGTGTACGCCAATTTACGGCCCAAACTGCAGGATCACTGGCCCGCGACTCAGCAACATCGGTAGCATTAGTAAATCAATTTATAGCTGCGCAATCAAAAGGGCAGATATATAATTACGAAAAAGAGGTTTATGATCATACGCCATTTACCAGGAATACTGTATTGAGTATGAGTGGCGGAAATGAAAAAACAGGATTTTATTTTTCTGTTGCACAAAAAGACGAAGGCGGCCTTGTACAACGAACCGGCTATAACAATACCAGTGTAAGACTGAACCTTGACCATAAGGTTTCGGATAATATTAAACTAGGGGTAAGTACCAATTATGTAAACTCATCGGCAGACAGAGGCCTGTTTGGAAACGATAATGTAGGTGTTACCACCGGCATAGCGCTTTCATCAACTCCTGGCTTTGTACAATTGCATCCGGATGCGAATGGAAATTATCCAAATAATCCGTTTGCTGCATCTAATCCTTTACAAACAATTGCCCTGATGCAAAATAACGAATCTGTAAACAGGTTTATAATGGGCGCCAACCTTGAGGTGATATTGCAGAAAAGTAACAGGAGCAATACGAAATTTGTCGGACGGGGCGGATTTGATTTCTACAATCTTCAAACAAATGTCCTGTTCCCCAGCGTGCTGCAGTTTGAGGCAGTAAATAAAGGAGAATCTATACAGGGTTCTACTAAAAACTTAAACACCAATTATATATTATCATTGGTAAATACCTTTACACCTTCTGATAAGATATCACTGACAACATCAGCGGGCATAACCCAGGAAACCGGCGATTATAACAACCTGCTGGATGTAGCTACCCAGGTTATTTCAGGGCAATCCAATGTAGACCAGGCAGGCGCTTTGAATGCGACACAATTGCGTACCAAATATTTGAATGGCGGGATGTTTATACAGGAAGAAGCCACTATAGTTAACGCCATTACATTGACCGGTGGCTTACGCTTAGACCGATCAAGCAATAACGGCGATGTTTCTAAATACTATTACTATCCAAAGGGAGGCATTTCATGGAACCTGACCGATATGGGAATAGTAAAAGAAGGGCTTTTTGAAAACATCAAACTACGGGCAGCTTACGGTCAGGCAAATAATGTTCCTGCTTATGGGAGCAAGTTTACTTCATTCGGCGTATCCAACATTAGCGGATTCCCGGGCTTGCTTATAAATACGCAGCAAGGACAGGCAGATATTAAACCCGAAAGACAAACCGAGTTTGAAACCGGCGTTGACTTTAGCTTGCTTAAAGGAAGATTGGGTTTTGAGCTAACTTACTATAAAAAAAATATCTCCGACTTTCTTTTGCTTACAACTCCTCCACCTTCATCAGGTTTTGCCCAGAAATGGCTAAATGCGGGTAACCTGACAAATAGCGGTGTAGAATTAGGCATGAATGCAAGGCCGGTAGAATCAAAAAACATAGTATGGAACACCTCTGTAGGTTTTTGGCTGAACCGCTCAAAGGTGACCAAGCTTATTGTTCCGCCGGTACAGTTAGGGTCAGTCGGCGGTGTACTGCTTGGCACCTATCAAATAGAACAGGGGAAATCAGCAACACAAATAATCGGGCTTAACGGCCAGGGGGTAGGTGTATTAGGAAATGCCGAGCCAAGGTTCCAGATGAATACCTATAACGAGGTTACACTCTTCAATAAACTAAGCCTGCGTTTCTTGATCCATTGGAAGTACGGCGGTCAGAATGTGGATGTGACTCAACTTCAGAATGTTTTTGGAAGCACAAGTGTTGATTATGATAAGCCTACTCCATCCGGGTTACCTTACGGCGTCACTCAATTGATGAAGGTGGGTTCGGATGCGCATCAAACAGTGGAAACCTCAACCTATTTGCGTTTCCGCGAGATTGGTTTGTATTATACCTTTAAAAAGTTACCTGTTTCCTATGTTAAATCAATAACAGTTGGAGCGTCGCTCAATAACTATATCACCATAACCAAATACAAAGGGTACGATCCTGAAGTTTCCAACTTCGGAACAGGCTTTTCGTCTGGTATAGATATAGATCCATACCCTTCAAGTAAGCGGGCAGCTCTCCATGTTTCATTTAATTTTTAATTTTTTAAAGAATAAACACCATGCAAAGAAATATCAAAATATATAGCATCCTGTTTCTCGCCATCGGTCTGTCTTTTACAGCATGTAAAAAAGATTATGGCAATTTAAACAATGCGACTGTCGAAGATCTCTCAAAAAATGCTTCGCAGAGTGAATTAAATAACCTGGTGAGTGGTACCGAATCAGGTATGAGGAACTCACTTAACTTTTATCTTGATGATGTGAGTATTATCGGAAGAGAAACCTATCGGTTCTCCGGCTCTGAGCCACGTTATGTTTTAGATCTGCTTGGCGCCAATGAAGCTACATTAAGCGGAAGCAATTTCTACATTACCTTTCCATGGGCAGCAAAGTACAAGGTGGTAAAAAACTGCAATATACTTATCCAGGCAGCTACCAATTCTTCGCTTATCAGCGATGCACAAAAGAAAGGTTATATCGGTTTTGCCAGGACGATCAAAGCATACCAGCTTTTACTTAACCTTAACCTTACCTATACAAACGGTATTAGGGTAAATGTTGCAGATCCAAATCACCTTGGCCCTTTTGTGGATTATAACACCGGCTTGGCAGCCATTACCTCCCTGCTTGATTCGGCAAAAAATGACTTAAGCGCAGCAACAGTTTCTTTCCCATTGGCGGGTTTTGCAGGTTTTGACGATGCTGCAGGATTGACCAAATTTAACCGTGCACTTGCTGCAAGGGTAAGTGTATATCAAAAGAACTGGCAGGCAGCGCTGGATGATTTGAATGCATCTTTCTTCGGATTGACCACTAATTTCAATACGGGCGTATACCATATTTTTGGAACCGGTTCGGGCGATCAGCTGAACCCGGTATTTATCCCTCAAAACCAAACAGGCGAAGTAAGGGTGGCACACCCGTCGTATGCGGCAAATATAGCACCGGGTGACGACCGTATCAGCAAGACTTCATTGCGTACAAGCCCTGCTGCACTGAGCGGCCTTAGCAGCGACAGGGATGTATGGGTGTATACTTCCAGTACCGCCCCGGTAGGTATTATCAGGAATGAGGAACTGATCCTGATTTATGCCGAAGCCAATATTCAGCTAAATAATTTTGTTGAAGGTGTTAAAGCCATCAATGTGATCAGGAACGGTCACGGGCTCGGAAACTATGCAGGTGCGGTTACACAGGCTGCTTTAATTACCGAAATGCTTAATCAAAGGCGTTATTCTTTATTCTTCGAAGGACATCGCTGGGTTGACTTACGGAGGTATGACCTGTTAAATACTTTACCTCTTGACAGGACCGGGGATGATGTATGGTCATTATTCCCTCTGCCTGTAACAGAACAATAAATCATAATGCTTGCACCGGCAATTCTGGTGCAGGCATTTAATTAAAATCAGTTTTATGATCAGTTATAAAAAAATTCTTTTACTTGGTTTTGTATCCGCCTGCTCTTTACAGGCTATAGGCCAAAAGATTACTACGAGTTTTACGCCTGATGCATCCGGTGCAAGCTTTTCTGGAAAGGTCTTTTTGTATCTCTCCAAAGATTCTAAAAGTCCGAAGGATGAAATGGTAGGCGTGTATCAGTTTCCGTGCTTTTCTATTACAGTAAATAATGTGAAACCCAATCAAAAGGTAGTATTCGACGATGCTGCTACGTTTTATCCTACCGTTCTTTCTGATATAGAACGGGGAGAATACCATGCACAAGTTGTATGGGACAGGAATGCGGGTGGCCGTTCCATTGGCGAGAGCCCCGGCAATATGTACAACGATGCTGTAGCAGTAAAGCTGACTAAGAACACAAGCCAGTCTTTCGATATCGTTTGTAAGCAGGTGATCAAAGAACAGCCCTTTGTTGAAACTCAATTTATAAAAGAATTGAAATCACCTTCGGCATTGTTGACTACTTTTTATAAAAGGCCCACTTCAGTCAATGCAGCAGTTCTGTTGCCGAAAGAATATTTCACCCAGCCTGCACGAAAATTCCCGGTGCTTTACTGGATATCGGGTTATGGTGGTGATTATCACAATTATTCAGGAAGAAATGATCAGAGTGCACCGATAGATACTACACCTTGTATCCGCGTTTTTCTGGACGGCAATTGCCCGGGCGGGCATTCTGTATATGCCAACAGCGATAACAACGGTCCCTGGGGAGATGCGCTTACGAAAGAACTTATCCCCCTGGTAGAAAAAACTTACAGAACCAATGCTGCCCGTTTGCTTACCGGCCATAGCAGCGGCGGCTGGACAGTCTTATGGCTGCAAACCCACTATCCAAAAGTATTTATGGCCTGCTGGTCAAGCTCACCTGACCCGGTTGATTTCAGGAGTTTTCAGCAGATCGATCTGTACCAGGATAAAAATATGATCTATGCAAAAGACAGCACACTAAGGCTGGCGGGCACTATCGCCGGGCGCTTTCCGTGGATAACGATGAAGAACATGTTTGCAATGGAGCATGTGATCTGGCGGGGTGAGCAGATGCACTCCTTCAATTTCGTCTTCAGTACAAAGAACAGTGATGGTACACCCCGCAGTATCATTAATGAAGCAACCGGGGATATTGATCCGGTAACTTTTGACCACTGGAAGAGCTATGATATTTCCCTGTATGTAAGAACCAACTGGCAGCAGCTAAAACCCGATTTGCAAGGAAAAATCAGGGTATCCGTTGGTAACCAGGATAACTTTTTGCTGAACTACCCGGTGCATTTACTGGATGATGAAATGAAGAAGATAGATGCAGGATTTGTTTTCAGCTATTATCCCGGCGACCATTTTACGGTAGCCACACCGGAATACAGAGCAACCGGCTACCAGTTTTTGCAGCAGAAATACAATGAATCCGGAATTAAGCAATAAAAACTAAATAAGAAATTTATGAGAATCCCTACAGAACCTATTGGAAGCATTCCCCGGCCCGCTGAGTTAATAGCAGCTATTACTTCCCCATCTGACGGCACCGATTTAAATGGCTTATATGAGAAGGCCATTACCAATACTTTAAAAGAGTTTGAAAAAACCGGTTCGCCTGTTATAACAGATGGTGAGCAAACCAAATCAAGTTTCGCAACTTACCCGCTTGAGGGTTTGACAAATTTAGCTGCGGAAGGTATGAGAATTGATTTCGAGGACGGTCATTTCCGTCAATTGCCTTTATTAACCAGCGGGCCGTTCAGATACGGTAATTACGCTGTAAAATATCTGAAAGCAGCCCAAAAGCAAACAACTAAACCCGTAAAACAGGCAGTCATTTCTGCATCGGCATTAAGCCTGATCTATCCGCAAAGT
>Ga0307510_10005213_pt1 | contig 15446 bp, 13 predicted proteins | sample 12_EM_MG_FD_207224 | JGI IMG/M metagenome (GOLD analysis project Ga0307510, IMG submission 207224) | Populus trichocarpa ectomycorrhiza microbial communities from riparian zone in the Pacific Northwest, United States - 12_EM | ecosystem: Host-associated > Plants > Roots > Unclassified | place...
CCACGCGGTCAGGCGCGAAAAGATTTTCGATTCCATCGTCTCGGGGCCGACGAAGCGCAGGCTCGCTTCCATGCCGGTGAGGCTGTCGGGCGAGAAGCTGGCGCGCTCTTCCAGGAAGACGCGGACCTCGTCGTCCCAGTCAATGTCGTCGAGCGCGAAGGTGACGAGGCCGAGCTCTTCCGCCTGCTCGGCATCGAGCGCGGTGCCGAGTGTGGCTTCGGCGCGTTCCACGTCCGCGGGATCGGCCTGGAAGCGCGACGAAAGCCGCGTCAGGCCGTGGCTCATCGGATACGGGCCAAAGTTCATCGCGGAGAGCTCGATCGACGGCGGCGGGCGGTTGTCGCCCTGGCGCGTGCCGATCAGCATGTAGGAGCGATCGGCCGCGAAGACGAGCTCGGCGAGCGTGCCGGCAAAGCAGGAACCGGGCTCGACCAGCGTCACCAGCGTGCGCGAGGTGACGTCGATGCGCTTGAGCACGCGCTTCCAGTAATGCCTGATCTCGTTGACCAGCCAGTGCGCCTTGTTGGTTTCGAGGAAGGCGTCGGACGCCAGCACATGGGCGCGGTCGCCATGGCTCTTGAAGACGAGCATCGCGATCTCGAGCTCGTTGATGCGCAGATGGAGGATGGCATCGTCGAGCTCGCGCGCCACTTGCAGCGGCCAGAACGACGCGCCCTGCGCCATCATGCCGTCGATGTCGGTCGGCGGCGCCACGTCCGGCGCCTTGATCGAGATCGTTGCAATGCGGGCCGCGCGATCGATGTCGACAGTGACAAAACCGTAGCGCAGGCTGGTCTCATCGATGATGCGCTTGAGCGGCGTCAGCGCGACGCCCTTGCCGCTGCCCTTGCGCTTCGAGTTGCCGGCGAATTCCTGGGCGCGCTCGGCAACCTTGGCCTCGAGTTTGGAGTTCGGCGCGATCTCGTCGACGAGACGCCACTGCACGGCGCGCTTGCCCTTCACGCCTTCCTCGATGGTGCAGAAGAAATCGGCGTGGTCGCGGCGCACCTTGCGCTTGTCGACGACGCGGGTGAGGCCGCCGGTGCCCGGCAACACCGCGAGCAGCGGCACTTCAGGCAAAGCAACGGCAGACGCGCCGTCGTCGGCAAGGATGATGTGGTCGGTCGCGAGCGCCAGCTCATAGCCACCGCCGGCGGCCGAGCCGTTCACCACCGTGATGAAGCGCTGGCCGGAATTCTCCGAGGAGTCTTCCATGCCGTTGCGGGTCTCGTTGGTGAATTTGCAGAAATTGACCTTGTGGGCGTGGGTGGAGCCCGCGAGCATGCGGATGTTGGCGCCGGCGCAGAACACGCGGTTCTTGGCCGAGCGCATCACCACGACCTTCACCTCGGGATGCTCGAAGCGCAGCCGCTGGACCACGTCCGCAAGCTCGATATCGACGCCGAGATCGTAGGAGTTGAGCTTGAGCAGATAGCCCTCGAACAGGCCGCCGTTCTCGTCGACATCCATGGTCAGCGTCGCGACGTCACCGTCGACCGCGAGCTTCCAGTGCCGGTAGCGGGACGGCTCGGTCTGGAAATCGATGAATGTCGCGCCGCCTGCGAGGCGCCGATCTTCCCCGGCCATGGGCCACCCTTGAGCTTGGTTATGATCTTCGGCGTTAACCGTTAGATGCACAATAGTGCATCTTTTCGAATGCGTCTAGTCCTTGACGGACCTGGCATGCACTTTGTTTCATGATGGCTACTGGGACCGCACGATGGCGCTGATCGCGATCCAGTCGGCCTTAGTGAGCTCGGCCCGGCCGAGCTTGGCCTGGAGCAAGGCCGTCAGCGCCGGAATGGGAAAACTCTCGACAAAGCCGTCGCCGACGGGGGCCGCCTTGCGCGAGGTCAGCGATCGCAACTCCCCAAGAGCATCCCCGAACAGGCGTGCGGCCGAATGCGCCTTCTGCATGCGCAGCCGCAAATTCGCATTGGCGATCTGGATGCAGGCGCGCAGCAGGATGCGCTCGCGACCGTTTTGCGGCGCGGCGGCCCACACCGCCTCCAGCACCTCCTGCGCTTCCCAGAAATAGCCGCGATCGTTCAGCGCGAGCCCGTAGCGCAGCGCCGGATGGCGTGCCGGCACGTAACCGCGGAAGGCCGAAGGCACCAGCGCCTTGGCGAGATCGAGCGTCTCGTAATCGGCATCCAACCCGGCGGCCTCGCCGGGCACATAGGCCCATTGCGGCCATGGCAACGGACCGCTCGCATGCGGCGGCACATTCATAGATGTGCCTCCGCAAGATCACGCGGCGCGTCCCTGGAGTCCCTGATCGTCGCGCAGGGCCGCTTTTGCAAATTGCTCAATTGCGTCAAGCGTCGCCCTCGGCGCTTCACGATGCGGGGAATGGCCCGCCTCTGAAATAATTTTCAAATCTACCGGACAGTAGCACTCTTCCTGCGCAATTTCGACCTGGCGCAGGGTCCCATATTGGTCGTCCACGCCCTGCAGGACCATCATGGGAACGCGGACATAGGCGAGATATTCCGAAATGTCCCAGTCGCGGAATTTGGGATCGAGCCAGGCGCGGTTCCAGCCGTAGAAGGCGTTGTCGACATCCTTGTGCCAGCGCGAAAGCTTGGCCTTGAGGTCGGTGGTCTCGAAGGTGGCCTTGATCGCGGCGATCGACTTCACCGAGATATCTTCCACGATGAAATGCGGCGCCATCAGCACGAGGCCGCTCAGGCGGTGATCCTGATGGGCGCCGGCATAGATCGTCGCGATCGAGGCGCCGTCGGAATGGCCGAGCAGCAGGCCGCGCTTGAACGGAATCGCATCGAGAATTTTCGGCAGCACGTCCAGCGCCTCGCGCTGCATGTAGTCGAGCGGGCGCGGCAGCGTGGCCGGGCTGGATTGGCCGTAGCCGGCACGGGAATAGACAAAAATGCCGGCGCCGGTCACCTGATGGAGTTTCTCCGGGAAGTCACCCCAGAGGCCGACGGAGCCGAGGCCCTCGTGCAGCATCACGATGGTTGGCGCGTCGGCCGATTGCGGCGCGAGCCATTTGTATTCGAGGCTGGCGCTGCCGATGCCGAGGAAGCCGGTGGGGGTGAGGTTGGTCATGCTGTCACTCTATCTTCGCGCGCGTAGTTAGAACGAGATGCGTCCGCTGGCTCAGTCGTTCCCTCCCCCCTTGCGGGGGAGGGAGCGCGGCGGTGTTCGGCGCAGGAGCGTCAATCACACTCGGCATGCGCACGCTCAATTCGCGCCCTCGCGCAATTTGAACCGCTGGATCTTGCCCGTTGCCGTCTTCGGCAAGGAGTCCACCACGTCGATCCAGCGCGGGTATTTCCACGGGCCGATCTTCTGCTTGACGTGCTCCTTCAGCATCTCCTGCAAGTCCACCGTCGTCACGCCGGGGCGCAGCACGACGAAGGCCTTCGGCTTCAAGAGGCCTTCCGGATCGGCCTCCGGCACGACGGCGGCTTCCAGCACGGCCGGATGCGTGATCAACGCGCTCTCGACCTCGAACGGCGAGACCCAGATGCCGGAGACCTTGAACATGTCGTCGGCGCGGCCGCAGAAGGTGTAACGGCCATCAGTGTCGCGGACATATTTGTCGCCGGTGCGGGTCCACGGGCCTTCAAAGGTGCGGCGGCTCTTGTGGCGCTGGTTCCAGTAGCCTTCGCCGGCGGAGGGCGCATCGACCAGGAGTTCGCCGACCTCGCCGTCGGCGACATCCTGGCCGACTTCGTTGACGAGCCGCACCGCATAGCCCGGCACCGGTTTGCCGGACGAGCCGTATTTGATGTCGCCGGGCGCGTTCGAGAGGAAGATGTGCAACAACTCGGTCGAGCCGACGCCGTCCAAAATGTCAACGCCGAAGCGCGATTTCCAGCTGTTGCCGACGGATTCCGGCAGCGCTTCGCCCGCCGAGGTGCAGATGCGCAGAGACTTGCCGCCGCGCTCGGCCTTCATGGTCTCGTCGTTGAGCATCGCCGCGAACAATGTCGGCACGCCGTAGAAGATCGACGGATTGTAGCGGTTCATGAGATCGAACATCCGCGCCGGCGTCGGCCGCTCGCTGTTCAAAATCGTGGTGGCGCCCACCGACATCGGGAAGGTCAGCGCATTGCCGAGGCCATAAGCGAAGAACAATTTTGCGGCGGAGAGGCCGATATCGTTCTCGCGGATGCCGAGCACCTGGCTGGCGTAGGTGTCGGCCGTCGCCTGCAAGTTCGAATGGATGTGGCGCACGCCCTTGGGCATGCCGGTCGAGCCGGACGAATAGAGCCAGAACGCCGGCTCATCCGGGTGGGTCGCGGCGGTGGTGAACTGGTCGCTCTCGCCCGCGATCTCCTCGGTGAGCTGCTTGTGGCCGTTCTGCTTGGCGCCGCTGACGACGACATGCTCGAGATCCGGCATGCGGCCGATGACGTCCTTGATGGCGGGATAGAGCGCCTCGGAGACGAACAGCACCCGCGCGCGACAGTCCGCGAGGATGTAGGCGTATTGATCTGATGTGAGCAGCGTGTTGAGCGGCACCGGTACGATGCCGGCGCGTATCGCGCCCAAAAACACGATCGGGAAATCGACGGTGTCCAGCATGATCATCGCCACGCGCTCCTCGCGGCGGACGCCGAGCCGGCGCAGCATGTTGGCGGCGCGGCGGGTCTGGTGCTGAAGCTCGCCATAGGTGAGCCGGGAGACGGTGTCGTCGAACACGAGCTTGTTGCCGCGCCCCTCCTCGACGTTACGGTCGAGCAGCCAGGTCACCGCGTTATAGGATCCCTCGCTCACGGACTTCTCCCCCGATTTTAGAATTATAATTCATACAAAGACACCAGGTCGGCTTGCTGTCAATGCCAGCAGGCATTATGTTTCATTAAAATGCGCCGCAGGGCCTTGTCTAAAGAAGACATCCGTTAAAGAAGGCTCATGACCGACAGTCCCGACGCCGAATCCCGATTTCTCGAACAGCTCGGCCAGCGCGTGCGCACCATGCGCGCGCTGCGCGGCATGTCGCGCAAAGTGCTCGCCAAGGTATCAGGGATTTCGGAGCGCTACATCGCGCAGCTCGAAAGCGGCAAGGGCAACGTCTCGATCGTGCTCTTGCGCCGCGTCTCCGACGCGATGGGCGCGCATCTGGAAGATTTGCTCCCCTCAGCCGATCCGACGCCGGACTGGCAGATGTTCCGCGACCTCCTCCGGAAAGCCACGCCTGCCCAGATCGCGCAGGCCAAGGATTTGCTCGCTGGCGGCAGCGCCTCCGCGCCGCGGCGCGCGCCGTTCTGCGGCATCGCGCTGATCGGCCTGCGCGGCGCCGGCAAATCCACGCTTGGGCGGATGCTGGCAAAGAAAATCGGCTGGAGCTTTGTCGAGCTCAACAAGGAGGTCGAGCAGCAGAACGGCCTCTCGGTCGCCGAGATCATCGCGCTGTACGGTCAGGAAGGCTTTCGCCGCATGGAGCAGGCCGCGCTGCAGCAGCTGCTCGCGCGCAACGAGCTGATGGTGCTGGCGACCGGCGGCGGCATCGTCTCGGAGCCGCTGACCTTCGACCAGATCCTGTCGTCGTTCTACACGATCTGGCTGAAGGCCGAACCCGAGGAGCACATGGCCCGCGTCCGCCGCCAAGGCGATCTGCGTCCGATGGCCGACGATCGTTCCGCGATGGCCGAGCTGCGCAACATCCTGCTGAGCCGCGAACCGCTGTATTCGCGGGCGACGGCGGTGGTGGATACGGCGGGGCTGTCGGTCGATGCGGCCGCCGCGCGGCTGATCGATGCGGTGCGCCCCGTGCTGCAAAACGAAGCACGCAGCTTTGGGCTGCGCAGCGTGGCGCTGTAGGTCGGAATTCGTCATGACCGACAGCGACGTCGCAATCTCCATGTTCGAGCGGATCGGCGGCAGCGCCACGATCGACCGGCTGGTCGAGCGCTTCTATCAGCGGATGGATACGCTGCCGGAAGCACAGACCATCCGCGCCATGCATGCCGCCGATCTCGGCCTGATCAAGGACGTGCTGAAGCGCTATCTCAGCGAATGGACCGGTGGCCCAAAACTCTATTCCGTCGAAAAGGGCCATCCGCGGCTGCGGCAGCGGCACATCGGCTTTGCTATCGGCGACGCCGAGCGCGACGCGTGGCTGCTCTGCATGCGCGGCGCAATGGAGGAGACGGTGACTGATGCCGCCGCGCGGCAAGACCTCGACAAGGCGCTGTCCGGTCTTGCCGACTGGATGCGCAACCGGCCGTGATTCTTGCGCTGGCGCGTAGCCCGGATGAGCGAAGCAACATCCGCGTCTTCATGATGACTGTCCCGGGTATCGCTTCGCTCACCCGGGCTACGACATCCCGACGGGCCGCACCAGCCGATCGTTGCACGCGTCCAACACGGAGCGATCGAATGCCTCGCCAACAAAGCCTGCGACATAGATCAGCGCCAGAATCGCCGCGGAGATCGCCACCGTCTCTGCATGCGCGACCACCAACTGCAACAACCGCTGCAGCAATGTCGGCGGCGGAAACCGGTACGTCCGGCCCTCCGGCGTGATCAGGTCAAACGATCGAACCGACCGCGAGCGGACGGGGATCTTGCTGGGCAGCATCCGGAACTCTCCTCTCCAGCTCTTCGATCATGCCGCGCGCGATTTCCCGCTCGCCCATGATGACGACATCCGCCCCCAGCCCCTTCAAATGATCGACCTCGGCATCCGCATGCGCCCGCGCGATGATGCGGATATCCGGATTGGCCGCACGCGCTTGCTGCACGATCTGCCCGGCCTCGAACGCCTCGGGGATCGCGACCACCAGATGCCGCGCCCGCGATGGATTGGTGGCGCCGAGGATTTCGGGCTGCGCCGCATTGCCCATGACGGTCTCGATGCCGCCCTGCTTCAGCTTCTCGAGCGCGCTCTCGCCGATTTCGGCGACAAGGAACGGCAATTGCCGCTGCTTCAGGGCATCGCCGACCAGCGCGCCGACGCGGCCATAGCCGATCACGATGGTATGGTCGGTGAGATCGGTCATGCGGATCGGCTCGGGCACGGCGGCCGCAGCCTCTGGCGAATCCCGGCGCGGATCGAGCCGCGGCGCGAGCCAGGTGGCGGCCGCGAACATCAGCGGATTGAGCATGATGGAGAGGATCGCGCCGGCCATGATCAGGTCGCGGCCGTCGCTGGGCAATATCTGCGAGGCGACGCCAAGCTCGGCCAGGATGAAGGAGAACTCGCCGATCTGCGACAGGCTCGCCGAGATCGTCAGCGCGGTCGCAACCGGATGCCGGAACAGGACCACGATCAGGAACGCCGCGGCCGATTTACCGATCATGATGATCGCGAGCGTGGCGAGCAGCGGCCAGGGCTCGCGGACCACGCTCATCGGATCGAACATCATGCCGACCGAGACGAAGAACAGCACGGCGAAGGCATCGCGCAGCGGCAGCGATTCCTGCGCGGCGCGCGCGCTCAGCGGCGATTCCCGCAGCATCATGCCGGCGAAGAAAGCGCCGAGCGCCAGCGAGACGTCGAACAGCTTCGTCGCGCCGAACGCGACGCAGAGCGCGATCGCAAGCACCGCGAGGCGGAACAATTCGCGCGAGCCGGTATGGGCGATATAGTGCAGGATCCAGGGGATTACCCGCCGTCCCACCACCAGCATCAGGCCGATGAACACGGCGATCTTGACGAAGGTCAGCATCACGATTCCGGCGAGTCCGAAGCCGGCCTGCGCAGCCAATGGCTCGAAGACCGGCTTGCCAGTATCGCCCTGAAGGCTCGCGATCGCCGGGAAGAGCACCAGCACGAGCACCATCGCGAGGTCCTCGACGATCAGCCAGCCGACGGCGATGCGGCCGCGGTCGGTCTCCATCAGGCGCCGCTCCTGCAGCGCGCGAAGCAGCACGACGGTGCTCGCGACCGATAACGCCAGTCCGAACACGAGTCCCGCACCGACGCTCCAGCCCATCAGCCATGAAAGGCCGAGGCCCATCAAGGTCGCGACCGCGATCTGCACGACGGCGCCGGGGACGGCGATGTTGCGAACCGAAAGCAGATCCTGAAGCGAGAAATGCAGGCCGACACCGAACATCAGCAGGATGATACCGAGCTCCGAAAGCTCGGTCGCAAGCGCCTGATCGGCGACGAAGCCCGGCGTGAACGGGCCTACTGCAACTCCGGCGAGGAGATATCCGACCAGTGGCGGTATGCGGAACCGCTGCGCAACAGTTCCAAATACGAAGGCTAATCCAAGTCCAACGACGATGGTGGCGATGAGAGGTGTTTCATGCGGCATTTTTGCCTTGTGACACAGCATGCGCGCTGGCGCACCGCGACCTGTGCGCGCGGGTCGCAGCTCACAGCAATTGCGAGCGCACCGATTCTGCGCCGTAGTGCAGCAGCGGCAGGAAACGCTCGATTAATTCCTGCGCCGGCACGCGGTCGACATGCGCGCCCATGTTGATGGCGGCGACGATCACATTGTCGTAACGGTGCACGGGAACCGAGATCGAGCGGAAATGCGGCTCGGCTTCGCGATCGACCAGCGAATAGCCCTGCGCGCGGTCGGCGATGATGCGCGCAAGCAGTACCTTGGGATCGGTCACCGTCTGCGGGGTCAGCGCTTCGCGCTTTATCGACTTCAGCCGCGCGGCGAGGTCGGCATCGTCGAGCTGGCCGAGCATGGCGCGGCCGACCGAGGTGCAAAACGCAGGAAGCCGGTAGCCGATTTCGAGTCCGCCGGAAAACATTCGCGCCGGACTGCTGCGAGCGACGAACACGACATCGTCACCGTCCAGCACCGCGAGCGAGGAGATTTCGTTTGCCGCGGTCGCGACGCGATCGAGCACGGGCTGAACCACCGCGACGAGCTGATTGGAGCGCAGGTAGGACGCTGCGAGCGTCAGCACGTGCGGCGTCAACGAGAACAGTTTTCCGTCGCCGCTGACAAAACCGCCGCGCTGGAGCGTGAACAGCATGCGCCGCGCGGTGGCGCGCGGCAGGTCGGCGGCCCGGGCGAGATCGCTCAGCGTCATCGGGCCCCTCGTCGTGCCGAAGCATTGAAGCAGGCGCAGGCCGCGATCGAGGCTCTCGACGAAATCCGTCGCGCGCTCGTCGCTCTCACTCCGCTTCAGCTTGGGCATGGCCTTGGGACAATCCTGCAAAATAGTGCTTGCTGCCTTTTCTAGGCATGTCATAATTCGCCCATTCGTTCAATAGGCGAACAATCGCCACTCCATAAAGGATGCACTCGCCATGATGAGCCAGGAGCAGAACGACCTGATCACCCGCACCGGGCCAAAAGACCCCTGCGGCAAGCTGATGCGGAGCTACTGGCAGCCGGCGGCGCTGGTCGACGAACTCGAAGGCGAGCGGCCGATCCGCCCCATCAAGCTGCTCGGCGAAAACCTCGTGCTGTTTCGCGACGAGACCGGACGCTACGGCCTGATCGATCGCCACTGCGCGCATCGCGGCGCCGACCTCGCCTTCGGACGGCTCGAGCATGGCGGGCTGCGCTGCGCCTTCCATGGCTGGCTGTTCGACGCCACCGGCCAGTGCATCGAGACCCCGGCCGAGCCGAAGGACTCAAAGCTCTGCCAGAACATCCGCCAGCGCTCCTATCCCGTGGTGGAGAAGAGCGGCATCCTCTGGGCTTATCTCGGCGAAGGTGCGCCGCCGGCATTCCCGGAGCTCGACTGCTTCGTCGCGCCCGGCACGCACACTTTTGCGTTCAAGGGCCACATGGCCTGCAACTGGCTGCAGGCGCTCGAAGTCGGCATCGATCCCGCGCACGCCTCCTATCTGCATCGCTTCTTCGAGGACGAAGACACCTCCACGGCCTACGGCAAGCAGTTCCGCGGCGCCTCCGCGGGCTCCGATCTGCCGATGACGAAAATCCTGCGCGAATACGACCGTCCGATCATCAATGTCGAGCACACCGAATACGGCCTGCGGCTGATCGCGCTGCGCGAGATCGACGAGGAGCGCACCCATGTGCGCGTCACCAACCAGCTTTTTCCGCACGGCTTCGTCATCCCCATGAGCACGGAGATGACGATCACGCAGTGGCACGTGCCGGTCGACGACGAGAACTGCTACTGGTACGCGATCTTCACCAGTTATTCGAACCCGGTCGACAAGACAAAGATGCGCGAGCAGCGGCTCGAGCTCTACGAGCTGCCCGACTACAAATCGCGCAAGAACCGCAGCAACGATTACGGTTTCGATCCGCACGAGCAGCAGACCGCGACCTATACCGGCATGGGCACCGACATCAACGTTCACGACCAGTGGGCGGTGGAATCGATGGGCGCGATCCAGGACCGCACCAAGGAGCATCTCGGCACGAGCGATAAGGCGATCGTGCAATATCGCCGGCTGCTGCGGCAGGAGATCGAGAAGGTCGGCGGCGGCGAGAAGCCGATGCTATTTCTGGACGAGGCCAATGCGCGCAGCATCCAGGGGCCGGCGACGATGGACGGCATCGGGCCGACGCGTGGCTGGGAGACCTACTGGATGGAAGTCGACGTCAAGCGCCGCCGCGGCGCGCCGTGGACCGCGCCGGTGCCGAAGGAGATCGCTGATAACGTGCATCGGCTGACGGCGGCGGAGTGATGTTCGTGCACCGGACCCGTAGGGTGAGCAAAGGCGCAAAGCGCCGTGCCCACTATGCTGCCGCGAAGACGATAGACGCGGTGGGCACGCTTCGCTTTGCCCACCCTACGGCAGTTGGGAGAGTGGAAAAGTGACTTTCGTCGCGCGTCATGCGCTGTGGTCGGATGAGCAGAAGGACGCGGCGACGCGCATGCGCCGCCTTGTCGAGGAAAAGAACCTCGAGGTCATCCGCCTTGCCTTCCCCGACCAACACGGCATTTTGCGCGGCAAGACCATCATCGCCGCCGAGGCGATCGCCTCGCTGGAGAGCGGCTGCTCCATCACCACCACCATGCTCGCCAAGGACACCTCGCACCGCACGGTGTTTCCGGTGTTCACGTCAGGCGGCGGCTTCGGCATGAAGGAGATGGAGGGCGCGGCCGACGTGCTGATGGTCGCCGATCCCACCACGTTCCGCGTTTTGCCATGGGCGCCGGCCACAGGCTGGGTGTTGTGCGATCTCTATTTCAATGACGGCCGCCCGGTGCCGTTCGCGACGCGCGAGCTGTATCGCAAGGTGCTCGACGAGCTCGCTGGCCGCGGCCACGATTTCGTCGCGGGGCTCGAGGTCGAATTCCACATCTTCAAGCTCGACGACGCGCATATGCGGCCCGAGGATGCCGGCCAGCCCGGCACGCCGCCGTCGGTGAGCCTGCTCAGCCACGGCTATCAATACCTCACCGAGCAGCGCTTCGATCAGATGGAGCCGGTGCTGGAGATCCTGCGGCGCGACATCGTCGCGCTCGGACTTCCCTTACGCTCGGTCGAGGTCGAGTTCGGGCCGAGCCAGTGCGAGTTCACCTTCGCGCCGAAGAAGGGCCTGGAGCCCGCCGACAACATGGTGCTGTTTCGCAGCGCCGTGAAACAGATCGCGCATCGTCACGGCTATCACGCCACCTTCATGTGCCGGCCGAAGCTGCCGAATTTGTTCGCGAGCGGCTGGCATCTGCACCAATCGGTCGTCTCGCGCGCGAGCGGCGAGAACCAGTTCATGGCGAAGGATGGCGGCGAGCCGCTCAGCGCCTTTGGCCGCGCCTGGCTCGCCGGCCTGCTCGACCACGCCCGTGCGGCCACCGTGTTCACGACGCCGACGATCAACGGCTACAAGCGCTACCGCTCCTATTCGCTCGCGCCGGACCGCGCGATCTGGGGCCGCGACAATCGCGGCGTGATGATCCGCGTGCTCGGCGGCGCCGGCGATGCGGCGACGCGCCTGGAAAACCGCGTCGGAGAGCCTGCCGCCAATCCCTATCTCTACATGGCCTCGCAGATCCTCGCAGGATTGGACGGCGTCGACCGCAAGCTCGATCCCGGCCCCTCCGCCGACACGCCCTACGAGACCAAGGCGCCGTTCTTACCGAAGTCGCTGCGCGATGCGGTCTCTGCGCTGAAGGACGATCCGTTCTTCCGCGAGAAGCTAGGTGCGGAGTTCGTCGACTACTACACCCACATCAAGAACGCCGAGATCGACCGCTTCCTGAGCGAGGTGACCGACTGGGAGCACCGCGAATATTTCGAGATGTTTTAAGGAGCCCGACAGCTCGAGCGCGAGCTCGTCGGCTATTTTCGCGAATACAGCGAGGAAATGTAAGCCTTGTCACTTTCTGACAAATGTGCGCCAGGCTTCGGTTGCTTGTCCGAGGTTTTGAACAAATTGGCAGGCATGGCGTAATTCATGACGGAATAGCGATCATAGGGTCGCTGCCCAGGATAGTTGGTCGCCTTGCTCAGTACGGTGGCATCGGTCACCTCCTTCGAAAACTTGAGGCCATTGTAATATTGATAGGTTGCCTGGACGTTGAATACGTCGCCCGCGGATGGATTTTGAAACTCGTGTAGCAGACCCAAGGCGTGTCCAAACTCGTGTAGTGCGACCTGTTGGGCCGCCGCCTCGTCGTCGATCTGATCGAGCGTCCCGTAATTGATCGTGGGCTGATCCTGCGAAACGCCCAGCGCGTCGGTCCCGACATATGACCACGACCCCGGCTGCTTGAATGAGATGCGTATCTCGGCCTTGTCCGAGTCGGTCTCCTTGATGGTCACACTGATCTGCGCCAACCACTCGGCAATTGCCCCGCGCACGATATTCTTTTGCTTGTCCTGACCGTCGAGGAACCGAAAATGCAATGTTGATCCGACATTCCAGAGCGACCCTCGCCCAGCTTGGATGCCGCGCTCCTCTCGCTTCGTCGTCGCCTCCTTCTCCTCTGCCGGGCTCAGCGTTCGCTGACGGATTTCCAGGACGAGCTGCATCGCAGTCTCCCTCTGGCTGCGGATGTCGCCGATCAAATTCCTGACTTCGTCCGCCGTCTTTCGCGTCTCGTCTCGATGAGCCACGATCTCCTTTTCAAGAACGGCGATCCGCTCGATGGCCTTGTTGATCTCGCCAATTTTGGCCTCAACTGCCGATTTCTGCTGTTCGATCGAAAGCAGTCCACGCTTCACCTCGATCTCGGCCTCCGAGGTTTTCTTCACCGCGTCCTTGATATCCAGGCCGTAGACATACACGCCGACGATCAGGAAGATGCCGAAGATGGCAGCTACGAATTTGCCAAAGCGAACGATGCCTTTGTCCAGCACATAGGTGACGTTGCCATCGTTCTCTTCAGCCGGGTCGAGCTTTGTCTGGCAGTGAGGGCATCGTCGGGCGCCCGGCTTGATCTCCTCCAGGCAATAAGGACAGCTCGCCATATGCTCCTCATATCAACGAAAAGATGTACCGGCTAAAATCTGCACGTTCCGCCACGAGAACGCAATTTCTTCTGCCGCACTGGGAGGCCCGCGCGTGAACCGGCCGTGTTCTGAGCGGTGCCGAGCCATCCGCCAGGCACAAAGGCAACGGCATACCTTTCCCGACACCCGCCTCACACCTCTGTGAGACGACTTCGTTGCGTCTGTTCCGACGACATCGCATCGCCCCTCGACGAAGCCATTTTCCGGAGACTTCGAAAACCGCCGGAAAGACTGGAGGCCTAATCTGTCGCCATGTGATCAACAGCGGAGTTGGATCATGTGGGATCAATTGTTCAGTCTGATCTATCGCCTGTCCTGCCGGGCCACCCTGATCGAAATCGGCGCGCACCGCCTGGCACGTTAACGGCGAGCGGATGCGAATTAGGTAAGGCCGATTGACCGGATAACGGAGGTTTTCATGCGCAAGCTGATGCTGATCGCGACAATGTCGCTGCTGGCCACACAGGCCTATGCCGGCGGCTCGCGGAGCCTGAGCTTAGCTGCAACCAATGCAAGCCAGCCGGCAACCGAGCAGCCGGCCACAGCGGCGGCGCCGCAGGCCCCGCCAGCTACGCCGCCCGCGAATGTCCAGACGGCAACCACCACACCCGCTTCAGCTCCGGCCGCGGCAGCTCCGGCCGTTGCGCCCGCCCCGACCACCGCCGCGCCGGTGGCGGGCACGACCGAGACGGCCAAGCCGAAGCGCCGTCAACCGTCCACCGAGGCCCGCGTGATCCGCGAACTGCATCGGCATGGGATTTATTGGTGAGAGGGCACAGCTCTCGCCGCCGTCATTGCGAGCGTAGCGAAACAATCGAGAAATGTATCCGCGGAGGGATTCTGGATTGCTTCGTCGCTTCGCTCCTCGCAATGACGGCGAGAGAGCGGAGGCTTAAATCCCCAGATATTTGTGTTGCAGATCCGGCTCGGCCATCAGCTGGTCGGAGGTGCCGCTCCACATCGTCTTGCCACGCTCGATGATGTAGTGGCGGTCGCAGATGCGGGCGAGGTGATCGACGTTCTTGTCGACGACGAGGATCGACTGCCCGCGGCTCTTCAGCAGCGACAGGCAATTCCAGATTTCCTCGCGGATCAATGGCGCCAAGCCCTCGGTCGCCTCGTCCAGGATCAGCAGTTTTGGATTGGTCATCAGCGCGCGGCCGATCGCCAGCATCTGCTGCTCGCCGCCGGAGAGCTGGTTGCCCATGTTGGACGCGCGCTCGGCAAGCCGCGGAAACATCACGTAGATGGCAGCGAGCGTCCAGGGATTGGCGCTGCCGAAGCGATCGGCCGCGGCCGCGACGAGATTTTCGCGCACGGTGAGGTTCGGGAAGATCTGGCGCCCCTCGGGCACCAAGCCGACGCCGAGTTTTGCGATCCTGTAGGACGGCTGCGTCCGCACCTCGGCGCCCGCGAAACGGATGCTGCCGGCGCGCGCCGGCGTCAGGCCCATGATCGAGCGGATGGTGGTGGTCTTGCCCATGCCGTTGCGGCCCATCAGCGAGACCATTTCGCCTGATTTGATCGACAGCGACAGGCCGAACAGCACCTGCGAGAGGCCGTAGCAGGTCTCGATGCCGTCGACGTCGAGCAACGTGTCAGCCATCTCGTTTTCAGCCATGGTGCGTCACCACATGCTGGTCGCCGAGATAAGCGCGCTTGACGTCCTCGTTGGCGCGGATCGCGGCCGGATCGCCCGAGGCGATGACGCGGCCATAGACCAGCACCGTGATGCGGTCGGCCAGCGCGAACACCGCCGGCATGTCGTGCTCGACGAGGACGATCGAGACTTCCTTGCGCAGCTCCTGAAGCAGCTTGACCATGCCCTGGGATTCGGTGACGCCGAGGCCGGCCATCGGCTCGTCGAGCAACAGCAATTTCGGCTTGCTGGCGAGCGCCACCGCAAGCTCGATCTGGCGACGCTCGCCATGGCTGAGCCTGGACACCAGGACATCGGCACGATGCAACAGGCCGACGCGATCGAGCGCGGCATGTGCGGCATCGCGCAGGCCTTTTTCCTTGCGGGCGTTGGCGAAGAAGCGGAACGAGTGGCCTGCATGCGCCTGAGCCGCCAGCGCGACATTGTCGGCGGCGGTGAAGTCGAGCAGCAGCGAGGTGA
>Ga0307510_10005214_pt1 | contig 15446 bp, 14 predicted proteins | sample 12_EM_MG_FD_207224 | JGI IMG/M metagenome (GOLD analysis project Ga0307510, IMG submission 207224) | Populus trichocarpa ectomycorrhiza microbial communities from riparian zone in the Pacific Northwest, United States - 12_EM | ecosystem: Host-associated > Plants > Roots > Unclassified | place...
CACTCTCTTCGGCCACCATTAAATAGCAAAGAAAAATTAACAAATAAAGTGAAAAAGGAGTAAATGCGGTCAATGTCTTATATTTATTTTTCCACCCTCGGAATGGCTTCCTGTGGGATAGTTTTTTAAGCCAAGAACCCCTAGAAAATAGCTAAAAAATAATAATTGTAAGGAGGTTCTAGAAAAATACTAGAAGGGTTGAAGTAATTCTTTATTTTTTGTCATTTTTTTCAATTTATTTGCATTGTTTAAGGGATAAAAAGATACCGGTATACTAGAGTGTTTAAAGTCTTCGTTGTTCATTCCAATGGGGGTTGCCCCTGTGAAGGTTCACTTTCTCGATGGTATATTTCCCGGTCGATGGTATCCGAAAGGGTTGACCGCCAAGCGCATGGTATTCTAAAGGTTTTCTCGAAAATAGGGTAATCCACCTCCTGGGAATAGAAACGATTTGCTAGCGCCCAGCTGTGGAACGGCCCCACAACCCAGTACAAGTACAACTCATCAAACCCTACTTCTCTTAGGTTGTCAGAAGGTGATGTTAATCAAACTCATTGATGAACTGCCGTACTACTAGACTGAACTACATATCTGTATACTTGTACTCGCACTGGACGGGAATTAAAATATCCTGGTACGGACTTGGCGAGTTTTTTAGTTATTGGGGTGTTTTCCTAGAGTTGATTGCAGGGGTGTTGCCATGATACAAATCTCCCACCAAGTGAACCAGCAATACCGGTAGGCTCTTGAATGAGCACAAAGTTCTTTTTTGTTCCAGCAGTAGTCAACTTGCCAATTCGTAAAGTATTCGGGCACAGAGAGAACCGCTTGACGCCAAGAGAGATTGTTATCTGGCATCCCTTCAACAAATGAGACACGGAGATTCCGCTCCTTCCTGATCTAGATGTGGCCCAGCGACTGCCTAGCGGGGCTCACGGGGTGCCGTATCATGCTTTTATTGGTGGAAAGTTGGATAGCCATAGCATAGACTTACCGACTGTATAATCTGGCAAAAGTTGGATTGGCCCTAAAGTTACTGAGGATTTTCTTAAACCTGTGCGGCCATCGCTGTCATATATTTAAACTGGCGAATTCCCCTTCTCCGTGGCCTCCTGTTGGCTCGGCTACCTTAGTTTCGCTTTAGCTCCAATCCGCCTTTTTCCAGATTATACGGTATATGGAAGGAGTCGAATGTGCGTGTCTCAGGGGTTGAAGGGATACGGTACCGGTACTATAGTCAACACGATTATGGACAGTTGGAGTACAGTACCGTAGAGAACACTGCGGGGAAATAAACCCCTGCATACCGTATGACAGCCGCGCCTAGTGCCAAGAGACCATCTCGAAATCAGTGGCTAAATAATCTACGAATCGGATAATAGACCGATGCAGTGCGATGATGGTTTCTAGGGAATTGGGATGATTTCCGGTCGCTTGTGAATAGTTGTCGAACCATAAGAAATTGAGGCCCGCTCTACTTCGGCTGATAGAACGAGAGGTCTGTCAACTTTTTCAATAGACCACTATACAGCTATACTATCATCTCGCCTCTCACCAAGCCTTATCCGGCATGAATTCATTACCAACGGGGTACGGGGGATCAAGTCTCGGTGATGACACTTACCAGCTTGGCACATGGCATACTCGTACCGATCATAATATGACCAATAGCATCCATGGCGACTCAAACACACACGTTGGAAATGTGTTGAACAGCTACAATAACACCATCATCAATGCAGGGGTAGAAACAGAGTCTCTACGGATCCAAGCGTGGCTGTCACCGCTCGAGCCGCATAGAAGGCATCAGGATGTGAGAAACCGGCGGCTTGATGGTGTTGGGGATTGGGTTCTACGAAGGAATGAGTTCGAGTCATGGCGTAAGAGTCAGGATGGCTCGGTGGATTCAACTTTGCTGTGTTATGGGGGTCAAGGAGTTGGTAAGACCTATATAAGGTAAATGAGCATTTTCCCGAAACCATAGACGATGCTGACATGCAACAAACTCAGTTCATTAGTGATAGACACACTACGCGAGGAAGCCGATGGACAGAATATCGCCGTTTTATCTCTTTATTGTGATTACCAGACGCTAAAGGACCAATCGGCGGTGAATATGATCGGGGGTCTACTCAAACAGGCTCTTTTAGGGGCGACCAGGATTCCCGGCGAAATTAAAAGTTGTTTTGAGGAGTCAAGCAAGAGAGGTGGTCAAGGTCTCCGATTACAGGAGATGTTGAAACTGATGGTCAAAGTAATCAGTTCCATTGACCGAGTATACATCTGCATTGACGCAGTGGATGAGCTACTGGCGCATGACCGATCAGAGTTTGTTCGCGCATTACGGCAGATCATTCAGGAAGCACCGAATACTCGGCTATTCCTTACAGGGAGGACCTATATCCGCAGGGAGCTTAATCAGTATCTCACGGAGTGGGTTCCTGTTATACACATCGTGGCTGATCCAGGAGATATCACTAGTTACCTAAGCCACAAAATTGATGAGGCTGGTGGCCGGGATCCAGAGCTGATGACAGAAAATCTGAAGGATGATATCGCAACCACAATTTTGGAGAAGGCTTCCGGGATGTAAGTAAAGCAACTCCGCCACAAATTTGGATCATCTATTGATATTCCGCTAAGGTTTCTGCTCGTCGCCTTAAATATCAATGCAATCTTGGGTGAGACCTCATTAGCGAGGAGAAAGAAAATGTTACAAAAGGTGGCGACGACTGGCGTGGACCTAGACAGTGTGTTCGCTCAAACACTGCAGCGAATAAGGGAACAGGAGGGTGACCGAGCAAGACTTGGGATCGAGGTGCTGATGTGGGTATCCCACTCGGAGCGACCATTGCTGATCAGAGAAATCCAACATGCTCTGGCGGTAGAAATGGGGTCGACGGATCTAGACCCGGAGAACATCCGGCCGCAAGATACGGTGCTGGCGTCATGCCTAGGGCTTATTGCACTTAACGAGGAGACGTCGACCGTACGGCTAATCCACTATACACTTCAAGAATACCTTTCCGGGCCTGGTATCCTACCTGACGCGCATGGAACACTTGCACAGATATGTTTGGCCTATCTGAATTATGAGCAGGTCAAAAAGCTTCCGACCAATAAGCTCCCTAACCTCCGAAACATGCCATTTCTCGAATATTCCTCTTTGTATTGGGGAAGCCACGCAAAAGAGGAACTTTCAGATAGCGCGAAATCCCTTGCGCTGCAGCTATTAAGTCGGTATAATAACCATGTATCTGCCACCTTACTTTTCAAACATACAGAAAGTCACAATTCTTCCTCGTTTACTCACTGCCAACTTACCGGCTTACACTGTGCATCATACTTCGGGATTGTTGAGGTCGTGGCTGCATTGATGGAGATGGAGGGCTGCAATATCAATCAAAGAGATTGTATGGGTTATACACCGCTCATGTGGGCTGCTTGGCGTGGGAATGAAGGGGTGGCGGGGATGCTGCTCATGCGGGGTGATGTCAGTCCCGACCGGTCCGCCTGCGGTGGTTGGGCAGTGCCCCAGCGGGCCCTCTGTTGGAGTGAGAGGTTGGTGGGGTACCGGCTCGTACCGGAATATGCCAATTTCCACGACGGCGGTCAGACAGCACTCATCCTAGCTTCTTCTTCCGGGCGTGAGGGAGTAGTCAGACTACTACTCACACGGGGCGATGTCATTCCCGACAAGCCAGACAACAATGGCAGAACAGCGCTCTGGTGGGCCTCTTATTTTGAGAATGAGGAAGTGTTAAAACTACTGCTGGCACGGGACGATGTCAATCCCGACAAGTCAGACAGCTATGGCCGGACACCGCTCTGGTGGGCCTCTTATTTTGAGAGCGAGGGGGTGTTGGGACTACTTCTTGCACGGGATGATGTCAATCCCGACAAGTCAGACAACTATGGCCGAACAGCGCTCTGGTGGGCGGCTTTTCTTGGGAATGAGAGAGTGGTAAGACTGCTCCTCGCACGAGACGATGTTAATCCCAACAAATCAGCCAACGATGGTACAACAGCGCTCTTTTGGGCCACTGTGAGAAGGAATCGCGAGATCGTAGTACTCCTCCTGCTCCGGACACGCCTAAATTTCCCCCTTTACATATCCTTGATCCCCGGAGCCGTCATGAGCCTAGGCCTGTTGCTGGTGGCCCCCCCGTTTTCTATTGGACATTATCTGACTATGAATCTGGCTTGTTTTTCGTATTTTTTAATCGTCCCCATCCCGAAATACCCCCCGTGCGCGCTTCTTTGAATTGGCGTTGGGTGACTGCAGCACTCCTCCACCCTCGACTTCTCTTAGTTGCCCACCTTATCGGTTTCGCGATCTGCGGCGTTGGGCGGGGTGCGGGCCTGGTGCCGTTGGGAATATTCTGGTTTAGTACATTTCTTATATTTTACCTACATATAGCACTATCTCTTAGGACACTTTTTGTATGGTGGCGTTTAACTAGAAACCCCCCTGAATCTATGGTTTGAGAACAAACTTTTGGTAGAGCGGGATCCCATCATAGCTTGTATTTTTAACTCTGGTTCTACACAATTTAAAATACCACCATTATTATTTTTGCTGAGTGCCACAACAACCCAAGGTCTTATCCGCCAAGATGTCTGACCAGCCCCTGGAGGGATCCGCGCTGTATTGTATGCCGTGTATGAATCAGCTAAATTCAATCAGAGATAAGATCCTGTTAGCCTAGCAAAAATGATTTGGTGGCTTTAGAAAAAGGACAATGACGACTCTCATATAATATGGCGGCACTCGTGAATTCTGTTCCTCTTCACATTTGGATTCCGGGCTACGTTAGTGGGAAATCAGCAATACAGGCCGGTATAATCCCGGCAAAACAGATAGCCGCGGCCAAACATCGGCCTGTAGAAAATACTACCCCCACACTAGAGGAGGTCAGCCCCGGGAAACCAGGCAAATGCGGCCAAGCGCCATTCTCGGGTGAGGTTTGCAATGGGCACTAAGGGGTGGTAACAATTGTCCTTGGACAAGGCGAGGTAAATCCCGACAAACCAGTTAACGACAGATTAATACCGCTCTGATGGGCCGCCAGGGATTTGCATAAGGGAATGATAGTACTACCCCAACCTCCATAATCTGCCTCCATCAGCCTAGCGTAAGTGTCGGGATCCATCGCCCTCCTCACCCCTTTTGTTTTCAAGTACTGATAAGCTGTGAACCATCCCCACAAGACCATAACAGCTCCACAAACATGCCCATCACCGCTGCCTCTCGCCCCCGCCTAGTATCCCTGCCGGGCTCTTTTTTCCAACCTTGTCCTGATACCCGTCTCTCTCCCGGAATATGCCGACGACAGAATCTTTTAAATGTTTCTCTCTTAGTCGCAGGAGATACCTGCCTAAATTTTCACACGAATATTCTGACGCAGCTTAGCGAGGATTTGTCGGTTCTCGTTTAGGGTCTAGGGTTTGGTGTTGGTGGGGATATTTCTATTGTTTGAGAAATGACAGTATGACTTGAAATTTCCCTTATCTTTACTCTTTGCTCCCTCTCCTCCCGTCTGTATACCCTCTTTGAACATCCGCTGTTTCTTTAATGTTTTCGCATTTTTCCTTTCCCCACCTTTCCTCACCATCTGAAGTGTAGACCAGCGGGGTGTTTGAAGATGAATAAAGAAAATGATATAAGCTTCCGGACAATACATAGAGAGCGGCCTAAAATTACAAGTTAGCTAAGGTATTATGGAAATTACTTGTACCCACTAAGGGCGCAGTGCAATGGACACCATATTCATATGCCGCCACCCTCGGGCCCTTAGCTTGGAACCGAATCCGGAAGACATCCTGCACCCATCCTTCTCCATCTAGGAAATGGTAATCTAGTATGAAGCTTCAGAACACCGAAATCAACCACGCACTCTGCAAGTCCCATAATATTATTATAAACTTGAAGAAATAGGTTGATCTTGGAACTGACTATGCAGCTAACTTACACCATTTATGCATGGTCTTATGTAAATACCACCTGCAACCACTTATAGTTCCGCAGAGCAGTACTGAATAGGAGAAGAGCCAAATTAGATTAATAATATCTTTGTCAGTGAGTGGGGAGTCAATTTCGTTTTTTGAAAGCCTAAATTAGGTTTCCTTTCCTCCTCTTCTTTATGCTATGCCACTGTGAACACTCTGCCCACCTCCGCCGCCCTCTTATATCTTCATTGAATTCAAAGTGATTTTTATATTATGTATTAGCGCGGCTGACGGTAAGTTATTGTACTCTATTGCACTATGCCATATCGGGCCTCATGCAAGCTTACGGTCAGGACATCTAAGAGTATCGAGTGACAAGTTATGACTCCTTCCGGCCCCGGGACTAGCTCACATGAGGCAAGATAACCTCGCGCCCGCCCGCCACCCTCCTCTCCCTTTGCTACCACCCACTCCCAGCCCCAGTAGTGGAGCACACGGTTACACCGTGCTTCAGCCAAAGATAGGTACTGTAGCTCCAACGACAACGACCTTCCACTTTTCTGCCGTATTCGAGTACTTACCGGTATAGAGTACAGGTTTTGGGGATAATGTTTTCGAACAGTTGACCCAAGTTAACCCGCAGAATAAACCCTGTATTGTACGAAAACATTACCCCTTAAACTTGTACATTTCGGTGTTAGGAAAAATTAATATCATAGGGCAAATCACAGATGTATCATAAAAAAAAAACTTAACTCTGTTTCGGGGTGTCTTGTTCTCATGAAAGCTTGGCAGGTTGCTCACTCAGCCATATAAGTTTTCGGGTTAGCTCTTGCTTAGGGTTTTCCATAAAGCTTGGCGGGCTAGCTGTTTATGGGGGGGTACTGTGAGGCGTAGATTTAGATAGTCTTTAGCCTCCCAGAACCCGGGACGAGAGAGCTTTCCTACCCGCATCGATTTCAGGAAAAAGCTATGGTGTGATACTTTAGGTTAAGTGATATGTAACTTAGATTTTTCGACTGATTCATTGATAAGGCCTGATGTAATTGCCCTGTGAGTTATATATTCTGCATTAGTGGATTCAACCACACCGTCCCGAGGCATCCGTGAGGTTCCACAAATACCCCGCTTTCCTCCGGCCCCCAAGAATTCCAGCAGCCGACTAACTCAACTGCATCCCCCATCATCTCTAGTATCAGAACCTGCGGAAAAGAGAAAATGTCACATTCTTTAAGTCATAATACCAACTCTTTTAACTACACAGCTATTAGCGTGTCGAACAACGTTACGGTTGCTGATGACCGACCTAATATCCTAGCCTGGCTATCCCCACTAGATCCCAAGGCGCGGCATCAAGACATCCAAGATCGTCGAGTCGAAAGTATAGGGGAGTGGCTGTTACGAACCGAGGAATTTAGAAGCTGGCACGCTGAGAGTGGGGAAGATGAATCCGATAACGCAGTTCTATTTTGTTATGGAGACCCGGGGGTCGGCAAGACGTATATTAGGTAACAACCACGAACATCGAGGAATAGAAGGGGGGGGGGGGTGAGTGCTGATAAGCTGTGATGTTAGTTCATTGGTGATAGATAGCTTGTGCGATCAGGCTAGAGGACAAAATGTCGCCATTGCGTGCCTCTACCTTGACTTCGCCGCCCAGCAAGAGCAGTCGTCAACAAGCATGCTAGGCGCCTTGCTCAAACAGCTTGTAGCTGGGCTAGGAGAGGCACCGGGAGAAATTAAGCGAGCCTATGAGGAGGAGAAAAATTTCATGGGTGGCCGGAGACCACAACACACCGATATTGTGAGAATGCTGCAGACTGCCTCTTCCAAAAGGCGCACGTTCATATGCATCGACGCCCTAGACGAATGTGTCCCGGAACATGGAGTCAAGCTACTGAATTCGCTAAATAAAATTCTCCAAAATTCTCCAGGCACTAGAATATTCGTGACGGGAAGGCCGCACATTCAGCCCGAGATCGAAAGGCGTCTTTCTGGAAGAGTAACGAGTCTCTCCATAAGTACTAAGAGAGATGATATTATTAAATATCTTCACAGCAGGCTGGAAGAGGACACAACACCAGAGGCGATGAGCAGTAGCCTCGAGGCAGAGATTCTGAGGAAGATTCCTGAAGACCTTTCCGAAATGTGTGTATCATAGAAATAGAAACGCTGCATCAAGCATCCACTAACATATATATCTAGATTCTTGCTTGTCTCGCTAAACATCGATGCCATCCTTCAGGAAACCACAGTCCATCGCAGGCGACAAAAACTCAACACAATGACCGGTCGCTTAGGGTTGGAGGATGCTTACGGCGTAACGCTGGGTCGGGTAAAGGGACAGGGGGGGGAGAAAGCGAGGCTTGGCATGGCGTCTTTGATGTGGATATCTTACGCGGAGCGGCCCTTGAAAGCCAATGAATTGTGCCACGCCCTAGCAGTTGAAGTAGGGTCGCCGAATCTCAATACCGAAAACATTCCTTCAATAGGTACATTATTGGCCTGTTGTCAAGGGCTTGTTGTGGTAGAAAAGGAGTCTTCCACGGTCCGGTTGATACACTTTACTCTTCAGGAATACCTCCGGGGTCATCCCGACCTCTTCAGCCCAGCTCGCTCGACAATGGCGGAGACCTGCTTAAGTTACCTGAATTCCCAGCAGGTCAAGGCCCTTCCGATTTTTCCCTTCCCCGATCTCCGAGACACGCCATTTCTCGAATATTCTTCTCTATATTGGGGAGTTCACGCAAAAAGGGACTTTTCAGGTTACGCGAAACAGCTTGCGCTGAAGCTATTTGACAACTACGATCGCCATATATCCGCAAGAATTCTCTTGGCAGCACAGAAGATGTATTGGTATGCAATTGATTTCAATAAACCTTCTCTGTTTAGTGGTCTACATTGCGCATCCTTCTTCGGGATTATCGAGATTGTCGCTAGTCTGTTGGAGGTAGAAGACTACGGTATCAACCAAATGGATTTTACAGGTAATACACCACTCCATTGGGCTGCTTGGAATGGGGACGAGGGAGTAGTGAAAACACTACTCGGACGGGATGGCGTCAGCTCCGACAAAGCAGACAATTCCGGCCGGATACCACTCCATCATGCTGCTGAGAGAGGGTATGAGGGAGCGGTGAAAATACTGCTCGGGTGGGACGGCGTCAGACCTGACACACCAGATAATAACGGCCGAACGCCACTTTGGTGGGCTGCTCGCAATGGGCACGTCGGAGCGGTGAAAATACTACTCGGACGAGGCGACGTCAACCCCGACAAGCCAGGTAACGACGGCCGAACACCACTTTGGTGGGCTGCTCGCAATGGGCACGAGGGAGTGGTGAAAATACTACTCGAACGGAGCGACGTCAACGCCGACAGACCGGGTGGTCGGGGCCAAACACCGCTCCGTCGTGCTGCTATGGGTGGGCATGAGGCAGTAGTGAGAGCACTACTCGGGCGAGATGACGTCAACCCCGACAGACCAAATAGCAGCGGTCAGACGCCACTCTCGGGCGCTGCTTGGAATGGGCACGAGGGAGTGGTGAAAATACTACTCGGACGAGCGGATGTCAACCCGGACAAACCAGATAAATGCGGCCAGACACCACTCTGGTGGGCTGCTTCAAACGGGAACGAAGGAGTGGTGAAAATTCTACTCGGACGAGACGACGTCAGCCCCGACAAACCAGATAACTACGGCCGAACACCACTCTGGGGTGCTGCTTCGAATGGGAACGAGGGAGTGGTGAAAATACTACTCGGGCGAGACGACGTCAACCCCGACAAACTAGATAACCTCAGCCGCACACCGCTCTTCATTGCTGCTTGCTTTGGGCACGAGGAAGTAGCAAAGATGCTACTAGCACGGGGCGTCAACTCCGACAAACCAAATATCAATGGCCGAACACCACTCTATCTTGCTGCTTGGAATGGGAAAGAGGGCTTAGTGAAAATACTACTCGGACGGGGCGGAGTCGACCCCAATAGATTAGATAAGGATGGCAAAACTCCACTCGATCGGGCTACTGAGAAAGGGCGCCATGGAGTGATAGCGCTACTCCAACCCCCAGAAGCTGCCGTCCCCAACCCGCCATAGGGGCAAGGAGCCACCGCCCCCTCGCCCCCTTCAAAGGCGGATAACCTGTGTGCCATCCCCGCATTTACCCCAACAACCCCACAGCACACCCATTGCCGCCATTGCCTTCCCCCTCTTACCCCTGCCTAACTCCCTCTCGCGGCTCTAATTTCCACCCTGCGCTAATTCCCGTTTCCCCCTTCTAAGAATAAGCCTACGATACAACCTTAGCTTAAAAGTTTCTATTGGTCAAGGGAACTCCTCGCCCAAACCTCGATTTTTTTATGTAATCAAGTCAGGATTTATCAATATTAAATTTTGTCCATATTCTAGAGTCCATATTCTATATTCTATAGTCTAGAGTCCAGTTCTTAGCGGGGGTGTCTGTTGTATTGGAGCGAGCTATAATAGGGGGGGTCAAAATTTCCATCAAATCTGCTCTCTTTTCTTGCTTTTTAGTTGTAACTTTACAGTATATCCTCTTTGTGGATCGGGGGGGTTTTTTAAAAATAAAAAAATTCCATATTTCCCCATCCCCCCCGGCCGATCTGAGATGTAAGTTTGAGGGTCATTTAGATATCGATAGAGAAAACAATATAGAGCGCATGTACTTCTGACGACACATAAATAGCGATGGAAAGTTAGATATTAACCAAGGTATGGCGGAGGTTTTTTGTCCAATAAGGACTTATTTTAATGGAGGTAATGCCTATATCCCACTCCCCTCCGGCTGCGAGCTTGAAGTTATCATGCCTCACTTGAAACCCCCTTTAACCAAACAGATATCTGTCGCACTACAAGCCCTGTTTACGAGCGAGTCGCAGCAAGTATTCAGAATTGGTGACGGGTGGAATAAACTCGGGACTGGTTCTGCGTTTCGCGGGTCGGACACGGTGATGGGTAGCTCGCACCAACTAAACTGGGAGGGCGGCATGGCGTGATATGATCTCAGGATACTACAGCACTTTCCCGGGACAGCTCATAGAGGAGGTGTTCTTGAAATACAAATTTCCTACCTAATAAACCTACAACAGATTCCTAATAGGCGACAGAATTCATTTCTGCGGGTAGTTTGCTGTGTGAAAATGAGCCAATTTATTTCCTTGGAATGGAAAGGATTTTCTAGCGGCCGCTTGTCAAGATGATGGGCGAGCCCGGCACAAGAAAGCATGTCCGCTTTGGTTTGGTTGGCAGGATGAGACTTCTGTCTCCTCTCTGATAAATTATGGCATTGCTGACTATCATCTTTTCACCGAACCTTATCCGCTAGGAATGCATTAGCATGGGGTGTGGAAAATCCTGCCGCAATAGTCCTAATTTGGCGCACTGGATACCAGTACTAATAATATCGTGATAAATCGTATCTGCAGTTACTCAAATAATAATGTCGGAAACCTGTCAAATAGTTGCAAAACTAGAAACGTGGTATAGATGAGGAGTCTTTGAGGATTAGATTACACTTTTTGATGGGCTGTACAGCTCATAAGCAGAATAGGTCCTAACTAACAAGAAAGGCAAACAAAAGAAGACAATATATGGAATAGCCGACCCTTGAACGACAAATAAAAGAACTATATTACTCGTTAGGCTCTGGGAATAGAGTCCCTAGAGAGCCACTCACATATTCTATCCTAATAGGAAAATTAGGCTGGCCCATATCCACCCTTGGTTATGTACTACTCCAGTTAATGACACTCACCAACTTTTACCACAAGGGCAGTCTCCCGGTTGTGACCTGACTTAATAGCTGAACATATATATATAATATCAGTGACCTTATCTTTCATGAGAAGAAACCCGTTTCCCTTGTTCAGCCCATAACACATCATGGGTTCCACACGGATATACACCTCCAAACTTCAGGAGTAGAAAGCGGCGTAGCCAATACGAAATAGCCCCAGAGTAATAAAGACCCAAACAAAGCTATCTCAACATCGTGAGGGATGCAGCCCCATACGGGCGAGTTATATAGGAAAGAAACACAAGTGAGGAAGAGGTCGTTTGTGGACAATGGAAGACTAACAATATTAAATTTTTCAACAAGGAAGGTGGTAGATGGGATGAGTGATATTTCATGATTGCAGCTCTGAATCTCTCCGAAATCTAGTCAAACAAGTGGAATGAGTGGCCTGGGTAGGAATCTCGGAGTCTGATTTGTGGATGGGCTTCTGCTCGAGGATGGGAGGCACCTGCCGGTATGAGGTGCCCAGGTTGGGGGGGGCCTATCTGACAAGGCCTGGAGTTATCGGCAGGCTTTCGATATCTGTAGGCGCGTTCAGATATCTGTTGATATTTCCGGGCATCTGAAAATGTCGGTTACCTATAAACAAAATATTTTCTAATTAGACGGGATATGCGGGAAGCCTGGCCTGCAAAACCCCGGGCTGTATATCTGCAGGATACCTGAATGCGGGCCTGGCCGCTTGCGAAAGTTGTATCCCTCCAAAGAATTTCTAAGCTTGGACATGCTCTAGAGAACCAAAGCGAAACCCTCCGGCCCAAGGTTGATGAACTAGAGCACTTAGGTTCACTAGACTCAATTGCTTTTAGGATTGTGGAAGATACCTGTGAGGCCATTGCTTGTGTCAGTGGGGAAGAGTTACTGATTAAAAATGAGGACGATAGGATTAGGGGAAGGTAGGGGGTTTGCCGAAGGACCGGGTATACGTAGTGATTTCATGAGTAACAACAGCAGCGGGTGATGGCAACGCCTGTGATAAAGAAAAAAAAGCCGGAAAGCATTATGAGGGATTCCGGAGTTCTTATTGGAGTGTTTGGCAGCCCGAGCCACTCAACTTCCGTGTTTCAAACCGCCATTTTTGGGTTTTCCCTACAGTAGGATATGGTTTAGGTTGACACTAGTCAGAAATAGGGTATAGGATAAGGTTTGTCCAACTCTGGTTTGGTATGATAGGTCGAAATAACCTCTGTGTGACGCGAGTAATGCAAGTGGCCGTAAACGGGGTGGACACAAGTGCGCTAGTTTTTGGTGAAGGAAAAAGTCTGTTCAACACTTGGTGTAGCGGATGGAGAAAACACAGTTAGAGGAAGTTCAACAGAATCATCTTTAGTACTTGGTACAGTACTTGCCCGGGAAAGCTCATTAAAAGGGTGTTATTGTGGTACAAATTTCCTACTTGGTGAACCGGCCGTAAATTGCTTAGGCAATAGATTTTTTCTCTCTTAGTAGTCTTCCGACAATGTGATCATTGAGTAATCTATTTCGTTGTGATAGAAACTATATTTTTCTAGTGCTCGGTTGCGAAATAGCCGCCCAGGCCAGCACAAGAAACCAAGCCTAGGTTCACCGGCTCCGGAAGGAGACACCCGTCAAACTCGCGGATCAACTACGATGTCGTACTGTTAGACTGAACTACTCATTTATAATACCTGTTGTTAGATATTGTGAGTTGCCCACAGGAGCATAATTGCTTAGTCATGGAGCTGCCTGGGGGTCATTGGTGGCAGGTCTCTTGTCTTTTCAAATCTTCTTTTTCTCCTCGCCCTTTAACAAATTCTCTCTTCATCCCGGAATACCGGTCAATAAAATTGGGTTTAACTCGCTTCTTATTTGGCCTTTCGTCTCTTTCTTGTTTTCGCCCTTGCACCTTCCGCACCGACGTAGCCACTATGGAAATAGTCTGTTCGGCTCACCGCTCACTAGGTTCAACTCGCATCCGATCGTTTCTAACACTCGTGCCTAGAGCCCCGTGTTAGGTATATCAAGGGCTGTATGCCGGAGCGTGGCTGCTTAGTCATAGAGCCACCCCTGCGGTTGTCATTGGTAGTGGGTTTCTTCCGCCTTCTCATATATCCTCTCTTTTAAACAAATCTTTTCTTTCCTGTAAACCGGATTGATCAAACTGGTTTTGCAACAACTCTTACTTTTTTCCCCTTTCCTTTCTGATCTCTTAGCGACACGCATTCTCACTCTGTTTTCTAAATTTAGTGCTTGAGAAAATCGCCCCCCGCATTCGAATTTTTATGTCAGGTAGGATTACTAAATTTTATCAGGGACTCGTAATAGAAAAGGAGGCTTCAGTCCCGGGTTTTTCGGTGAGGCTCGCTCGGCAACGGCAGAAAGCTGCTTACGTTTTCTGAATTCTCACTAGGTTAAGGTCTTTTCAATTAGTCCCTCCCCTACCTCAAAGAGAAACCTTTACTCAAATATTCCTCTCTGTATTGGGGAGTTTAGACAAAAAGGGGCCTGTCAGATTGCGCGAAACTGCGGCTACATGCCCACCAGATCCTCTTGGAAACACGGAAGCGGTATTGTTATACTGTGGATTTTGGTAATATTTTCCTATTCAGTGTTCTGCATTGTGCGTCCTACTTCGAGGTTGTTGTGGTTGGGGCTGGCCTGGCGGAGGTGGGGGGTTGTAAGCTCAACTAAGTGAATTGCGCAGGCAAGAGGCCCCTCGCGTGCGCTGCTAAGGATGGACACGAGGCAGTGGTGAGGGTGCTGCGATACCGTACTCAGTCGGGACGACGTCACCCCCAGAAACCAGGTAACAATACCATCGGGCTACTAAGGATGGGCACAAGGGAGCGGTAGCGCTACTCCACTCTAGATAATCCGCCTCCCCTAGCTTCGCAGAAGGGCGAGGAGCTATGGTCCTCCATACCGTTCCAGATTTAGATAACCTATGCCATCGTCACGAGGGCCGCGACAGCTCCAAAAACACGCCCATCAGAGCCACTGCCTCTCGCCCGCGCCTAATCCCCTCCAGTTTCAGTCCCCACCGTGTCTTAATTCCCGTTTTTCCCTTCCCCGGAATACCCTCACGATAGAACCTTATCTTAAATACAGCCCTCTGGTCGCCGGAGATACGCTCCCAAACCTCTCCACGGAATTTTTCATCGTCCCAGGCTAGGATTTGTTGGTTCTTGTTTGTAGTCCTGAGTTTGGCAGTGGTGGGGGATATTTATATTCTGTTAGGATAGCCCAGTATGGATCAAAACTTCCATCATCTTTACTTGTTTCCCCTCGCTTTCTTGTTGTATATCCTCTCTGCACATTGATTGTTTCTTTAGTCATTCTAATGCTCCCTTTCTTCCCTCCCCCCCCATCCGAAGCGTAGACCTGGTTATCTAGCCGTAGATGGGGGAAATAATATGCATTTCAGTTATCCCGGACAACCCGTGAAAAGCAATGTTAAGTTAGAAGTTATCAAGGGCACTATAGCAATAGCTTGATCTTGCTAAGGACATAGTTTGACTAAGATCATGTCCATATATCATTATTACCCTCAACCCCCGAACCAGAAACGGAATCGGGAGTACCACCCACACTTTCCACCTTTCTGTTGGATGGGTGGACGTGGTGGATGTGAGAGAACTTGTTCTATTCTCAGATGCGCGCCGCTGCTAACTAAATAGGACTAACAAACATGTGTGCGCAACTAGTGGTTTACCCTCA
>Ga0307510_10005215_pt1 | contig 15445 bp, 13 predicted proteins | sample 12_EM_MG_FD_207224 | JGI IMG/M metagenome (GOLD analysis project Ga0307510, IMG submission 207224) | Populus trichocarpa ectomycorrhiza microbial communities from riparian zone in the Pacific Northwest, United States - 12_EM | ecosystem: Host-associated > Plants > Roots > Unclassified | place...
CATTGAGGTCGCGTACAGGATCTTGATTATCTTGTATTCTCAACAAGTGCGATAGACGATATATGAAAGTATCGCTCACCCATACAGTAGTGTGTGAGAGATTGTAGCTGGGGCGTGAGAATTGCGTTGGGCACGTTGATGGTGGTTAGGTGCGGGACCACTGAGCCAGTGAGCCATAACAGCTGCCGTACGTCCGAGTCATCACATGTCTCTTATCTCCGACCCTCATTGTATGCGCAGCTTCAGGTTGGGTTGTTCTGCGGGACTACACTATCCAAACTCATGGCTGAAACACGGTACAATAATAGTGGCGTTGACATCTGTGGTTGCGGAAACCTTGTAATGCATATCGGGACGAAGTTGCTGGTCGAGCCCCAATGACGCTTACTATGTGTCCCTACCTCGTCGTTTTTACTTTACACACACACACACACACACACACACACACATATATATATATATATATATATATACATAAATAAATTGCAGGGTGGAAAAGGAAAAGAAAACTACATGGACACGCTGACGTACTGACGAGGCCCAAGGAGCAGCGGAGGAGGGGATACACACCATAACGTAGAAGGTAAAGTTGATCTGCATAAAGGTGGCGGCTTGAAGGAACGGGCGTAACCCAAGGACTGGATCTCCGTCTCAGGCTCGAAGCTGGAGGTCCCATTCTCGAGGTCCGATGTGGTAAGAGAGCACGGGGGAAAGGAGAAATACTTGAAACAAGCCCTGATGGCGCACGGTTATTGATAGATCAGACGAAAGTTTGTGTCGAAACCAGGCATGAGGTCCTTAATTTCCGGTTTGAACGCGGAGCGCTCACCTTTTCCGACTGGGGCAGTGTTCTTGTGAGCACGCGTGGCACGTAAAGGGCGAGAAGCGGTTCTTACTGTATCAGTAACGTGCAAATTCATTGCCCGTATTCGCACACGGGCGGTCCCCCACCTATCGCCATAAGACAGCCCGCATAGATCCGAAATGTTTGTACAGGACACTCTCCGCTTACCGAGTCCCGTGATACAATTCTCGAGTCTCTTCCAACAAATGGGAGCGAACCAAGGTCCAAAAGGGGGATGGAACAACTTCGTGTAGGCTAAGGGGAACTATGGTAGTTCGCTCGCAGGAGGTTTTCAGAGTTCCGGAAGCGAGCCACATCCAAAACCCGTGCGCGGCATGGATGTCATACCATCTGAAAAAGAGAGGATAAAGCGGGAGATTTCATAAGCTGCAACAAGACGTGCTAGTTTTCTAGTACGCTCCGAGTTATCCCATGTGGGCCGCTGATATGCTTTGTGAGCGAGTTCACCGCACTTGAAGGGCAGTTGGGCCAACATATATCGACGATTTCACTCGGCACAACAGTGGCTCAGAGGTATGACAATCAGGGCTTTGCTCCAAGTTATTTATTCTGTACGACACAGACTTGGGAACCCCGAAAGCCATATAGACCGAAAGCGACAACGAAGGGCGAGGTTGAGGGAGGACGAGTTGATGGAATGGAACCCTGGAAGAGAAACGGCGCACTCAGGAGAGGATGCGCAGCGGGGAAGTCAGGAAGAGGTTAGGAAATCAAAGGCGGTCAATGAGAACGCGCAAGTAATAGGTCCTGTATGCAACTGTGCTTGTGAGAGAGAAGATGGTAAGTAGGAAGACTCGAAGAGAACGTGGCCTGGGGAGGGCGAGACTCAATGCTCGTGGCCCCATTACAACTGAGCACTGAGTTTTTTTTTTTGACGAGAATTTCTGCAAGTTACGCTGAAGATGGCTTTACATGCAAAAGGGTAGAAAAAAGGCCTCGCTTCGAGAAGCCAGTGCGGCTTCCACGCGGCTGCGCAACGTCCGAGCCCCGAGTCAGAAAAAATGGCCGCGCCATAACTAGTATTGGGGCGGCTACCAACTGCCCTGCACCCTATCGTCACTCATCATGTCCTCTACTCCTGGGCCCTCCATCTCCGCCTCTGCCTCCCGCTTTGGGTCCATTTTCATTTCTGCCTTGGATGCCTACGAAAAGCGGACAAGGAAAGATCTCCGATCGCATCCCCTACTACCAAGACTTCAATCCTGTGATTCCGCCGATGCTATTATCACTCTACTTCGGGAGCACATCCCCGCACTCGGCCAATCCCAGAGTAGCGATGATGGATGGCTCATCCCAACCGTCAACGTCATCTACGCATTCTCCACCGCCCTTGGTGAGGGTGTCGGCCTCGTGAGTACTTCGGTGTCTTGTTCCGGACCTTAGCTCTAATATCTGTTCCCTAAGGTATTCTCACCTGCGAAAGTCATCTTTGCGGGTATCGGCGTTCTTTATTCGGTTCGTATCTTCCATGGTTCCCTTGCGTAGGCTGTTTTCTGACATCCAGACCTTCCAGGCCGCCAAGGATGTGAGCACCAGCCAAGACAAGCTCGTCGAGCTTTTCAACCGGATCGGGTACTTCTTCCGTCGGCTCGAGATTTATATTGGAGTCCCACCGACTACGGCTATGACCGACATAATTGTTGAGATCATGGTGAAGGTAATAACGATCCTTGGGATTGCGACAAAGGAAACACAACGTGGACGACTGAGTGAGTTAATCCCAGCAAGATTTGCGATTCATTACCAACATAGATTCAGAGAAATATTTGAGGAAGCTTATGGGAAACGAGGAGGTTGAGGACGCACTGCAGGAATTGGACAAGTTGACACAGGAAGAGACTCGGATTGCGTCCGCAGAGCTTCTGAAGATCACGCATGGCGTCGATGAAAGAGTACAAGAGGTCCATGACGAGGTGCGGGACATCGATGACAAGTTAGAGGAGGCGAACCGTACGTCATCTCTTAACCTTACCGTTCTTCGTTCGGATCACTCAGACACTCTTAGGAAACCACCTTAGAGATAACCTCCTTCGATGGCTTTCGCCCACCGATCCTTCCATCAATCACAATATTGCATCCAAAGCTCATCACAACGGTACAGCCGGGTGGTTCTTTCAAGGCAGCATCTTCAATTCCTGGAAAACCACTGGTGCTTTTTTGTGGGTACATGGAAAACGTGCGTTCTTGTAGTCCTTAACTGGATGACAATCTCTGATCATCTTCTGATTATGCAGCCGGCTCGGGAAAGAGCATACTCTGGTTCGTTCTGCATTGGCCCATTCTACCTTGTAGAGCTCACATCGCCATTCAGCTCCTCGATCATACAAGATGTCATAGTCTTGCGCGACGCCGGAGAGGCCACTCTGGCTTATTTCTATTTCGACTTCAGGGATGTCGATAAACAAAAACTCCAAAACTTGCTTCCTTCCCTCCTCATCCAGTTTTCTGCTCGGTCCGATCCCTACTGCGATGTACTCTCCCGACTCTATTCTGCCCACGATCGTGGAGTACACAAACCCAGTGATCGGGCTATGGTAGAATGCCTCAAAGAGATGCTCACACTTGAGGGGCAAGCCCCGACTTACATCATCATGGATGCGGTTGATGAATGTCCTATCACCTCTAGCGTTCCATCTCCACGAGAAGAGGTGCTTGAACTTGTGGACGAGTTAGTTGGGCTTCACCTCCCGAATTTGCGCATTTGTGTTACAAGTCGGCCCGCGGTCGATGTTCAGGCCGTCCTCGAATCGTTAGGCTCACGCTCTGTGTCCCTTCATGATGAAAGTGGACAAAAGCAGGATATTATGGAATATGTCTGCTCTTTTGTCCACGCAGACCGGATGATGTGTCGATGGCGGGATGAAGACAAGGATCTGGTTATCAAGACGTTATCAGAAAAGGCGGACGGAATGTAAGGGTGCTGTTGTATTTCCATAAGCGATTCTTATAATGACACAGGTTTCGTTGGGTGTTTTGCCAATTGGAAGTCCTTCGTCATTCTTTCCCACCAAGTGTCCGGCCTATCCTGGCAGAGCTACCTGAAAGTCTGGACGATACATACGAGCGGATACTGAGGGAGATCAGAAAGCCGAATCAGGCGTATACTCGCCGACTGCTGCAATGTCTTGTCGCAGCAGTTCGCCCTCTTCGAGTCGAGGAGCTTGCGGAAATCCTTACGTTTGACTTTAGCACCGAAGGGATCCCAAATCTAAATCCTAGTTGGCGTTGGGAGGATCAAGAAGAAGCAGTGATGTCGGCGTGCTCAAGTTTGGTGATCGTAGTCAAGGACGGGGGCTCTCGGATTGTTCAATTTTCTCACTTCTCTGTCAAAGAATATTTGACCTCGGACCGGCTTGCTAGGTCTAGTAGAGAAGAAATCTCACGCTATCACATTCCAATTGAGGCCGCTCATACGATTCTTGCGCAGGCATGCCTTGGAGTTCTCCTCAAACTGGACAGTAACATTGACCGGGACAGGATCAAGTCCTTCCCACTGGCGAGGTATGCGGCCGAATACTGGGTCAGGCATGCGCAATTTGGCAGTGTGTCGTCATGCATCAAGGACGGGATGGAATGTCTATTTGATGCAGAAATGCCACATTTTGCAGTTTGGCTCTGGATCTATGACCATGATCAGCGCTGGCTGTCCATGGGTCCTCCTAGTCCCTTGAAACCCGCAGCCCCCCCCATCTACTATGCCTCACAGTTCGGATTTCATTCCTTGGTAGAAACCCTTATCACAAAGCATCCAGAAGACTTAAGCGCCATTGGCGGTTACTACGGGACTTCGCTCCACGTAGCCGCGGCAGAGGGACATGTCCAGGTTGTATTATTGCTACTGAAACATCTCCCGGCAAATACCAAGAGCCCGTTGTTACATCGGACTCCACTATTCTCCGCGGCACAAACGGGACAGACAGAAATTGGGCAGCATCTGATCAATTGCGGTGCGGATGTCAATGCTCAGATGAAGGATGGCAGTACTCCGTTACACCTGGCAGCAAATTTTGGACATCTCAAATTCATGCGATTACTATTGAACCACGGCGCGAATCCACATGCGCGCAACAACATGAACAAAACGCCGTTGGGGGTGGGTTCGTATGAGCGACGACAAGAGGTATTACAATTAGTTTCCGAGTATGGTTTCAAGTCAGAAGAGGGTTAATGGCTATCTGTTTACTTTATTGTGTATTATTGAGCTTGTGTATGTTAGTACTGGATGTACTGGGCGAAGAATTGCTAGAAAAAGTTGTGTCTTCGTGTAATGATATGCTAGCGTGCTAAGTTACCTCGTGCTCCCTACCAAGAATAACCGCAATCTGAGAATGTCACTGTCAAATAACGGAGAGGGTGAGAACGGGCCTGGGGCGCCTATACCCTGACGGCCATATAGAGATAGCCCGTTCACTACGACATACGAAATGCTCGCCCGTTTTCTGGTCTTCAAGCCTCAAGCCTCAAGGCCCTCACGTCGCCAAGGCTCGTAAAACTGGGCACTCAGACATGGCCTTGGCTGCAAGTAATTCACAATGCCGACGAAATCCAGCTTGAACGTGTACACATGAGTGCGTGCGGGCCTGCATTCGCGTCCATCAAGTCAAGCTTTTGGGGATATTAATCATCTGTCTTCCCTGGGACTCGCGTGAGCTCGAGAGAGGATTCGAGTCACTCCAGGGAGAGGCATCGCGGCACGATTCATGACAGGTTGGGACAGTGTTAGCAGGCTTCCGAAGGTATCGCCCCCTCCGAGGCCTCCGCACACTGACCCCCCGATCCCTTCAACTATACCCGAGGAGCCCTACCGCGTTTGACCTGGACACGACCCAAAGGACAATGACCGTGTAAGTCAGGCGCGGAGGCATGTCCTCAACGAGGGTGCCCATATACACTCTGAACCTTGGCCTTACCCCGGTAACATTAGCGCCGATATGGACGCCTGTGAAGGGCCATCAGCGCTGCTCAATGGAGAGCAAAACTTCACCTAGGTGGGCGCGGGCAGCGGGCACACTGCCATACCCACCCACCCCCTAAAGCATTTCCCTTTTCAAGTCCTGTGCCGTCGGATACCCTCGTGCGCAACATTCAGCCCGGAAATGGGGACTCCCTCCGAACGACGCGCTAACCCCGGTTTTAAGACATTTGAAGGAGGACGACCCACATGCAGAAGACCAAGACGATCAAGGGAAGAGGGTTAGCAACGGTCGCTGGCCTGTCCTAGTCTAGAACACGCGCGGTACCGAAGCCGCTGAGGCGGCTGAGAAAGTGACAACCGCAATGGCCTGGTGCTCTGGGGCCCAAGACACAAGCCAAAGGCGAGTGTGGCCCAGACCAGCTGCTGCGAGAGGCCGGGGGTGCTGGCTACGGCAGGAAAACAGGCACTTACGGGCTTGGAGAGTTGCAATCCGGGGAGGAAATTTGGTTGCACTTCGGTTCTAATATGACCTACGGAGTCAACAAGTGTCGCCGTGACCCTGCGCTTCTCAATTCCAATTGCCGTTACCTCTCGGCCACATTTCGTGTAAGAAGACCTACTTAACAAATAGGAAATGAATCAGTCTGGCCCCCGCCACAACAATTCCCATGCACCTTGGGTAGCGTCATCCAAGTCGTCGTCGCGAGCTGCCGCGAAATGTCTTCGTCTTGGGGCCGTCAAGAAGGCGACATGATACCGGAGGGCTGGTTGAATTTAAACACCGTGACGTTGCCCACTGGGCTGGCACCAAGCTAATATCACACGATAACCCACTGGGTTTGAGCAGTTTGGGTGATGTGAGATTCCTCTCCCTTCTCCACACATACCCTAAATCTCTCTGAGTTCATGTATATATCTCTCCGAGAACACTTACGCTGCATGGCCTTCTGATGAGACCCAATTCGTTCCTGCCATCTCTGTATTACTAAATAGTAAGCTGGTAGTGAGCCATAATCAAATCTAGTCCTGAAATAGTTCGAGTTGTTGCTGAGCTGCTCCGAGTCAGGCCTCAGGCCAGGCGTCACAACCGCTGAAAAAGCTCAGTCCAGCCACCGACATATGGCGCAGGCCTAGATCACGAACGGTCTCGAGCCAAGCCATGGCGCTGTGACAGCTCGTTGAAGAAGGATATCATAAAGGGAGCTAAATTCATACTGACCAAGCCCGAATTAACTTGAAAGAGGGAATCTTGAAGCGACAGTCACACATAAGTACGACATTATTTCCGTAATGGGCGGAGAATGCAAACAAAACCAAACAAGAGCGTCCGAGGCCAGACCCGACTGAGCGTCGAGATTACTGTATGGAGATTCCCTTGCTTCTGAATGGACCTAACATATGCGTCTACTCATCTACTCATGCCAAAGTATTGCAAATAATACATGTCCTATAGCACTCCTGAATGGCCGCCGTGGATCCCCTGTGAGGATGCGGGAATCGCGCAGAGTAAATTAGCGCGCATCTATCTTCAAATTCAGGGCATTCCTGAAACTTGTCTATGTCCTCAAGCTGCGGTTCTTGGACCTTTTCCCGACGAGAATCTCTGTCTCAATTCGGTTCAGCTACGAAAACTCCACAAAACCCTCCAAGATTATATTGGCGAATGACTGTATTGAAGATAGTAACCTGTCTTGTGTTTCGTCGGTCTGCTTCATTCCACAAAACGACTCAGATGGCGACGAGATCGCCCAAAATTACTTACCTTTTTCCCGACACGCATTCCGAGCTCGCAAAACTCAAGGACAGGAGCCTATTCAAGAGGTTTGATGTGCAACTACTATTAAAGAAGAGCCCAACCGCCCGAAGGAGATTGACACAAAGCCGCCCCCGATAGCCCTCTGGATACCCATATGCCACAGGCCATGACCTTTTGGACTATACCGTCCCCATATCCTTCCAAAAGGCAATAGACCGGGGTTTATACCCGTTCAAACCGAAATACCCTGATAGCCTCTCAAGTTACTACCTGGACAACATCGCAATGTGAATTCCTTGCCTTCCATGAACCGGGCGGCGGGATAAGGATAGATACCTCGAAGATTGGTAGCGTTCGTGACTGACCATGCTTCCCCAGAGAATATTCGCGAGGTGAGACGAATGATGGGTGTATTGGGGTATCGACGACCATTTATTCATGGCTACGCCGACATTGCAGGGCACTTTTTTTTACTGAACGGAATCAGTGCGTGTGACAGGACGTTTGTTGGAATGATTTAAGGACTGTCTGATTGGCGATGGCATCTGCTCGCCGGAACGAAAGGACTGTTCCAGTTTGAAGGTTATGGACCCCGATATTATCCACCGACGAGGCTCGACCAGTTGTATCGATCCTGTCCCTGTCCGACAGACCCAACCACAGCCACGGCACTGATGATAACCAAGAGACGATCACACCACCGGGATGACCAGAATGTCTAGCAGCATTTTGACGAACAACGGGCAACTTGGCACAGTTGGCATATATGTGGCGATCAGCATCAACAAAGCTAGTCATTTCTAGGCAGTGGTAGCAAATGCCGTCTCACTGATGTGACCAGACTTTTGCGAATATCACATCTGAGAACCACGATCTCGAACCCCGCCGAATCAAATGCTTGTTCTGGATTTCTCTCTCCCTCTCCGCGTGTTCAACACTAACCTCGACTTCCTGATGTGGTGCCTGGGCAAGTGTGTCTCGGTATCGGCGCGGATCCTCATGGAACGGAAAATGTCCTGCTGCCCAAGCGAGCCTGGGAATTGATCGGCCACGGGCGGGGTGACCCGCTGAAGAAGTAAACCTCGGTGGTTGTAGCATATATTCTTCCATCACCGGTTTTTACCGCTGGTCTGAACCCAACGATTGTCGATAGAGAACGGTACAGTGCATCGGCGGACCTCGGAACAATGCGAGTTGCATCATCCCAGCGGAGCTGAGGATTTTTGTATTTTTGCCTGAATTGGTGGGGTCCGGTCACTTGGCGTTCCAAGAGAATTCGTATCAGGGGTTTTCGAAGTAGGCGAATAGCGCCCTAGAGAAGTCGAGAAGGGTCTGCTGGGGCGTTTGGGTTCAAGGTGTACATTTCTGTATTCTTCAAGAATTCAAATATTTGAGTCGGGTCCGGCCGGGATAAGCCGACAACCGATGGCGTTCAAACAGTCATCCACCACTGGCAGCCACCTGTCGAGTTTGGTGACTCTCCGAATCGTACTGTATGGAGGCCTGAGCCTGACAGAGTCACCTCAGAACTCAGCAGGAGTCTTCGTACGAAAAAGATGATGCAACAGCCCTGCTTTAGGGAAAATGAGCCACCGTAACCACTCTTCCCTATGCGCCAATCTGTCGAAGGATGTTGACATCGTGGAATACTGTTAGTAACAGAGTCGCTTTTATCGCCCTATCCACGTGGCATTCAATTCTGACTTTCAGGGTTTATCTATCTCAAGCTTTACGTGGACCGCTCTGCCCACTGGGCGCACGACTCACAATTTCATCGCTGACTTTCGCTGTCCACCCAAAATAGCCGTTCCCGGTTGGTAACCGTTGATGCAGCCCTGAACCATACCCCTATAAGGGGAGAGAGGAATCCCCGATCAAAGAAGCACGACATTATATTTCATCGAGGGGCATTAGGGCATGGGCTCCCCCTGATTTTCACTCCAATGCATTGGTACAGTATACTCGGTCTGCAGCCCTTCCGGCGTGCACGCTGAAAGAACGCGCGTTGGTATAAACTATAAGTACCGTATGTCTACATGACCATCGGAATGTGGTCATTTTGCCCTCCACTGTCCCCCGCGTCTCTGGAACAGCAATTTTCTCGCGTCCCTCGGGATTCAACTTCAGCATGCCCTACCTAGACGTTCTCTCTTCTACCGCCAGTTCAGGTCAAGCTGGACTCACAGCAGCTAATAACTTGCGTATCGCATCTATCTCCGTCGCTGCCTATGAGTTCGTTGCCAGTCGCTTCTTGTTGACCCTCCTCGTAACCTTTATTCGGCCAGTTTTCTCACTACCCTCCCTGCCGAATTCCGGTTATACAAGACTGCAAGTCGGCGAAGGTAAGGGGGTCGTTCTCCAGGATGCGAAAGTCGACTTGACTGAACACACCTGTGGGACAGCTTGGGTTTCATACTATTCGTCCTCATCCGGTATGTTGATTAATATCGTCGTCAGGGCAGTTGCTCACTTGTTCTGTAGATACTTGAGCATAATCGTAATCACCATTAGCAACACGGGGTTCTTCTATCACGGCTTTTCGCCAAAGGTTTGCGCCCACTACGGCTATATCGCTCCTGTGTTCAAAGGTACGATTCCAGTACCTCGGGCCCTACGCCGTCAGGACACCAGAAGCTGATAAGTCTTCCAGTCTTCCAGGTCATGGTATCGCACGCAATCCTGGGAGTTAGGTATGTCCTAATCATCCAGTCCCACGTTGCCGAATCCGACAAGGTGCTACAGGACATATAACATTGCTCATCGTAATCGCCGGCTGGGTTATATTCTTAGTTTGACGTATGTTGTTGTTATCGTGGTCCGTCATTTCGCTCTTCGTCTAATGGATACGATCCTGATATGTGTGCAGTTCGAGTGGGTTGCTGAACTAAACACCCGGTATCGTGAGTAGATTGACCTTCGTTACAGACGACTGACTGACTGACTGACTGACCGACCATATATCAGCCAAGCAGACGGATGTACGTGCGGTTCTTTTCTTGCATTCGTGGAGGGTGTATTAAAAGTTATGGGGCCATGTCGTTGATCAGGGAAAGTACGTTAAAGTTTCCCCGCTACTACACCTACGTGTTGCCGTCTGTCCTGACGAAATTTTAGTTGCGTGATCGCGACTCCTCATCCTTATGCCGCGGTCTCTGCCTGGACCTTTTACTTTGTGGCCATGCTATTCGACTTTCTCACACTGTCTATCTCAACATACTACCTTCTCAGGGCGAGATCAAACTCAGCCTCCGCGTAAGCTATGTTCGTTTAACCTGTGGCGTCAGCTGAGCCTTGATTCTTTGCAGTGCTTCGAAACTTGTGAAAATGTAGGGCATCTTTTGAATAGTGACGGCGATATGTCTAACCCCGGACCAAGATTGTTGTATGATGGCCTGGGATATTTTGTCGTACTTACGGGTACGTTTTCTTCCAGAGGTCGTTAGTCTTCAACCAACCATCTTTAATAGCCGTAAACATGACGAACGTCTTCCTATATCGACGCGCTAGTCATGCCATCCAGTCAGCTGGGTATGTCCTCCTTTCCAAGTCGTCGCTGTGGGACTCATCATGTGTCCTATAGTGTATCACTCGCGTACGCTTTCGTCTGGATCATGAGTCAACGGATTCTGATTCACGTGCGGGGTGTGTACACAACTACGCTGATTGCCGCACTGATGACTAAATGAGGTCTGCAGAGGTAAGGGCGCAACAAACTTCGGCCATTGTATCACCACGACCAACATATAACACGTCCACGACCGCCGTACGCTCTGAGGGACTGATGAAGCATGAACTCAGCGTCAATACGAACCTAGCTGCGGATTTGCCAGTCGTTTCTTACGGCGTCCCGGACGAATTTGACATCGAAGTGCGTATTGAAAGAGCGATGATCCGGGATGCCAGGCCGCCATATGGGCCTAACGATCAAGCGTTTTACGCCACTCCATAAGCACAAACTGTGTGGGATAACGGCCACGATTGCCACGCTTAGTCTGTTTGTCTTCTCCCGACCTCGTAATCATTTCTTGTCGTTTGAACGTCTATTTCTCAATGGTTTTGAGCTAGATGACTGGTAAAATGGGCGGTTTGGGGAGAGTTTGTATTATGGATCCTCTATGTGTACCATTGCGTTTTCATTGCTTCGCGTACTCCGGTAGCTCCGAAAAACAAATCAAATTAGTTGGTTATCATCTACCGGACCATACCTCTTGTATGTCCTTGATAAGGCCATCAACCCAGGGCGAGTACTACTTTAATCTAGGGGGCAGATCTGCCGAGTTGACTGATGGATCGTGGTGTCGACGCAATGACCCGACACGGTGGCGTTTGGTCTGATGGAAAGTCGTCGATCCCGTGTCGCTATTTGGGAAACATCATTCGCCTCGATGCCAAAGTTAGAAACTGTTAATGAAATTTGTCGAATGCGGGGCTGTGTGTGGGCCTTGCGCCATGAAGCCTCGTAGCGACAGACGCCAGTCCGTGATGCAATGCACCGACTACCGTACCCTCGCGATGCGCCACAGTAACCCGTACTCTTCGATCTTGAGGTTTAAAGGGCCCAACAATTCCTCTGCTGTTCAGACAGGACCGAGTGCCAGTGGGGATCCACATACCTCCTGTGGCTCGGACCTGTCGTCGCAGCTAAGTCTCCATGCCAGTGTCAGGGCACGCCATGGGTCCTGAAAGTTGCACCACGACACCACAACCACGCCGTCGTCTGTATCGTCGCTGCATCAGTATTGAAAATTTGATGTTATAACAACTCCAACTCACCCCTTTTTCCACAAACGGAATTCCCATGCGCCCTACTAGAGGAGGGGGCCCTTCCGTTTTAGACCGTCTTCGAATGAAGTCGTAGCCTGAGGGTGGCGAAGGAGTTTTCACGTGATCTAAATGTTGACCGACGGTTTGGGACAGCTTCCTGGTGTCTCAATGTCCACCGGGGAATGTCCAAAAGTATCGCTTTCGCTGTGGGCCGTCACGGTTACGTGGCTGCAGCGGACAAGTTGTTGATCGTTCCCTTTATCGTGTAGCATCTATCCCTGGTTAGTGCACATCAGAGTCGAGTCGCCGCTATCTGCCAATACTTCAGGGCCGTCATTCAACATCCAGCAACAGAAGGAAAAGGGAAATCAAAGTTCAGTTACCATTGGCGTTCTGCGACTGTTGCTTGTGACCCTTTTCGTCATATGTCATACTACGCACTCCACTGGCAGGCCAGATCATTCTATCAGAGCTTCCAAGTCAGGTAAAATCCCATTCATGTCCGTGGTACGAATGTCGAGGGGTCACTTGTTGTCCCAACAACTTTAAAGACATATACCCTCGTTCCTACGTCCCCTGACCGGATCAACTCGAGCTATGATTGGGGCCCGCAATACGGTCCGTCAGTCGTCAGTCGTAGAAGGTGTTTCTCGGCATACAAGTAAGATGCCGGAAGTACTGTGAGCAAAGCGACTCTGTACGTGGTCGTGGGACATAGCGCATACGAAGGTTTATTGGGATCGTTAATGAACACCCCCCAAACACATGGACGCCACTGGTAATGACAATCTTTCGCTCACTGTACTCGTACCAGGGGCAGAGTGTCTAGTTTACAACTACTCGCTACCTGGCACACCAAGGAGATGATGAATGATGCTCCACCGCGTGCCTCATCCATGTACGTGTTAGCGTCCACGTGGCATGTGGGCCAGCTATTCTTATCCATGTTGATTGGCGAAGTCCACGATGGTTATCTGGGACAGTCTGAATGAGCTGTCTCGTTATCTCTCGAGTGTACGTGTGATCCGTACACCCCTGTTCGGGTTCAGGTACGTATTTTCCGCCCCATGCTGCGAGTCGGCTACTGTAGTGGGAAAACATCGCGCGCGGACCGTGCGGGCCTGCTTTAATCACTTTCAATCGCTTACTGATCCGGACGCCTCATTATGTATTTATCACGTACCAAAGCTGACGAGATGTTGGCCCTATCAGTTGTGGTCGTCGGGCAAAAACCGAGGGGAGAAAGTGGGGCGGCCGATGAAAATCACGGGTCCGCGTCTATCGCGACAGTACGTCAGCTGGAGAAAAATTCCGACTGAGATCCGGGATGATCCTGGAGTCCCCTTGCTGTCCTAGACGACGAACAATGTAGCGCTAGAAAGCCTTCTGTACAGAATATTAAGAAAGAGCGCGTTGGTTACCCTGCCCGAGTCGGCCGGGGCGTGAACAAAGATAGACTGCTCTGGCGATGCCAACGTGCGATCTGGTCGCCCAACGAAAATCTGGGAAAACCCACGATTGTTAATTGAATTACGTGTAATTGTGGCGGGGTTGTATAAGGTTGCAGATAACGTATGCGAGCCAATGGAGAAACTAGAAAAGGGTGGGGGAAGAAGAGAGATGCCAACAAGCCTCCACTTGCTCAAGAGCTGAGCGCTGAGCGCTTAGCTTTCATGAGGTATGTAGCGTCCTATCCCAGTGAAACTCACAAGCGAACCCAACTCACCTTGTACAAATCTGCTCATCACGCCCCAACAATACACCCTCAGCGCCGGCTCCAGCGCCTACCCGTCACCTATTCAGGGCGCCGCCTGTGGTACTGTCTCCTTGCGAAAATACATCGTGCTGAATCATCTGTGATGGATGGAGAGCGCAAGGGGAAGAGTCGACGGTAGATTCTGGGGCGCAGAGTCGCCGTTGGCGTGTGGTGCGTCCATCACCACATAGCCTCTCCCTCTTCTACCAGCTGGCGTACGAGGTTGTTCTGATACTATTGCCACTGCGCTAGCACTAAGTGACCCCGTTGTTGCTGCGCAAGGTACTGCGCCTCTTCGCGGGCCGATTGGCATGAAGTGACTTGGGCGAGGATGAATTTTCGTCCTATGCCTGTTTTGGCTGTTGTTGACACCGCCGATGTAGTGGGTGCTGTTGGCGTGGCTGGACCATGGGCACCATGGGTACAAGAAGCACTAACGGTAGCGTCGATAACTCCGCATCATGAGCGCGTACCTGTACACCGAGATTGTCTGCAACGCGTCGGGTCTGATGTAAGGTGCCGTTCCAAGTCGCGGACACTTCGACGGTACCGATCGGGACGTTCGGGGGAACCGAGCTATTGAATAGGAGTAGTCTGCGCGCGGGGAAAGGGCAGGTTGTTCACGGCACGTCGGTGAGATGTGTCAGTACATGGCGCCAGTGTGGAGCGCGTTCGCGCAATGGAGTCCCACGCTCAGTCACTCGGAGAGGCGTGTTGATGGTTCGGGTTAACAACAGGGGATACAGGTCATGTGACCGGCGAAAACCCAAACCTAAACCTCAGGCCTCAGCGCTTGCATAATCTAAGCGCTGTGTAGCCTAGCTGGAGGCATTCATGTCCAGCTGTGTTCGTATCAGGTTTCTTCAAATGGCGAGGGCGCACTTTAATGCCCACTTATATCATTTTCATATTGATCATGCGACCCCTGGGTGGGGTCGGAACCAGGGAGTGTTGCCTGTATGATCCCATTTTGGTTGACAGCGTTTCACTAAAAAAAACCTGCGATGACACGGTGACCAGCAGCCAGCCTCCCATCGGGTTGACAGGTTTGCGCATTGCGGGAAGACCCGAGCTAAACTTTCCTTGCTACACGTGGAGCTACAGAACTCAACCAAAGACTGAGTCGTCGTACGAACAAACCACCCCCATTCTCCGGCCAATACAGGGCAGCCTTTGTCCTTGCGTGCCAATCAGTCAAGATTGTGACAATGGCACAGGCAACAAGCTAGCATTCGTGGTATCGTCTCTCTCCTCGTCTCACGTAAATTAATTTTGAACCATTCTCTGTAGATGGTCTGATACGCCATTCATATCTGAAGGTTATTCGGACTACTTCAAAAACCCCTGGACATATGACTAACGATGCCCATTGAAGGTCAAAAAAGGTAC
>Ga0307510_10005216_pt1 | contig 15445 bp, 5 predicted proteins | sample 12_EM_MG_FD_207224 | JGI IMG/M metagenome (GOLD analysis project Ga0307510, IMG submission 207224) | Populus trichocarpa ectomycorrhiza microbial communities from riparian zone in the Pacific Northwest, United States - 12_EM | ecosystem: Host-associated > Plants > Roots > Unclassified | place...
TGCTTTATCTTATCATTTCATTGAATTCCAATCATTCCAATTTTCACAGTTGCAATATAATGAAAAAAAAACCTACCTTATATGTTTATATAAATCAAGATGCATTCAACTTATTAATAAATCAAGGAAAATAATTACATTCTAGGGATTAATCTCAGGCTGAAAGAACGTATTATGAAAGCAATTAAATATATTGATTATTCACAGGTTTATTTTGTTGATAAATGAGGTATTTTTTTAAAGAGGATATATATATATATTGATTGACATTGTCGCATGTGTCCTGACGCGGTGTCTGTTGGTGATTTTTTATTTATTTGATTAATATGGGATTCATCATCTAATATTTCATTGAGGGTTATTAGAAAACCTGAATGTACTAGTCTTGTTAGAGATTTACAGGTGAGAGACTGGTTGGTAAAATTAAATAAGCATACAAATCATTGACACTATAAAATTTTAAATCATGTCCTATATAAAGATCATTGAAAAAAAGAAAAGGTGGGAAAGAGCTTTCTAATATGCATACTATCTTTCTGATGCAACCAGATTGATATTCTGATTGGTAAAAAAAATGATAGAAAATTAAAAGAAGGTTTTTTTAAAAAAAAAATTTCTTTTTTTTGGTGTAAAATACTAGTAGGAGTGCAAAATATATGCAATAATTCAAGCGGCGCCCCACCGATTAGTGGTTGCAAAAGAGTCGCGATCATATATATTTTTTGCCATATGCTCTTTATTTTTATATGCTCCATAAGTCCATATCGTTGTACCTTACAAAATGGTACAATAAGTATAAAATAAGTCAGTGATTTTGTCGTCACTAACCGTTACAAAATGGCACAACAAGTGATGGGCCAAGGTTTAACTTACTCTTTTGTCATGTTACTATATAATTTACCTGCCCAATGACATGAATTATATCATTTTTTTAAATATAAAATAAATACTTAATCCGAAGACTTATTTCTAGTCGACCTTAAAATTTCTCCGCCAGACTTATTTCTAGTCTAGATTTTAAATTAAATTATACAGAAGTTGCCTCATCATAACTTAGTCAACTTGACAGATCCAAAAATAATTTGAAAAACTCATAAAAACATGGTTTGATTTAAGAAGAAAAAATCAAGATGATATTTTTAAAAAAATATTAAGACAATGACAAATAGGATCAACTCAGGCTTCATGGCTTAACCTATAGACCCGTCAATCCAATTGTAGACTCCAGTGAGTTTAATAACTTTATTTTTAAATTAGTTTTTTCTTAATTATACGATAATAAAAATAGATACTTGTAAAATTTAGCACAAACCCTATATCAAGACATTTGTTTAAGAATGTGATAACTCCATAAAAAGCACACAAAAATAAATTAAGAAGCTAAATTTTCTAATCGACTGCGAAACCTGCTATCCGAGTCATAAATCTCACTGGGTTTAATAACTTTAATTTTTTTAAAACTAGTTTTTATTTGATTATGCGATAATAAAAATTGACACATAAAATTGAGCACCAATAAAATGTCAGGATATTAATTTGTTTGAGATTGTAATAACCTCATAGAAAACAAATCAAAGCAAATCATAAAGACTAATTCAAAATCAACTTAACATTGAATGATGAAATTGAAAAAAAAAACTAATTAAAAAAATTCAATAAAAACTTAACGTTGAAGGATGAAACTAAAGAAAAAAAAATATCAAATGATAAAAAAAAATCCAAGCGCGTGGTTTTGGGTGGCCTAGATAGTTTGAAACTTTTTATTTATCTTTTTTTTTCAAATTGGACATACAACGAATCATCAACCTAATTTTTTAAATAAGTAGGAGATGATGTGTCGTTTGTTTATTCATAATCACAATGGTGTTCGGAAAATCCAAGGGAGTTTTTTAGTCCTAAAAATTATTTTTAATCTTATTTTCACCTAAAATCACCTTTAGAATGTCAAAAATCCAATTTATCGACAAAGAAAAAATAAAAATAAAATCTAAAATACAAAATCAAATAGGAAAAATATTCCTCTCTTGACCTCAATTTACTTTCTCAAGTAAGACGAAGTTTCAAAAAACACATCAATTGAATCCCTTTTATTGAATTTAACTTAAAGATTAGTTTTTTTTTCCCAAATAAATATAACCAAATTAAATTTTCTCTCCTCAAGAAACTTTTTCTCTCCTCTTTCAAACTTAAATTTTCTCTCCTCTTTCAAACTTAAAAAATTAAAATGTAAGGAAAATAAATTTTTATACTAAAATTAAAATTATAAAAACTATATATAGGTGGTCTAAACATAACCTTTTTTCTATCGAGTTTGATATTGGCATGAGATTTTTCTTTTTTATACTTTGGTCCTTTTTTGTTGTTTTTTTTCTTTTTTTAAGTAGAATTTAAGAAATTAATAATTAATTTGTACATAAAAGGTTGAAATTGAAAAAAATTTAGGATGAAAAAAAAAAAAAACAATGATAGTATAGATTGCTATAGTTATTTAGCTAGTTGTTTTAGTATATATATATTGTAATACTGATCAACTTTCTTGTACCTAATATTTGGCTCTTTTTGTTAGATAAAAAGTATTGGCTCTTTATATCAAGAAATTTATGGTGTATGCGGTACAATATTAATAAAATCCTCAGCATTCTCAATAAATAAATAATAATAATAATAATAGGACTTTAAAATATAAATTAAAACAATTTATTTAATATTTACCGATAAAGTCCTCTTAATATTTTAAGATAATTTATTTAGAGTTTGTGCTTTTATATACAATTATAAATTAAATTTTGTTAGGATAAATATTTTAAGTAACATTGATTTTTCTTTTTCCGTTTAATTGAAATATGGATTTTGGGCTTTATGATTTTATGAATATATTTAGTTAATGACTATGAAAATATTTATTTCCACCAAAGTAATTAAATTTTATTAGGAGATATATATGTGCTTGTTTTGTGTGCTTAACTAGTATTATAGGGTTTAGGTTTCATGATTTTATGAATATATTTTGTTAATGGAGTTTTTGAATTTATTGTTTCCAAGGAATTGCAAAAAAAAAAATTTCAACTTTTTAATATTTTTAATATGTTTCTAAAAAGTTTTGAGTGTTATGTACTATTTTGTATTTTTTAAATTTTGGATTAAAATTTCCTTCATAAGTTAATTTTTAATTATTTTTTTATCAGGAAAAATTAACAAGGAAAAAAAAATCTGAAAGAATATTCTATTGGAAAATTAATTTGAGTGATTTTTTGTTGAAAATATTCCAATCAGAAATTAAACTTCTCGTGGAATTTCTGTGTTACGAGTGAAATATTTTGTTTGAAAATATTATTTTTCAGGTAGTGTTATGTGCTGGCATATCTAACTAATATTTTAGTTTAGGGAATCTGATAATTTATAATCCATACGAAGAATTGACTAAAAGTGGGTTAGAGGAAGATAGTATATTAGAGAGAAGCTGAGGAAATTGTTTATTGCTTATTTGTTTTTGTTTCGTTAAACAAAGATCGATGATCAGACAATAACTTCCTACTTCCGTAATATGGCAGTCATTTGAGTTTTTCAAAAGTAGAATTAGAGCGTGTTTGATAATGTGGTTGCGGGTGCTTTTTAAATAACTTTTCATATCAAAATGCATGCCAATAATATTTTTTTATTTTTAAAAATTATTTTTAACATCAGCATATCAAAACGATCCAAAACATACAAATTATATTAAACTTTAATAAAAAAACAAAAAAAAATTAAATTTTTTAGAAACACCGCTGCAGGAGCGTTGCCAAACGTTCCTTAGACTGAAAACAGAAAACGTACGCTGCCTTCACAATAAATCATTGTTGGGCATCTTGCGGTGTTATGTGTGGTTTAGTGATCTATTCCGCCCACTATCCTTGTGTAGCTGATAAATTAAGGTATGCATCCGGGGAGAAATCCAAGCTCCTCGTATCCTGGAATTAGATTGATTCGGATATATATGAACTAGTGGTCGAGTCTAAAATAGAGTACTGTATATATGCAGTGTAAGAAAAAGCAGTTAGCTAAAGATAAAAATTACTACATGTTCGCATATGTAGGAAATTAACTGAAGATTAAACATGAAGAAAAACTTGGTACTTTGGACAATTGAAGGATTACTAGTAAGTACAGCTCATCTAATGAGAGGCAAGCCCAAAGCTACATTTAGGCAGAAGCTAAAAGCCATTTTCACCATTAGCTGAAGACACTAGTTTTCTTCTGCAGCAAAGAAACAACAGAGCTGGACATATAGTGTTAACGTCTTACTAATTAAGAAGTCGAGGATGTAGTAGAACATTACGACTACAGTTTTAATTCCTATAAGCTAGGAATAGCTTCTTAGACCAACCTGACAGGACAAGATTATTTAGAAGTAGGCTGTGATGTAACACTATCTGCAAAGAGAGAAGCTAGCTAGCTATATAATAAGTACTGAAGCAGAGGCTAGACCCCCAACATTTGCCTTTCTGGAACTTCATCTCCATTTGTCCTATTTTGTGATCCTGCAAAGATTAACAAAAAACAAAATGTTACTGCCGTAATTCAAGATTAACAAGAAGCAAAAAGCATATACGTAATTGTTAAATCTGGTTATTTACTTCAGAACCTACAGTCTCTAGCCACTACACAACCTGGACTAGCACAGGCCTCCACTCCTAGTGACATTACCAGTTATCGAAGCATAAACTCTTTACCTGATTGAATCTAAGAAATTTCCCCTCATTGACGACAATGTCTCAAGGCCAGAACATACAGCTTTAAATTTTGCGCATAAGACCAAAAGCGAAAAAACAAACAAAGAACAAAATTTGTCATGAACAAAAACAAAGCAAAGAGTAACAGCTGAAGCTTCGAATTGCAGCTATAACAAAACCCAGAATAGCAATAAGAGTTGCCAATAAACTCCGAATTAGCTTAATTTATCTAACTGTAACAGTAACATGTTATCACATGTCATCTTGAGCGAATATATAGTAATATCTCTCAGATAATTAAGGGATCAATATCATTTTCTATTTATAGAAACTTTGGTGGTATCCGAGCTCCAAACCTGGACTGCCCTACACAACCAACTTCATTTCATCAACCATAAATGTGTCTGTACACACACACATTATCATCAAGAAAGTAATAAATAGAGAGGGATTAAGGGAGGGAGCTCTATCGTCCAAGGTTAAAGTTTTCGAGTATGTAAATAGTATAGTAACAGTATAAAATCAAGTTAAAGAATAATAGTAGTAGTAATAAAAAGGAACAATCGCATACAAGAACATGCAGCAATCATCCAATTTTAACAAAGTAATAGGTTGCAGAAGAAAAGCTCAACTTCTGTACGTATGACTGTTGATCAGAAGAGATTTAGTGGACGTTTGTAAGTGGACAGGCTTTCGAACTTGAACCAAACAACCCTATAATTAACTAACAGAATATATATACAAAGCGAACTGTAACTTCGTCAAACAATAATTATTACCAAAATCGTGAATTATACACTCTCTTGGAATTGATGTTATGCTTGAGTTTTCTTGCTTCGTTTCTCCCAGGTTTAGTAAAACGATATGTTTCCCTGAAGCCCTAATGAACTCCTCCGATACATGCATGTACACACGTACATTACAAAACCACTCAACAACTAGAAATAATTGTAAGCCTTTATTTCATCTTTCTAGTTAACTTATCAACTTCTTTGCAATGGTTTGACCCTTCGGGTAGGCGTCCATGACTCATACCCATATCATATAGTCAAAAGCCCATAAGAAGATTTCAGTAAACAATTTTCTTTTTTTTTTTCTTCAAAGAAAAGTGTTTATCGGCCTAAACAATATTGTTTGGTTGTGCAGGCAATTAACATTCTTAGGGTTTATTGTTTTCCAAAACTCAGATTAATACTAATCACAATATCCTTTGACACACCATAAGCAAATATGTAAATTATCAATCTGTACTTTCTAATGGAGGTATTACTTAGTTTCTATCCGGTTTTTTTTTTTTTAAAAAAAGAAGAAAATGGAAAGCAAAATATTGGTCTAAAAAATTGTGTTTTTTTAGACAATTCTACTTCCATGCATGGCTGGATTAGGGCCTCAATGTGGAGGAGTCATTTGATAGAAGTTAATTATTAGAATGAACAGTCATTCAAAGTTTGAAATTTGGATAATGTAAGTATGAAAATGAAAGTTTTTTTTTTTTTGAAGTTGGTTGAAAGAAATAAAAATGAAAGTGGAAATAAGAATGAAAATTAATATATCAGCGTTTGAGCTTTTCAATTTTTTTCTATTTAGGTTTCAGTATTTTTATTTTTATTATTTGCATGTTTAGATTTTCAAATTTATCTGCCCAAGCAGTTTTGTTAGTTTTCGTCTATTGCATAGGAATGTGCCATATTGACATGTTTGCCGATTGTGAATGAAGTTTTTAATTTATTTCTAATTTAATGTCCATCTATTTTTTTATTGTATTTTTAATTTCAAATATTTATCAATAATGTGTTTTTGTTGCATTTCATTAGTTAATTGCAAATTTTCACGTCATGAGTCCAATATACATAATTGTGAGTGTCATATTGAACATGTAAAAAAGAAAAAAAAAGGAAAAAAAGGAAAAAAAGTTGAAAAAATAAGTTTATTGCTTTGTAAACTAAAATTGAAGAAATCCACCTTTTAGTTGTTTATGGTATTATTATGATAATGTTTTGTTGGATTTATTATGATTTCTCTTTGTATTACAAGGCTGAGTTGGTCTTGATGATTGGCCATAAGTAAAAGCAATTACATGGTGAGTTTTACCATGAAAAGTTTGATATGGATTTGTATTTTATTTGTTTTTTTTTTCAATGGAATTAAAAGAGTTTATTGAGAAAGTATTAAGAGTTTTACAAAGTATACAACTTTCTTATGTAATGAAAATAATTCAATTTATTAGAATTTTGAGTTGGATATTTATTTAATTGGTAAGAAATTGAAGGAATTAAATGGATATAAATTGTTTTCAGTTTTTTTTTTAAGAATTCTTTTTATTTTTTACGTGATCATACATGGCATAAGGATGGGAAGTGAATGTTGAGTGAAAACATCACAATTATCTAATTTTTCTTTTATATATATAAAAAGAACTCAATTGATAAATTTTCTAAATTATTGATGCACAAATAATAAAAATATAAAAAATTAAATAACAAAGACAAAAATACTACAAACACACAATTAGAAACCAATTCAAAGTTAATGCATATTAAAAAAAAAAAAAACATAACAACATTACTACATGTCAATTCAATAGTTATATATATATACACAAACAACACATAACAAAAGCACTTATCTAGAAAAATTTAAAGAACCACACACTTAAAAAAAACTTATGTTTTCGGGATAAAATAATAGTTTGACATGGTATTAAAGTATTGATAATCAAATGGTTATGAATTAAACTTTACTACCTTCACTCTTTTCTAATTATTATTAAATCAACATAATATAGTGGTGTTTTATACAAGTTTCAAGATCAAATAATTTTTACTTATGAAATGATGTTAGAAATCATAGAAAAATTATTTTTTGACCAATGAATTCGCATCTGTATTTTTCATTTCATCAAATTCTTTTTATGTGTTGTCTAGGCTTTTTTTTTTCTAAGGGACTTAAATACCCATGTACTTTTAATTAATTAATATCATAACTTCGATTATTATCGATCGAACAAACAAACAAAAAAGTACGCATCTTCATGTAAAGTTATTATTATAATCTTTTCATTCATTCATGTTAATATTATCGTCCACACCACCCTTCCTTTTGAGTAGTGTTTTTTTTTTAATTTAGACAAATTATACTTAATTGATTAACAATACAAGTGCTCAATTGACCAAATTGATAAAAATACAAGATGAAAATAGAGGGTTTAGCTCAACCATCAAAGTATCATGGCTATTTTTTCCCCTCATGATCATCGTTACCCTTCAGTATGGTGTCTTTTCACATTCAGTCTTCTTGTTAATCTAATAAATAGTTATTACAAGTTTTAAATTTCAGTTCGCTTTCAAGTTACAATTTAAAACTTCGTATTTTAATAAAACATTATTTTGATTCTTTATTACTCATTTTGATTTCACTATTCCCATTCATAATTGAGATTCTTTCAATTCCATTCAGGATTTTTTATGGTATTTTTTTAAAGGCTGATACAAGTACAAACTTAAATAGCAAAGAAAAAAATTAATTGCTAACTTTGCTTAAAATGTGTAACTACTTTCCTTATTCACACTTCTTAATACCGGTAAAGTAAAAATTCTTCCTTACCTTCTTTCTTTTGTTTTTGTTTTTCTCTTGAACTAATATTCATGCTAAAACTTTGAACTTCACAACAAAAGAAAAGAATATTTTAAGAAGACAACAAGAAATATATATATCGCTCGAGATTTCATAAGCAAAATTTGACTCAAGGATTGAAGTTTTGTGATTAGAAATTTATTTTGCCTATCCAAATAGATGGATGAATCAAGTTAGGAGCGGTGAGTTTATTGAATAATTAAAGAGTGATGTGGATTGTTAAGAGTCAATAATGATAGTCATTACAACATAGAAGAAGAAGCAATCGCCATGATTGTGGGAAGGGTATCAAATATGTCAAAGAATCATCTATATTTAATAATTTAAATTTTTACGTGAGGTTTCAAAATATAATTTATATAATTTTTTAAAACATCTGCTCAAGTAAAAACTCTTTAAACTTGAAGGTTGCACAAATTTACTCTACTTTATGTTTAATTTTTATTTTTCACTAACAAGATGTGGCGGGTATGGCCATATAACTTTGAACTTCACAGCAAAATTAATGCCTTTTGTTTTTGGCATGATGTACTGAGGTTAGTCTCATTCATATCCATGGAAGTAAATGTCCATGGGAAATGAATTCAAGAAAACCAATCTATGCGACTCAGCTATAAGCTAATTTTGAATGTCATTTAACATGTTCTTACTTCAGCTCCTAAAACCGTAAGACGTCCCCTATATTAGGTTTGTTCAGAAACTAATTAAAGCATTAATTTACATTAAAAATAATTTTTGATTTAGGGTTACCGTACAAGATTAATTTAAAGCAGAATATCCATTTCCTGTCCAAAACAAACTCTTAGAAATGAAATTGATTACAAATTCAAGAATAGCTTGTTTGCAAACAGTACTTTCGCATTTGAGATTGGAAAAGAAAATTTTATTTTGTTTCTGAAAGATGGAGATTTTAAAAGCACACATAAGTCACTTACCGAGATACATTGTGGAAACTGTAATATACTAACAGAAACAACGAATCGTTAATTAGGATATGAGGTTTAAATTAAAAGTATATATATAATCCTTGCCACAACTATGGCGATTGCTTCTTCTTCTACTGTAATGACTATCATATTGTCGATTCTCAACCACGCACATCACTCCGTATCCATTAAACTCACCATTACTAGACATCTCCTGAAAATTAACTCGATCCATCCATCTATTTGGATAGGCAAAATAAATCCCTAATCACAAAACTTCAATCCTTGAGTCAAATCATGCTTATGAAATCTGGTTTAAAGGAGATCAAACCTTATATCCCAACAAACACTTTTTACACAATCTTTGAGAATTCATAAAGACAAATAGTGGGTAGTGATCAAGAGACTTTACTTTGGATTAAGAGACGTAGCAAGCTTGATACTTTGTTTATTAGCTCAGAGGAACGAATTAGTTAATTTTCATAACAAATTTGCAAATAAGGAAGTTCCTCAGGACTAAAATTCAAGATCGCCTGCTTTTGAAATAAAAAAGATTCTTTATTTTCATATATTTCAGTTTTTTTTTTCTCAAACAAATTAATTTCAGGGAATGCAAATGGATGTGATGAAATGCGGACAACCATCCATTCAAATCTATAGAAGACAATAATGCAGTGTACAACACTTCCTGGGACAGACATCATATGTGCTGACTCATAATTTTACCAGCGTACCTGCTTTCACAGATCTCCCTCGAGCATTTTTTGAGATTTCTGGCTATTAACAAGACTAATGGTTTTTTACAATGAAAGCACATACACATACAAATACAAGGTTTCGGTTCCACAACAAGAAAAGTAATAAAAAATAATATAGTTGGGAGTTTAAATATTATGAGACTATAATTATGCATGTTAAATCCCAACGTCAATGTGTATAAAAATCACATGCAACGTATGACATATCACATGATGGCCATTCGAATCATGGGGAGCAAAAAATCACGCAGAATCACAAAAGAGGCAAAACAAGGCAAAAAGTAAAACAGGCTGCGAAATTTATTTAATCCAATTTGGAAACAGCACCTGAACAGTGTTTTATAGCGTGATGTGAGAGAGAGAGGGGGGGAGGGGGGGGGGGAACAGAATACTATTCTCCCTCCTTTCCAATAATGGTAGTTGATGTATTCTTGAAATAATAAATAAGGGTAAAAGCTGTTCAGGTAAATTTTTCATTTAACTAGAGAGTTGTTTCATCTTGCACAGTCTTGAAAGTGATATCAGATTAGGGTTTTGGAATGTGGGTTTAGGGTTTATGACAGAAAACGAAAAACTCCACACAAACTAGTTTCCGTATGTCATGAAGCCTTTCAATGTATTGGAAATCCAATCAATCACTGCCGTTCGACTTCCTTCTACTAACACACGTACGCTATATGTCTTAACTCAGCCATACTATTTTCAAGAATTGATTAAGTTTTACCTGGTTATTTGCTTGCCGTGTAGTTAAATTAAAGATACATTTATATTTAGCCAGTCTTGCTATAAGATTTTCTAAACTAAGCACAAGATTGGTATATATGTATTTAAATGTTATGTATGATCTAGAGAGAAAAAATAATTACCATTTATCGGAAGAAGCCAAAGGACTTAAGCTGTCTGCATCGAAGGCTTTGCTTCGTCTCTTGGCCTTATTTGAGTCTTCTTCTTCTTCTTCTTCTTGTAAGGAATCCCTCTTGCCTTAGCTTGACACTCTTTCACTTCACGCAAATAAACCCGAATAGCTCCATTTCCGAAAGGGTTAGTCTCCGCTGATCCTCCATGCTCCTCAAAAGCTGCTCGAAGGCGTCCGATTAGGGCATCAAGGCTCCCCCAAGCTTGCCTTAGAGGGCATGTACAAGGAGCAGGAGGATCAGGTTGTCCAAAGAAGACGCACCCATGTAGATGAACCTTAGTCTTGCCAAACTGATCAAGATACCGAAGGAAATCAAGCACATGATTGCAATTACACTGAGATAATGAAACTGGGGGTCTCTGATTCTTCAAGTACTGCCCGAAAGTGTTCCAGTCTCGCCGTTTCTGCGACTCATACCGGCTCAAAGGAGCTGATTGAAGCTGGTGGTGATCGCCCCCAGATCGCGAAGAGCCTTCAGCAGAATCTTTAGGCCTTTGATCACCTGACATGATTAATTTGTTTTGCAGAGAAAATGATCGAGACTATTTTGACAAGAATTGAAATTAAGAAAACGGGTGGGTGATGGAGAAAGAAAGAAAGAAAGAAAAGAGATGAAAGAAGAATAGTGTGATTGTGCAGTGGGGGGGAAGCTTAGGTCTCATGAGGAGACATGAAATGGGCCCTATGAAGGTGCTTTTGTTCCTCCTTTTCTTCCTCTCGTCCAATAAGCAACAATTTTGATTTCTTTTCCTTTAATGACACTATTTTGCACTAACTATATTTTTAAAATAAGATTTACAATTATTAACCCATTGCTATCATCAATACAATCATCACCATCATTTTCATTTGAATTTCGATCATTGCTACTGTGTATATGTGCTTAATGGCTAATCAGTCGGTGCAGTAGTCCGAATTAGCAACTCTGTTTAACTCGCGTGTGTGTGTGTAATATTTGAAGTGACGAGGTTGAAATCGCATCTAGAAAAATGTATTATTGATCCACGAAGTTTTAGCTAGTGAAGAAAATTATTACCCACCATCAACTAGTAAAGTAAAGACGACCAAGCAACAATACAGGATATGGTATTTAATTTAGTGGAATTGCTGATGTATTCTTTCTTTATTAATATTAATGGTATCGATATGTTCTGTCCTTATCTTCCATCCTTGTTTTTCAAATTTTACATGAGTAACACACAAAAATTCAGCTGGCCATAAGAGATACTAATAAATCATGTTTTGAATTTCTGAGCCCATTTCTTTGTCAGGTTTTTTAGTGCATAATTATGCAAGGGTGAAATGACACATACACATGAACATGCATGTATAGATGTATCGAATTAAAACGGATAACATTCATAGGAGGTTTGTGTTTTTCGTTTTTTTATAAAGAAATTAGGGTGCTGGCTTGTGCAAGAAAATACAAGTTCAATGGGATGCTAGGCCTACCAGCTGCCTTTCAATTGCTTGATTTTGGAGGCAACATTTTGAGTCAAAAGTTCGAAATTGAAAAAAGTTATTTTTGGCCTTTGAAAACGAGGAAGATAGCGCCGATGGGATTTTCCGTTTATACGGGGGTCCAAAATAATAAGCATAGTTTTACACATACAATTACATATTTGAAATAACTCAAAGCTCTTGGTTATTTATCGATCAAAGGAAAAAAAATCTCGATGCTCTTCCCAAAATTGTGGTTGTGATAAATTTTGTTCAAGGTTAAATTTAAATTTGTTAGTATACATGTTCTATATAAAGTAAATATAAGAATATAAAATAATATAATAGAGTTATTGAAGTTATTGATCATCATAAGATTTAAATATTTTAAATTAAGTAAACCTAGATTTAATTATTAAATTCGATGCGATAATAAAACTATTAAGGTCCAATGACTTAGTAATGATTTGAGGATCCAATCCATAGAGTATAAATTGCAAGTGAGAGATTCATTATTGACAGCCAATTATTAAATTCCATTCAAGTTTTCAAATCTCCACCATTCTTAGAATTTAAACTTGAGACTTTCAAATAAAAATCGAAAATCTAAACTACTGGATATCCTTATGTGGTATTCAATTTCCAAAGTCAAAGATACTATAATGCGTTATATATTATATTACAAAGATGTAATGCAATTATAGTGGCCTCAACTTTTTTAATTTAAGAAGCCAAGACACATGAACAGCCCAGAAAAATGTAGACTTGTACCATGGCTAGATGAACAGTCCAGAAATACAGCAAAGCTAGCGAATAGGTTCGTGTTTGATCTAGGGTAGAGTGATTTGGGATGCCCAGTTGCAAAAAAAAAAGAAAAAAAAAAAGTAGACATACTCTATAACTATGTTGCAAGGATTGACTTGGCGGCCATTTGTGTCTGATGGTTAGGGCTCTCAAACTCCAACAGCGCACCGTATCAAGGTAAGGAAATTTTCCAAATTAATGTAAAGATTTAGACTGGAAGAATAATTCCTTTATATTGAAAATAAGTTGAAAACACAAGACACTGAAAAGGAGGATTGATAAAAATTAGTGAGACATCTTTGCAAGATGGGTCCGAGCCGCAGAATATGGCACTGATGAATCATAGTGTTCTTTTGGAGGACAGTGCCTTCTGTACAAGTTGTTTCGCAATTCAGAGTGGCTCTCTCGGTGAGCTTCGTACTCTATGAGAATAAATATGCGCACATCATTAACAAATATTGATATTTCTACTAATTTGTACATTTATTTTATTTACAAGAAAGGTCGTCGAATGCAACTACACCACCCAAAACTTGCCCTGTCGGCAATCTCATTTCTTCACAGAACTAGGAAAGGCAGGGATAACACTAGATAATAAACTAGTTACCTCGATGGTTGGTTGGCCTAGTAAATTGATCACTTTTCTATATTATTATATTTTATAAGTTCACTTTTCTTATAAATTAAAGAGAGAAATTTTATATAGAAATAAAAAATAAATTGATGGATATTATACACCAAATGACTAGGTAAACTAAGATTTGTTGATTTCACTGTACAAAATACTTTTTACTAGAATAATATTTTTAATTTTTTCAACTTTTTTCTCAATTATTTTTTTTCAATTGTGTCGTTATAAATTAAGTTAAATAGTATTTCAAGCTCATAATTTATTTTTAATTTTTTTTTATAGAGTTTTTAAAAGGTCAAAAAAGTGTTGTGACATTAAGTGATTGTTTAGTTTTGAAAGATGGAGTTTGGTTTTGTTGGTTAAAAAAATTTATATTTTAAGAACAAAATTTGACAATAAAACAAACATACAACCCATTTTTGTTATTGTGTTGTCAGTCCTAGGTTTGAAGGAAGAGAGAGAGGGTTACAAAAAAAAATGACAGAGGAGAGAGAACATTTGGTTGATCATATTTCAGCAAAAAAGAAAAACCTTTATTGATGTCAATGACATCATTTTCTCAAGAGAAGTTTAATGGTGATGATATTTTCCTATAAACATGCTGGAAAAGTAGATTGGGGTCTATTTATTCTTTTTAAATTTGGTTGATTTTTTTTTAGAGTGATATTAAGGTGTTTTAGCATTGAGAATTGGTTTATCAATGTGCTTGGAGTGTTTTTGAGGTATTTCTAAGTAAAAATAAATTAAAAAATAGATTTTCAGGACTCAAATATTAGACCTTGATTTTTTTATCATCAAGGATGGTTGTATAATAGTTAATCGGGCGACAGGTTATTTGCCACAGCAGGTGACATGTTGCTTGTTATGAAAAAAATGGAGTCATCCGCTCCTAAAAAAAATGAAAAAAATTAGTTAGGCACATGCCTGACCTTATTTTTTTATTTCTAATAAGCTAGGTGTCTTAGGCACTTAAGCTTGTTGCCTTGACTATTTTGTGGTTTTTTATGCATCTCAATCTAATTTTTTAATTAATTTATTTAGAATATACTACATGTATTTAAAAAAAAACTATTTTTCAAATTTATTTCCTTTAGAATCGGTCGCTGGGTTTGAATAAGGAGAGAGAGGGTAGCTGAAAAATAATAGATAAGATAAAAAATAAACATTTGGATAACCATATTTTAACAATAAAAAATGATCTTTCTTGGTATCAATGACTTCATCTTCTTGAGAGGAGTTCATTGGTGATGTTATTTTCCTATAAAAATATTGAAAAAATAGATCATGGTCCATTTAGTTTTTTAAAATTCGGTTGATTTTAATTTTTCTTAAAGTGACTTTAAGGTTTTTTTTTTTCAAGGGAATGAGTTTATCAAGGTATTTACAGTGTTTTTGAGATATTTTCATTTAAAAATTAGTTGGAAAACAGTTTTCTAAGGCCTAAAATATGGACCCTAATATTCTAGTCATTAAGAGTGACTGGAAAATAGTCAATCACGTGATAGATTGTCTGCCACAACAAGCGACCTATCACCTATTATAAAAACAATGAGCCATAAACTCCTTAAAAAAAACAATCATGCACATGCCTAGCCTTTTTGTAATGTGTCAAGAGTGTTAAACAC
>Ga0307510_10005218_pt1 | contig 15440 bp, 15 predicted proteins | sample 12_EM_MG_FD_207224 | JGI IMG/M metagenome (GOLD analysis project Ga0307510, IMG submission 207224) | Populus trichocarpa ectomycorrhiza microbial communities from riparian zone in the Pacific Northwest, United States - 12_EM | ecosystem: Host-associated > Plants > Roots > Unclassified | place...
ATGGTTTCTTATCATACTTTAAATAATAGTAATCAATACATGACCATCACCATGATTTAATTTTGAGTCTTTGATAATTTTATATCAACGTGCAAGTACTACGGGAACTTTGAGTATAATTTTTTTTAAATTAGAAAGTTTATTTAAAAAAATATTGGTGAAAAAAGATTATTTGATAAGAAATTAGTAAGATAGCACAACCTATACAATTCACAATTGTAAAACACTTACATTCAAGATTCTCACTATTTAAAATCGTGATATTTTAAAAATATATAAAATGAATTATATGTTAAATAACCATCTCAACCTAAAAACTTAAGTTGTTAGGTGAGGTCTCATGATATGATTTATATTATTCTCTAACATACCCCCTTAAGTAAAAGCCATTTAGACTTGAAATTTGCACAAGCCCACTTTACTTTGTACTTAATTTTTATCAAATAAATGGAGATGATGAAATTCAAACTCTTGACCGCTTGGTCATCAAGGCTCTGATACAATGTCAAAGAATCATCCCAACCTAAAAGTTTAAGTTGTCAAGTGAGGTCTCAGGATATAATTTATATTATTATCTAAACATTATATAGAAGAAAAGAAATAAAAAAAAAACAAATAAACCTTAAAAACACATCAGAATTCTGATAACAATATTACTAATATTATTAAAAAATTCTCAACAAAAACAAATCCAACAACACTAATATATATATATATATATATATATAATAACTCAATTATTCTACAATTATCGTCTACAATAATCGTCCAATGGTATACTTTCCTTTACAACAAGGGTGGTCAACTCAAATTACTGTTGGTAATCTTTCAGATTTACTTCACAGTGATGAACAGTAAAATGTTAATGGAGACACTATATACAAATAAGTACGGGGGGATTTCAACATGTTTCTTTGCTTCTTTTACATGTTACTGTCACAACTATATATAAATGTATTAAATCAATTTGGTATTCATCCTTTACACCACTTAATATGTTAATGTCATGGTACTATATGATAAAATACACCTTATACTATTATTCTATTCCATGCTCTAAATACTATTTGATTACCGCATCAAAATAAATAAAAAAGATTGAGAGAATAACGAAAAAAAACATGTTTTTTCTGTATTTTATGTTTCAAAAATACTAGATTTTATATTATTTTATGTATTTTTCATGATGTTTTTAAATAAATAAACATAATTCAAACTAAATCGTGGACTAAATAGCTAGAACCTTAAAAACCAAAAAAAAAAGAAAAAGGAATCGCAGCAATAATATTTCACCCTGGTGAAGTGCATGGCTTCCATGTGCATGACCTAATAGACTTGTCATGTCATTATTATGAAGCACAAGTTCCATGGTATATATCCTCCCCTATAGAGGTATGTGAAGCTTGTTCCTCCTACTAAAATAGCTGGAAAACCTTAAATTAATCCACAACTCATTATCTATTTTATGACCTAATTGTTTTTCTTCTGAACCTAATTGAGAATCAAACTGAAATCTCCTTAAAATAAATCTCAGGGCCCGTTTGTCAACATGAACACTAACAATTTAAGACATGATTGTCAGGTTTCTCACTAGAGGGTAAACTGCATGATTTGTTTTTCCCTTCATCTCTCGAAAACCTCCAAATCTACCGAGAGAAACAACGCCATTCTCATTTCCCAACAATAAAAAAGAATTTGCACAACACAAAGCCCCCACACTTCTCCCAAAGATCCTCGAGAGTAGACATTTCTTGATCCACATCAAGAACCCACCTTGAAAATTGGATGATTGAGAGAGAGAGAGAGAGAGAGTGTGAAAACTTCACATCCATCAATCCCAATATCATACTCACAAAGAAAGAAAAACCCATGTGAGTTTATCACAGAGAAAAGAAAAGCTCCCTTGTCTCTCTATCCCTACCCCTCATTATTTATTTGAAATTTTGTTATAATTATTTTTTAAGTGTTTTTTATTTAGAAATATATTAAAATATATATTTTTATTTTTTTTAAATTTATTTTTAACATTACCATATCAAAACAATAAAAAAACACTAAAATAATTCATTTAAAACAAAAATAATTCAAATTTTACCAAAAAAAAAAAACTCAATCACAAACTCCACTTGTCCTCAAGCCTCCCATCATTTCCCCAACCCAATGCCCCCACACCCCCATCATTTTAGCTAAACAAGTGTGAAAAGAAAAGGGAAAAAGAAAATAATAATAATTTAATTGTTATTTTTTAAAAAAAACACGCCGATCAAAACTCATGTTTCCATCATTGTTTAAAAATTTGGAATGACCAGTGAATGACACGGTCAAGGCACAGTAATTAAACCATTGATTTTTCTTGAATTTTTCAATTAAAATAATATTATTATTATTTTTTTTTTTTTTATCAACGTAGTCGACCTTCTTGACCTGCAGGCCTTCTCTCGAATCAACTATGGTTTCCACGATTACACATCATTTATTGATGTAATATTATGCTATATTAGATATATTCTCTACAGCCTGATATTTGATGTTTTACTATACCAACAACAAAGCAGTAATATTTTTCATATGAGGAGAAGTGGTAGAATATTCATGTGGAAAAAAAGAGAGCTCCTTTCACCACTACCTTCTATCGATGTTGGTTGACACAGTGATTGAGACTTGAAAGCGCCCATCTTTTCATGTCTATTGACAATGATAGTTGATATACCACTTCGCTTGTTCATGTCCACTTTTGACCCTCTCTATTTTTCTCTCTTCAACTTTCTTGATCATTACCAGGCCCAGTGTTGAACTAGAAATTAATAAAGTCATTCAGCTCAGGAGAAGAAAGAGGGGAGAAGGCTACCAATGGGCTCTCTGGGAGGTGAAACTGCGAAGAAGAAAGCAATGTGGCTCTATCCTAAGGTTTTAGGATTTAACCCTTCTGAAAGATGGGGTCATTCTGCTTGCTACTCTCATGGGATTGTTTATGTCTTTGGTGTACGTATAATTTCCTTCAACTACATGAACTATAACTCTTTTTTTGCCCTGAAAAACTATCCTTTGTATTGCCTAGATGTACTTGATGAAGCAGTTTTCGTCAGTTATACTTTGATTTTGCTGCTATCCTTTGCCTTTCATTTCTGTTGATTCATGTCCCATAATGCAGAGAACAAGTTCTTTCTGCTTTCTGTTCAGCTATATATATACATATATATTCTTTGTGTTCTTCTATGAAGTATATTTGGCAACGAAGACATCAACTTTTTCCAAGTAGTTTAGTTCTTTCCTATTTCTCGTTCTTTCTAGATACAGAAATAATTATAAGAAGAATAAAAGAATTTGTTCGGATTATTTTCTATTTTCACTTTATTTATGATAGAAACAAGTTCATGAAACTTAGTTTGCCTTTGAGTAAAGCTTTTCTCTACAGTGAGATCGATGAGTGCTGAAGAGTAATATAAATAACATAGCTGTAATGATCAAGCCGTCAAGAGTAGCCTTACGTACTTAACACTTAAGTTTTCGGGTTGAGATTCACAATCAGTTTCATTAATATTTATTTCGTGTATTATTTATGTGTTGTGCTTTTTGAAAGTAATATCTGATTGCTTGGTGAACTGCAAATAAATTTATTTATGCTAATTACTAAATCTTTTATGTTTGTTTTTATCATTCCAGGGATGTTGCGGGGGTCTGGATTTCAGTGATGTTCTCATGCTAAATCTAGATACAATGCTTTGGAACACAATGGCAACTACAGGTCAAGGGCCTGGTCCAAGAGACAGCCACAGTGCTGTTCTTGTGGGCCGACAAATGATCGTGTTTGGGGGCACGAATGGCTCTAAGAAGGTGAATGATCTTCATGTATTGGACCTTGGGACCAAGGAGTGGATGAGCCCTGAATGCAAAGGGAATCCTCCTTCGCCTCGCGAAAGTCACACTGCAACACTGATTGGTGATGACAAAATCATGATATTTGGCGGAAGTGGAGAAGGTGAAGCAAATTATTTAAACGATTTGCATGTTTTGGACCTCAAGTCCATGAGATGGACTTCTCCGGAGGTGAAAGGAAGTATTCCTGCTGCTAGGGATAGTCACAGTGCTGTTGCAATTGGCAGTAAGCTTTTTGTATACGGTGGTGATCGCGGTGATAGGTTTCATGGTGATGTGGATGTTCTGGATACAGATACAATGACTTGGACAAAGGTATTAGCTTCACCTTACTCTATTTTACGGCTATGGTTTCACAATTCCAAAGAGTTTTTGAAGAAAAACTTGTGTAAATGTAGTGAGATGATTCTGATTTTTCTAACAGCTTGCTGTTCAAGGATCTGCGCCAGGCGTTAGAGCAGGCCATACTGCTGTGAATATTGGGACAAAGGCAAGTCATGCCACCTGTTTTTGCTGAAAGTCTTTGGTTCTTCGTGAAGAGAGTTAATGTGCTTTTCATGGTCTGCAGGTTTATGTCATTGGAGGTGTTGGGGACAAGCATTACTACAATGATGTCTGGGTACTTGATGTGAGTGCCTGTTCATGGACTAAGCTTGATATATCTGGGCAGCAACCTCAAGGGAGGTTTTCTCACACTGCGGTTGTTACGGACTTAAATATTGCCATCTATGGAGGGTAACTGAAAGTTTCGGTTTCGTGTCTGTGGCTTTTGTTATCAACAATACACCATCCCATATAATTTTCACATGTATCTTAATTTTATTTCTCGGTTTTTTTCTGTGTTTGTGTGTGTGCAGGTGCAGAGAGGATGAGCGTCCTCTCAACCAGCTGTTGGTGTTGCAACTTGAAGCAGAACATCCCAATGGTCGATACAACATTTCCATGTGCAAGATCTTTGGAAACCATTGGAATCAAGAAAAGAGAAGATTTCTCCGAGGAGCTGCGAACAATTCGGTAATGAATCTAATTACTCTCAAAATGCAAACACTTAACCTCCTGTTAAATATGACTGTTCAAGTTGGGAGGATTATTAATATATGCTGTGAAGCAGACAATGTTTCCGGGGAACAATGAAATAGTCGGAAAGGGCTCTCAAGAATCAGAAGAATCAAAACAACCTTTTCAGTTCAGTTCAGGTAGTCTTCATAACAAAATCCTTGTCCCGAGCAGCACAGCTCAAGACTTCCCACGTCAATAACTCGAATATTTCCTTTCAGATACTCTGCATCCTACGAAGAAAAGAACTACAAATCTTAAGGCATGGGAGATTGATTCAGAACAAGAAGAGCATTCTCTTTCTCTTTCTCAACATTCATCCCCATCACAATCTGATCAAGAACAGTTCCCAGTTCATAGATCAGTTGATTCCCTCACATCCTGCCAAGGACTTAATTTTTTTAGGCAGTTAAACAAAATTCCGAGAAATTGCCGGGCTGATGATGTTGCGAGTAACCAGAAACAACCTATAACTATAGTCGAAAGAACCCCGTACAGTCTTCAAATTTCAAGAGAGAATAAGAGAGCAGAACAGTATGTTCATGCTGGGCTTGGCAGGCAAGGAACACCATTCCCACCAATGGAACATAGACCCGTGGAGGCAGGGTCAATTCAAAACCTGGTAAAATCACAATGTCAATACTCTGCATCGATCTGTGCCAAGCATCCTCTAAAAATCTTGCTTCTCTGTTAGTTTTTCTTTCTGTTCTGCTAATACATGCTTTTCACGCCCATCTCTTACTTTGTAGGTTGGTGCTGAGGTCCGAGGAAAAGTTGACGGAGCCTTCGACTCAGGCCTTCTAATGACTGCAACTGTCAATGGAAAGATTTTTAGAGGGGTCTTGTTTGCACCTGTAAGCTCTCACTGCATACCTTATTTTGCACTATATTCAACTATTTTTCGGATTCTTATTGAAACGCGATTTCATCTATCAGGCACCCTGTGTAGCTCCAGGAAGGGCCATTCTAGCTCAAAATCATGCATCTCCAGGAACGCAAATCCACACTGTCCAGCAGTTTCCAAACTCAAATCATATAGATTCCTTAAAGCCCTCTCATCATCCAACAACATTCCCCAAGCCAGAATCTGGTCAGAGTTTTCGACAAACTCAAATGACAAGAACATATCCGGTAATTAGAGCTGCTCCATCATTAGGCAAAGAACCAAAGCCAAGGAGTGATCTTCAAGGTGTGATTCTAACACTAGGAGGACCTGCAAGTGGTCATGTTGGACAAGTTTAAAGTTCAAAATGCGCGGTAGTTAATATCCCTAGCCTTGTATATCTAAAGTAATTTTCATTTTCCCTTTTTCATGATGGTTCTAAAAATCCAGGCTTCAAGATCTGGGCAATTCAGCTTGTCTGAAGTCGGTCTTTTGTGCAAACCATCAGCTTGATTGTAAGTTTAAAGTTGTATTAAGAGCTTAAGTCACACGTTTTGAATCTTGATCCTGGTCTACTGAGTGTTAACTAATGAGTGAACGAAATCTGAAAACGTTGGAAGCTTGTACATATCTAACTTATTGTTGATATCTTCGTAATGTGTGGCAGAAGCTGCACAGCATCGCAAAAGGTTGAACTTGATAGTTGATACATGACACGAAGGCTAGCAAATGCATGGTGGTAGTGGCCTCCTCCTACCTACAAGGAAGTCATGGTGATCCTATATAGGATCATCATGACTTCCTTCCTAGGGGGTACAAGGAGGCCACTACGAATAGTTATCAGAGACTGAGCATGTGATCTGATCTGACCTTACTCGAGATTTGAACTGTGGTTGGTTGAGTCGATTGTGAAGATAATTTATTTTGGATAAAATATTTTTTAAAAAATATATATTACATAAATATCCTGGAAGTACAATGACGACAAGCTTTTCGAATTAGAGTTGAAAAGCAATGCAAAAATAAGTACTTTAAAAGAAAAGGAAAAATAAAAGGAACAAAAATAAATTGCATAAATATTTGAATGAGTGAGCCATTTGTCTACGTGATTTGTTGCATTTTATCAAAATGTTTATTTTTACATTTGAAATTATAATTAAAAATATATTTAACTTGAAAGAAATATTGAATTAATATTTTTTTTAATTTTGATAAACTAATATTAAAAATTAAGAATATTATTTAAATATATATTTAAATAAAAAATACTTTCAATAATAAAAACTACACTTACAGTATACTAAAACAAATATTTTTTATACTGTTTTTAGCTTGAGACATGAATTTTATCGCGACTAGACAAACGGGCCCTAGCCTGACTGACATGGTTCCCATCAGACAGCTTGGAAATGTTAAAGAGAGCACCCGCGCATCTCGCGCGATACTGTCTTCAAAACCCAGAGAGAGAGAGAGAGAGAGAGAGAGGGGTAAAAGGAGTCACTGTCAACCGTCTGATCGGTCCCCACGTCATGATGTGTGTGTTTGATTGATGATTTAGGAGATTTTTCTATTGTCACTGCCTGTCTTCTCACACTTGTCATTTCAGAAATCACCTCTCTTCTCACCCTGTGTGCGTCATCCAAGAAAAAAAAAACCTGGTAAACTGCATTTTCGCCTTTATATATTCATCAGTATTTTTTTCCATCCTTATAGACTAAAAATATTTCAATATGGTCCTTGACCCTTAAGACCCTGTTTGGCTACGTGGTTGCGTCCACGTTTAGATGCGTCAATAAGTTGCAATGTGTTTGGTTAACAGAGACCACAGTTTTTTATACATAGATCCCACACAAATATGCGTTCGAAACGCAGATGTAGCAAAAGCAAGTCTGACTTGCTTTTCGCCGTGGTTGCTATTCAGAAAACATTGTTGTAATTAATGTTCATTATCCAAAAAATAATTAGCCTAATTTGTCCTCCTCCACTGTGGCTTCCATCGTCTGTCCTCCTCCACAGCTTTGACCTCCACTGTGCTTCCCTCGTCTCATGGATTTGTCCTCCTTCACGCAGCTTCCCTCTCTCAACCTCACACATAACAATCTCCTTCCTGCTGCATTTTCCTCTCTGCAATCTTCCCCTGCTCTCTCCACTCTACTTCCCTCTGTCATGCCAAGCTCAACTGAGCAAGGTAAGAAAAAAACCAACAATGTCAGCAGTGGAAACTTCAATCTGGACCAGCCAGAGAATGGCGCATACAAGAAAGCTAAAGGCACAAGCTCCTTTAACTCAAGTAAGAAAGAAAGGAACGACGCCCAGACATGTTTGATGATACTCCCAGACACCACCGAGGAGCTTGAAGTGGACCCAGAAATAGAGCCAGAGGAGGAGCCCGAGTTGTATTCAGAACACCACTGTTCACTGAACAAATTTTTTTAAAAAAAAAACCAGTGTAGTTAATTGATTTTACTCGTATTATGTAAACGTGAATAGTTTTTTTTAAAATTAGTTTAAGGTGAATTAAATTTACTCGTACTGTAATCTTAATTTTATTCTTGATAATATTTTACATAATTTTATAGTTAATGTCGGATGAATTTTGTACGTAATAGAATTGTAGATAGTTTTTTGTTGAAGTAATTTTTTTATATATAAAATGTGATTTATTTTATGATGTAATAGCAATAGTTAAATCCACAATATTTAAATTAAAAACCATCAATATTAATATATATTTTTTAAAATTATTTTATAACCTCAATTTCAAAAGCATTCTTAACCAAACACGTTAAAACTACTTTTTCTTCAACCTCAATTTCAACCACAGTTTTAACCAAATACTTATTTTTTCAAACCAACCTCAACTAAAAGTACTTTTTATAAAACAACTTTTTTCAAACCACAACCACAACAGCTACCGCAATACCAAACACACCCTAAATGCCTGACAGAATTCTCAACGAAAAACCCACTTTTCCCATCAGTATTTTGCCTCTCCCTTTTTTTCATAGTTTTTCGAACGCTAGGCTGATATTAAAAGAATCACTCTATACGGGCTAAAAGGGTGAGAAAAAAACCGAAAAACTGATTAAATCAATAATACTAGAAAAAAATAATTAAAAAAACCGAACAAAAAAAACCGATTAATATTTATGGTTTTTATTTTAAATATTGTAGATTTAACTATTGCTGTTACTATTACATCATTAAATAAATCATACTTTATATATAAAAAAATTTATTGTTCAATTAAACTATCTACAATTCCATCACGTATGAAATACATCCGACAAGGACTACAGTTTTCTTGGTTTCTTAAGCGCGCAACAACATTGGGTAAAATATAATCAAGAACAAAATTGGATTGCGATCAAATTCTGCAAATGTTATGCCATCAATAAAACACAATTAAAAATAAAAAATAATTTGTTTTTTACTAGGTCGGACCTGGTTCAATGCATTTAGCTTTGCACCGGGCTCGGTCCGACCGGAACAGTGGAGCATATCTCCACTGTTCACTTACTCTCCACACTGAAAGCAGCATTGAGCTGCTTTTAGTGAGCCTGCGTTTTTAACGCAGGAATCACTAGGGCCCACACACGTGAATTAAGTTTTTAGCTGTTACTAAACATTTGTTTTTCATGGTTGGCTTTAAACGTAGAAGCAACCACGAAAACAAAGGTTGATAAATACCAGACAAACAACTAAAGCAAAATGAGGTTTCATTGTAGCCCCTCTTATATATTTATTGTTCACTGTTATAGTATAATGACTATTTTTTCATTCCCATAAAAAATTACATGCCTTTAAACCAGGGTTATTTTGGTATTTTTAATGAGGTGCATTAGTTATTACTAATTTATTTGGAGACATTTGTGTTTATTCAATATTTTGTGAACAATAAAATAACCAAAATATTCTAAAAAGGCAAAAAAAGTTACTAGTCAATGAGAAGAAAAACATGGTCTCAATTTTAAAAAAAAAACTCATTTTCAACATATTTTGACTAAAAAATTGGAAAACACCTTGATAAATCTATCAATAGCTTCAAACAACCCAGAAACACAACTTAAAAACCTGAAATCAATTTGAAATAAAAATATTATTGCAGTCAGGCCTAACTTCTCAGGCAATGAGAAGAAAAAAATAACCAGGTAAAACTCCCATAACTAAACGGAACTCATTGATACCAATAACAACTATTTTTATGGTCAGAATTGTCGTAAATAATGACTTTCTCTCTATACTGAAACCCGACGAGCTCCTCTCTCTCATATAAAAAAAAGACTAAAAAATGAGAGAAATAAAGTTTGGTACCAAATCGAATTTCTTACAACTAAAAGGAATGATTACCTACCAACAAAAAAAAGATGGGGAACTAAAATAAACATTCAAAGAGAAATTCAAAATTACCACCTATTTTTTCTGTTTTCTTCACTTTGGTCTGAAAAAAAAGAAAGAAAAGAAGCCATTGGGTGTTAATTTGTAGTCAGAAAAGTTCAATTGTGCAAAAAGATATTCAACGATTAAATTTTAAAAAAATTGACTATTTCAATATGGACAGTGATATGTGAGTGAGAGAGAACGGTACACATTGCAAAATAAAAATATCTCATGACTTAGTTTTCTTATAATTGGAAAGGAGTGTGACAACGGGATTACATTAAGAAATTTTTAGAATAGAGGAATCAATTACAGAAAAGATAAAAATATTAAAAGTAAAGGGACCAGACTAAAAAGGCAGCAGCTTAGCTTGGAATGGAGGGGAGAGTGATCCAAGATAAAGCACAAACACAGGACTTCGGCATGTTATACAAAGATGAGGATGTTAATGAATCTTACACCATGTTACTGTCTTTTGACATCACAAGTTCACGACCATTCTCTTATCTCCTTTACAAAAACCCACCACCTCCTCCTTTCTCTGTCCAATTACGCACCTCCACCTGGCTAGTTATCCTACTCGTACTATTAATCCACCAAAAATCCAATCTTTAACCACTTTAGTCGATACCCTCCTCTATCTTTCTTGTTGGTTGTTTTTAGAAGGCGATTCAAGGGTTTTCAGGCCTTTTGGCCGCGACCCAGATAGGTAAATTGCTTGTTCTTGGTCTCTATTCGGTTGTTTTGGTTTTTTTTTGAGGATTTGCAAAATGGGTTTCTTGATTCGTTTTATAAGTGTGTTTGCTTCAAAGATTCTGCTTTTTTTGTTTTATTTCTATGAATCTGAATTTGTGACTGTTTTGGTGGGTTGATATTGGATAGGATGAATCTGTAATAGATTTATAATGTTTTATTTGGCCTCGTTGAGCTTGTTTATACATTAAATTGGCATTTTTTTTATAAATTTGAATTTTCTTTTTGTGTCATTAAGTGTATTGCTTGGTGTATAGGTGCCTTTTCAATAATCTTGGAATATTTGTTCATAAATAAGCGCTTGATACTGTCTAATATGTGTTAATTGCTGTTATATAGTTATCTGTGTTAAATTTCTTTTCTGGTACAACCTTCAAACTATAAAAGAAATTAATTTGTAAACTTTTTTCAGTTTAGGTGACATATGCGTTGTAACCTGTAGTATTCACTTTCTCAATTATCAAATAGGTAGTTGCTGCTATACTGTAATGTTGCCAATTGAATTGTATGAAGTCAACGAGAATCTGTTCAGTGGTTAGTGTATCGATGCAGAAAGGATTGCTACTTGTTTTTTGTGCTGTGTTATTTGGGGCTTCATTTACAGTGTGGCATGAGTTGCTTAATGCCGTTTTGTGCTTAATCTGCCATCTGTGATGCAATTAAGAAACTTTGCCTTGAAAAGTTTGTGTTTTCTATGACTTATTTCAACTTTCTTTCTTTGGTAGATAAGAGCAGAACTAGGCTTCTGCTTTGTCCTGTTTATGGAGGGTTTTGGGTTTAGTGATTCAAACAGTGCTGTTAGGAAGAAGAGGAGTAATACATCCCGTCGTCCACGGAATGACTCACACACACCTTCCGATTACATTGATGTTTCATCCTTATCATCCACACCACCTTCAGAAACTGTAAGCAAAGTGTCAAGCGATGACAATATTGATTATGGTTCAATTTCGCGAAAGAAAAAAGTCAGTTTGATTCTATGCAGTACAAGAGCTTCTTCCACTAACCTTGCTGACTGTGAATCTTCCCAGAATATGATGAAGAATGAAGATGGAGGATTGGGAGAATCTGATGAAGCTTCCAACAATTGTTCTTTTCGAGGAAGTAACGAGCAGAGGCACAGTGGAGTTGATTCTAGAAGGTCCAGCGAAGGTGTCCTTGCCCCAGCTAATTGGAAAAGCACAACTAGCTCGGGGCATGTTGGAGGTTTTTCAGACGGAGTAGGAAATGAGAGTAAAGTGAAAGTGAAGCTTAAAGTTGGTGGTATCACACGAACTATTAATGCAAAGTCCGCATCTGATGGTGCATCTGCTGTTGGGTCGTCATCTTCAAAATCTTCTCGCTTCCCAGATCCCCGGCAGAAGTTAATTGAGGTACTTTTCATTCAAAATTTATTGAGTCTGGTATGGTGATGTCCACATTAGGTTTTGACAGTCACGTCCACATAGACTGTCATATAGCGATCATTTAAATTCAGAATTTTGAGTTTGAGCATCCTTATATTCATAGATGCAAGATCTGTAAGGCTGTAATTATCTTCTTTGTAGTGGCAAACCCATTCACGCCAACTAGATAAAACAAAAACATGTTAAGAGCTTTTCATTTGTTACAAATTCCTTGTACTTTTCAGCTTTCAATTCATGTCTAGAAATCATTATTCATTGTTTTTCCTCCTTTTTTGACCCAGTTGACAATGTTTTGCTACAAGCCTACAACATTTTATGTCTGCTAATTATGTAAGCACCACTAGCTGCAGCTAACTCAATCTTTGTTGCAGGAGAATTTGGATGACAACCGTTCCTTTACTTCAGGTAAGGGAAGTGGTTTACGAGGAGTCCCGTGGAAGGATTTCTCCAGAAGTGGTCTAAATGTTAGGAAAACAGATGGTCTGAGAGGTGAGAATCTGTCTTCAAAGCAAACTGATCAGTACGAGCCAATTCGTAAAAGTAAGCGGGTCCCTAAGAAACGGCTATTAGATGGAGTGCTTGATGATGGAGGTGACGATGATGATGAGATTCGCTACCTTGAAAAAGTCAAGACTTTGAAGATCAGCACTGATTATGGTGCAGAGTTTGAAGATGAAGAGGGAGGAAGCAGGAAACAGCGGAAGATATCGAGAGTATTGAAGAGAAATGTTGATGGTCTATATGATGTAGATGCTGGAGATCATGGATCAACTAGATTTGGCAAGGAGGGTAAGAAATCTAAATCAGGGAGAGTATCTGAAGATACTGATTATGTGGAAGAGGAAGAATTGGGGTCAGATGGTGACCCTACATCTAAGAATAAGAAGCCAAGAAAAGAGTTAGCTGATCTATCAGTGGACTCCAAGAAGGAAATGACAGTCACGACACGTCAACGAGCACTTCAAACAGGCAAAGATGCCTCCTCTGGTTTTCCTAGTTTAATAGAGTTCCCAAATGGGTTACCTCCAGCTCCCCCTAAAAGTAACTAGTTGTTGTTGCTCCAGTGATCCCGTTATTGAACATTTGTGGAGTTTCCCAGACATTTAATTTCCTGATTGTTTTGATGACAGAGCAAAAAGAGAAACTCACTGAAGTGGAACAGCAGTTGAAGAGAGCTGAGGCTCTTCAAAGACGCAGGATGCAAGTTGAAAAGGCAAATAGGGAATCTGAGGTTTACCCTGTTACTTTTACTTGCATGTATATTTTTTTCTCTCTCATGGAAATCGCAAAGATGTTGGAGAGAATTGAAGATTAATATTGACTGAAAATCTTAGGCTGAAGCAATCAGAAAAATACTGGGCCAAGATTCCACTAGGAAGAAACGCGAAGATAAACTGAAGAAACGGCAAGAAGAAATGGCACAGGTAATATATAGAGAATATGTGAGCATTCTGCACATCATTTCACCCTTCAACTTGCCTACTTATGCTGTTCAGTTTTTATGTTAATGTTAACGTCGGGGCATTTTAATTCTGTTCAGGAGAAAGCAGCAAATGCTATGGTACTTTCATCAGACCATGTTAGGTGGGTCATGGGTCCGTCTGGAACAACTGTAACATTCCCCGATGAAATGGGCTTGCCTAGTATATTTGACTCCAAGCCTTGCAGGTTTGAGTTTCTCTCTTACAAAATGAAGGACCTAGGTTATGTTCCTAAACAGGGCTTCTTTTTAAATTTATTTTAGAAGAAACTGATTTTGCTCCTTGGGTGATTTCGTCATGAGGCACTGTGCACGTTCAGGCATAGTTCAGAAAGTTCCTTAAACTAGTATGCTCATCTACCCAGTGGACTGTGTATTCTATAGTAGCAGCTGCTTTAGATTGTGTTCCAGCACACCTTGTATTGCCTATTTCCCACATCTGCTATCTAGGCACATTGCTGTTTTTGCTGCTTCACACCTGATGATTTTGCTTTCATCTGGATTTCAGTTACCCTCCTCCCCGGGAGAAATGTGCTGCTCCATCTTGTACAAATCCATACAAGTACCGAGATTCGGAGTCAAAACTACCCCTTTGTAGTCTCCAATGCTACAAGGCAATTCATGAAAAGGTGCAACCTCTTACTGCCTGTTAAGATCAAGGTCCACCTGCACGAACCTACGAGTCCGGGTCTCCATGAACTTAGGAAGTACTAGCATTCCAGCTCCATTATCTGTAATCTCGAATAAGAGCTGGGGTGGAAGGCTTATGTAAAGCAATTATCGTCACCAAGCGGATGGGAGCATGGAGAAATTGCTTCTATAGTCACATATAATTGTTACATTTTAGAATTGTTCCTTTTAAAATATCATTTCATCTTGTAGATGGAAATGTGTCGCGGGTTTCAGAAGGAGGATTCAAATTGGATCCCTGTTATATCCATCGTCCTTTCATTCATAGCCTGGAGTTCCCACTACCCCTTCTAAGATAAGAGAAGATAAAGCAAGATGATTTTAGCATTCGTGGAATTGTTAGACGTATCTGGGAGAGCTCGTTCTTGTATATATACTGCTATAAAGAAAAAAAACTTCATTGTGAACTTAAATGCTTATGGAAGTCTTCTCATTGTATTTGTTTATCATTACACCACACCCCTGCTTCCTCCTGTTCGCCTGAGCTCTACCACTGTTAACCGCAAGCACCATCCCAAATCGGAACAAAAACAACCAGCAGCCACGAATTTAATTCCAAACCCACAAGTACTTCTGATAATAACGAAAGCTTAGAATTTCACTGAATCATCTCATATCCATTTTTCTTCAAATAATTTTGTCAAGACGGAATTCCATCGAGGGGTCACATTAAAAAAAAATCCAGAGTAGAGGGACCAAATTAAAAAAAATCTTAAGAGTACAAAGATGAATCATGCTTTGTCCATAATCAAGTTTAAAAAATTAAAAATTAAAATGATAAATTAGTAAAAAAATATATTACAATTAAAAGAAAATAAAAATAAAACACAAAAAATAAATTTATATGGATCATGATTAGGTGAGAAAATAAAAATCAAAATAAAAAAAAAGCTAGAAAAAATGAAAATTAAATGAG
>Ga0307510_10005219_pt1 | contig 15440 bp, 10 predicted proteins | sample 12_EM_MG_FD_207224 | JGI IMG/M metagenome (GOLD analysis project Ga0307510, IMG submission 207224) | Populus trichocarpa ectomycorrhiza microbial communities from riparian zone in the Pacific Northwest, United States - 12_EM | ecosystem: Host-associated > Plants > Roots > Unclassified | place...
TGGCCCAATCCCACAACACGCCGACGCTCGTGGTCAATTTCGGTGAGTTGTTCGGCGAAAACTATATGTATCAGACCACCCAGGCGTGGAAGGACCCCAAGGTCAAAACCTATATTCCGGAAGGATTGACCGGCTACAGTCCGCTCGCCACTCCGTATGGCGGACCACCGTATTCGCGTGCGATGACTACCATCCAGGCTGCGGACGCCATCTACGAGATTGGTTTCCGAGCCGTTTCGCGCTCGACGAAGAAGCTGGACGATGCGGGGGTCGTAATCAACGCCGGCTCACACGGCGAGGAGCCGGGTCTCGCCATGCACTGGGAGATGGCTTTGTTGGCCGCGGGCGGGATGAGTAACGCGCACGTGTTGCGTGCGGCGACTCTCAATACAGCCACCACGTTGGGGTTGGACGAGCAGTTGGGCTCGCTCGAGGTAGGAAAGTTGGCCGATATCATCGTGCTCGACAAGGACCCGCTCGTAGACATTCACAATACCAACAGCGTGCGCTACACGATGGTGAATGGTCGTCTGTACGACTCGCTGACATTGAACGAAATCGGCAATTACAACCGGCCCCGGACGAAATTCTACTGGGAGCTGCAGGAGACCCACGGTATCGACTGGAACGAAGCCTGGGGCGGCCGCTAGCATGCTGCGCCGCATTGGCTTGCTATTGTTGGTGAGCATGGTGGTATCCGCCTCGGCCGCCACCTGGGACATCGAGAATACCGGTCAGCCGTTCGTGAATGCGGAATTCACGGTCACCGAAGGGACCTGGATGAGTGTCGACGTGAGCCCGGATGGCAACACGATCGCGTTTGACCTGTTGGGGGACATCTACACTATCCCGGCTGCCGGTGGGACCGCAACCCTCATCCAAGGTGGGGCGGCGATGCAGCGCGACCCGCGCTTCAGCCCTGACGGCAAGAAGTTGCTATACATCAGTGACGCGAGTGGTGGCGACAACGCCTGGATGTCCAACATCGACGGCACGAACGCGCAACAAATCACATCTGAGACCGTCAATTCGATCACCGGTCCGACCTGGGGGCCCCGGGGTGAGTACATGGCCGCGGCCCGACTGTTTTCGAGTGATGACAAGTTGCACGCGGCCGAGTTGCGCCAGTTTGAGCTGGGTGGGGGTTCCGGCCGGCAGCTCGTGCCGGTGCCCGCGAATGGCGAGAATGTTCATGAGCCGCAGATCTCTCACGACGGCCGCTATCTCTACTACACTGAAAAAGTGACGCCGCCGTCGGCCTCCGTCGTCTATATCGACGCGAATCACATTCACTACGCCATCATGCGGCGCGATCTGCAGACCGGGGCCACCGAAGAGTTGATCAAGGGTTTTGGCAGTGCGACCACTCCCGAGTTGTCGCCGGACGGCAAGCGCCTCGCGTTCGTGCGCCGCGTGCAGGAAAAGACCGTCCTGTTTCTTTATGACTTCGCGACCGGCGAGCAGCGCCCGATCTTTGCGGGGCTGGATAGGGACGCGCAGGCCGACTTTATCTGGCAGGGCATCTACTACCCCCAGTACGGATGGTTCAATGACAGCCGGCATGTGGCGATCTGGGGCAAGGGCAAGCTCTGGAAAGTCGATATGGACAGCGCTGCGGCAACGCAGATCCCGTTCGTGGTCCATGCCAAACACCGCATCACTATGCCACCGCGCTTCACCCACGATCCTGCTCCGAAGGCATTTACCGTGCGCGCCATCCGTCAACTCGCGTTTGCGCCTGATGCCGGCACGGTGGTCTTCAACGCGCTCGGCCGACTCTGGCGGAAGTCCCTGCCGAACGGCACGCCGGTGCGGTTGACGAAGTCGAGCGATTTGGAATTCGAGCCCGCGATCTCGCCCGATGGCAAGCAGTTGGCATACGTTGAATGGAATGACGAAACCGGGGGGACGCTCAAACTGGTCACGCTCCAGGGCAAGCCGCTCAGGACCCTGGTGAAGAGTGGTGGCGTGTTGCGCTCACCCGCGTTCTCGGCTGATGGCGCGCGGCTCGTTTACCTGATTGATGAAGGGGATCGCTGCCTGGGTGGGCACGAGGCCCGTGTGGGGATCTACTGGATCGATCTGCAACGGGGCGAAAGCCACTATGTGACGGCACCCGGTATCGCGCCCCGGTTTTCGCCGGACGGCACGCGTATCTACTATTCGCTCGAGAGCTATGTTGATCACGAGACAATGACCTCACTCGAGAGCGTTAACCTCGAAGGCGGCGATAGGCGGGTGCATGCGACTACCCGTGATGCCGACACCTCGGAGTTGCGACTGAGTCCGGACCTGCGCTGGCTGGCATTTCGCGACCGGCAACAATATTACGTGGCCCGTTATCACGAGACGGGCGCGCCGTTCGTGCTCGACACCTCCGGTGGCGCGGTGCCCGTTGCGAAGGTCAGCAACCTCGGTGGCTACGGTCTCACCTGGTCAACTGACTCGCAACGAGTGCGCTGGTCGTTGGGCGAAAAGCTCTACACCGCTTCCGTCGCAGATCGATTTCACCCCGGCGCCACGCCCGAGCTCACCCCGGTGCGCGTTGGTCTCGAGGTCCCTGTCGATGCGCCATCGGGCACGATCGCCCTGGTCAACGGCCGTATCATTACCATGTCCGGGGACCAGGTCATCGAGCACGGCACCGTCATTGTCCAAGGCAATCGCCTTGCAGCCGTCGGTGCTACGAGCGAGGTGGCAGTGCCCGCGGGCGCGAAGGTGATTGATGCCGCCGGCAAAACCATCATGCCGGGCCTGTTCGACATGCATGGGCACATCAACAACTGCTACTACACATCGTCCGGGCTCATGCCCCAGAAACAGCAGTCCCGCTATGCCGATCTCGCGTACGGAGTAACGACCAACTACGATCCATACACTTCCGAGCTGTCTGCCTACTCGCAGAGCGAAATGACGCTGTCGGGGGACATGGTGGGTCCACGCGCCATCGAGTCAGGCTTCATTGCGTTCGGCCGCAATGGCAAAGGCGATAACACCTTCATTCCGATCACCCGCTATGCGGATGCACAGGTGCTGATGGAGCGCAAAAAGGCGCTGGGCGGCATCATCGTGAAAAGCTACCGGCAGCCGATGCGCAGCCAACGGCAACAACTGATCAAAGCCGGCCGCGAGGCCGGCGTGATGGTGGATGTCGAGGGTGAAGCGAATTTCTTCAATAATGTGACTATGATCCTGGATGGCCAGACCAATCTGCAACACAACATGCCGGTGGCCACTTACTACGACGACGTAGTGCAATTGATGGCGCATGGACAGACGCCACATACTCCGACTTTGGTGGTGCTGTTCGGCGAGTTGATGGGAGAGAACTACGTTCTGCAGCACACGCGGCTGTGGGAAGATCCCAAGGCCCGGACTTTCATCCAGGTAACCACGAGCGGTTACAGTCCACTTGCACCGGGGCACTACGCGCCTCCTTTCGTGCGAAGCATGACGACCATCCAGGCCGCGGACGAGCTCTACGACATTGGATTTCGCTCAGTGTCGCGGTCGATCAAGAAGCTCGACGATGCCGGTGTCATCATCAACGCGGGCTCGCATGGCGAGGTCGCAGGCCTCGCGCAGCATTGGGAGATGTGGTTGCTGGCGGAAGGCGGCATGAGCAATCTGCACGTGCTGCGCGCCGGAACGCTGAATGGCGCGAAAACGCTCGGCTTCGACACCCAGCTCGGGTCGCTGGAGGTGGGCAAGCTCGCGGACCTGATCGTGCTCGATGAGAATCCGCTGGTGGATATCCACAACACCAATACTGTGCGCTACACCATGGTGAACGGCCGCCTGTACGACTCCAACACGGTGAACGAAATCGGCAACTACAACCGGCCGCGCGGCAAGTTCTATTGGGAAGTGGGACGCACGCGGAACATTGGCGAATGGAAGAAGGCGTGGTCGCACCAATGAGGCGCGGATTGCTGAGCCGCCTCATCCCGCTGTTGCTTGCGCTCGCCACGACCCCGGTTTTCTCCAGGACGTACCGCGTGTGTCCCACGGGCGAATTCACGCTGCGCTGTCAATTCAAAGGGGACGCGGGAATCCAGGCGGCCATTGATCGTGCCGCGAATGGTGACTCGATCCTGATCGAGGCGGGCCATTATTCGCCGCGGGCCTATCGGGAAACGCCCTACAGCGATTTCACCGTGCGCAGTTACATTCTCGTCGAGGGAAAGAATCTGAGCATCATCGGTGAGCAGGGCACGATTCTGGATGGCGGTATCGGCTTGCCGACAACGGCGCTGACCATCCACCACGCCGAAGTGACGTTGCGAAATCTGGAGATAGTCAACTTCCGGTGGGACGTGGAGGAAGATGAGTTCTACGACGGCCATGGGATATTCGTCATTGACGGCAAGGCGCGAATTGACAATGTGATCGTGCGTAATGTGCAGAAGATGGCGCTGACGGGGCGGGGCGCTTCGCTGCTGGACGTATCCAACTTTCGCGTGCTGGGTGGCCATGTCGGAATCTGGCTGCGCGAAACAGCCTATCTGCGGCTCACCCACTCGGTGGTGAGCGGCAATCTCAGTGGCGGATTGTCTGCCTATGCGGATGCCGTGGCCCAGATTACGGATTCGGTGTTTGAAGATGATGCGGATGACGCCTTGTACACGGAGAATCGCGCCTCGATCTACGTGACCCGCTCGCGGCTGCTGCGTAACAAGCCATTCGCGGCACATGCTCTGCACGATAGCAACATCTGGATCGATGCCAGTGTGCTGGCGGATAACGAGGCGGACTTCGGCGTGCAGGATCAGGGGCGCGCTCGGGTCATCGATCATGCACTCTGACGCAACACCCGCTCCAGTGCCGCAAGCAGGAAGTCCGCGTCGTTACGGCTGAAGGTCAACGGCGGACGGATCTTCAACGTATCCACATTGCGGCCGGCAGAGCCTATCAAGACACCTTCGCGGCGCATCCCGTTGACAACCCGGCCGGTCGTTTCACGGCTGTCCATCTGGGCACCAATAAAAAGGCCGGCTCCGCGGACTTCCTTGATGGCCGCGTAGCGTTCCTGCAGCTTCTCCAGGCCTGCTTTCAGATACGCGCCCACCACGTAGGCATTGGCGAGCAGGCCTTCCTCTTCAATGACGTCGAGCACGGCAAGCGCCACCGCACAGGCGACTGTGTTGCCGCCAAAAGTGTTGAAATAACGCACGCGGCTGGCGAATTCCTGGATTGCTTCGCGGCGTGCCACCAGCGCTGCCACGGGATGACCGTTTCCCATGGGCTTGCCCATGGTGATCAGGTCCGGCACGACGCCATGACGCTGAAAGCCCCACATGCCTTGGCCGGTACGCCCAAAACCAGGTTGCACCTCATCCGCAATGAACAACCCACCCGCGGCCTGGATGGCTTCGACCGCGGGAGCGAGAAAGCCAGCGGGGTTGGTCAATACACCGTCACTCGAGAAGAGGGTGTCCACGAGCAGGCCGGCGGGCTTCACACCGCGCGCTCGCATCTCATCGAGACACTCGCGGACGAGGGCACCGAATCGGGCCGCGTCTGCTGTTCCGACCGGTGCTGCAATCGTGAACACATCCGGTCCGAGGGGAATCCCGGTTGCGGGCGACATTCCCGCGATCGTCTCGGTCGTACCGTGATAGGCGAAATCCGTGACTATGAAGCCCGTGCCGCCGGTAGCTGCCTTGCTGATGCGGATGGCCAGGTCATTTGCCTCACTGCCTGTGCAAGTGAATGTAACGTTGGTCAGCTCCGGTGACACCGTCGCAAGGAGCCGCTCAGCCAATTCCAGGGGGCCATCGGTGAGATAGCGAGTGTGCGTGTTGAGTATCGCTGCCTGCTTTGTCAGTGCTTCGACGACGTAGGGATGACAGTGCCCAACTACTGGTACGTTGTTGTATGCGTCGAGGTAGCGGCGCCCCTGCGCATCGTACATCCACACTCCGGCTGCGCGAACCACGTGCACGGGCTCTTCGTAGAACAGCCGGTAAGTCGGCGCCAACACGCTCGCGCGCCGCGCCAGGAGGTCGGATGAGGAAGCACTGGATTCAGGCATGTCAGTCTCTAGGCGGGATCGGATACCGCGATGGGTGTGCACATGAGCCGCTCGATGAGCGCAATGCGGCGTTGGAAATGAGCGGTGTCGAAGCGCTGGAAGTGCGCAGCGCCGGGATTACGGGCGCAATGCCAGGATGGAATCAACAGGCCCTGCACCATGCGAGCAGCAATCAGCTCGTTGAGAATCGCCAGCTCCGCCGCCTGCAGGGGCTCCACTTCGTGGTACGCCGCCAGGAAGTCGCGGATCTCGGCAAACATCGTTTCCAGGCTCGTAATCTGCGCCACCGCGGCGATCGCGACATCTGCAATCAATGCGGTGTGGAGGGCGTCGCCGAAATCGATGATGCCGGTCACGAGCGATTCGTCGGCCTGCGCCACCAGGATGTTGGTGCTGTTGAGGTCGTTGTGTACAAACTGATGCCGCACGCCGGCCAGCGTTGGCGCGACGTTGCTTTCGAAGCGTTCTATGAAGCTCGCGATGAAACTGGCCGCCGGCAACTCTGGCATGTCAGCCAACAGTGCGCGCAATCGGGGAAGCTGTTGCAGGTCCCAGATCACCAGGCGACGGCTGGCGGGATGGTCGAAGTCATGTAATGCCCGCGTCAGGCGGGCAGCGAGTCTGCCGCAAGCGGCCCGTTGCTGCGGGGACCGCGTAGCCACGTTCAGCCGCTTTCCCTCCAGGAACGTGACCAGGGTCGCTATGCGCTGTTGGCCCGTATCATCCGCGAACAGAGTTTGCGCGCGGCCGTCGGCAGCTCGAACCACACGGGGACACGGCAACCCGGGATCAATCCTTTGCAGATGCAGGAGCGTGTCCGTTGGCAATGCCGCGACGACCGGGGGCTCCGCGGCGTGGGAGATTTTGAACACGTATTGAGCATCGCCGCGGCCGCGCAGGCGAAAATTCTCATCGCGTTCGCCTGTTAGACGTTCTGCGCTCGTCTCGAGGCCATAGAGCTCTTGCACGAGCCGCTCTGCAACCTGCGGCTGCGTGGCGGGCCCGTGGCCGACCATTGTGGCCATGAAGGGCTCGAGATCATCCGTTGCGGGTATCTGCATCAGTCTAAGGACCTGCCAACGACTTCAAACGAGGTTGGTCCGTCGCAATGGCAGCCACCAGCCAGCGGCGGAAATCGACAATCAACGGGGCGTCCCATCGGTCGGCACGCGCGACGACACGATAGGTGCCCATCGTCTGCGGCTCGAAGGTAGCGAGGCGTCTACCCACATCAATGAGTTTGCCGCTCAACAGATCGTCGACCGCAATCAGATGATTGGTCAACGCGATGCCGCGCCCGTTGCGCGCGCCATCGAGGGTCAGGTGGCCTTGCCAGAGACGTGGGCCAGTCAGGTCCACGTCATCGAGCACTCCGTGCGCCGCGAGCCAGCCTGCCCAGCGGGAAAAATTCTCCTCATGCAACAGCTTGTGGCTCAAGAGATCCCGGGGCTTATTGATGAGGGGATTGCTCGCGCAATAACCGCGGCTCGCCACCGCAATAATGGGCACGGTAGCCACATCAAAGCTGCGCAGATGTAGCGGCTGTTCGACCGGTGTTGAGTACGAGGACACGAAGCGGATCTCGACGTCCGTCTCATGGGATGAGAACTCAAATCCCCGATCCGTGGGGCGCAGCTCGATGTCGAGATCCGGGTGCGACTTCTCGAACTCGCCAATGCGTCCCGAAAGCCAGTGCAACGCGAAGCCCGGAATGCAGCGGATGTGCAGACGGCGCAGGTCGCCATGGCTCATCAGGTCGAGTGTTGCATGCGATATCTGATCAATGGCGCTGACGATCTGCCGGTGATAGCGCAGGCCTGCCTGTGTCAGCACGATGCCCGCCGCAGTCCGTTCAAAGAGCGCCGCCCCGGTCCAGGCTTCGATGGCTCGCAGATGACGGCTGACGACCGCGTGGTCACGGCACAGCGTCTGCGCAGCTTTCCGAACGCCACCCAGACGCGCCACGGCATCGAACGCTCGCAACGACTCGAACGGAGGCAGGGACTTACGCGGGGGCAGGGCGGGAGCTCGCGAGGCCTCATCATTCGAGTCGTCAGATTTCATTGATGCTCTCCACAGGTGACGTCACGATATTCCCGCGCGCCTCGAATGGCTGTCAAAGAGCTGCAACGTTATTTCGGGACCTGTGCCTGGAGCGCCAGGAGCTGCGGTTCCGCCGCGTCCAGCGCCTGGCGGATGATTTTGAGCATGCGATCGATCTTTTCGTGGCTGATAGTCAACGGAGGGCACATCACAATAGTGTCGCGGATGGCCCGCACCATGAGGCCCTGTTGAATACACAGATCGCGCACAATGGGACCGGCTTTGCCCTCAGCGCCGCCGAAGCGCTCATTCGTGCCTCGGCGCGCGACGATCTCAACTGCACCCAGCAGGCCGAGCGAACGCGCCTCGCCCACGCGAGGATGTGAGGCTAATTCCTTTAGACCGCGTGCCAGCCAGGGGCCGGTGTCGTTGGCGGTACGCGTCACGAGGTGCTCGCGTTCCAGGATTGCGATATTGCGCAGTGCGACAGCGGTTGCGACCGGATGTCCGGAATAGGTGTAGCCGTGCACAAACATGCCGCCCGCATCGCGCAGCGCCGTGACGATCTCGCTGGAGACGCCGACCGCGGAGATCGGCAGGTAGCCGGACGACAGACCCTTGGCCATGGTGACCAGATCCGGCTGCACGCCGTAGTGCTGGAACCCGAACCAGCTTCCGAGGCGACCGAAGCCACAGATGACTTCGTCACAAATCAACAGAATGCCGTACTTGCGGCACAGCTGCGCCACACGCGGCCAGTAACCTTCCGGTGGAATGATGACGCCGCCCGCGCCTTGCACGGGCTCGCCTATGAAGGCCGCGACTTTGTCGGGCCCGACGCTGAGGATGCGTTCTTCAATCGCGGCCACCGCGCGGTCGCAGAACTTTGCCGGGTCTTCGCCGAAGCCTTCGTTGAACGTATAGGGTTGCAGCACGTGCTCAAACCCGGGCACCCAGGGTCCACCCTGTTTTTTCATGGCCGCCATGCCGCCGAGACTGACACCGCCGATGGTGGAGCCGTGATAGGCGTTGTTACGGGCGATGATGACATTGCGGTCGGGCTGGCCCTTGATCTGCCAGAAGTGCCGCACCAGCCGGATGGCGGTGTCGATTGCCTCCGAGCCCGAATTGTTGAAGAAGACGTGGGTGAGCTTGCCGCCCAGCAGATCAGCGAGCTTCGCGGACAACAACACCGTGGGCTCGGAGGCCGTTCTAAAAAAGGTGTTGTAGTACGGCAGCTCTCGCATCTGATCGTAGGCGACGCGTGCGAGCTCTTCTCGGCCGTAGCCGACGTTTACACACCAGAGACCGGCCATGCCGTCGAGCAGCTCTTTGCCTTCCGCGTCGAATATTTCGCAATCTTCGGCACGAACAATGATTCGGCTGCCGCCGCTGTCGCGCATGAGGCGATAGTCTTGTTGAGCGGGCAGGTGGTGTTCGACGTCGAGGCCACGCAGGGCGGCCAGATCATGTGTCAGAGGCTTCATGGAGATTTCCGCTGGGTGTTGGGGCCACTCGGGGGAGTCACTAGCGTGCCGGTTTGCTGCCAGTGTCCGGGGTTGATGACCAGCGTGTCGGGCGTGGCCAGGTCGAGCACCAGCGGGTAGCGACCCGGCACGGTGAATTGAGTAGCTGACAGGGGCTGCAGCTCGGTTGGAGCGTCCGCTGCGATGGAATATATCTTGCGCGGGCCGCTCGCCTGGGCAACCAACTTGTTGCCGACCACGGTCAAGCGCAACCTGGCGAAGGGACTGAAGGCGTATTCACCCGCGTAGCGCTGCAGGACTCGAGGCTCCGCGGTGATGCGAGCGGGCACTTTCGGTTGCACCGGCTGTTCCGGAATCGATGTCAGGATGGCATCCCACATGACTTCGCCGGCAAGGACATCGAGGTCGATGTTGGGGGTTTCCGATTCATCGACCGGCCGATCCAACTCTGCCGTGGAGACTGCATACAACACGTCGCCGTCGAATTCCGTGGCAAAGGGTTGGATGGCCCGTCCCATGGAGCTGTGTACTTGAGTCGCGAGCCGCTCGAGCTGCGCGCGCGGCAGCTTCTGGTTCGTCACAATCAGGCTGATGGTGGTGTTGCGCTTTTTGTCCTCGCTGAGCGGCGTGGGAGCCCAGTCGGGTTTGCGGCTCGCCGGGTAGCCGGCCAGCAGGTCGGCCGTGCGCAGGTCTTTCGGCCAATGCGTGTCCGGATAGCACGCAGCCAGGTGGCCATCGCGGCGCGTGACGGCACCGAGCGCGTTGACGACCACAAATGCGGCAATCTTGAGCTCGCCGACCTGCCGGAATGCGGCGCCCTGGCCGGAGAAGGCGTTGCAGCCAAAGAGGCTTCCCGTCTTGGCAAAGCGACCGGCGCCCTGGGCGCCGAGCGGAAAGACTCCCGGGCGAGCCGCGCGCAAGGCCGCTTGCGCCAGGCGCTTGTCGGGGTAGATCTCGTTGAGTCGGCGCTCGCCGAAGTCGTAGATGATGGCACCGACCGACAGCGCCAGATTGGTCCAGAGACCATCGCGAACCCCATCGTCCTTGAGTGCTGTCGCTACCGCAGTAGTGCCTTCGAGGCCGTACCAGGAGCCCCCGGAGAACACCACCGCATCCAGCTCCGGCACGTCGTAGCCGATTCGCAGGTAGTCAGTGTTCACCGTACCTGGGCCGCCACCACGGACATCCACAGCCGCAAACGAGCGCTTCGTGAAGTGAATGACGGTGACGCCCGTCGGCCCTTCCGCGTATTCGCCCGTGCCGATCTGCACAGTTGGCCAGTCGAACTTCAGGACGCGATCACCCTGATTGAGCAGGGGCGACAGCGTGGACTGATCCGCCCTCGGGGAGTCTGCCTGGACGCCCGGGGCGTGCAGCGTGACGGCAGCGGCGAGGGCGCTCAGGGACAGCAGGGTTCTGATAGGGGATGTCATGTTGAAATTTGAGCAGCTACCACGGGGGTGACTGGTGACAAGTTTGCCCAGCCCGGTGCCTTGTGAGCCAGAGCGCGCTGGCTATTCTACGGCTTCAGGATGCGGTGATCCGGTTTGCCATCAGTCTGGCAACGGCCACGTCACCCTCGGCATCGCGTTGCAGAAGCCGCTGAATGATCCGGTGTTGATCGCCAATCGGGTGTGTTTGATTGAGCTTGGTCACGCCTTCGATGCTCCGCACCGTGATCCGGAAGGAGCGGATCTGCGGCAGAAGAAAATCCACGCGTCCCGGCGGCGCCTGCTCCAGCGTCCAGGGTGGATCATTGCCCTGCTCGAGCACCGCGGCTGTCCGGGCGAGGATTTGGAGCTGCGCGTCGGGGTCATCAATCGGCTCGAGCACACCACGGACGTGCGCGCTGACGTAGTTCCACGTCGGCACCGTCAACTTTTCCCGGTACCAGCTCGAAGCAATATAGGCGTGAGGGCCGGAGAACACCGCAAGCGCCGGCAGGCCCGGTGTGAGCGCGCTGGCTTGGGGGTTCTTACGGGCCAGATGACCCACCAGCGTTGCTTCAGTGCTGTTCGTCTCGAAGAACAAGGGCATATTCGTCGCCAGCACACCGCTCGGGCTCTGAGTGATGAGCAGCGCGAACGGATAGCTACGCACAATCGATGCGGGATCGGATGCGGCAAAATGGTCTGGGGCGTATAGCAACCGGTCTGTACTCATGAGCCAAGCATCCCAGCTCGGTGAAGCTGTGGAAGCTGCCAACGGGGGCGCCGCTGGTGCCAATGCAGCACCACCTTCGGGTCGTTTCGCACCCCGGCGCGTGCCGCGAGCGCGAAGAAATCTTCGGCCCGGTGTTGGTTGTCATTACATATGACACCGAAGAAGAGGCCATCCGCATTGCCAATGATTCCCTCTAAAGGGCCGGGCGGCCGATCCCTTTCGACGACTTCACGGCCGTCCTCCGCTCGTGCTCAAGGCGACGAGAAGCTCATCCAGTTGCCCGAACGTCTCGCCCATCGCATCCGCCGCTCCGGTGCCGGCAGCGTCGAGAGCTTCCTTCGAGGGATAGAGCTCGTGCATGACCAGCAGCGTCTTGCCGCCTTTTTCCTCGAAGGTCACCGTGGTGACTGGCCCACCTTGACCTCCTTCTTCATTGGTCCACACGAGGCGCGAGTACGGTGTCACTTCGATGTACCTGCCGAAGAATTCCATACCCTGGCCAAACACGAGACGGTACTTACCCCCGACACGCACATCCATCTCGCAGGAAAGCAGGGACATGCCCATCGACTTCGGCACCCACCACCGCTTGAACAGGTCGGACTGGGTCCACGCTTCGAAGACGATACGCGCCGGGCCGTCGAAAGTGCGCGTGACGACGAGCTCACGCTCGGACTTTCGTTCCACGGTCGTGCGGTGCTTCATGGGCTTGGGCTCACTCTCTTTTCTTGCGTCCATCGAATTTCTCCCGCTGTTTCAAATCCTCGATAACCCGGTCCAACTCGTCGAAGCGTTCGGCCCAGAGCTGGCGGTACTTCTCGAGCCACGCCGTCGCTTCCTCCAGTCGATGCGGGCCGAGCTTGCAGGTCCGCACGCGACCGACCTTCTCCGTGATGACGAGCCCGGCCTGCTCCAGGACACCGACGTGCTTCTTCATGCCCGTGAGGGTCATGTTGAATTTTTCGGCGAGATCGGTGATTGAAGCCTCGGCACGTCCGAGCCGCTCCAGTACGCCGCGTCGAGTGACGTCCGAGAGGGCGGCGAATGAGGCATCGAGGTTGGCATTTTTATACTGAACCATGTAGTTCAGTATACAACGAATAGATCGGTATGCAAGCAATCGCGGGCGGGCCGGCGACGAAGCCTCGAGTAAAATTAAGATAATTGCCTGTCCGGATTCAGGGCACTGTGGGGTTTCTGCTATGCACTTTCTGCGCGCACCCTGTTAGAGTCGGCCCGCGCGCGATATTTTAGACCTGTAGGAATTCAATACCGCGTGAGGGGGATGAGAGAGCGCCGGGTGTGTCGTCGGCGCCGGCTCGCATTCGCATTCCGGATCTGAGTTTTCGGGTGCAGATGTGCAGAACTGCGTCGCGGATGAGTTTGTAGCGCCGGATTCGACGGATTCCCTGTTTGGTTTGCTCTGCGCCGGCGGTGGCGAGATGGGCGACCGGATCCGCCGTTATGATTGGTCGAAGACATCGCTGGGTCCGATCGAGCGCTGGTCGCAGGCGTTCAAGACGGCGTTGCGTTTGTGTATGGCTTCGAGGCTGCCAGCCGGCATTTACTGGGGCCCCGAGCACATCTTCCTGTACAACGACGCCCATTGCGCCAACCTGGGGCACAAGCATCCGCATGCCCTCGGCCAACCGGCCGCCATCGTCTGGCCCGAAGTGTTTGGCACCATCGAGCCGCTCATGCAGAAATGTCTGCTCGAGGGCAAAACCGGCGGGGCGGACGAGCTGCCGTTGTTGCTCAGCCGCCCCGGGTTCATGCAAGAGGTCTACTTTTCATTCAGCTATGCGCCGCTGATCAACGAGCAGGGCTGTATCGAAGCGGTCTATGCGATCATTGTCGATGCCTCCAAGCGGGTGATAGCAGAACGCAGGCTCAGAACGCTGCAAACCCTGGGATCCTCTGACCGACACCCGAAATGTCCCGCGGAGGCGTTGACAGCGGCCGTCCGTGTCATCGAGCGCAATGCTTATGACTTGCCGTTTGCTTCATTCTATCTGTGGAACGCAGGCTGGGATGAAGCGAGTCTGTACGCTGTCTCCAACATCGAGGCAGGCGGCCCAGCCAGCCCGGCCACCATCCGTACCGCGGACGACTCCCAGATCGCCGAGCTCGCCCGCCTCGCCGGCAGCGGCTTGCTCGAGATGCGCGACTGCGCGACTGCAATCAAACTCGAAAGGCGCGTGGGTTGGAATTCGCCGCCGACCCGGCTCGCGGTGTTGCCGATACCCTCGGGCGTGACGGGCGCTCCGAGTGGGTTCTGCATCGTGGGGCTGAATCCGCACGCACCGTTTGACAGCAAATATCTCGACTTTCTGCAGATGCTCGCCGGTCACCTCGGCGACTCGCTTGCGGCCGCCCATGTCTACCAGCGCGAGGAGGCGCGGGCCAAGGCCCTCGTGGCGTTGGATGAGGCACAAACCACCTTTTTCGGAAACGTCAGCCACGAGCTGCGGACACCTTTGACATTGATGCTGGGGCCTCTGGAGGAAGTCCTCGACGGTGGCCATGGTGCGCTCACCGACGGGCAGCTCGCCTCCTTGGGCATGATCCGGCGCAACGGGATGCAACTGCTGAAGCTCGTCAATGAGGTTCTGCACTTCGCGCGCGACCAGAGTGAGCGCCTGCACGCCATGTTCGAGCCGGTGAATCTTGCGAGTCTCACGGCTCAGGTCGCTGCGTCTTTCGAGTGGATCGCCCGACGCGCGGGAATCACATTCACTATCGAGTGCGAAGAGTTGGACCAGCCGGTGTATGTGGACCGGGACGTCTGGAGCCGGATCGTCCTCAACCTGCTGTCAAATGCTTTCAAGTACACCGCCGAGGGTGAAATTTGCGTTCGGCTGCGCAAGCACGATGGGGTGCAACTGATCGTCAGCGACAGCGGAGTCGGTATCCCGCAGCGGGAGTTGGAACAGATTTTCAAGCGCTTTCATCGTGTCGCCGCAGCGGGTATCGGCAATCGTGAAGGCAGCGGTATCGGGCTCGCCCTGGTCAAGGATTTTGCCGAGCAACTCGGCGGCAGTGTCGCTGTTCACAGCAAGCTCGGTGAAGGAAGCACATTCATCGTGTCGATTCCTTTCGGATTCGCACGTGCTGGTACCGCGGGTTCGCGTTTCGCCGACGTCGTTCAGCCCCTGCCTGCGCCGGAGGCTTCCGTGCAACCTGTGGCATTGACGGGTTGCGCGGACAAGAAGCAAGGACCGCTGCGTCATCGCAGGGTCATGCTCGTAGATGACAACGCCGACATGCGCGAGTATGCCGCCAGGATCATGAGCCAGCATTTCGAGCTCGACACTCGTGCCGATGGTCGGTCGGCATTGGAGGAGATCCGCCGGCGGCCACCTGACCTCGTCATAACAGACGTCATGATGACCGGGATGGACGGGCTCGAGTTATTACGCGAGTTGCGTCGGGAACCGGCGACGCGCGCCATTCCAGTCATCCTCTTGTCGGCTCGTGCAGCCGAGGATGCGCGGATTCAAGGCCTGCAGCATGGAGCGGACGACTACCTGGTAAAGCCTGTGAGTAGTCGTGAGCTGTTGGCACGGGCCAGCTCGGCCATGGATCTCGCGGAATCGCGGTCCCAGGCCGCACAGCAGGACGAGCGTGTGCGAATTGCGCGCGACCTGCACGATACGTTGCTCCAAAGCGTGCAGGGAATGTCATTTCTGATCGAAGCGGGGCTGCAGAAGCTC
>Ga0307510_10005220_pt1 | contig 15438 bp, 26 predicted proteins | sample 12_EM_MG_FD_207224 | JGI IMG/M metagenome (GOLD analysis project Ga0307510, IMG submission 207224) | Populus trichocarpa ectomycorrhiza microbial communities from riparian zone in the Pacific Northwest, United States - 12_EM | ecosystem: Host-associated > Plants > Roots > Unclassified | place...
GGAAATACCTGAATTCGGCCTAGCGCGTTCTGGCCGCATGGCAATTCACGGAGGAGAAACGAGAAACGTAAATTCAGAGCCGGAGAACAAATGCGAATTTCTCCGCGTCTCTCACAACGACATCGCTATCAGGGACGGGATATATCACTCGAATTTCGAAAAAAACAAATTTGAACTGCAGGCACAACGGCGCCTTTCCCACGCACGACCGACCGATTGTAAAAAAAAACAAATTGTCAAGACCATATCCTCTATACCATCTAATGTTACTATGGTCGCATCACTTTACGGCGTCGCACGTCCAGGCCACCTGCGTTCTCGCGGTGAGCAAATCGGAGAGTGGAACTGTGAAAAAAAAATTGGTGCGAAATACCTGGGGTACAGAGAGCATTCCCTGATTGTATACCTGTTCGCCAGCCACGCCAGGAATCGCTGGAATTGATACATGACCCGCAACAGACCAAAAAGAGAGAGAATTCAACGCGGGAGAGCCGGATAGAGGAAAAAAAGGAATTTACGAACCTCGACACCGAGACCGTACCCGCCATGTTCGCACGTCCCGTACTTGCGCTGGTCCGTGAACCAATAGTACGGGGCGGGATCGATGCCTTCGCGCCTGTACGCGGCGAGGAGTTCGTCTATGTCCGTGATCCTCATCGAACCGCCGACGATCTCGCCCACGCCGGGCATGAGCAAGTCGCAGCTCTCGGTGAGTGTGAGTAGGACGGGCTGGTCGCTCCTCTGCTGCCCCGACTCCGACTCGGGCACCACCGGCACTGTAGCCGCCGCCGCCTTCTTCATGTAAAACGCCTTGAGCGATGCGGGGAAGCTGTGCAGGAATACGGGTGCGCCGATGATGTCCGTCATCTTCCGCTCCGCCGCCTCGGCAATGTCGTCGCCGATGGCGTGCGGGACCGTCTTCGGGTTGCCGTCTGCGTCTTTGATGACGTTGCCTTCCGCGTCCTCGGCCTCGTGTTCGATCCCGTGCTCGTTAAGCCACGGGATGGCGTCGACGTAGGCCATGCGCTTGAACGGACGCGCGGGTCGGACAAAGGACGGGTTGAGTTGCTTGATCAGCGCCGCGGTGGATTCGTTCTCCAGGAGTTTGTCCACCGTCTCGCAGATCTGGTTCTACGCGTGAGTACGAGCCGGTTTCTTTGTGTACGATGGTGCGTCCTCACGAGTGCTTCGATGTGATCCATGAGATCATCGAAGGTGATGAACGCAAGCTCGGCTTCGAGATGCGTGAATTCGCTCAGATGGCGGCGAGTGTGACTTTGGGTGGGTGGGTAGAATAAGCTACGCGCGACCTATACACGCAGAACTGAGTCACCTGTTCTCTGCTCTGAAACTTTCTTGCACGCAGTATACGTCGCCCAACGACGGGAGACAAGTCTCGAGGTACAGTTGCGAACTCTGAGTCAGAAACGCTGGCTGCCCATAATAGTCCAGTCTGAACAGGGTCGCACCGCCTTCGACTTGTGTCTGCACGAGACATGGCGGGGTGACCTCGACCATATGACGCTCTGCATAGGTAGCACGGAAGGCCGAGAGCATCGCGGAGCGAAGTCTGAGAACGCTGCTTGCGTTCTCTCCGCGTAAGACAAGATGACGGAGATCCGCTAAGATGGAGGGATCAGATTTCTACATGGATCAAGGTTAACGACTATTGACTCGAAGAAAGACTCAAAATTGGTGCAAGACGTACCTCGTTGAGCCGGTTGGTAAACGCATCGTCCCCTCCAGGAGCAACGCCGAGGGTTCGCCAATAATCGACGACTAGTTCATGCCCTCCTGGAGCCTTTTTGCCTTCGGGTATTGGTTGGACCGTCCCTACCAACTCAACTGTAGATTCGAGGGTCAGCGTTAATGCCTCGTACGTTTGTGCCTGCCCACGAATGAGTCAAGGGCCCAAAACGTGCAAGAGGACTATATTGCGCACTGGTACACCGGAGAGTACGGACTGCAAATATCCGGTACCGTCGCGAAGTACGATAAATATTATGTCTTTTTGCGAGCGCAAGCGGTGCACCCAACCGAGGACGCGGACACGCGTTCCCCGCAAGGGCGTAAGGTTCAGAATCTTTGCCTACGAGTGTGTCGACGAAACGATTCCCACTTGTGCAGGCATCGATAGTACGTACTTTTACGGCAGCGGGAAGAGTGGCATCCTCCACCAGCTGGATTTTCTTGCTCTCCTCTAGAAGCCGTTCTCGTTTCTCCCGCTCCTCGTTGTTGGCCTGCGCTTCGCGCTCCGCGAGTTCCTCCGCCTTCCTGCGCTTCTTTTCGAGGCCATCTGCGCCCTTCTTCGCCTTCTTGAGGGCGCTCTGCGTGGGTTCTGCGTACTCGGAGTTCTGATCCTTTCGCACGAGCACTTTCGCGCTTTGGCCCTGGGTGAAGAGGGCGTATGCGAGTGACTGATATGGAGCTTGTTGAGAGCCGTCCCCAGTGATATCTGAGCCGGCCGCTTCATCAACGTAGACGGAAGCCATTGTGTCAAGGAAAGTAAAGCTGCACTGACCAGTCAGTGTCAGTGTTTGGAGTCTGTAGTTGTCTGACTCGTCGAGATGATCTAGATTTCAGATCGTACTGGGGCTGGGGACTCATCGCCCCGGCCCGCCTACCCGCCATCATGATGACAACGAACGACCATGACCACGACTTCTACATGGTGTTCATAGTGCAACCTTGGGGGCACCTCGGCCTGCATCAGGAAAACCCTGTGTTACTTTTTTGTACTTTTCATTTTTCATGCTTTTTTTTTTCTAGAAAAGTAGATTTTCAGAAAGTACTTTCTGCTTTTTTTTTGAAATTGTACTACTCAACCTTTTTGCGTGCAATATTAATGAACTATTTCTAGGAATCCATCAATGTAATAACAGGTACTTTTTGCGTTATGGTACTTGTAAACCTCTATTGGCACAGACAATCTATCCACTGCCATGCATGCCATATTCTTTCACAGCTGGCGACTTCCACTTCTCGGCATACGAGCCACCCGTAAAGATGCTTGGGCGAAGGAAGAGGATATTCACCTGCCAGCTTAATAACCACAGCTAACTGTTCTCCCACATCATGCGCCGCCACTGACAGCCGCAACTGAATGGGACAAAGCCGGGTACTCGAGGAACCGACACCAACCCCACTGCGTCTCTGACCCGATAGCCGTGGCCCATAGACCCTCAGCGCGGACACAACGAGCACGACACCACCCCACATCCCATAGATACGCTATTGTGGCCTATTGGAGGCTATAGGAGTAGTTTCTCATAAATAGTCACACGTGCAACGCACAGTATCAGCCATTCCGGTTGTACATACATAAAAGTGCTACATGATATGGCAATAAGCCCCAAGTCGCAAGGAAATCAATTACAAGAAAAGGAACTTCAATCGTGCCGCTTGAAGTATTACTGTAAGCCTAATACATTGGCCGTCCAGGATCATTCAAGTTGGGACCCCCAACCCCAACCCCAGGTATCGTACAATAGCGTTTCCAGAAATACCGTATAAAGTTCAGTATTTCTCTCAGACTGGAAGCAATCATGACAATCGATAACACTTGTCCGAAGGCCCAGTCATCCTCCCCTGGGAGAATGAGATGCTTATTGCGACGGACCTGAATGATGGCGTTGTGCATTACTACGATACATTTAAGGTGAGAGGCGTACGCACCAAGAGCTCGAGCAGAGCTATCGCTACGACTGCGAAGCTGACACAAGAGGTGTGTCACCCTCCGTCAGGCAAGAGCGAGAGAGGGACATACAACATTAACGTAGTAGAAACTGTGCCTGATAGACGTGGAGAATAATCTTCGATGTCAAGATCATTTTCATCTACACGCGGCGGCGCTGTGCGTGCCAGTACCTGCAGGCCGATAACAATGATACCGAGCAAAGTTAAACCGACCGTTACAACGACCGCATAAATCCAAAAAAACCGCAACCACGTCACAGTGGCTCCGACGGAACGAAACATGAAGACGTATGTGACTTGCGCATTGCACTCCGGGGATGATCCAAATGTTTTCGCATGTGCCCAGACATATGCTGACCAGCCTAGGAATAATCCAATCACCACCATCTGAATTATTGCCCGGCTTGCAGGCCGGAAGTGCGAGGTAGTCTTTCTGAAAAATCCTGAACGCATCACAGGACACGGATCAGCAAGGGAGAACGTTGAAGTCGGGGGAGCGCACCAGAGAGGTAGAGGATTATCCCAAGAGAATATATTATGTGTAAGACGAAGATGGCGTGATACAGGTCCAATTCCTTCCGGACGGTCTGGACGATGGCGGTGACGTGGAGGCCAAAGCCTGTCATGCCAGCATTTGTATTGAGGTCATCCAATAGCTTTGCTGCCCAACGCATCCGCGGGCAAACCGCCGTGACAAGCATCGTCGTATAGATATTTACCCGAACCTACAAAGCAATGGCCATGAAACACTGGTTACTAGCACAAACCACGCATGCAACCCACCCCAATACCAGAAATGTCAGGATTTGAAGGGATTCCTCGGCAAGTCTTGTTCATTAGAAGTCCTAGGAGGTTGGGGCATGGGGGGATGGTAGGTTTAGCAGCTGAAGGAGTTATTTATAGACGCTAACTGTCGTGACGGTGCCAGGACATAAGGTTGGATAGGGAATAGGTGGGGTCTATTGACAGGAGGTTCCTGACACATGATGGCTGGTGAGTACCGTATATGATGTGTACTTCCATTTAAGCTGAGTTCAATTTGGGCGTTTAATTCAGATCCTGGAGTGAGGAGACGTAGGGATGGTATTTGCCCTCAAACGGTCAAGAATCGGAACGTACGTTAGTGTATAGGAGCCTAGTTTTCTAGAAGGGCAGGCAGGATGGCGTCAAGCAACCCACGGGTTTTCCGTTTACAGAGTCATTGACAGAAGGTTTCAGTTGGCGTGCAGAGTGCAAGGACTTGAAGGACGATATCGACATTGTACCTTACAAGCTGGAACACTGGCAGTGGTACCTGCCAGGTTTTGTGCGAACGAGTGAGTCACATTCGTTCGCCCCCGAACAGTATTGTATGAACCCTGATTTATTACCCCTCGCTTGCCCTATTCCAGGAATCTAGGACACTTGTACTATCCTGTTCAGGTGGGCGAGAGATAAGTGTCCTGACATAGGGCGGCCATCGTGTGTCCAAGGTACTGATGGACTAAGAATAGTACACCGCAGTAGCAAAAGGTGGAACTTGGTCACAGCAGCCTGAGATAGGCATGCCAGTAAGTACGCACGACACAGTACCCCGTCATGTTCATCAAGACTCTTGCGGAATGCGGATCGTTCCCACAACAGGAATATCGTCAACGTAAAGTGCGACATCTGCGCTAGCCTAGTGTGCGTCGGCCCAAGGCGTAGGAGCGGGATAGATTAAGCACCGCCACGCGACGTACCTGCTACTAGTAGTAAGTCGAGTAGTACCTTCAAAGATATGTTTACTGTCCAGACTATAATCTCCGAAAATATGTGGTAACAGTTGGTGACAGACTTGTGAATGTCGTCCGACTTTTGCCTAACCCGAATCAAACAAGCATGGAGGATGGAGAGTGGATGGAGTTGGAGGATAGTCTTGGGATGTCTACCACGTGAGCTTTGTCACGGTGGTTGGATGTTGAGTTGGGGGTTAGGGTTCCGCAGTCCACTTTGACTTCACTGCAAACACTCCTCTCCACCCTCATCAAGATGGTAATGACATTCATTAGGGTGCCCCAACCTATCAAGGAACTGATATTTTTCCCTAGTTACCACTATCACTTCTCAATGCCGCACAAAACAAGCCTATGGTGTGCGCCTTTTCTCAACCCATTGAAAAGACTTACTCATTGTCACTTGCACGTTCTCGCACAGTTGGTGGAGCTCAAGAACGGAGAAACATTCAACGGCCATCTCATCAACTGCGACAACTTTATGAACATCACGCTCCGCGAAGTATACCAGACGAGCGCAGACGGCGACCGCTTCTGGAAACTGAAAGAATGCTACATCCGCGGTAGCACGGTGCGTTGATGCTTTCCCCATCGTTCTGCGAGGGACGCGATCTGACTGTTCATTCGTCTTGGTGGTAGATAAAGTACTTGCGTGTGCCAGACGCGCTGCTAGACGTGGTCAAAGAGGAGCAGACTCGGGCGCGAGAAGCGGGTAAGAGCTCGCGGGGTGGCACACACACTGGTGGAGCAGGACGAGGTGCGTCGCGCCCACACCTTCCTTGCCATTTGTTCGCTCATCGGGGATGTACTCTTACAGGTCGCAGCGGGGCACCACAACGAGGTTTGGCTTTCGCTCTGCCTCGTTTTTCTATTCTAAGAGACCACGCTGAGACATTCCGTCGCTTCTTCCAGGTCGCGGTGGTGCACGCGGTGGACCAACGCGCGGGGGTCGGGCACGCGGGCGCGGCATGTGACATCGCCAACATGCCCGAATGTGTCTGTCCTCGCTTATTTTCTTTTTCAGTTACTTTCGTAATCGTCGAAGTAATGGTACCAGTGGTGGTAACTGGAGTGGGTGATGACACAATCATCCGCCTCGTAGAGGCTTTGAGGGATTGGATAACAGATAATGGTGAGTTGACGACAGATTAGAGTAAAATGTCCAGAAAACACGACCAAAATATGCTGGCTTCTGACAAATAAAAGGTGCCTCAAAGACTTGCGGATCGGTGAACCATCTGGCCCAGCGTCCCGTCTTACGAACTGCTGCTCCCCATAAGACCATCCCCCTGCACCTCAAAACATAATTGCGTTGACCCATCAATACGCTTCTGCACCCAAGATCCCCGAAACACGTGCGGCTCCATGGACACAGTACATAGGCGCGAACCCGGGCGGCGCATCAGTGCTTCGGCATCCGCCCGTCCAAATCGTGCGACAGGGGAATTGGGTGAGTGCAGCACAGATCCACTTAGGGCTGAGATAGCAAGATGAGCATCCGCGATATCTGGGGTCGTAGGGATCCAGTATACATGCAACTTTAGTGAGCGGAGGTTATGTGCCCTCTCGATCGCACGCCCTATGGATTCCTACGTGGGGAAACGGAAAGGAAATAAGACCATGGTTGTTGGATGAAAAGGGAAAGGAACTTCGTACGGCATCATAACTTGCGACGGCACAAGACAGCTCTTCAAGATGCGGAAAGAGCTCGCAAATGCACTGCACGTCCTCCAGCGTAAGCTGCGTCATATTAACGAGGAATCGACGGAGCGTATTCTCGTGTCTGCGAGCAAGAGAGAGCAGAAAACCCCGAGGGATATTTGTCTGACCCGCCGTTGAGAATGCATTCAATGTGAATGACTCGAGCGATGGGCGCGGCGTGAGCGCGCAGAGCCATGTCCAGAGCTGCACAGGACCTTGTAGATCGACGGAGGACGTGCGTACGGTGAGCCGTTGAAGGAGCGGAAAGGGCGCATCACGATCTAATGGATAGAGCAAGCCTGGGCCGAGATACTCTGTGTCGAGCGCAATGAGATCAGTGAGCGACGCGAGTATTTCTGGGATGGCACTGCTTCGAGCGCCTTTTAGGCGCAAATTTCGTAGACGCGGGAGCTGTGAGAGTACAGCGATCAAAATGGTCTCAGGAACGCCGGCGCAACGCTAAGTAGTTTATATTGAGTATTTTGCTACTGAGCTGTGATGATGACCGGAATGACCGATACGTACCCCGAGTTCTAGTTCTGTGAGCGTGTTTCCCAACAGAGGCGCCCAACCTTGCAGAACGCGTGGCGGGCCATTCATACACCATATTGCCACCTTTTGTAAGTTGGGAAAAGTATTGAGAAGACCCCATGCGTCCTCTCCGAGATCGCTGTAGGTGCGGAGGGTGAGCGCGCGCAAGGGGAGGTCGCGCAGAATGTTGAGAAAGGATAGGAAGACGGTGGGTGGGGCCGACGTGTCATCGATCCAAGTGAAAGAATACAGGCTGTCGCAGAGACAGAGGGCTTTGAGGACGATCTCTGTGACTGTCGGGTAGGAGGTATGCAGTACACCTGGGAGGCAATACGCAGGTGAGTGGGATGCAACGAGTGTGAGAAGGGAGGAACCACAAGGAGCTAGCAGCAGATCGTGCACTAACAGCGCGTCCAAGCTCACCGCTCACTCTGGTCGAGAAAGAAAAAGAGACTCGACCTGTTTCACGAACATGCCGTACGTGGCGAGCGAGTTCGGGCCTTTGAAGGAGGGTATATGCCGGGTGGATTACATTGGTCGTCTGGCATGGTGATTGAGTACGATGGCGAGCTTGAGCAGTGGTTGAAATGAAATGAACGTACTGTTTTATGACCCCATCGTCCGGCACGTGTGTCGGTGTCGAGGGTGCGATATAAGAGTGGAGTGGCGGCGCGGTTAAAGTCCCGATTGGCAAGGGCGGCAGCGTAGAGGTCGCGGCGATCGGTTAGGTGTTCAAGAACGGCGTAGAAAATGTCGGTTGGTATGTAACCAGTTGTGTTTGAGAGGGTCATTGGACTCTGATCGTGATCTTGGCTCGGGTCCGAGTTCCGCGGTGGTAGATAAAGGATCCATTGACCGAGAACACCGAGTGGTTGACAACAGACAGGTCATGACGCACTCGGGGCCGCGGGTGTGCAGCTTATTCAGGTCCTTATCAGTTTCGAGTCTTCACCCATCGTCATCGCAATGTTCTACATAATAGGTCTCGGGCTCGCTGATGAAAAAGACATCACTATCAAGGGTCTAGAGGTGATCTTAAACTTAATTCTGTTGATCTAGCTCGGCTCCGCTCTGATGCAGCGTTTATCTGGTTAGGCCGTAAAGTCATCTACCCGTGTTTACCTCGAGGCCTACACAAGCATTCTCCTGGTACAAAAGAGCCGCCTGGCATGTCAACCCATCTCCGAGATGCCCGTTTCTGAGCTTAAATCGCGCCCATTAAGGAAGAGCTTTACGGCAAGCCCCTCATCCTTGCTGATCGTGACATGGTCGAAACGGAAAGCGACGAGATCCTGAGAGACGCCCACGATCAAGATGTTGCTCTCCTTGTCGTCGGGGACCCGTTTGGCGCGACGACGCACACCGACATCCTCCTCCGCGCCCGGTCGCTCGGCATCCCGACGCGCGTCATACACAACGCGTCCATCATGAACGCGATCGGCGCGTGCGGCCTGCAGCTGTACAACTTCGGCCAGACCGTCTCGCTCGTCTTCTTCACCGACACGTGGCGCCCAGACAGCTTCTACGATCGCGTGCGTGAGAATGCGGAGCTCGGGACACACACCCTCATCCTGCTGGACATCAAAGTCCAAGAACAGACTGAGGAGAATCTTGCCCGGTACGTTTTTCCCATCCATTACTTCGAGCGGGCGTTTGTGTAGAAAAAAAACCGTACCAACTGATGCGCAGGGGGCGCAAAATCTACGAGCCGCCGCGGTACATGTCCATCCCGCAGGCAGTGGCGCAGCTCATAGAGGTCGAGGAGACGCGGCACGGGGGCGTGCTCGTACCGGATCGGACTCTTGCGATCGCACTTTCACGCGTTGGAGGTGGCCCAGATAACGAGCGCATCGTGTGCGGGACACTTGCACAGCTCCAGGAACAGCCGCCGGATGTCTTTGGAGAGCCGCTTCACAGTCTAGTGATTGTTGGCCAGCGGCTGCACCACCTCGAGGCTGAATATGCTGCGGCATTCGCTGTAGACGCGACTTCGTGGAAGGAGGTTGCGCAGAAAGTGTATGGTTGCAACTTCGACTGAATCCCAAACACTCTCCGTGATGTACGAGGTAAACCCGGAAAAAATACATGTCAAGTGCGGGGCATTTGCGAACACTGTAACGGTACTATGATGGTGTTCTAAGATACTTGGATAGCAAACCACGCATGTTCTGACGTAGTTCTTGGCTCGTAGATGCCATGTGCTCATACAACCGTGCCTTTCTCCTCTCCTCTTCCATCAGCATCTCCTCGAACCCGCGCAGCTGTCTTCTTGATGTCGGGCGCAATGAAATATACGGGAACTTTTGTGTCACCCTCTCTATCGCTTCTTCCACCGATATGCGGTCGGCCATGACCAGTAAGGCCGTAACAAAGTCGACGCCTTCCCCTGTGCCATCACAGTGCACGAGCACGGGATGGCCAGAGCGACGCACGTCCGCAAGCGCGAACAGCGTCGCTGGCTCGTCGATGTACGCGCACTCTGCATCGCGCGGGTATGAACCCACGCAGTCTCGTGCCGCCGCGATGTTGTATATGCCCCGCGCGCGGAGCTCCGCGGCGTTGACGAGAGAGAAGACATCGGCGAAGAAAAGACCGGGAGCGACTTCTTCCGGAGGTAGTGGATATATGGGTGGCTCAGGGCCGATAGGATTATAAAAGGCGACGCCCTCAGGCATGATGTGTGAGAATAAGCGTATAGGGTGAGGTGCTAGTCAATGGCCCATATGGGCCACTGGAAAATTATATGATAGACTGGTCGGCCGCTGAAGGAGGCGGTGTTGTGGCTTCCGGTCTGCAAACATACTAAAGGACCTGGACCGTGTATTTGGGTCTGACTCAAGTGAGATCTTATTAGACTCACAATGATATCGAAGAGCATTTGGGACGCATCATAGGCAGTTGTACACTAATGGGCGACATCGACATGCTTCAAACAAAGGCATGACGAACACAGCAAAATCAAACAAATAACAAATAGAGGGACAGGTCACAACCTATATATCAAATCCAAACCTTCGTAGACGTCTGGAGCTTTGAAACGGGGAACACCCATCGCTGGTAGGGCCAGAAGTACCTCACTTTTGCCGTGACCTAAACATCACATCCGCATTTCCTGCGATACGTAGCCCGGCGATGCAAAGCTCGCGCGGGGCCTCCGTCCCTTCCTCGAACTTGATATCATATGTCACGACTATATAGGCAAGCAAAGCCTTCATTTCATTGGCAGCGAAGAACCGTCCGGGACTGAAAACCAAAAGTGTGGGTTTATGTCAGGCCTGGTAGACAGTAGGCACGAATTCTCACCATGTGTGTTTTCCCAACGCAAAAGCCAAGTGTTCGGTAGATGAGGAGATCGCTTGGTATCTACTTGTCGCACTATCTCCTTCACTCTCGCGGAGTTTCGCAAAGCGAAAGCCGTCGAATTTGTCGGGGTTCGGATAAATCTTCTCATCAGTGTGAACGGCACTGGCTGGGATAGAAACGAGTGTGCCTGCAGGAATAGTTACGCCATTGGAAAACGTGAACGGACGCAACGCGATACGGGACATGACCACTGCGGAAAAGGAGGGCGCGGACATCAGCTGTTCGTATTTGGGCTTCTGAGCAAGGAACCTAACGAACGGGTAGTTAGCCCATCAACCCGTTGGGTCTCCTTCAAGAAACTGTCAATCTTGTGTAGCTTATCCATTGCGGCTTTCGTCCATCCTTCTTCTGCCACCACAGCCTCGACTTCTTGGCGGAGGGGTTCGATATATTCAGGGTTGGCAAGGAGACGATATAACATCTGGGTGAAGGTCTGCGGGTATGCGATGGTCAGGTCCGCATAATAGGGGGTGAGCTATAGTATTATCACTCGCCTGAGATGTCGAGTGGATAGCCGCAAAGTTGACAATGAGCAATCGCCGTGCCACGCCTTCAAGGGACCTCTCCACCCCCTTGGCCTCGTCCATCAGCCACATGAGCATATCGTTCTGTATTTTCACCGCGTGATGAGAGAAATACCAGTACAACGTGGTTCACAAACCGGCTTATCCCAGTCGTCTCCAAATTCCTCCATCTTCGCGAACCGCTCCTCGACCATAGGTCTGATAAATTCAACTTCTTGTCGAACCTGGGAAGGGAGGTTCGATAGCATGCGTGCCACAATGCTGATATGTGTCTCAGTGGTGGGGAAAGGGGTCGTGGATAAGGACGACGGCGCACCGTTTGAGGGGCCTCGGAACGAAGCTGAGGATTGTGGCATATTTCATGACATTGACAGCAAATGTCAAAGTAAGATGTTGATAATCACGATTTCGGCCTGATGAAGGAAAAATCAGCACGGAGTCAAAGAGTCAACGAGTGAATCGGAGAACTGGAGAATGACTACGGACATAGAGGGACCCCAACAAAAACACGGTTCGTGGCGCCGCAGATCACTCGTTGGAGGGTCTCTACTATTGGGACCTTGACCCACTCTGTATATATATATATATTGTGAAAAATAGCCTCTTCGTCTATAACTCTGCTACATACCATCCTTGCCCGCCGGAATCAAATCATCCATGGTGCTGATGAGCTCTTCACGGACCTCCTTGAAAGTAACTGCGATATTCCGTGTCAATTTTGAACGTACTACCTCCGTTTGATAATCGTCGTCCATGTTCAATACGCTCAGCGTATGCTCTGGTTGAATGAACTGGAGTAATCCTTGTGAGCATGGGCTCGTCGTTTTACGCATCATACTCACTTCGAATATTTGTGCACGCATAGACAAGACGTTCTCTGGGGCTTTCCTGACATCTTCGATTAGCTCAGGGCCGGTAGCCAACACCATCCATCTACGAAGATTGGCAATTTTGAATAGGCCTGGCCTTGTCTAAAAGCAGGGTTGTCGTCAGTTCGACATGAGGAAGTATACTCAAAAGGGAAGGCGAATTGCTTTCTCGTAGCCCTCTTTAAGCATGCGGACACCATCAAAGTTATATCGGAGAGCAGAGAAGTACGAGAGGATCGGGTCGGAGAACCCTACGGTTGGGATAGCATTGAGCTGGGGATAGTTTGCTAATCAGGGCCAACGAGAACAAGATGCCGAATGGCCTACCAATGGATCCCCTTTCAAATACCAGTTGATAAAGAGAGACACTACGACAAACAACCCTGCAAGGAACGACACTCTCAGAGCGAAATCGTCGGGCATGGTTGCAACGAAAAGGGAAAGAAAGACTGCGCCGAGACTTATATGATTAGCAGTCTCTTGTTTAGGCTTAGTTGCTCGGTGATGAAAGCACTGCGAACAAGCGCCCTGAAAACACTCGTTGTCAAGCACTACCGTTGCTCAGTTTCTCCTGTGCCTTTCCATTTCTGGTGACGATATCATAACGGGTCACAGTTGCCGGGTTCATTGGAGCATGGAGCATTAATATTGGAGGTTTCTGTAGTGTGTGTTCAAGTTCTGTTTGGGAACTTTGGGGTGACAAATACGGCAGAGCTGCCAAACAAGAACATACAATCCGATTTTCCATCAGTTGCCCATTTTCGACAAGGGACGCATACGTACCCAACTTAAACACGCGGTGCGAAAAGGTGATATACAGTATAACTGAAGGTGTCACAATATATGGCACTGAAGCAGGAAGCTAATGGTCAGCATGCGATCTACATTGGGGCCATTCCAACTTCCGACAAGGTTGCGAGCCGAATTGAAGGCTCTGTGACTGTGCGGCCGTAGAATACATAAACATGCCAGTGGCCAGAAGGTGGTGAAGACCATATCAAAAACCTCCCCTCAGCTCATCGCGCTCCAGACAATTTTGTCATCTACAGCGACAGTCTCAGACGCACAGGATTAGGTACGAAGCCATGATGCTTCATGCCTGAATCACGACTTTTGGTCTGTGCTGACATTCCTTTAGTGAACCATGGCAGACTCCATCCTTGCCATTATAGAGAAATGCATGAGGTGGTTTCGCGGGGCCGTTGATGCCTCATCATATGCGTTTTCAGTCCCTGCAGGAGGAACCCTTTCTGCGATGCATGCAGTGACTCCCCAATTTATGCTTTCAAGGTTATCGAGAGAACCCACCACCGAGACGACCTGGGATACCAGGACTTTCACCATAGGCACCGTACTTGCGTTGGTCACGATCTTCGCCGTTCGCTACATCAGAAGTCCTTGGAGAAAACTGCCACCTGGCCCTCGAGGTTTACCCATCGTTGGGAACGCCCTTCAGTTAATGGATAAAAAATGGCTTTTTTCGAGGGATTGCAAGGAACGTTTCGGTGAGTCTCTGATTGAGATGCTAAGGTTGAGCTCACGGAAATTACAGGGGAGATCATGTATCTTGATGCAGGTGGACAACCTACAATCGTGTTTAACAGTCTCAAATCAGCTCTCGATCTACTCGAGCATCGTGCAAACAACTATTCTGGTCGTCCTCGTTTCATCATGGCACATGAGATCTTGAGCAATGGTTTAATATTTGTATTGATGAATTATAATGATCTGTGAGCGTCACTATGGTTCCTATGGCAGGAAGATGCGGTAACCATGCTCACGTCGTTATACAGCTGGCGTCGCATGCGTCGTGCTGCACACGAAGCCCTTGCCAAGACAGTCTTGCAACGCTATTATCCTATTCAGACGAAGGAAGCAACTATCTTGGTCCTGTCGCTCCTGACACCCTCTGTCAGTCTCAACCCAGATAAACAATTCCAGCGTTTAACAGCCTCCACAATCATGTCTATTGTCTATGACCATCCGACAATCGTGTCAGAACATGATCACACCGTCAAGCAAATCGAGGAATTTAACAACCGTATTAGCGAAGCAGCTCTTCCGGGGGCCCATTTCGTTGATATATTCCCTTGGATGGTACACATCCCTGAAAGGTCTTGGTTTATTTCCATTATCCCATTGTATGTCGTATTGACCCATGACCACACAAGATTCGCAAAATGGAAGCGAGAAGGTTTGAAACAATTTACGAAGGACTATGCCATGTTCAAAAGCCTTCTTGATCGAGTTCGAATTGACCTTGTACGTCCTTGTCTTAGGTTTGCCATCTGAAGCACGGCTAATAGGTAGCACAGGCCAACGGGGGAACTCGACCAAGTTTCACTGCGTCCTTGATACAAGGCCACGAGCGCAATCGTCTTAGCGAGCCTGAAATGTCATACCTTTCTGGAACGTTGTAGTAAGTGTGAATCTGTTTCATCAACGGCTTATGAAGATATAATACGTCGCAGTGCCGCGGCCGCGGAAACGACCTCCGGCACCCTCAGTTGGTGGGCACTTGCCATGATTGCATTCCCAGAAGTACAGCGCCGAGCGCAAGCCGAACTGGATGCTGTCGTCGGTCGCGGTCGTCTCCCAACCTTTGCTGATGCTCCTCATCTTCCATATGTTCGAGCAATCATCGAAGAAGTTCTTCGTTTACGTCCTGTCGTCCCGCTTGCGGTACCTCATGCTGCCACTGAAGATGACTGGTACGAGGGCATGTTCATTCCGAAGGGAACTGTATGCATACCCAATATCTGGCACTGCAATCGTGACCGCACCGTATTTGGTGAAGATGCAGACGAATTCCGGCCAGAGCGGTATATTGACGAACACGGAGAGTTGTCGTGTGGTTCCGTGAAAAGTGTTCAGGCAGGACATGGGACATTCGGGTTTGGTCGACGGGTCTGCGTCGGCAATTATCTAGCCAGTAACACGCTCTTCATGAGCACGGCACGGATGCTGTGGGCGGCAAAAATTGAGGGCACACAGGACGAC
>Ga0307510_10005221_pt1 | contig 15438 bp, 17 predicted proteins | sample 12_EM_MG_FD_207224 | JGI IMG/M metagenome (GOLD analysis project Ga0307510, IMG submission 207224) | Populus trichocarpa ectomycorrhiza microbial communities from riparian zone in the Pacific Northwest, United States - 12_EM | ecosystem: Host-associated > Plants > Roots > Unclassified | place...
GCTCGCTTCTCGGTCACCTTGCGCACGGCATCTTGCACCGTCTGCTCAGCGAGATCGAAGCGCTTGGAGCGCGCGAGATCGAAAGCTTTGCGCAGGGCGACTACGGTCTCGTCGACGTGGCTGGCATCGCCCGCATCGGCGTTGACGACGGCCGATCTGCTGGCATCGAGCCATTCGTCGTCGCCCGTGAGGCAAAGATCCATTATCGACGCGATTTCCGACAACGGCTTGCCCTTCAACTGCGCCGTGACTTCCCGACCGAGATCCAACTGCGCGCGCGTCGCGGAAGAGAACAGCGTCTGGGCGTCGGGTCGATGCAGACGTTGCGTCAGCTTGGCGCCCATCAGCAGGACGACGCAGTGATCCTGGCTGGAGCGCACGCCCCGGCCCATGCCTTGTTCGATACGCTGGACCTGCCGGACGAGTTGTCGGCGGGTTCCATCCAAGGCTTCCTGCTCGATCCGCTCCAGCAGCCCGTAGAATTCGGGCAGACCGTCGATCACCAGAAGCTCACACGCCTCGGCCGGCAGATCGACGCCGTCGTATTTGCCGACGAAGACCGTCAAGCCGACATGTCCCTTGCGCAGTTTGTCGGTGCCATCCTCGATATTTTCAGCCGTCAGGGTCTGATCGGCTATGTCCGACCAGAACTCCGCCCTTTTTTTCGAAGGCACGATGACCGCGACGTTGATGGTCTTGGCCTTGGCCGCGACGAGTGCCTTAATCTCGGCGGTCGTAATGTCGGGGTTAATCTCCTGCGGCGCGAGAATCATGCGGTCGCCGGGGATCCGTCGGCTTTGCCGACGGCTTTACTCCGATACATTCGTGATCAATGCCAGCGCACACCGATTGCCGGCGCGGTTCACCCCCGCTCCCCCTCCGGCGCAGAATAGGAAAAAAGCAGTCGAATCGGCCGCTATCGAGGGCGCAATAGAAAGCAAATCTCGCTGTACCGCAACGCCCGGTAGCAAAAATAGAGCTGGGTCTACCTCCGCGGCGTCGAGCCGCGGATGGAGACCTTGAACCGCCTTCACGCGGCTCCCTGCCAGGGTGTGACGCGCAAGCTCGGCTCGTACGGGGCCGTTCTCGGACGAACGTCCGCCGTTCCCGACCGCTTCCCAGTAATTGCCCCGCCGATGTGGTTGTGCTGAATTGTCTTTCAACTGGAAGCAGACAGTTGCGATGACAGAGAAGGGCCCTTTCTGCGGACCGTAGCCCTTGCTGAAAGACCGAGAAATCGATGGAAGCCTACAGCAATGGCATCGCCAGCATCAGACATCACGAAACCGGCCGGATCCACGAGATCGAGGGCGATATGCTCGACTGGGAGATCGTCGATGGCGACGAACGTCAGATGGGTCCGGAATACCATCACGAGGCCGTCTTCGAGCACCCCGAGTTGGGCAAGATCGTTTGGGGTCTTTGGGAATACCCCGTAGGCGTCGAAAACTATCGGAAGACGGATGCCGGGCCGCACGAAGTCGTCGAGGATCTCGACTACGGCTTCCAGCATACCCGCGATGACAGCGACGACTGGTTCGAGCCCCCGCCGCCCGACGACCCGTTCGCGGTCTTCATGGATTCGTATCACGGCAGCAGCAACCTTCTCGCGCAGAGCGGCTCCAGCGACGGCGGCCATCTCGTAAACCGCCTGGTGTTTCGCATCAGGTCACGGCATTGGAGGCCTACCTGGGCGACACGCTTAAGAACGAGGTATTTCGCGACCGGCAAGCGATGCAGCGGCTGATCGATCGGGATTCCGACCTGAAGAGCCGAAAGTTCACGCTTGCGGAGATAGCCGCGGACCCGCAGCTGATCGAGCGGATTGTGCGCGAGCACCTCCAGGGGATCATGTACCACAATCTCCGGAAGGTCGACGTCCTATACGGGATCGCGCTGGAATTCGGGATACTGAACCTGGCGGCAGACAAGGATTCGCTGCTCGCGGCGGTCCTCCTCCGGCACGATTGCGTTCATCGAAACGGATCCGACAAGGACGGAAAGGAGCTGAAGGTCTTCACCAAGACGTTCGTGCAGCGGACGGCGGACTCGATGAGGGATCTGGTGCAAGGCACTGAGCAGCTGGTTCGCGCCCGGCGAACGTCGCGCAGCACGACACCCTGAACACGGACGATCGGAGGAGATTTCGATGATCACCGTCGCAGACATCCAAAAGGACTTCCCGGACTGGCCCGCCGACGTGATCGAACCCTGGCTGATCGAATTCGCCAACGATCCGGACATGGGGTGGCCTCCGCCCGAGCCGTACGGTGACCACCGTTGGGGAAGGCTGCTCGGACAGCGTCCCATCTCGTGGTGGAAGAACGTCACGTGGACGTTGGAGAAGACGGACTGCGGCTTCGACGGCCTTACGCCAAAGGCGAAGGCTGACGCGTTGGATATCCGCAAGGAAATGGAGGGCGGCAAGCCAAGCCTGACCACGAAACGACGCTGGGAAAACCTGTTCCGCTACGTCCTCAACGACGGCTCGTTCCCAGTCTCGCCGGTCGTCATGCGCCGGCCGGAAGGCCTGAGCCCGATCGACGGCACTCACCGCAAGGCCGTGCTCAGCGGGCTTCGCCTGCTTCCGGAGGCGGCTTTTGCAGCGAAGAAGCTGGCGAAGCCGTCGAACGAGCAGAACGTCTGGATGGGCAAACACAAAGACGGCGAGCTTCCGAACGCGCGGTGAGACGGCCCACCCGCCATACTCGACGCTTCGATCGGAAACCGGAAACCAGTGTCTCGAGTCGCCCCGAAATCGCCTGAGATTGACGGTCTGCCGGCGTGAATCGGTGGTACACAGCAGTGGTCACAAACCTTCGCCGGCCTTTTCGGGAATGCCATATTTTACGGTGTTTTTGGAGAATCCGCGGTCGTTGGTCGAGAGTCCCTCCCTCTCCGCCAGTTAATTCGCCCATCCGCTACTTTTTGGACGTGCCAAAAGCCTCGGAAAACAACGCTTCCGGTCTGCCCGAGTGTGCAAGTGTCGAAGCGAGTATCCCGCAAAGTAGTCCGACAGAAAAGTGCATCCGAGCCCCCCGCGCGCCGGCCCAAAGGGCCGGGGCGGGCGCCAACCTATCTGGTGCGTCGGCTTTCCACGTATTTCTTCTAGACCCGCCCCCCTTCAAACCTTGCGGCCAGTCTGCCGTCATGCGCTCAACCTGCCGCATCCGTCGGTCGAGCGGATCGCCAAGGCGGTTGGTGTCAAACCCCGCACCATCCAGAAGCGGATCAAGGCGCTGCACGAGCTTGGCATCATCGAGCGCGAGGAGCGTCGGCACACCCGCTTCGGCAGCGACACGAACAAGTATGGATTTAAAGCTTGATCGAGAAGGCGACGCCGTTCTCCAAGGAGAAGATCGCCGAGATCGCGGAGCGGCAGAAGGCCAAGGCCGATCGGCTCAATCGCAAGAAGCCCAAGCTGACCTTGGTGTCCGGTGGCGCCACCTAACCGCTGGCGACCGCCTGCATTATCGTTCGCTGACCTGGGCGTTCTGCTCGAACGTGATGCCGGTTGGGCCGATGTGCAGCCGGTAGCCGCTGTGGGCTGCGACCATCACCATCGCCAGCAGCGCCATCAAGGCCGCGACGTGGTTCTTATTCAGTCTGCCCGGATCGTTTGAACCGTTCGGGGTCATAGTGCAGCTCCGCCTTTCCGGACATCACTTCGGGGACCAACCGCAACGCGGCGTTGATGACCTGCGAGCGGTTCATGCCCAGCCGGTCACAGACCTCATCGAGTTGCTTGAGGCGTTCGTCCGAAAGTCGAACTGAAATCACGCGCTTGGTCATGATCCCGAAGATAGGCGTGAAGCGTTAAGAAACTCTGAATTATGTAATACGCGGTCCGGAGGCGGAACCTGCCGCCAGCTGTTGCCTCGCGGACTCGGCCTCAGCTTTTTGACTGCCCGGGCCGCAGACCGGGTGGTCAGCGCCGGCTCTTCGGCGCTATGGTGATTCGATGAGGTCGATCGCTAGCGAAGATTCAATGGTTTGTTGGGCTTTGTCGCGGCATCTTGAGGCCGCTCCCACCCTGTGGATTTAGTCGTGCGAGATCGTGACGTCAGACAAGCTCTGCACCGCAAGGTGCTGAAAGAGCATCACGGCGACGCCGATACGTTGGTGCTCGACGAACTCGGCCTGCGCCATGGCACCTGCCGCGTCGATATCGCCGTCGTCAACGGCTACCTGCACGGCTACGAAATCAAAAGCGATGCCGACACGCTGGAGCGGTTGCCGTCACAGGTGGTGACGTACGGCCTGGTGCTCGACCGGGCAACGCTGGTTGTCGGTGAGCGCCACCTGGAGAAGGCCAAGCCGTTCGTGCCGGCGTGGTGGGGCATCAAGGTCGTGACCGCCGGACCACGCGGCGGCATCAGCTTCGAGACCGCACAAGCCTTCGCACAAAACCCCACGATCGACCCGCTGGCCCTCGCCGAGCTCTTATGGCGCCCGGAAGTCGTCGAGATTCTGCAAGAGCGCGAGGCGCCGCCGGCCTTACTGCGCAAGCCGCGCGGCGTCCTCTACAAATACCTCGCCGAGACCGTCGAGCTCGACGAACTCCGGCCGCTTATTAGGCAGCGATTGAAAGCGCGTGCGCGCTGGCGAGGTCATCGACCACCTTCGTCAGATGCCGGTTCGTCGACACCCACACCCATGTCGACAGATTCCCCGTTGTAGCGGTGCCCGCCGCGCAGTCCTCGATGTAGGCGTCGCCTGCTGAAAACGCGCGGCCGCTGAAGTAGGGCAGGCGCACCAACGTCGCGCACATCTGCTGATATTGCCCAAACCCATGCGTCCGCACCGGCGTGCCGCGCGCAACGTGCCAGTGGTCGGTGATGGTGTAGCGCAGCTTCGCGAACGGCTTGATCATGCGCATGTCGAGCTCGACCAGGTCGGGATGAGCCACGGCGTAATCGCCGAACGTCGGAATGCGGGTATCGTGGCCGAGCGTGGCGATGAACGCGCGATAGGCCTGCCACTCGTGGCGCGGGAGCAGCTGGTAGGGCGAGGCGATGTTCGCCACAGAGTTCGGATAAGACGTGCCCGCGATGGTGACGGTGCGCCACTGGTTCAGCATCGGCACCCGGGCCATGAGCGTCTGCATGATCGTGACCATGATCGCGATCGGCACATAGGTCGGTGAGCCGAGGTCGATCACCAGATCGCATTCGCTGTAGCCGTCGGTCATTGGGCGCAGCAAGTTCTCGATATCGGCCTGCAAGTTATTCCGATCGAAATCAGGCAGCGACAGTCGCAGGCAGACGCCGCGACGGTCCTGGCGGGCGACGGCGGCCACGGCAGCGAGGAAGGCGGCATCATTGGAGAAGCTGACCACCGGGATCGCCGAGCAGCTTTCGGCGCGAGCGGTATCGAACAAGACCTCGACGCAATGGCGGCCCCCGGCGCAGCGGGTTGCGGGCGGCAGGTGTTTTAGATCGACGAAGCAGGGCCGGGCCTGCCACTTGGACTTCAGTCGTTTGCCAAAGTCGCCAAGATGGTCGTCGGCGCTCTCCTTGTTGGTGCCGGTCTCGAAATCGAAGCCGACCGGCGGAATCTCCAGCAGGGGTGTGATGCGATCCTTGACCGGCGTGGCCAGCCGGCTGAGCGCCTGATATTCGCCCATTTTCCACTTCAAAATGGGGACGTAGTGACGGTGGTTGAACATATATGGCTCCATAACGAGATATTAAAATACAGATTCTTCAATTTTGGTGCTGAATATGTATTAAATTTCGATCGAGCCGTCAACTAGGATGCTTTTTGTCGTAGATTTTTAGCTTTAGCTGAAAAAGCCTGACGAGGCATCCTGGCGCGGCTCGCCGCTGCCAGGGCAAACACCGCTGCACCAGCACGCGATTGGCCATGGCGATGGCTTCGCCGCTGTCGTGGGTGACGAGGATCGCGCTCTTGCCGCGCTCGGCGATTTTGCGGAGGACATCGGCCCGATGCCCACGAGCGTGCCCCTTCCGCTAATGCGCGGCGATGCCCGCGCTCTCGATCACCCGCTTGGTGCGTGCGGTCTCCTCGACGATGAACGGGCCCATCTCGGCCGGCCCCTTGTCGGCCATCGACACCTGGCCGTTGGTGGCGAGGTCGGCGACGATGCCGGGGTCGGCGAGCACGACGGCCAGCGCCTCAGAGAGCTTGCCCACGATTTTCGGGTCGGTCCCGGCCGGGACCGAGACCCAGGTCGAGCCGACACTGACGGCGTCCGGGTAGCCGGCCTCGAGCACCGTCGGCGCATCGGGCAGCGCGGCCAACCGCGCCGCGCCGGTGGTGCCGAGCACCTTGACCTTGCCGGTGTCGATCAGCGGCCTCAGCACGGTGAGGTAGTCGAAGGAGACGTCCAGGATGCCCGACATCATGTCGGTCATCTGGCTCGAGCCCGACTTGTAGGGCACGTGGGTCAGCTTGATGCCGGCGGCCGCCTGGAACATCTCGCCGGCGAGGTGCTGGGCGGTGCCGGGGCCGGGGCCGGGGGAGTCGAAATTGACCTTGCCCGGGTTGGCCTTCGCGTAGGCGACGAACTCAGCCAGCGTGCTGTAGGGCGCTGCCGCAGTCGCGACGAGGATCTGGTTCGCCGAGCTCACGCCGCGGACGTGGACGTAGCTCTTGAGCGGGTCGTAGTTGAGCTTCGTCAGCCCCAGGTTCGGCTGGATCGTCATCGGCCCGCCGGAGGCGTAGAGCACGGTGTAGCCGTCGGGCTGGGCCCGGGCAACGAACTCGGTCCCGATGGTCCCGCCAGCGCCGGGTCGGTTCTCCACCACCACGGGCTGTCCAAGCCGCGTCCGCAGCAGCTCTGCAATCTTGCGCGAGACGAGGTCGGTGACGCCGCCGGCCCCGAACGGCACCACCCAGGTGATCGCGCGGTTCGGCCAGGATTCCGCGGCCGTCTGGACCCCCGCGGCGCTCGCCTCGAGCGCCAGCGTCGTCGCGGCGACGAGACACAGGAGCGCTCTTGGGAGCGCTCTCCTCACCGTCGGTCCGGGGCGCCCGAACTCCATGGATGCAGTCCTCCCTCGTTGCAGTGTGGCCGTTTGCGGCCATGTTGACCGAAGGCTACAGCCTTGAGTCTCTTCCAACCATTGGCGCAGTCCGAGCATGTCTTTTGCAGAATATGAAAAGATCGATGCCTCGCCTTCAGGCCATGGAGCTGTTTGTCAGCACCGTCCGCGAGGGCAGCTTCTCGGCGGCCGGCTCGCGCGTAAGTCATTGATCTTGCAGCTATCGGCTACTGTGCATGGGGTTGTTTTCGCATTTTTGTTGTCCGGCCACTGACCAGGGCCATCAGTCCCCGGTTGCGATCCGGAAAATGGTTATAGTCGCCTCGTCGCAAGAGCCCGCCCAAGGACCCGACGGATGACCGCTAAAATCGATCTCCTGACGCTGCAGCTGTTCGTGGCGATCGTCGAGGAGCAGAGTATCGCGAAGGCGGCGGAGAAGAAGAACATCGCCGCGTCCGCGGTCAGCCGCCGTATCTCGGATATCGAGGATCTCTTCAAGGTCGAACTCCTGCATCGTCATTCCAAAGGGATCGAGCCGACACCTGCCGGGTTCGCCCTGCTTGAGCATGCCCGCATTATCCTGGGCAATTTGAGCAAGCTCGAGACCGAGCTGACGGGATACCGGCAGGGCAAGCGCGGGCTGATCCGGGTCTGCGCCAACAAGTCCGCGATCCTCGAAGCGCTGGCCGACGAGCTCAGCCTGTTCCTGGAGCGGCATCCGCTGGTCCATATCGACATCGAGGAGGATCTCAGCCCCGCGATCGTGCGCGCCGTGATGGAGAACCGGGCCGACATCGGCATCTTCGGCGGCAACATCGACGGACAGGATCTGGAGCTGCTGTCCTATCGCAGCGACAGCCTGGTCGCGCTGGTCACGCGCGACCACCCGCTGGCGGGCCGCAGCAGCGTTCGCTTCCGCGAGCTGGTCGATTTCGACTTCGTCAGCCTGGAGAAGGGCAGCTCGATCGAGACGCTGTGCGTCAGGGCCGCCGCGGCGCTCGGGCAGCACATGAAGGTGCGCATCCGCGTCAGCAGTTTCGATGCGCTGTTTCGGGTGATCGATGCCAGGATGGGGGTCGGTGTGGTGCCACTCGAGATCGTTCGCGACCGGTACGGCATCGACAGCCTCGTCACCGTCCCGCTCGATGAGCCCTGGGCGCGGCGCGAGCTGGTCATGGGCGTGCGCGACTACAAGTCGCTGCCGCCGGTCACGAAGCTGCTGGTCGACCATCTGCGCACCCCGGATGAGGCGCGTCTCGCCACGGGCGGCGTCTCCGACCGGCTGACGGTCGTGCGCGGCAGAAGCTGACATCGCTGGCGCAGACGGCCTGCCATCGCGGGCCGCGATGGCACCCTGCTAAACCGTCACTGCACATTTGCAGGACGCTCTTCTATCCTTCTTCCCAAGAACGCTGCCGGTCGGCATGATCGGCAGCAACACGGCACATCAGATGCCGAACACGGGAGGACGGATCGTGGACACGCACGGTCGCACGCTGCTGGCCAAAATCTGGGACCAGCATGTCATCGCGCACGTCAGCGATGACACCGATCTGCTTCATGTGGATCGCCATCTGCTGCATGACCTCGGCGGCTCTCGTGGCCTGCTCGACCTCAAAAGTCGCAATCTTCCCGTCCATAATCCCGAGCTGACCTTCGCCACGCCCGATCATGCGATTTCGACCGCGGCGGGACGTGCCGGCACGATCAAGACCGGGTGGGATCTGCTGGCGGCGTTGCGGACCGAGACATCGGCGAGCAACATCCGGCTGTTCGATCTCGACCAGCCGGGGCAGGGCATCGTCCACGTCATCGGTCCCGAGCTCGGCCTCAGCCTGCCCGGCTGCCTGATCGTCTGCGGTGACAGCCATACCTGCACCCATGGCGGGCTCGGCGCTCTCGCCTTCGGCATCGGCTCCAGCGAGCTCACCCATGTGCTGGCGACCCAGACCATCATCCAGCGCCGGCCGAAAACCATGCGCGTGACGTTCGATGGCGCCCTGCCGTTCGGTGTCACGGCGAAGGATCTCATCCTCGCCCTGATCGGCCATGTCGGCGCCGCCGGCGGCACCGGCTATGCGGTCGAATATGCCGGCCGTGCGATCCGGGACCTGCCGATCGAGGGGCGGCTCACCATCTGCAATCTGTCGGTCGAACTCGGCGCCAAGATGGGTCTGATCGCGCCGGACGAGGCGACGTTCGCCTATGTCCGCGGCCGTCCCTATGCGCCGCAAGGCGAGATGTGGGACCGGGCCGTCGCGGCGTGGCGGACGCTGCGGAGCGACAGCGACGCAACGTTCGATCGCGAGGTGACGATCGATGTCGGAACCATCATCCCCCAGATCACCTGGGGCACCAGTCCCGAACATGTCCTTGGCGTCGACGGCCGCATTCCGGACCCCGCGGATATCGCCGATCCCGCGCGCCGCGGCGCGATCGAGATCGCGCTCGACTATATGGGCCTGAAGCCGGGTGCGCCGATCGCCGGCACGAAGGTCGATTGGGTCTTCATCGGCTCCTGCACCAACAGCCGCCTCAGCGATCTCCGCGCGGCCGCGGAAGTCGCGCGTGGCCGCAAGGTTGCGCCGGGTGTGCGCGCCTGGGTGGTGCCGGGTTCGGAGACCGTCAAGCGCGATGCGGTGGCCGAGGGGCTCGACAAGATCTTTCTCGACGCGGGCTTTGAATGGCGCGAGCCCGGCTGCTCGATGTGTCTCGCCGCAAACGGCGAAACCGTGCCGCCCGGCCAGCGCTCGGTGTCGACCTCGAACCGCAATTTCATCGGCCGGCAAGGGCCGCGTGCCCGCACCCATCTGGCGAGCCCGGCCATGGCCGTGGCGGCGGCGGTGTCCGGCGCCATCGCCGATGTCCGAACCATGGAGCGCTAGATGGCGCAAGCCTTCACAAAACTGACTGCGACGGCGGCGCCGATCATGCGCACCAATGTCGATACCGACGTCATCATCAGCATCAACCGCATGGTCGGAAATTCCGTCCGCGGCAGCCTCGGCAAATGGGCGTTCGGCTCGCTGCGCTATTTGCCGGATGGCTCGGACAATCCGGAGTTCATCCTCAACCGCGAGCCTTATCGCGCCGCGGAAATCCTGGTCACGGGTCCGAATTTCGGCTGCGGCTCGTCGCGGGAGGCGGCGGTGTGGTCGCTGCAGGAAATGGGGATCCGCGCCATCATCGGCTCCGGCTTCGGCGACATCTTCTTCGCCAATTGCTTCCAGAACGGCATCCTGCCGGTGGTGCTGGACAAAGCCGTCATCGACGGCCTCGCCGCGGAGATCGAGGCGAGCCAGGGCGCGGGACGTCTCAGTGTCGATCTGCAGGAGCAGACGGTCACCTCGCCGTCGGGCGTCCGGCACGTCTTCGAGATCGATCCGCGCCGGCGTGCAGGTCTGCTCGAGGGCTTAGATGAGATTTCGCTGACGTTGCGGCGCGACCACGAGATCCGCGCATTCCAGGCATCCGACCGCGATGCGCGGCCGTGGATTCACTTTGCAGGATAATCGGCAAGATAATCGTCAGGACACATCAGGCATGAACACGCTCTCGAACACGATCAAGGTGGCTGTGGTCGGTGGTGAAGGCATCGGTCCGGAGGTGACCGACCAGTCCCATCGCATTCTCAAATGGTTTTCAGACCGGCGCGGCGCTCCGGTGGTTCTGCGCGAAGCGCAATATGGTCTCATCCCCTATCTGGCGACGGGCAAGGTGTTGCCGGATGACACCGTCGCGGCGATGGAGGAGGCCGACGCGATCCTCTGGGGCGCGACGGGTGGCCCGGAAACCACGGAAGTTCCTGCGTCGGCCCGCAAGGCGGGAAGCCTGCTGTCGCTGCGCAGCAAGTATGACCTCTACGCCAATCTCCGGCCGATCGTCGCCAATCCGGCGCTGGCGGATTCCGCGCCGCTCAAGGCCGCGGTGCTCAAGGATGTCGACTTCATCATCATCCGCGAGCTCACCAGCGGCATCTATTTCGGCGAGCCGCGCGGCATCGAGACGCTGCCCGACGGCCAGCGCCGCGGCTTCAACACCCAGCAATACACCACCAGCCAGATCCGCCGGGTGGCGCGCACCGCGTTCGAGCTGGCGCGGACGCGCAAGGGCCGCGTCTGCTCGGTGGACAAGGCCAATGTGCTGGAGACCAGTGTGCTGTGGCGCGAGGAGGTCATCGCGCTGCATCAAGCGGAATTCTCCGACGTGGAGCTGACGCATCTCTATGTCGACAACGCTGCCATGCAGATCGTGCGGGCGCCGTCGCAGTTCGATGTCATGGTGACCTGCAACATCTTCGGCGACATTCTTTCCGATTGCGCCGCGATGGCGTCGGGCTCGCTCGGCATGCTGCCGTCGGTCTCGCTCGGGCCGCCCGACCGGCTGGGACGCCGCAAGGCGCTCTATGAACCGGTTCACGGCAGCGCGCCTGACATTGCGGGCAAGGGCATCGCCAATCCGCTCGGCTCGATCCTCAGCGTCGCAATGATGTTGCGGATCACCCTCAATCGGCCCGATGATGCGACGCTGCTGGAGAAGGCCGTGGATACGGCTCTCGCCGCCGGCGCAAGAACGGCCGATATCGCCGAACCCGGCGCAAAAAGATTGTCGACCCAGGAGATGGGCGATGCGGTGCTGAACGCGCTCGACAAGGTGGTCGGCAGGAAGAGGGAGCACGCGTGATGAGGACTCGGGTCACCAGACGGGCCGCGCTGACGATTGTCGCCGGCGCCGGTGCCTCCATGGCGGCGGGCCGGGTATGGGCGGATACCCCGTCGGGCCGCGTGATCTATCCGGTGGCCATTCCGGTCTATCAATCTCAATTCGTCGCCGACCGGGCCGGGTTCTTCAAGGAGGCCGGTCTCGACTGCAAGCTGATCCAGGGCGGCAGCGGCGTGAAGACGCGCGAGATCATCGCCTCGTCCCAGGGCGATATCGGCATCGGCGATATCACTCACCCGATGCAGCTCAGCAATCACGGCCGCAGTGCGCGGGTCCTGATGCCGGTCGATACCCGCAGCAACGCCGCGATCTTCATCATCCGCAAGGATCTGTTCGACCAGGGCATCACCACCCTGGAGGCGCTGGCGAAGTGGAAACGGCCTGACGGACGCAAGCCGATCGTTTCGGTGTCGTCGCTGGGCGGCACCAACCACGTCTGGGCCTCCTATTACATGGAAACCATGGGCCTGGACGACAAGGTGACCTGGATCGGCACCGGCAATGTCGACACCATGATGGGCACGTTGAAAACGAAGCAGGTCGATGTTCTCATCAACTCGCCGTCGATCCTGAAGGATTCGATCGAGCAGGGCTGGGGCGCGCTGCTGTTCGATGGAACGGACGAGACGGTCTGGGCCAAATACATCGGCGGCAAGGTCCCGGTGACGTCTCACTTCACCCTGCAGTCGACCATCGACAAGGACCCGCAGAAGATGCAGGCGTTCGTCACGGCGCTGTGGCGCGCCACCCAGTGGATCAAGGGGCATTCTCCCGAAGAGATCTATGACACGATCGAACCGTATGTCGGCAGCACGTCGCGCGACGCGAACATTTTCGACATCGCCATCATGAAGAAGGTCACCGATTACGAATGCATCATCGATGCGGAGAGCTTCGCGCGCGGTCAGAAGGTCTGGTTTCGTGAGATGACCGGCATCAAGCCGCTCGCCATGACTGACGTCGTCAACACCAGCTTCATTGAAGCGGCACGCAAGGCCTATCCGGCTTGACGATCCAGGCCTTACACGCGCCGCACGTCGATACGCCGCCTGACACGCGGCGCATTGACGTGCGCGATTTGTGCAAGACATTCCAGCTGGCGGGTGCGGCCATCGAGGCGGTGCGCGACGTCTCCTTCAATGTCCGGCGCGGCGAATTCGTCGCTCTTCTGGGGCCATCCGGTTCGGGCAAGAGCACCGTCCTCAACATGATCGCGACCCTGGTCAAGCCGACCAGCGGTCAGATCCTGATTGACGGTGTGCCCGTCGTCCCCGGGCAGGCGACGCCTGACGTCGGCTATGTGTTCCAGCGCGATACCCTGTTTCCCTGGCGCACCGTCGCCGACAACATCGGCTACGGCCTGGAGCTGGCCGGTGTGCCGGCGGCGGAGCGAAAGGATCGTGTTCGTGCCTGCCTGACGCAAGCCGGGCTGGACGGCTTCGAAAATGCCTATCCCTCGGCGTTGTCGGGCGGCATGCGCCAGCGCGCAGCCTTGATGCGAACGCTGGTCGTCGAACCGCAGGTCCTGTTGATGGACGAGCCGTTCGGCGCGCTCGACACCCACACCAAGATCGACATGCACGACGTGCTGCTTCGCATCTGGGAGCGCGAGCAGCAGACCGTGCTGTTCGTGACCCATGATCTCGGCGAGGCCCTGACGCTGGCAGACCGCATCATTCTGTTTTCCGCGCGGCCCGGCCGGATCAAGGAAACATTCGAGGTCGATTTTGCCCGCCCGCGCAATGCCGTGAAGATCCGGGAGACGCCGCGCTATGCCGAGCTGTTCCAGCTGATCTGGCACTCGCTTGGCGAGGAGTTCATCAAGGGCCGTAAGCCATGAGACGCGCGCGTCAACCCGGCAGAACCCTGGCCTGGCAGATACTGATCTGCGTCGTCTTCCTGTCGATCTGGCAGTGGGGGTACGATCTGCACGCCCGCCTTCCGTGGCTGGTGCCGGATCTGCTCGACCCCTATTTCGTGTCCAAGCCCTCCCAGATCTTCGAGCATTTCCTGATCCTGAGCTGCCTCAAATCCAAGCTCGGAATGTTCAACGGCTGGTTCAATGGCGAATTCGCCCGCTGCATGGCGCGATCCGAGAACAACCTCTGGATCGCGACCGCCGTCACCCTGAAGAACACCTTCTTCGGCTTCGTGACCGGCGTCAGCAGCGGCTTTGCCGCGGGGCTCGTGCTCGGCCGTTCGGACCGGCTCAGCGCGATCTTCCAGCCGTTCATCACCGCGGTGAATTCGATCCCCCGCATCGCGCTGGCTCCGATCATCGTGCTGGCCTTCGGCATCGGCGACACCTCGAAGATCGTGACGTCGTGGATCGTGGTCGTCTTCCTCGTGTTCTTCAATACGTTCGAAGGGGCGCGCTCGATCGACGAGGGCTTTGTCAACGCGGCGCGGCTGCTCGGTGCCAGCGAGTGGCAGATCACCCGCACCGTGGTGATCCCCTCGACCATGGCCTGGGTGTTCGCCTCGCTGACACCTGCGATCTCCTTCGCGCTGATAGGGGTGATCGTCGGCGAGTTCATCGGTGCGGAACGGGGCATCGGGCGCCTGATCATCGAGTCCGAGGCGCGCGCGGAGGCCTCGGGAATGATGGTCGCGGTCATCGTGCTGATGCTGGTCGGCGTGGCGCTGTCCGCGTTAATCTGGCGCTTGCAGGCCTATCTGCTGCGCTGGCAGCAGCACAATCTGGCGGAGTAGGGCGAACAGCATCGCGTTCGTCACACGCCCTCCCGCTACGCCAGCCCCACCGCTTCGAAGTTGCCTCCGATGGCAGGCGGAGCTGAGCACTCAACACGCGTCAAATGACACTCAGTGCGCGCGGTCCTTGAGGAACGCGATAAGATCAGCTCGATCCTGTGCCTTCTTGACCTGATAGAACATCTTCGTTCCGGGGATAAACTGTTGTGGGCCGGTCAGCCACTTATCGAGATTCTCCTCGGTCCACACAATTTTTGCGTTCCGCAACGCCGCCGAATAACTGTACCCCGGCACGGTTCCGGCGGCCCGTCCGACGACGTCCTTGTGCATCGGCCCCACGTCGTTCTTTTCGATTGAGTGGCAATCCTCGCAACCCTGGTAAAGCACCTCTCCATGCGCGGCATCTCCTGCGGCGTTCGCGGGACTCCAGCAAAGCACCGGTGCAGACAACATGCCCGCGCAAGCCAAAATCAGTCTCCAGTGAATCATGCCGCAGCGGCTCGAATTTTTTCCCATGAATCTCTCCTGCTTGGGATATCGCGAGGGAGGACTTGAATCGTTGCAGCTTTATTCCCGCGCCATCCGAAGCAACAAAGTCAGAATCATTTGTGAATTGGCTTATGAAGCAGCCGGTCAACGGCCATCGATGTTGTCGAAACTGGTGGTCAACGGCATCTTGTTCAGGAAGGCGTTCGGGTTGACGGCCTCGTGAGAGGCATCTGCCGCGGCTGCTGACGCTTTCAGCGCGGTCCGCTCAGTGCGATCACAGTCTCAACACCAATTGTTTTGCGACGGAATTGGGTCGTGCGCCCTGATTGCCATCAGGACGGGAATAGAAGCAACAGCACGCCAGTCGTCTTTGGATCGTCAGCCTGGCCCTTCGGTCTGACTTGAAGATGAATTGGAGTTGTGCAAAATGGAAAACGCGCCAGATCCGACAAATCATATTGCTTCGAGCCTTTCGGGCCCGATGGATCGTTTCGACCGAACGAGCGTC
>Ga0307510_10005222_pt1 | contig 15437 bp, 12 predicted proteins | sample 12_EM_MG_FD_207224 | JGI IMG/M metagenome (GOLD analysis project Ga0307510, IMG submission 207224) | Populus trichocarpa ectomycorrhiza microbial communities from riparian zone in the Pacific Northwest, United States - 12_EM | ecosystem: Host-associated > Plants > Roots > Unclassified | place...
CATATCTCCGGTTATACGCCTGCAGCTCCCGGAAGTCACTGCGAATAGCCGGATGCAGCTGCTGCCGGAAAGACCTTACCAGACTGGAATCCCGGCGGTAAAGCTCCGAGGCCGCATAGATATATAGTTCAAAATAGGCGGAATACCGGAAGGCCGCGTCGGCAGAGGACCGGGCCGAGAGATACCCGGCGAAATTCGCCTCATTTTCCTTTGCATACCCCAGCTGATGCCCCATCTCATGACAGGTCGTATAGGGCTGGGTGAAAGCGGGCACCACTGTATTCACCTGCGCTTCGCCTGTGAACGGGTTATAATAGCCGCTAAATCCTATATAGGCGCCAATATGACTAAAAAGAGAAGATTTTACAGAAGAGGGCCGATAGATAAATTGCGGATCATGACTGGAAAGACTATCATATGCCCGGACGGCATTGGAATAAAGATAGCGGGAAGAGGTCAGCGCAGTCCGGTGTAGCCGGGCCAGGCTGTCCAGGTCATTGAGACGGGTAGTGATCTGTCTTACCAGCTCGGTCAGTTCCGGGGTAGTATAAGGCTGGACATTCAACTGCAGCTGGGACGCGATGCCCTTTCGATCGTAATTGAGTCCCCACAGCCCGTTAAAGAGTACATAGATGAGCAGGACGATAAAAATTATCCGTCGAAAAAAAACCAGGAGCCAGGCCCGGTCCGCCTGTTTTTTTATCAGCTTCCGGATTATGATCACAAGATTATAAACGGCGCAGATCAGGATCGCTCCATAAAGCAGATCACCGATGCTGAATGGTATCCAGCCAAACAAAAATCGCTGTATCCGGGATAATACAGGATACAAACCGGTAGAATAATATTTTTCGACAGCCTCCGGCCAGTGGGAAAGGACCTTGATAATTACTGCCAGTGTTATGAGACATATCCAGGCTATTTTGCGTTTAGTCCCCATACGCGCTAAAAATACTCCAAAAATTAAAGCATCCATGTTAAATTGCACACATAATTGCCTGCTATGAATTCGAACACGCTGGATTTTAACAAAAATGAAGATGTCATGCGCCAGGCGCTGAGCCAACTCAGAACCAGGCTTGATAAAATTGCCCTGGGCGGAGGAAAAAAGGCAATTGAAAAACAAAAGGAAAAGAATAAGCTGACCCCACGCGAACGTATTGCATATCTCATTGACGAAGGCTCTTCTTTTATCGAGCTGGGAGCATTTGCCGGTTATGAGATGTATGAGGACCAGGGTGGTTGCCCCGCCGGCGGCACTGTAGGCGGCATCGGTTATGTCAGCAACCGGCAATGTATCATCATCGCCAACGATCAAACCGTAAAAGCAGGCGCCTGGTTCCCTATCACCGGAAAGAAGAATCTGAGGCTGCAGGAAATAGCGATGGAAAATCATTTGCCCGTCATCTATCTCGTTGACAGCGCGGGTGTATTCCTGCCCATGCAGGACGAGATCTTCCCTGATAAAGAACATTTCGGCCGGGTCTTCCGGAACAATGCCCGCATGAGCGCAATGGGCATCACTCAGATAGCTGCTGTGATGGGGCCCTGTGTTGCAGGAGGCGCCTATCTGCCCATTATGAGCGATGAGACCCTGATGGTGGAAGGCAATGGCTCGATCTTCCTGGCGGGCCCCTACCTCGTAAAAGCCGCCATCGGCGAAGACATCGATGCAGAAACACTGGGCGGCGCCGTTACCCATACAGAGCTGTCCGGTATCGCAGATTATAAATGCGGAACAGAGCAGGAATGTCTCGACGAGGTGAAAAAGATCATGGGCAGGCTCGGTGCGACAGCTCCTGCTATTTTCGATCGCATACCCGCCATAGCACCCGGCAAACCGGCAGAAGAGTTTTATGGCATCCTCCCTGCCGACCCTTCAAAACCCTATGATATGGTCGATATCATCGAGCGTATCGTAGATAAAGACAGCTTCCAGCAATTCAAAGAAGACTATGGCAAGACCATCCTCTGTGGCTATGCGCGCATAGAAGGATGGGCAGTGGGTATCGTCGCCAATCAGCGCAAGATCGTTAAGAGTAAAAAAGGAGAAATGCAAATGGGTGGGGTCATTTATAATGACAGCGCAGACAAGGGCGCCCGCTTTATCATGAACTGCAATCAGAAAAAGATCCCCCTGGTTTTCCTGCAGGACGTCACCGGTTTTATGGTTGGTTCACGCAGCGAACATGCAGGCATCATCAAGGATGGAGCAAAAATGGTCAATGCCGTTGCTAATTCGGTCGTTCCCAAGATCACCATTATCATTGGCAACTCCTACGGAGCCGGCAATTACGCGATGTGCGGCAAAGCCTATGATCCCCGCTTCATCTACGCATGGCCCTCCGCCCGCATTGCCGTCATGGGCGGCGAACAGGCCGCTAAGACGCTGCTGCAGATCCAGGTTGGCGCATTAAAAGCAAAAGGACAGATTATCGATCCGGTCGAAGAGAAAAAGCTGCTGGACGAGATCAAAGGCCGTTACGAACGCCAAACCTCTCCTTATTATGCAGCAGCACGTCTATGGGTAGATGCCATTATCGATCCCGCCGACACCCGCAGGGTCATTGCGGAAGGACTGCATGCAGCAGCACAAAACCCTAATATTGATAACTTCAAAACAGGTGTGTTTCAGGTTTAGCCACCTATTTCATTTATGAGCAACGAACTGACTATGTACACCGACGGCTCCTCCCGTGGTAATCCCGGCCCGGGCGGATATGGAACTATTCTTTTCTGGGGCAGTCATCGCAAAGAGCTGTCTGGCGGCTTTCGCCGTACAACCAATAACCGAATGGAGCTGATGGCCGTCATCGCCGGCCTCGAGGCTTTGACAAAGGAAGGCCTCAAAGTCACCGTCTATTCAGACAGTCAATATGTCGTCAAGGCTGTAGAACAGGGTTGGCTAAAGAATTGGATCGCCACCAACTTTAAAGGCGGGAAAAAGAACAAAGACCTCTGGATGCGCTACTACGAGCTCTCGAAAAAGAACAACGTTCGCTTCGTCTGGGTGAAAGGCCATGCCGACAATCCTTATAACAATCGCTGCGACCAACTGGCTACATCAGCCGCTGATGGGAAAGATCTAAAGGTGGATAAGTTCTTCGAAGACGAAATTGGTAGATAATTAATTTTACAAAGTCCCCGCCGGTACCGAAGCCCTGTATACCACACTATCCTCCTGTGCCTTCAGCTCGAACTTCGCCTGGTGAAACGCCAAAAAGCTTTCCCCCTTCTTCCGGCCAAAAGGTGAACCATCCTGTTCGATAACTCCCACTTTCCCTTCCAGCACGATAAAAATATCGACCGAGTGCGCCCGGACAGTTATCGACTCACCCTGCATAAGACTGATCTTGCTCAGCTCGAAATCAGGCGCCGGCGTATGATAGACCGTAATATGCCCCGGCGTTCTCTCTTCGGAAATGATACGCGGCTCCGTCGCCTCGAACTGTACATGCTTCAATAGCTCGGCTACATCTACATGTTTTGGTGTCAGCCCACCCCTCAGCACATTGTCCGAATTTGCCATGATCTCCACATTCTGTCCTTCCAGGTAAGCATGCGGCAGACCCGCATCCTGGAAGATCGCTTCTCCCGGATGAAGATTCAGCAAATTAAAAAAGTAAATAGAGAAAATTCCCCGGTCAATCTTCCCGGGCTCATTATAAGTATGAGCAGCCCTCGCAGCCCAGAAATGTTCTTCGCTCTTTTTCAGCTCTTGCACATTATAAAGCGGCAAAATACGGTCGAGCAAGGGTTGAAGGACCTTGTTTACCTCCGCCTGCGGCATCTCCATCACCTTCCTGTACAACCCAAGATAAGAATGCTTTGCCAGCGTCGGCGTCAAAAATTCCAGCTCCGGTGTATCCAGCAGCAGCTTTTCCAACGCAAGATAGGGCTTGAATCCATGCAACAACCAGAACTCGCTCAGCGCCAGCATCAGTTCCGGTTTATGATTGTCATCCTTGTAGTTTCTGTCGGGAGCATTCAGCGCTATTCCCTTTTTATTCTCTGCTGCAAACTCTATCTCCGCATTTCTTTTGGTAGGATGTACCTGGATAGACAACATATCTTTTACATCCAGGATCTTCAGCAGATAAGGCAATCTGCCAAAACGGCCCGTTGTATACGATCCCAACGTTTCCTCCGGTTGCTGCTGAATATATTTATCCAAAGCAATGGCCCTTACCGACTCCCCCTCCTGCACAAGCAGGTCCGAAGGAGCATTCTGATGCGCCCCCATCCAATATTCAGCAAAAGGCTTATTGTCCGGGTTCGGCAAAGACAATAGCCGGGGCAGATATTCCATCCCTCCCCATGCATAATGCTGTACTTTACCCTGCAACTTATAAACCTTGTTATCTTTTTTCATGTTATTATCGATTGTGAGTCTTTCGCGTGCCAAATTAAGTAAAAAACCTGCACAATGCACCAGCATATCGATTTAGGTAAAAAGGGAGAAGAGCTTGCCGCCGACTGGCTGACTGCTAACCGTTTTGTTATACTCCAAAGAAACTGGCGTTATGGCCGTTATGAAGTTGATGTCATCGCCAGCCGGGCGAACATCCTCCATATCATCGAAGTAAAATGTAGACGATCCTCATCCTATGGCCGGCCGGAAGAAAGTATCAGCCGGCAAAAATTTCAAAATGTGATGCAGGGCGCTGCAGGATTTCTGGTAAAATATCCTCATCATCAGCGAATCCAGTACGATGTCATGGCCATTGATATACGCAGAGACGCCGAGCCGGAAATCGCCCTGTTCGAAGATGTGTATTTATAATTCCCCGTTAGTCGCCTTTTCCATGATATTCTCTACCAGCCGATAGGTAGCCGGACAATATTCGATGTTCTGTTTGTACATATGCATGTAATCGGCTCCCATCTTTTTATTATGATGCGGAAAACCGGCGCAATCGCGGGGACGCACCGCATAGATATCACACATATTGGTCTTTAGATCCAGGAACTGACAGGGCTGTTTTACATTCATCCAGTCTCCCGTCCTGTCCTTATACAGCCACTTCTCGCGGAACGCCTTGTCCGTCATCCCGAGGTGAGCGGAGATCCGTCGTATATCCTCTTTTGTATAAGTAGGTGACATCGTCTTACAACAGTTGGCGCAATCCAGACAGTCCGTACGCTCCCAGGCACTTTTATTTGCTTCCAGGGCATGCTTCTGCAATCCTTTCGGAACATCTTTCTCAAGCCGGGTGAGAAAACTTCTTATACGCCGTCGGTTACGAAGGACTAGCTGCCGGAAGGAACGTAAATTGACTGTTGCCATGTGCTGTTTGATTGAAAAGACAAACCTACGGGAATTTGACCAATGATCAAATGATCAAACAAGGATACCAGGCTAATCCATTTGACATCAACACTTAACGGTTCATCCTGGAAACCAGGCTATTAACCAAAACTTAACCACTAATTAACAATCAATTAACTCCTAATTTCATTTTAATTTGTCAGTAAATTTTTGCGGCTTATATTTATGCCGCTAAAAACTGACGACACATGAGAAACACCATCTTCATCCCCCCCGGGATATGCAGGCATTATTTCCTGCCATCCTCTTCCCCATCGATCCCAGCACGCTACCCGACATTGCCCCATGCTCTGATATAAGAGCATCCCAGAGATGGCCTTCTATCAACGACCCTGTTGATGGGTTGGCAATTTATTTTTTTGATTAATAACGTTTATGTATATACGCTTTAAATCACACACAAAACTAACACTAATGACAAAACACCTGACACTGTTCATTGTGCTCATCCTAGGCACAATGGCAGTATTCGCACAGACCAGATCGGTCACCGGTAAGATCACCGATGATAAAGGGGAGCCCATCCCTTTTGCCACCATCATTGTAAAAGGACATAAACAGGGCGTTTCCGCCGACCAGAATGGCATTTTCGTGGCAAGGATCAACCCGGGCGAAACACTTGTCTTTTCCGCCACCGGTTATGCCCCCAAAGACTTTCAGCCCGGCAGCGAAAGCACTATCAACCTGAGCCTGTCCAGGAACCAGGGCGCCATCGAGGAAGTCGTGGTCACCGCCTTAGGCATCAAGCGTACAAAAAACACCCTCCCCTATGCTGCCCAGCAGATCAGCGGCGATGAGGTCAGCCGCATCCGCAGCGGCAACGCCGTCAGCGCACTCTCCGGAAAGATCTCCGGCGTTGAGATCCGCCAGGGTAATGCCATGGGTGGATCTACCAATGTGGTTATCCGGGGCAATAAATCGTTCCTGGGGAGTAACCAGGCCCTGTTCGTCATAGACGGTGTCCCCTTCAACAACTCGAATACCAATACGGCTGCTCAGCAGCGCGGAGGCGGCGGCTATGACTATGGCAATGCCGCTGCAGATATTAACCCCGACGACATCGAGACGATCAACGTCCTCAAAGGAGCTGCCTCTACTGCGCTTTATGGTTCCCGCGGCTTCAATGGAGTCGTAATGATCACTACCAAACAAGGACGTAAAGGTATGAATGTAACGGTGAACGCCGGTCTCACCGCAGGCAGGATAGACAAATCGACCTTCCCGAAATACCAAAAAGAATACGGCGCTGGCTATTCTTCCAACTACCAGAAGGACGGCTTTCTCTATTTCGACGTTCTCGGCAACGGCACAAAAGAGCTTGTCGTTCCGACCTCCGAAGATGCCTCCTTTGGCGCCAAATTCGACCCGACCCTCCTGGTCTACCAATGGGACGCTTTCGACCCGACCTCTCCTTATTATCATGTCAAACGCGCATGGGTAGCTGCTCAGAACGATCCGTCGACGTTCTATGAGACCTCTATCTCCAACAACACAAACATCCGCCTGGATGGCGCCAACGACCGGGGCAACTACAAGATGGGTTTTACCCGCAACGACGAAAAAGGTACCCTGCCTAACAGCCATCTGTCAAAAAACACCTTCAATTTCGGCGGCAGCTACAATGTCGCCCGCGGTCTCACCGCATCGGCCAGTGTAAATTACTCGCGTATGACAGGCCTTGGCCGATATGGATCAGGCTATAGCGGTCTGAACCTCAATCAGAACTTCCGTCAATGGTACCAGACCAATGTCGATATCCAGGAACAAAAGGACGCCTACTTCCGCACAGGAAAAAATGTCACCTGGAACTGGGCCGACCCCTCCACGGCAGCCGGCACCATCCCCAAATATACCAACAACTATTACTGGACCCGCTACAAGAACTACGAGAACGACAGCCGCAATCGCACCTTTGGTTTCTTTGCGCTCAACTACAAGGCCACCAGCTGGCTGAGCATCGTCGGCCGGGTTGCAACAGACAACTATGACGAGGCGCAGGAAGAGCGCGTCGCCGTTGGCAGCCAGGGAGTAGCTTCATACACCCGCTTCAACCATCACTTCAATGAGACTAACTATGACCTCATTGCCAATATCGATAAAGAAATAAGCCCCGACCTGAACCTGAAAGGCCTCCTTGGCTTTAACAAACGTAAGCAGGATGAAAGCTCTATTCTTGCTACTACCAGCGGTGGCCTGGTTGTTCCTGATTTTTATGCTATTTCCAATTCGAAAGGCACCGCGCCTGCACCTACAGAAAAATATAATCCTGTAGCCGTCGATGGCTATTTTGGCGGCGCAACGCTGACCTACCGGAATTTCCTATCGCTCGATGCGACCTATCGAAGCGACCGTTCTTCCACGCTGCCCAAAAACAACAACAGCTACGGCTACTATTCGATCAGCGGCAGCTGGCAATTTGCCCACCACCTGCAGAACCTTAGCTGGCTGTCCAGCGGCAAGCTAAGAGCCAACTACGCGACTGTTGGTAATGACGCACCTTCCCTTGCCCTGAAAGATGCCTATGACGTCAACTCTCCCTTTGGCAGTACACTACTCTACTCCTTACCGGACACGAAAAATAATCCAAATCTCAAGCCCGAACGGACCAAGAGCAAGGAAATCGGCCTGGAGATGTCGTTCTTACAAAGCAGGATTGGATTTGACCTCACCTACTACCGTACGAATACGACCGACCAGATCTATCCCGTCAATATCTCGACCGCAACAGGTTACGCTTCTAAATATGTGAATGCGGGCAACGTTTTAAATCAGGGCTTTGAAGCTACGGTATACTTTACACCTGTTAAAACAATGGACTTCAGCTGGAACGTGAATATCAACTGGACGCGCAACCGCAGCAAGGTGATCTCGCTTTTCGAAGGAACCCAGAACCTGCTGATCACCAGTTCTCAGGGAGGCACTACCATCAATGCCACTGTCAACCAGCCTTACGGCACCATCCAGGGAAAGACCAGCTATATGCTCAATGGCCGGAACCTCATCGCCTCCACCGGCTTTGACAGCGTCACCACGACTACGAATAATGTGCTGGGGAACTCAAACCCTGACTGGACCGGAGGCATCTACAACACCTTCCGGTATAAGAGATTTTCACTTGGCTTCCTCGTCGATATGCGCCAGGGCGGCGATCTGTGGTCACTCGACCTGTTCTATGCGGCCCAGACGGGTATTCTTCCCGAATCAGCCGGCCTCAACGACCTGGGCAACCCGAAGCGCAACAGCCTGGCTAATGGCGGAGGCGTCATACTGCCCGGCGTAACGGCCGACGGAAAGCCCAACACCAAACGCGTCGTCATAACTGCCAGCTCGCCGGTCAAACCGAACTCCCAGTTCGTATATGACGCCAGCTATATCAAACTGCGCGAAGTGGTGTTCTCCTATAATCTGCCATCCAGCGTATGGGGCAAGGCTTCCTTCATCAAGGGAATGGAATTCTCGGTCGTAGGCCGCAACCTCTGGCTGATCCACAAGAACCTGCCCTATGCCGATCCCGAGGAGAACCTTTCTTCAGGTAACTCTCAAGGCTACCAGAGCGGCGCCTATCCGACAACCCGTTCGCTCGGAGTCAACCTGAAAGTAAAACTCTAATTCAAAAAAATTCTGAACTATGTTATCCAAGAATAAAATACTGATTGCCGCACTCGCTATCTTCCTGCTGCAGTCCTGCACAAAGAATATCGACAGCATTAACAATGAGACCAAACGGCCGATATCGGCCCCTCCCGGCGCGCTTTTCGCCAATGCCACCCGCAATCTCTCGGACGGACTGGCCAACGCCAGCGTAAACATCAATGTATGGCGCTTCACGGTAAAACACTGGGCCATGACTACCTACCAGGACGAAGCCCGGTATAATTTCACGACCCGCAACATCCCACAAGCCTGGTGGACCCGTATGTACAAAGACGTGCTCGGGGATATGAATGACGCATCCCGGCTCGTCAAGGCCGATGCAAACATCGCCGCAACCGTCAAGGCCAACCAGTTGGCGATCCTCGACGTCATGCAGGTCTATGCCTATGGCATCCTCGTCAATACATTTGGGAATGTTCCCTATTCGGAAGCCCTGGACTTCACCAAAACCAGACCCAAATACGACGACGCAAAAACGGTCTATGCCGACTTGATGAAACGCCTCAACGACGACATTTCCAAGATGAACACGTCCTCCGGCGCCGGCTTCACCTCCACCGAAGACCTACTCTGCGGCGCCAGCATGGCCAAATGGATCAAGTTCGCCAATGGCCTTCGCTTAAAAATGGCAATGACCCTCGCTGACGTCGACGATGCTACGGCAAAGGCGGCCATCGAAGCATCTGATGCAGGCGCACTGGCTTCCACTGCCGACAACGTTTCCCTGACTTATCTGGGAAGTACCCCTAACACCAATCCGCTCTATTCGGATATCGTCCTTGGAGCACGCGGTGATTATGTCGCAGCCACGGACCTGATGACGCCCTTGCTCAGCATGTCCGACCCCCGTACGGCCGGGTTCTTCGCCAAGAACAACAACGGCGACTATACAGGCGGTATCGTAGGCTCCAACAATACGCTGTCGGTAACATCCCAGCCTTCTTCGAAGGTCTCCGCCGCCGCCTCCCCCAACTATTTCATGGACTACGCCGAGATCGAATTCTTCCGCGCCGAGGCGATCGAAAGAGGCTACAATGTCGCAGGCACCGCAGAAACGCACTATAACAATGCCATCACAGCATCCGTCCTGGCCTGGGGCGGTTCCGCCGGCGATGCCGCCACATACCTGCTGCGCCCGGACGTCGCCTATACAACAGCGACCGGGGACTGGCGTCAAAAGATCGGCTTCCAGAAATGGTTAGCCCTATACAACCGCCCCTATGACGGATGGACCGAACTTCGTCGCCTCGATTACCCAAAACTCACCCCGCCGGTATCGGCAGTCTCCGGGTTCCCCAACCGGTTTTCCTACCCTACGGTGGAACAACAGGTCAACCTCGAGAATTATACCAGCGCATCCGCTGCTATTGGCGGCGACAAAGTAGAGACCAAACTGTTCTGGGATAAATTCTGATCCGCACTCGATCAACGGGCCGGCTTACATTTGGTAAGCCGGCTCTTTTTTTACTATCTTCGGTACATGTGGGAGCCGTACAAAAAAGGATACAAGGCCTGGCTTCAGCTGGAACGTTCCCTTTCGGAAAACTCCATCGAAGCCTATCTGCGGGACATCGACAAGCTGACCCAATACCTCCAGGCTGCCGGCACCCTCAAAAACCCCGAAGCCATAGAGCTGAAAGACCTGCAGTCCTTCCTGCACTGGATAGGAGAGCTGGGACTCAACGCCACTTCACAGGCCCGTATCCTTTCCGGCATCCGGTCCTTCTATAAATACTGTTCGATCGAACAGATAGTCAGACAGGACCCCACCACCCTGCTGGAATCCCCCAAACTAAAAAGAGCCCTCCCGGACATCCTCAGCTTCGAAGAGATCGAAGCCATCATCGGCCATATCGACCTGAGTAAACCAGAAGGCGGACGGAACAAAGCCATCCTCGAAGTACTATACAGCTGCGGACTCCGTGTCAGCGAGGTGGTCAACCTGCGCATCTCCTGTCTCTACCTTGACGTAGGCTATATTCGGGTCATCGGCAAAGGGGACAAGGAGAGACTGGTGCCCATCGGCAGCGCCGCAACAAAATACATCCGGATCTATCAGGACGAGATCCGTATCCACGTCCCCCTTAAGCCAGGCAATGAGGACATCCTGTTTCTCAATCGACGGGGTGCAAAGCTCACCCGGGTAATGATCTTCCTCCTCCTGAAAGAGCTTGCCCGCCAGTCCGGCATCAAAAAAAATATCTCCCCCCATACTTTCCGCCATTCCTTTGCCACCCACCTCGTGGAAGGCGGCGCCGACCTTCGGGCCGTTCAGGAAATGCTGGGCCATGAAAGTATCACTACTACCGAGATCTATACCCATCTGGACCGCGAATTCCTACGGGAAACACTACACCGGTATCACCCGGCATTCAAACACTAAAAAAATATCTTACATTGGCGGAGGAAACGGTCTACTCTCATTGTCCTTTTTGACAAACATATCGCCCAATGCCGGAGCCTCGGATAACCCGGAAGACCAGGAGCTGGTCGCAGCCTATCAATCGTCCTCCGACCTGAAGATCCTCGCACAGCTGTACCAGCGATATCTCGACCTTTTATACGGTGTCTGTCTGAAATACCTGGGCGAAGCGGAATCCGCCAAGGATGCCGTCATGGATATTTTTGAAGAGCTGGCGCAGAAATTACAAAAACACGAAGTGACTTATTTTAGAGGCTGGGTCTATACATTGGCTAAGAATCACTGTCTCATGAAGTTACGTTCGTCCAGCCGTTTGAAGGTCAGTAGTTTCGACCCCGATCATATGCAAACGGCGGAAGAATTGCATCTGAATGACAGAGTCCAGAAGGAAGAACAGCTGGGCCGGCTGTCAAAATGTATTGAAACACTGTCCACCGACCAGCGGGCGGTAGTCGAGCTGTTCTACCTGCAAAATAAATGTTATAAGGAGATCGAAACCAGCACCGGTCTGCAATGGAATAAAGTGAGAAGTCACATCCAGAACGGCAGACGCAATCTGAAGCTCTGTATGGAGCAACAGGAGAAAGTTACAGCATGAGCGGCCCATCGAAAAATACCACGTCTTATTCCGCTTCAGATCTTCAAAGATATCTGAAGGGGGAGATGTCTGCCCCGGAAATGCACAATCTTGAAATGGCAGCCCTTGAAGACCCATTCCTGGCAGATGCACTGGAAGGGTTTGAAAAACAAGCCACAGACCTGACGCAGACCGGGGACCAGGATTTGAGTGGACACCTCGCCGACCTGCATGCCCGCCTCGAAAGCCGGGTAAGTGCGCCCACCCGGAAAATCTTCCCCTGGCTGAGGATAGCCGCCGCCGCAATCCTTCTCATCGGTCTTGGGATAGGTGCCTGGTATGGCCTGCTGAACAAAAACCTGGCGCCTGACGAGGTCGCACAGCGCAAAGTGCCCGCAGCAACGTTGGCACCTTCGGCAAAAGCAGACTCAACTTCAATAGCGCCAGCACGGGTCGATACAACTGAATTAACCCTGGCCAATGATAAAAACCTCGTCGCCAAAGCAGAGGCGCATCCCCAAACCAAAGCGGAGACAGATCCCCGGACCAGTCTCCGGTCGCATAGATCCGATGTCCTCCCCCCATCACCTGCATCATCAACAGCGCTGCAACCGGCCCTGTCATCAACGCCATCACCAGCAGACAGCATCCAACTCCTGGCTAACAGCCAGTCCAACCATGCAGTAAGCATCAAAAAAGACACTGTAGCCTACAATGCAGAGACACACCCCCTGGTCTTCTCCGGTAAAGTTCTCGATGTCCACAACAATCCCCTGCCCGGCGCTACCCTTTCCCTCGCAAGCCCCATGGGAAATAATCCGATCGGCGCCGTCACGGACGGGAATGGCTATTTCAGCATGAAGGTTTACCCCAAAGATTCTGTGATAAAGGTGACCGTTGGAATGGCTGGTTATCAGCAGACCTCCCTCGCCTTTAACACGCTGAATACCGAATCCTCCACAGGAAATCTTATCCACCTGGCTGAAAAACCCGCGGCCCTCGACGAGGTCGTTGTCAGCGGATATGGCGCCAAACGAAAGGAGACCCGCGCCATGGCAACCTCCCCGGATGACGAAAAAATTGATTCCTTATGGATATCTGCAAAACCAGTGATGGGAAAGCAAGCCTATCTCGACTACCTGGCTGCCGGTAAAAAGAATATTGGCGCCGACACTTCCATCAGGGGTGTCGTTATCATCTCTTTCAACGTTAGTAAAAAAGGAGAGCTGACATCCTTTAAGGTCGAGCAATCCCTTACGCCGGCCCATGATGCAGGGATCATTCACCTCATCTCCGAAGGCCCCCCCTGGGAAAAAGTTAGTAAAGGGGGTTCGGTTCGTACAGCAGTACGCGTTGTATTTTGACGTACATTCGACCTTCAAAACCACCATTACATGAAGCAACTATTGTTGTTACTTTCGATTGCAGGCTATTTTTCTCAGCCTGTCACAGCCCAATCTATTAAGACACCAGCCCCTTCCACACCCCAGTATGTAAAGCAGGACTTTGGTCTCTCCTCGATCGAGCTGTCCTATTCCAGACCAGGAATAAAAGGTCGAAAAATATTTGGAGACCTCGTTCCATTCGACAAAGTCTGGCGCACAGGTGCCAACCAGGCCACGACCCTCACATTCGGTGACGCTGTCACGATTGACGGAACAAAGATCCCGGCCGGTAAATATGGCTTGCTGAGCATCCCCGGCGCCAACGAATGGACACTGATCATCACCCATCAGCTGGATGTCACCAGCCCTACTGCCTACAAGCCCGACCAGGACGTCGTCCGTATAAAGGTAAGTCCGCATCAGCTGCCATTCTCCGTAGAGACCTTTACCATTTTATTTTCCGAAGTCACTGCCAGCTCCTGCAACCTGCAGATCCTCTGGGATAATGTCCTTGTTATGCTGCCTATTACCACCGATGTAGATACAAAGATCATGGCGCAGATAAATGAGGCGATGAATAAGGACACCCATCCTTATTATACTGCCGCTTTCTATTATCTGGACAACGGCAAAGATCTCAACAAGGCGCTGGAATGGTTTGACAAGGCGCTGGTGCAAGACCCCACCGCTTTCTATGTAGCCTATCAGAAAGCCCGTTGCCAGGCAAAGATGGGGAAGAAACAGGATGCTATCGCTACCGCGAAAAAAGGAATAGAGCTGGCAAAACAAGCTAACAATCCCGATTACGTGGCGCTAAATGAAAAATTGATCGCCTCACTGCAATAAATAGGGATAAATTAAGTTAACTCTTTATTATCAAACACCCCTAAGCATGACACAAAAACCCTCCAACGCATTTATTGCCGCCTCCTGGATCGCCCTTGGGGTCGGTATGTTAGGCTTTCTCACCGGCCTGTGGCGGGCCCAGCTGCAGCTTAATGAAAAAGGATATTATTTCACCGTCCTCCTATTCGGACTATTTGCTGTGGTATCCGTTCAGAAGAGCGTCAGAGACCGGCTGGAAGGTATCCCTGTAACGGATATCTATTATGGATTGAGCTGGTTTTGTACCATCCTTTCCATTATCCTGCTGGTAGTAGGGCTATGGAATGCAACCATGCTTCCAAGTGAGAAGGGTTTTTATGCCTTTGCCTTTTTACTGGCTATGTTCGGCGCTATCGCCGTGCAAAAGAATACAAGAGATACACAACAGGCAACAAAAAAAGAGGACGCTAAGTAAGCGTCCTCTTTTTTTTACTATCTCAGCTATTGCAATTTTGCCAGCCACAACGATGCATTCATGAACAGTTGTGTATGACTGAATAAATTCCAGCTTACAAATAGATTATTTCCTGAAGCTCCTGTCCCGTCATCCATTGGTGAGCTGTCTGTCACAACAAAGATCCGCCCGGTGCCAAAGGTAGAGGAAGCCGCCATGATATGCGTGGTATTCTGTGCATCCCCACTCTGCCATATCAGCCCCTGCACCGTACTGTTGGCGGAAGGATTGATGGTTATCGTAGCCCCGTCATTGAACTCCATTTGAGTAACATTTCCCTGGGACCCGTGTAGAATAGGGTTGGTACTGTTGCCGGTCAGCACATTGCTGCTGGTTTCCGAAATATCGGTAAGATCGATGCTAAACCCAAAAGGATTGGCGGCTATGCTATTATTGGTCATCAGGTCATTCCAGATATTTGGTGAGTCATGACCATCATTGTTGCGATCGGAATTATTGTGATCCGAGATCATGAACAAGCCTCCCCCATGACTGATAAAATTCAGGATGGCTGTTTTCTCCGTGCTGGTGAACAATATATTCGGCTCATCGATAACAAATACATCATAATGCGAGAGGTCCTGAGCATTGGAAGTGTTGCCATAGGTGATGGCGGTACCGGATGGTAAAGTCTCTACGGAATTACCTGCTTTTACCAGGGCGATGCCCCAGCTGGAGAGCGCACCTGTCCAGAAAGTTTCGCTGGTGGAAGAAGTGATGGAAGACTGTGC
>Ga0307510_10005223_pt1 | contig 15434 bp, 19 predicted proteins | sample 12_EM_MG_FD_207224 | JGI IMG/M metagenome (GOLD analysis project Ga0307510, IMG submission 207224) | Populus trichocarpa ectomycorrhiza microbial communities from riparian zone in the Pacific Northwest, United States - 12_EM | ecosystem: Host-associated > Plants > Roots > Unclassified | place...
TTTTTTTTTAAATAAAATAGAAAGGGCTTTGTTTTGAGATTTTATTTTCTTTTAAAAAAACTTAAAACTACGATTGTTTTGAAAAACATCAGTTATCCTGTTGATCCAGCATGGCCCGGCCATATTTTCTTAGGAATTAAGAAGACGAACCAGCACCCTTCAATCTAATAACAAAAAGCAAACGGTAAGCGAGCAGAACCTGTTACCTGTATAATTGAACTCTCAATATTCCTTAGATTATCCTCTTTCTTCTGTGTTTTTGAAACTTTTTTTCATGTAAAAACTTAAATTCCACAGTATTTGCCGTGCTGAAATATTAAATCTCGTGTTCCCTTCTTTGTTTTGCACCCAAAACACGCACGTATATGTGTCTTTGATCCCATCATTTCATTTACAAAAACCTCTCCTCTCCTCTCTCTGCCCTTTCTCTTCTCCCTCAATAAAAAAAAACCTTTCTCAATCAACAACTTTCTCTTAATTATCAAGAAACTGTCTTTCTCAATCAAGAACCTCCACTCTCTTAGATCAAGAACCTTTTCTTGATCAAGAACTGCCTCTCTTCACCCTCTTCCCATTTCTCAAAACTCCAGCTCTATAGCCTTGGCAATTTACTTCTCATGGATAACTTTAACCTTCGCTCTGCTTACAGAGGTTCGAATAATCTTGAGCGCTATGATTGTTTTGATGTGCAATGTGACGACATGTACTGTTATACAATCACTACTGATAACGAGATATGCCTCATGCAATGGATTGTTAGGTTGTTTTCGCTTACCTTCCCAAATAGTGGAAAAAGACTGAAGGTATCTATGGACATGATTTGGGACCAGTCCGTTGATGATCACAGCTTCTTCATTCCTGTTGCCCTTCAATTTTGTTATGAGCATTTTTGCATCATCTATCATGTTTCTCCTCCACAGAACTTTCCAATATTCTCCCTGGAAAGCTTCCTGAATCACGATTATGTTGATTTTTTCGGTTTCCAAATGCTGTATAAAGTCAGATATCTTCGTCAGCAATACAATCTTGTTGTGAAAAACTGGTTTGATATCTCATGTCAGGTTTGTCTTTCAACCCCAGCATTCCTCCGTAACCATGACGTCAGCGTGCCTCTACAAACACTGGTATCCGTGATATTCTCGAAGAAGTATCTAAAGCCTGATGACATTCTTCAAAGCAACTGGAGGCTGCGTGAACTTTCTCTCGATAAAATAATGTTTGCGACCCTAGATTGCTTTTTTGTCTACAAGATTGCAAATCTGATCACATTTCCTCTTCCATTATAAAGGTAGTGATTCTTTAATTAATTTGTAACAATTATTTAATCATGATTAAGAAATTATACATGATAAGTTGTTTAAAGATTAATTCTTGGGTGGTGGTGTTATATTTTTGTTTTCTTTTTTTCTGCACCTGCAGGGAGGCTCAAATATTTCTCAAGAGACTGTTGATTCTGATGGTTTGGTGTTTATTTTTCTCATGACTTTAATGGCTAGTTAGGGTTACTTCTAGCTCTCTTTGGTAGGCAGTTTTAGGGGGTTTCCTTTGTATGCTGATAGGGTTTACCTGCTGTTTTTTTGAAGAGGATGTTGATGCATCCTGTCTTGATGATATTGGGTCCTTGTAAACTAGCCTACTTCTTTGTTGTATGCTCAACTTTCAAAAATTGAAAGAAATCAGTGAAGTACTTTTAATGAAAAGAAAAGATTCGTGCAGTGAAATAAGCTCTAATCTTTCTACTATTTTGGTGACAAAATCTCTTACGAACTTGCCCCATGTCTGAGTGCCAATAGACGTGTGCTGGCTTGCATCTGTTTTTTCTTTGTGCTCAAGCAAGCATCAAATTTTTCATTGATGATCCGGTTTTTTTTCATAAAGAAACACCTACAATTTGAATGCAACAAATATGGATGGAGATTGAAGAGATTCAATTAAGAACTTATAAAACTCATCGTTTTATATGTACATATATATAATCTCATCGTTTCATTAACAAACTCTAACAGAGAACTCCCCTCCCCTCCCCTCTCTACCTCTACCATTACCCTTTCTCTCTTCCTTAATTAAGAACTATCTTTCTCAATCAACAACTTTCTCTTTGATTATCAAGAAACTTTCTTTCTCGATCAAGAACCTCCACTTTCTTTGATCAAGACCCTTTTCTTGATCAAGAACTTTCTCTCTTCTTCTCTTGGCCAATTCTCTAACCTCAAGCTTTAAACTTACCAATTTACTCCTCATGAAAAGCTTTAATCTTCGCTCTATTTGTTTGGGTGGGAATGATCGTGAGGGCGTTGAGATTTTTGATGTGCAATGTGACAACATGCGCTGTACCGCAACCGTTACTAGTAATGCTGCACGCCTCATGGATCTGATTGGTAACCTATGTAAATTGGTTACCAACCCAAATAGTGGCACAAGACTGAGGGTATCCATGGACATGATATGGGACAAGCCAGTTGATGATGATGCCAAGGTCGACCCTCCTGTTACTCTTCAGTTCTGTTATGAGCATTTTTGCATCATCTATCATGTTAATCCTCCAGATAATTTTCCCACGTCTTCTCTGGAGAACTTCTTGAATCACGATTGCATAGATTTTTTCGGCTTCGAAATGAAGCCCAAAGTCGAATATCTTCGTCGGGCATATAACCTTGTTGTGAAAAACTGGTTTGATATCCCATCTGAGGCCCGTCTGTCAAATCCAGCCAGGTTTGGTGACAAGGTGGATTTGTCTCTACAAGAAATGGTATCCATGGATTTCTCAAGGGAGTATTCAAAGGCTACTGACCTTCTTCAGAGCAACTGGAGGTCGAGTAAACTTTCTACTGATCAAGTAATATACGCGGCCCTAGATTGTTATTTTGCCTACAAGTTTGCAGTTCGGGTCTCAATTTGTCCTCGTTCAGATTAGAGGTATTGGTTCTTTAGTTAATCTGTATCACATTCTTTAATCAAGATTAGTTCTTGTGTGGCCTTGTTATAAAATTGGGAGCTTGATTTTTCAAGGAATTGTTGATATTCTGCTGGTTGGTGTTAGGTGTTTGTGGGCACTAGTGTTCTTAATTTCTGGTGATGCTTAACCGATGATGCTACTGTAAATGTTTGAATGACTCTGTAGTTAGTACTTAAACAATATTTTAACTTTCAATCACTTTTTTATTCTTTTCCATTGCCTTGGCTATGATACCAAATACAAAACAATCCTTAAACTCGCAATTTACACAAATTAGTTCCAATAGTCTTAAGAATTTTATTTATTTATGTTTTATTTTGTCTAGGAGAAACAACCTAAATTAACAATGGACTTTACCTTCTTGGTCCCTCTATTCTGTAAATTGTTTGAATCGAGTCCCTCTACTATTCTTAGGTTTGCTTGAAGAAAACATGATAATAATTAATTAGTTTACAAATCTTACTATTGGAGATAAAGAAAATGATTTAAAAACTAGCAGAACCTGTCACCAGCATATATAAAACTCTCCTCTCCTCTCCTCTCCTCTCTGCTGCCTCTACCATTGCCCTTCCTTTTCTCCCTCAATAAAGAACTATCTTTCTCCATAGAAACACACTCTTTAATTATAAAGAAAGTGTCTTTCTCAATCAAGAACCTCCACTCTCTTTGATCAAGACAAAAGTGTCTTTCTCAATCAAGAACCTCCACTCTCTTTGATCAAGACCCTTTTCTTGATCAAGAACTGTCTCTCTTTTCATTCTCTTCTCAATTCTCTAAACTCCAGCTTTATAGCCTTCGCAATTTATTGATTTCTCATGAAAACCTTTGAACCTAGCATGGTTTTCTTGGGTGGAAATCATATTGAGAACTATCTTGCTTATGAACTGCAATGTGACAACATGCACTGTTACACAACCGTTACCCGTAATGCTACATACCTCACGAATTGGATTGCTGAGTTACTTTCGGCTTTCGTTCCACATGGAGGCAGAAGACTAAGGGTATCTATGGACATGATTTGGGACCAGTTCGTTAATGATGCCAACCTCTACCCTCCTGTTACACTTCAGTTCTGTTATGAGCATACATGCATCATCTATCAGGTTTCTCCTCCAGATAACTTTCCAAGATCTTCCCTGGAACACTTCTTGAATCACGATCATGTAGACTTCTTCGGTTTCGAAATGCTGTACAAAGTCCAATATCTTCGTCAGGCATACAATCTTGTTGTGAGAAACTGGTTTGATATTCCATGTCAGGCCTGTCTTGCAAATCCAACAAGGTACCGTAACGTTGCCAATTTGTCTATACAAAACATGGTATCCATGGATTTCTCGAAGCAGTATATAAAGCCTTCTAACTTTCTTCAAAGTGACTGGAGGTCGAATATACTTCCTATTGACAAAGTAAAGTACGCGACCCTAGATTGCTTTTTTGCCTACAAGTTTGCAATTCGGGTCTCAAATTTCCCTCGTCCGAATTAGCGGTATATGTTCTTTGATTAATCTGTATTACATTCTTTCCATTTTTCAAGGACAGTTGATTCTTCCGGTTGGTGTTTGATGTTTGTGGGCACTAGAGTTCTTTGTGGTGATGCTTAACAGATCCAGATGTCAATGTTTAGTTATGGCTTTAATATTGTCTCAGTAGTTCTGGTCTTTGGTCTTAATTTGGCCTTTGATCATGGCTAGTTATGGCTCCTTCTAGTCCTGTGTAGTAGCAGTTTTAGGGCATTGACCTTGGTTTAATGGTTTTAGGTATTTGGGCTTAATTAGCATGTGTCTTTCGAAGAGGTTGCTGTGTTGATTTTGGTCATTGTAATCAATGAAGTGTTACTGAACATAAGAGATTTGTATAGTTAAGTTCTCATTTTTCAGTCCTTCATTGTTTTGAGAAAATCTTTGTGAAAAATAAGGATGTTTTTGCATACAACTTTTTGTCCATAGCTTGTTTTACTCATGTTAATGATTTCAATGTTCTACAGATTTGTGTATTTTGTTACAACTACCTTCTGCTCTACTTGTATCAGCATTGGTCTCAGATTTGTCAGCAGAAAAGGAAGTGATAAATAACGGCTCTGAATTGCTTACAGCTCCCAACTCTGTTGATTTTCTTCTGCCTTTGCTCTTACTTAAATTGCGGTAAAAATATAGTTTAAATCAAAATAAATATTTAAATATCTATATGTTTTTTTTTTAAATTTTAAGATAGTAACTTATTAGATTGATTTGGGTTAACCCGAAATAACCTATTAATCCGCATGTTAGGTGATAAGATCATGATAAACATATATGAGAGCCAATTTTCAATAAACTTAATGTTAAAGAATGAAGAAGAAAAATATCAATTAAAAAAAGAACAAACCCGAGTTAATCTTGGCTAACTTATCAAACCCGCGACCTGAATCATGAGATTGAGATAACTCAATAGAAAGCAAATTGAAACAAATAATTATGAAGATCAATCCCCAATAAGTTTAATATTGAAAGATGTAATTGAAATAAAAAAATTAATTATAGAAGAGACAACAAAAAAACAATTTGAGTTAACTCAAGTTAATCTATCAAACCTATAACTCGAGTCATGAGATGAAATAACCTTATAAAAAGCAAATCAAAATAAATCTTGAAACTCAATTCTCAATTAGTTCAATGTTGAAGGATGAGATTGGAAAAAAAAAACCAATTAGAAAAAAAAATTCAAATCAACCGAGTTAACCAATTAAATCCAAGGTCCGAAATATAAAACTAGAATAACCCTTATAAAAAGTAATAGAAAAAAATTTGTGAAATTGAATCCCTAATAAATCTAATATTCAAGAATAAAAAGAAAAAAACATTAGATTAAAAAAATCCGCACACTATAGGGATAGTTTCGTAAATCCGCACACTATAAATCCTATAAAGACACCCTTCCCTTCGAGGAAATCACCACGTTCCGTCATTGCTTTCAAGTTTCAACCCTTTCTTTTCTTCGTTTCTCTCCGATTTGACAATGGCTTCCTCAGCCGAAACTACCGAAACCTCCAAACCCTCAACCGAAACAACCGCAGAAACCACCACAAAAAGCACCAAGATAATCACATTGAAAATCTCAGACGAAGCGATCTTTGAAGTGGAAGATTCGGTGGCGATGGAAATATTGGTGATAGTTAAATCATTCTTGAAAGATCAGTCTCCGTCAACCGAAATTGTTCCTCTCCCGAATATATTGGCCAAGCCATTCTCACAGTTTATTGAGTTCTGCAAGGAACACGTCATGTTTAAAGAAAACCCAGATAAAGAAAAGCAGAAAAAAATCAGTGAGTTTTTTCTTAAAGAAAAGAGTAATGAAGAGTTGCTGGATATGATCACTGTGGCCAAGTACTTAGAGGCTGAAGACTTGCTCGACCTGCTTAGCCAGGCTGCTGCTGATAGGATTCAGAACAAGAGTGTTGAATATATGAGAAAGTTTTTTGGGATTGAGAATGACTTTACTCCTGAAGAAGAGGCAAAGCTATGTGAAGAACGTTCTTGGGCTTTTGAGGACGTTGATGAAGGCTACTAAAGTTCGGTTCTTTAGAGGTTAAAGATTTGCTTGATGGAAGTGTTTTTAGTAGAATTACTTTCACATATCTTTGTTTCCTTGCAAAATTTTATTGATTTTGTACTTAAATTTTGCTTTTGGTTTGGACATAAATAAGAAACTTCCATGGAAGGATTAAACGTGTACATGTATAAGAAAGAAACTCACTCTAAATTTTGCCTTTTATTTTTCTGGATGGAATTCATTGAAAGATTTAAGAAGAGGCCAATAGGATTTATTTTCTGGAGCAAGATTCTTTAAACAATTCAAGAAAAGGAGGAAGAAGAACAAGTGAGGTAGGATTCACAGCCTAGAGTCATTGAAAGTATAATGAGGTTTAGAGATAGCTAGTAGCAAGATTCTTTGATAGATTTTGCTCTGTTTCAATTCGAGTTGATTAGGTTAATATCTATTCCATTAAAATTAAATTGTCATTTATATTTATTAAGATATTTCATTTGTTTGTTTTTGATAAAATATGATTTTGTTAATTTTTTTATTTTTTATATTTGATTGAATTGAAAAATGTTGATTAAAAAAAAAGTAAGTTCAAAAAAAGGAAAATAAATCAAAACTTCCTAAGATATAAAAATATCGTACGAAAACTAGATTTGTTAATAAATCATGAACCCGCATCAATTAATTCTTGTCATTTAGTTTTTTTCATATATTTTTTATACATACCAAATAAGAAACAATTATATTCAAGAAAATTTCATTAGCATAACTCAATTCGAAATAAAAGGGAAGAAAAATTCGGAAGAGTATAATCCATATAACAATCAACAAGTTATGCAGTTAGACAATTCTCCCATGTGCCATATCTTGAACTAAAGCATTCTCCTCCGAGTGGTTTAACATGCTCTAAAAGCACAGCTCTAGCACAAGCATCCCAAGTCCTTGCTATCTCCAGAAGAGACATGGGCTCTGAAAGGTTCCGAAGAGCTACGCTGAATCTCAATTTTGTCTTCTCCGACAAATCTTCTAGCTCGTCACTGTCATGAAATTGTCCGAGATAGGTAAACAGGAGACACTTCGGATCAGATTCTATACAGCTTGTAAAACTTGATCCAAGTTCAGAAGTGAAAAGCAATAAATCAAACACAAAGAATTTTCCAGTTTCTCACCTCAAACCAGAAGGTAACTTATCTAAGATAATTGGAGAAGAATTTGGAAATTCGGCAGGAACGAGCAAGCGCAAGGTAAGTTCTGGAAACTGTAAGCAGTGATGAAAGGGACTTATATATTAGTAAATGATCAATAAAAACTGTATTTGCAATCAATCAGTTAGTTTGAAAATCTGACCATGGGAGATGAAGATAATGATTTAAAATCTCCACTGACGGCCACAGCCGTATAGGAACATTTGATAATGGTTCCTGCACTAGCTTCAGGTAAAGAATCATCTTCTGTTGAATCAACATCTACAGTAGTTTCGACTAACAGCTTGTTTACATGTCTGATTTCGTTCAACAGATCGTTCCTCGGCTGCAATAAGCAGTGCGAGTTAGAAGCATGAGACGAAGAAGCAAGTACAAGCCTTGCTGACATGTGGAAGTTAACATAAATAAAACCTTACAATGAATAGAATGAATCATAATGTTGCAATTGCTGAAAAAAGTGACACATCCGGAAGAATTGCTGATTTTAGATTCTAATTCCTCATCAAGTGAAAGCAATCCGAGAGTTCCATCCAACCAAAATGTTCCATTTAAGGATTAATGGGAACTAGATTAATTATCTAGGAGACAGTCTTTTTTGTGCTTATGAGTATTACTAACCATCTTTCCACCTTTAGTAATCTCAGTTAAAAGAGAAGTGTTAAATGAACTACAATAGATAAAGCACAGGACATAACCTAGCAGCAGATGTAGGACATATTGGACAGGATTCAATGAAAAGCACTTAATACAAGAGTGAAAGTATGGAGGACCAGATGAATACCTCGGTTCTCAGCTTATTGAACCTAGATGTTGCAGTTGAATCAAAATCAGATATCCAATCCATTGGCTGCCCGATCGTGTCTGAGGCCATTGCATTAGACTGGTGCTCCATCTCTTTGTCTTTCATGCTTAAATGTTGTAAGGCAAAGTTCCTTTCTTGTACATGGAATATTGTTTCAGACACCAAATCCTCACCAATAGCACCCTTGGAGTGTCTTTCAGCTGATCCGCCAGCAATCTTATCGACCACATTGACAACTGAGTCAATATCATGGACAGCAGCACTTAATACATCTGGTGATAGTGATTTTACCTGTGAAAACATTGATCATCCACATAAACATGTAAACTTTATTTCGGAAGGAAAAATAGTAGTTATGAAGGGATAGCTGGCATTCCATGACATGATATCAATTTATGTATTGGGAACTTCAAATTAATTGGAACAGAGTCTGATCATATCAAGAGGGACACTGGTAGACATTTAGGTGCTGAGAAGCAAACAGAGAAAATATACTCACAGCTTGAAGTAAACGCTGGAGTGGTTGGTTTGTGTCAGATGTGTTGGGGGAGCTAGTATACTCTTCGAGTAAAGGGGAGGCTGATATCCCAGGTGTGCCGCTTGCAGTAGATTGATTGTGACTTTGTGTCTGGCTATCAACTTGGTTAAAGGCGACATATTCTGATGTTGAAGTCAAGGGAGTAGAAGCGGGAGAAGCTAAAGGAAAAGTTTGCTGGTCCATACGAGCAGAAGAGAGCTGAGATTTTCGAGGAGAACTGGAGTGTGGTTGATGTATAGTTGTTGATATCAGTGGTAAATGCAGATTTTCTGGAGATTCCATAGCTGGAGAGCCACTTTTTTGGCTGTTACGGATCAGCATCTGTTCCTTTTTGTGCTGAATATTTTGTTTCTGCATTTGCTGCTCGAGGTTCTGTGTCAGCGTTGTCTGATGAGCAAACGGAGAATCGAAAGCATTCACAATGTTATTGCTAGATATTATGCCTGTTTTCCTTGCAGGCTGCTGAACCATACTAGGTCCATTCCTTTGTTCCAAATCCATTCCAGAACTATATTGAAGTGAGCTGAAGAAACTGGGTCGTGAATTTAGAAACCCTGACTGCATCGAAGATGTGAGAGATGAACTGCCCAAACCATTTGTCATAGTTAAATTCACTGGATGAAACTGGAGTTTCTCATTCCAGTTTAGAGGAGGCTGAGATATTTGGGATTGACCACTGTTCTGCAGACAAAGGTCTGCTTGTTGCTCAACAGAGGCAGAGCTCTTCTTCCGAAAGTAGTTCACAAACTTAATAATAGCTTGCTGAGCCATCTGCAACTTCTCCTTGGAAGCATTTGCCATCTGATTCCGCTGTAATGAAAAAATCGGCATGTTTTTTTCTATCCAAATCACTTGCTTCATGTACCTCATAGCTTGATCTGGATCTGTTTCCTGCAGGAAAGATCAAAGGTGATAATTAGCAGAAAATTCTGCAGGAAAAAAAACTAACGGATTAAAGCTCAAACGCTGGTCAATCTATGGCATCTGCGAACATATGTGCTTCAGGAAACCAGAGCAAGTTATAGAGTGCAGGAAGTGAAATAGCTCATATACCTTGTCAAGTAGGGACTTCAAATTTTTGTATATGTATTCCATTTGTGGCCTATACTGTTGTTTAAAGTCTTGAAGCTGCAAAGGAAATAAAGATATTCTAATCAGTTGCAAGAATCTTTGACTTCATTATCAACCATTAGAATACATCAGATTTGAGTGTCCGAGATAGCTTTATTTTTGTTTCCCAAACAGGGAGGGGACGGTGCTGTCACCACATGACCAATTCATAGTATGATCATAAAAATTCTATCGTTTTTCCTATCCAGATTCCATATGAAATGATAAATACTTCGGCAATGCAAATGACAGATATTCCTTCGCAAAAAACGTAATAGAAACTTCAAGAAATACTCAGTTTAATCAATAAAAATTACCTTTTGATAGTCCGCATCATGCCCATCCGCTGTATTGGCAAGTTGGTTTGATGATTTTGGCTCTGCTGATGCTACAAAAGATTGATAATGCATTATTAGCCCCTAAAAGAGGGAAAACAAAACAGAAGAAAATATTGATAGAGAGACAGAAAGAAAATGTTTGCGAACTTCATGAAAAATATTTTGAATATGAAATTGATAGGGCACATTTCTACAGTAATACGAAAAGATGGGGTTAAAATAACCCAGGAAGCGAAAGCACAAGCACAAGCCTCTTTAAAAGAAGGCCGCTTTGCTTTTGAATCAAAGAAGGATACCCTGTGCTTTCAATCAAAAGGTAACATCAAAGGAGGATAAGCTATATGCTTTTGATAATAAACCTTTCACCTCGCTGTGGAGCATCACACTACAACACCAAAAGAGTCAGATCACGACGACAGAAAAGGCCTTGCAAAGCAGAAGAAACAAGATATTCAATTGAATTGGGTTTGGCTTTACAGGACTGTTTGCAATCACAAGCAATACAAGAGGAGGAGCACCATGAAGTGATGAAATATATAACAAATCCTGCAAACATGAGTAAACTTTGGAAGAAGCTGATACCTGATGAGGACCCGGCAAATGACCTATGTGACTGAAAAAGCTTCTGCTGATCAGCAATACTCCTCTGCTGATGAAAGGAAGCTGAAGTTTGAGGTCTTGGTTGGATCCCTTCTTGCGACAAGCCACTTTGTTTTTGAGAACCCAGAATCTGATGCGACTGAACTGGCTGTGTGATTTTCTGGACTTTCTGTTCAGAAGCCGTAACCCCTTGTTGTTGAATCATGTGGCTTGAACTCTGATGCAATTGCGAATTCAAGATAATTGATTGTGGTCCAGCCATTTTTTGCTGATGCTGAATTTCAGAAACATCTCGTTGTTGGCCTAGGGGCTGCTGGAATGATGGTAAAACGTTTTGTTGGGGCATCGACCACTGTCGCTGCTCTGAAGCATCATGCTGCTGCCTGAGTTGTTGATTCTGTTGAAACATTGTGCTATTTGATGGCTGTGAAAATGATGATTGCTGGTATTGTGGTGATGCTGATGGTGGCTGAGAATATAGATTCTGAGAAGTCTGTGATGTAACATGCTTCTGCCGCTGATGAGGTTGGCGGTTATGAATGTCAGGTTGGATGGCGAACCTCTTACTAATATTCTGGACCTTATCCTTCAGAATTTGATCCTGAAACTCCTGCTGTTGTAACTGGTACATCAGCTTCTGATCTGAAGACTGGCTTCCTGGTACTTCACTCTGAAAATCAGGAGACATATTTGGTTGCATATTTTGTTCAACCAAATTATTACCAACCAAATATTGGGAAAATTGTGCTATAGCATTTGTCTCCGAGCTTTGACCAACATCATTTACAATTGAGGTCTGACCTAGACCTGTGACAGAAAAGAATAGGTTAAATCAATAGTTATAGTTCCTTCAAATCAATCTCATTATATACAGAAAAGTAGCGCCTAAAAATGCTGTAGCTTCTAATACAAAGAACAGTGCAGTCTGTACTTCTGCAAGAGTTTTGTGCATATTTGGGTTAAAAACTAATAAGGGCTTTAGCATACAAAGAAGTAAAGCAAGAGAAAATATAACAAGCAAAACGAATGGAAGACGCAAAATTGTTGCGTTCTGTTACACAAAATTTTTGGAACTGTAACTTGTCATCTTGTTTCTACTTGTTCATTTCAAGAGCATTTAAACCACTGTAATTCTCATGCTTTCTACAGGCATAATAATACTGTATTGGGTATTAAGTCCGACTCCATAAAACAACTTACCTGAGGGATTTTTACCTGTTGTCTGGGAAGCTTCAGATTTTATGGTACCAAATGAGCCCATCTTCTTACCTATTGTATAAGCATAACTTCCCTGAGAAACAAAGAAGAGACCGAAGAATGAACAATTGACACAAAGGAAACTTTATGAGCCAAAAACCATATTAAATAATTAATAATAGGAAAGTAATAACAAAATAAAACCAAATAACATAATACTAGCAGCTAATTTATGTATCTATGGAATCATATTTCAATAGTCAGGTTAAATAACTCAAGGGATATAAGAAATGGATAAGAAGCTGTGGAAGATATCGACAATTCGGAATGAATATCGTGAAGATATTTACATAGGAAAAAACAATCAATTATACTGATAGAAACTGAAACATGAAGGAAATAAAAGATGATGAAATAAATATAATATTTTCTCCTTTAATGGTTTGCCAAGTAAAATTTCCGTGGATAATTGACAGCAAAGGAAATTAAATAGAACATAACTGTCACCAAATCATGGCTGATAGAGAAAAAGATCGCCGAAAAAGTTAACAGCATACTTCCGAGAGCACAGCCCGAACCGATAAGTAATCAACATTTTGCACACAGCAGATTGGTCAAGTGGCGTTTGAAATTTGATTAATATGACTACCTGTGTTGCTGAATTTCTGAATGTCTTATCTTCAAATTGCACAGCAATGTTCCTTAGCCGATTTAGAAATTCAGGATCAGAAGAAGCCTGCATCTTGTAGTGGTCTTTCAAGTTTCCCAGTCTATCATGTCATAGCAAGAAAGCACAAACTCAATAAAAAGTTCCTCCTTTCATAACTAACATATCATGAAAGATTATAGCATTTGAAATGAGTAAATAACAAGTTTATCAGAGTAACAATTGTTGATATGTAATTCTCAAGAAGCATCCTGTGACAGGATACTTAATTTAAAATCAAGACAGCATAAACTTGTAGACAAAGAGTTAGCAAATCTGAAGTTTAAAATAATTGGAAACACATTGGTATTTTATATCAAACCAGGGACAAAAACTGCAAAGGAGAAGCGATCCTGAAGCGAGCTTCTTGACGAAACCAGATAGATTGATCTTAACATACCTTTCCTCAAATTTCTTTGGTAATTTTGATAACTCAGCAGGTGCTGACATATCAATGTTAATTTTCAGTGAAAGATTGACTAGATGACCCTGTGTGGAAACATTTAGTCGATCATTGACCAGATGTTTTCGTTTACGCCGTGTCTACCATGACCAGATGCTTCAACTTCTGATCGTGGCCTCAACCTGACGTTTGACCCGGTGTCTGACATATCAATAACTCACGATAGAAAAAAACTTCCAAGCATACGACATGCGATGCTGAAACTCTCAACTGGTAACCAAGCAACCAGACAACTATTCCAACTCACTTCTTATTATCCCAATTCCCAAAAATACTTAAAAACCCCCACAATATGTAAAACAAGAAGACATCAACTTACCTATTCATGTAATCAAACAAACAAACAAACAAACAAACAAAGAAACTTTAATCAATAAAATTAAAAAGAAAAAAAAGCGTACATCTTTTCGACAACTTTCTTTCTGACTTCAGATGTCAATTCCGCTCTCCAATCCTGTCTTTGACTTGTCATCCCTTCAACTTTTAAACCCTTAAAACTTTTGTCCTCCATCATGCAAAAACCCCCCACCAAAAGAACCTGGAAAGAAACACACACACAGAAACACAAATATACATGAGATAATATATATAACAACAGATTCGAAACAAGAGATAGAAAAAGATCCAGTCTAGATAACAGGAAAATATACAGAAAAACCCTTACAGATGGGTTTTAGAAGAGAAACAAAAGATGGTGCAGGTGACCCTTTTGTTCTTTGAAGCGGGAGACGAGTGCGGGGATTCGTTAATGTATATAGATTTGGTTTTGATTGGATTTTTCTTATTAAGATTTTGGAGGAGAGTAGGAGTGACTGTTTTGTCAAGGAAATCTGCGAGGGTTTGGGATTCGTTACGTGAAGACTCACAGGGTGTGTAGTTTTTATGAGAGGAGGCTCGCTGCTTACACGTTGTCGGGCGTTCACGTTATTTGACACGCCAAATAGGGTCGGTGCCATTCCATCCAGATTCTTAGTAAAGTAGTAGGTCAAGAGAAAAGCCCAATGAATCTTATCTTGGACCATACATTGAGTATTACAGTTGTTAATCTGACCCAAGACCTGATTTGATAAAGACATCAAGTTATTAATTTTTTAATTAAAAAATATTATTTTATTATTAAAAAATTAATTTTAACTTGTTTAGGTTTGAATTAGATTTAGCCTAATTAGATCACGGGTTAACTTGCTGGGTCATTTGAATTAACTAGGTCAATATCAAAACTATTTCAAATTAAAATTATATATGTTAGGATTTAAATAATAGATTTATGAGGTCAACTTACTAGACCAAACTGAGATTAATAACTACACTGAGAATAGCTCATTCCACAAAATCTTCACCTAAATATTTGGAATCTAATTCTAGTATTTTAGTTTTGTTAGTTATGGTTATGTGAATATTTATATACTTGATTTAGTTTTTTTTCTAGAGGCATATCAAGATTATATTCCTTTATTTCCAGCAATTTGTAGTTTTAAGATTAATTAAGAATTCATAAGTAATTTTTTTTTAGTATTTTTATTCGATGTATTTTTAAATAAGTGTTGTTTGATTGTGTTTTAAAATTTCTATATTTGATTATTGGTCATTCATCACATTGTTGTTTATGTGTTTCTTAAATATAATTAATTATTGGATATTGTTATTTATTTCTTTGAAATTTCTATTTGAAACAAAGAGAAAAGGTTCAAATGAAAAATAAATAAATTGAAGAATTCCAGTAACATGTATCGACTTCACTTGATATATAATTTGTGTCATTCATCCAATACAAATACAAGCATATTAGTAATGAAATAATGTTAAAAGTACAAGATAATTTATTTTTAATTTTTAAATAACTAATCATACATTAATATTCATGATTTAAAGAATTTAAATATGTTAGATATCGCAGTACGTACCTATTAAAGTAATATTTGTAATGTTTTTGTATAATAGCTTAATTATTATTAGTTGTCAAAAAATAATATTTGTAAAAAAAAAAAAAACTCATA
>Ga0307510_10005224_pt1 | contig 15433 bp, 11 predicted proteins | sample 12_EM_MG_FD_207224 | JGI IMG/M metagenome (GOLD analysis project Ga0307510, IMG submission 207224) | Populus trichocarpa ectomycorrhiza microbial communities from riparian zone in the Pacific Northwest, United States - 12_EM | ecosystem: Host-associated > Plants > Roots > Unclassified | place...
TGCTTCAAAAAAGCCGAAAGATCGATCAGGTCTTTATCTCTCATGCCGACCGTGATCACATCACGGGACTCTTGCAGCTGAACCAGCTAAACGCACGGCCCGGTTTTCCCGTCATCCACTATCCAAAAGACTCCGGTTCCTTTCCTGTCCTGGAAAAGTTCTCCAAGCTGTTTGATCCGCAGGTAACCCGTACTGTGTGGACGCCGGTCACAGAAGGCGATGAGATAGCCATCGCCAAAGACCTGCTGGTAAAACCGATCCGTAATGGTCATGTTCCGGTGGAACAACACATCATCAAAAGTTTGGGATACCAGGTCATACAGACCCGCAAGAAATTGAGACCCGAATACGCCAATCTCTCGGGCGAAGAGCTCCGCCAGTTGGCAGAGCGACAGGGCCGTGACAGTTTTTCGATGGAAATACGGACCAATCTGCTTGCCTATTCCGGTGACACCCCGGTAGAAGATGGGACAAAATGGGATAATACAAAGATACTTATTCATGAAGCGACATTTCTTGGTAATGGAGAGGGCGTGAAAGTTCGTGACTATGGAAATAAGCATTCTAATCTCGAAGAAGTCATGGAAATGGTAAGCACGCTTCAGATCGAGCAGCTTATCCTGGGACATTTCTCTTCCCGATATTCTCCGGAGGAAATAGTTCTCGCTGTCAAAGACCTCTGCGAGAAATATGCGATCAATATACCGGTCCAGCTTATCTTACCCGGTGAGACGGTACATGATGTGCTCGGTCAGATCCCTGTCAATCGTTGAGCCCGGACAGGGCAAATTATTTTTTGTGCATCTTCCTTCTTAGTATATTTACACTCTTCTTCCCGCTAGTTCCAGACTCACTACCAATAAGGCTTTTAGAAAATTTCGACCGATCATTTTTCGGCCGCTAAATTATGTATGTGAAACATAGAAAAAGCGATATCTTATGGAAAGTAATATTGGAGGAGGTCTTTGCCGATCTCCTCCGGTTTATCTATCCCGACGCGGACGAGGTATATGATATGGAGCGAGGGTTTGAATTCCTTGACAAGGAACTGGCGGAACTGGATCCGCAGCCAGACGAAGAAAAAGACTCGCGGTTTGCAGACAAGCTGGTGAAGGTGTACCATAGGGACGGTGTGGAGGAGTGGGTCTTGCTGCACGTCGAAGTGCAGGGCGACACCCACGAGCGGGGCTCCTTTGCAGAGCGCATGTTCACCTATTTTTACCGGATCAGGGATCGGTATCCGGGTCGGCTCGTGTCGGCGCTGGCGATCTTTACCGGGCAGGATGGCAATCGGATGCCGGGGCGGTACAGCTATGAATACAGGGGTACGCGCTTAACGTATGAGTACCCGACCCTTTCAATAAAAGCTTTCTCAGACGAGGAGTTGGAGAATAGCCCGAACCCATTCGCCCAGGTGATCCTGGCGGCGCGGCTCAGATTGATGGAGGAACAAGTGCCGGAAGATCAGCTGTTGGATATGAAATTGTCGGCTGCTAAACGATTGATCCAGAAAGGGTTTGATAAAGAAAAGATTAAGGTAATCTTTAACTTTCTAAGAAACTACGTCCTGTTTGAGAAACCGGAAACATATCGTAAATTTGATAACCAGTTTAAGGAAACCGAAAAAAGCGATGTTATGAAAATGGATGATTTTGTAAAGATGGTAGCGCGCGAGGAAGGTATAGTCGAGACTTCCACAACTTTCGTGGAAAACCTACTAAAGGGCTCCGACTTTACCGCGGAGAAGATCGCCTCATTGGCTAATGTCTCTGTTGAGTTTGTAAATGAAGTAAAGAGCACGTTAAACGGGACCAGGTAGACCACCTGTTTCGTAGCAAGATATTATTGACCGCCGCTAACTCCGGCGGTTTTTTAGTGCCTAAAAGGATGTCCCAACCATATCATTACCAGCGGCATCGCAATAAAAGGAATCTCGATAAGAGCCGTCTTTACATTCCCAGCCTGCAATGCCAGACACATGATCAGTAAAATGACAACGGCGTTCAGCAGATTGCCGATAAAAAACGTCTGAGGGAACAACACCAGACAGGCGCCGGCCAGCGTCACCACACTGACGACAATGCTCAGCTGTTTACTGATACCCATCTGCTCCATCATACTAACCGTCTCCGGCTTCATCATCAAACCGGCCCAGCCATGCCGGACATTCAAAAAGACAGTGATGAGGATGAGCACTCCGCTTATTATCTTCATACTATAAATTTACGGTTTCTGGTTCATTGCCATTGCTTTCTCACTCATCTTCGACAGCTGATTCAGCAGCAATCCCGGCGCCAACCGGCTCATGATCCGTATGACACGGGCCAGACCCGGATAGATTGTAAGCTTGTCTTTTTGTATGCCTTTGATCCCAACCGCGATGAGCTTGTCGGGCTCCATCAGCATCTTCGCGTCCACGTCCCCGGCAAATTTATCGTTCAGGGGTGTTTTGGCACCCGGAGCCACCAATTCAAAAACCTTTATCGGCGTATGTTTCAGCTGAGCCCGCAGAGATTGTGTATACGATCGTAGTCCGGATTTTGTAGCCCCATAGATAGGAGCCAGTGGCAGCGGGATCAGGGCAAGCCCCGACGTGACATTGATAATAGCCGCGGATGATCTCTTCAGGAGATGAGGCAGGAATTGCTGGATCATGCGGATCGGTCCCGACAGGTTTATCTCGATCTCCCGCGTAATATCGGAAAGACCGGTAGCAGTAGCGGTGTCAGTGGTGGCGGCAGTAGTGGTATCGCCGGCAGTGGCAGCATCCTGTAAAATGATCCTGCGCATCTCGCCCGCATTATTGATCAGGATATTGAGGTCGGGAAATTGCTTAGTCACCTGCTGATAAAGTGACTCGATAGCCTTGGGGTCACTCACATCGCTTTGAAAAGTATGGATGCCGGGCAGACGTCGTCGTGTTTCGTCGAGTTTCGAAGCGTTCCTTCCCGTGATGAGGATCGTGTTGCCAAGTCTTTGTAATTGAGCAGCGAATTCCAATCCGAAGCCACTAGTCCCGCCGGTTATTAAAATCGTGTTGTTTCTCAGTTCCATGCGTTGTAAAATTTGATAACACAAAGATGGGTGAGAAGCCCCGGAGGGTGTTTGCAAAGTTCAATCCATTGTTTGTAAGATTCAAAGGTTGGATCTGAATTTTATCGGCGCAAACGATGTCTGCCGCTTAAAAAAGTTCGAAAAATGCGCGACCTCCTCAAATCCAAGACAATAGGCGATCTCCGAAATATTCCAGTCCGTCTGTTTCAACAGGATCTTTGCCTCCTGTACGATCCGGCCGGTGATAAGGTCCGTAGTCGTCTGATTCGTCGCATCCTTCAATACCTTATTCAGATGATTGACATGTACCGACAACATATCCGCATAATCCCTGGCCGTACGCAAACTCAGCTTTTGGAGAGGAGATTCAATAGGGAACTGCCGTTCGAGCAGCTCTATAAAAAGAGAGGTGATACGCGCAGCCGCATTATGTGTGGACGTCAGCGTGGTGGCAGGTTGCAGCTTTTGCCCATAGTGGATCAGCTCTACCACATAATTTCGTAAAAGATCGTATTTATAAGCATAGTCGGAGGCGATCTCTTTTTGCATCTTCCTGAAAATGGAACCGATCTCTTCCTTATCTTCTTCCGAGATCTCAAAGATCGGGTATCCTCCCGGTTTAAAGATCGGCAGCTCGTCGAGCACAACGCCACTCCTGGACTGGACAAGAAATTCATCGGTAAAAATGCAGAAATAACCGGTTTGATCATAATCCTGCGGCACCCAGTGATAGGGTATCCTGGGCGTGGCAAACAAAAGCGCATTCTTCTTTATCTCAATTACCTTGTCAGCATATTCGGCGATATTTTGCCCGCTAATAAGGCTGATCTTATAATAAGCCCTTCGGTTATAGGGCATTTGAGTCATTTGTCCCTTTTCCTTTATCCTTTTGAATAGCTCGTCTACATTGAATACATTGAAATGCCCGATCTCCCTCGTGATGCCATCCGGCAACAAATAACCCAAACCTCCTTCGACAAGTTTCGAACCCTGCCAGTAAAAGTCGTTTAGTGAATCGATGGTCATACGCCAATTTGTAAAATTCAAATTTACGATAAATATTATTGGTTAAAATAAAAGGAATTCCGATCTTATACTAAACCGATTCACCCAATGGCCTTTCAATTCAAAGTTGAACTAAAAGGTGTCGTCAAGCCCTCCGTTTGGAGAAGACTGATAGTTCCTAATGATTGTACATTCTTTCGATTTCACAAAATCCTCCAGGCCGCCTTTGGCTGGAAGACCACACACCTATTCCTCTTCTCTCCAGGTGGATATGGAGGAGAACCCATCATTACAGTGATCGATGAAGACTCGATAAGGGGTTCCCTGCCCAGCGACAAGATGCAGGTCAATGACATTTTCACAAGCCCAAGGCAAAAATTTTCTTACGTCTACGATTTTGGCGATGACTGGTTCCACAGCATCACGCTGGAAGAAATAACCGAAGAGGAAATAACCCGTGCGGACTGCATAGCCGGAAAAGGCGCATGCCCACCCGAAGACTGCGGAGGCGCCGGGGGATATGAACAACTAAAAAAGATCATGCAAATCACTCATCATCGCGAACACAAAGAAATGCGGGATTGGCTCAAACTCCAAAGGGGTGAAACATGGGATGTCAATAAATTTGATCTTGAAAGCGTGCGTACCAAACTGCAAAAAATATAATCTATGAAAGGAGACGTCAACCCCATCAACCTGTTTGCAGAAGAAGTAAAAAATATTCTAGGCCGTGAGGCTACCAGCTTATATCGATTGGACGGCATGGAGAGGGTCAATCTATCTGCAGATAAAATCAAATTTATCAAGGTCTTTAAGATCTCACCCGGCGCGCATGGCTTCTTCATCTTCAAAGAAGGAAAAGAAGAAATCGACCTCCCTTGTAATTTCGGTACAGAAGGAGACATCCTGTGGGTACGCGAGAATTGGGAGGACTATACCGACCCCGAATTGAACAAAGGCTTCAAAGACGAAGCAAGAGAGCTCTTTCTAAGTAGTCCCGATAAAAAATCATGGCCCTCCTTTGAATTCATGCCAAAGGCCGCCTGCCGGATCTTCCTAAAGATCACGTCTATCCGCCCGGACAGGCTGCAGAATATAGTCGATGAAGAGTCAGCCTATAAGATGGGTAACTATTCTTACAAAGACCTCTGGAAGCGCAACAAATGGGTGTTTGTAATAGACTTCGAGCGAATTGATCCCAAACAGTATGCTGCGGAGAATAAAAAGTTTGCAAAATGGATGGGGAATAAGCCTTTATAGTCCCTCGTACCCATGGCATGGGGTCGCTGGAGTTGATTGTCCCCGGTTTCTCGTAATCGTTTGCGTAAATAAATACGGGTGAACAGGAGCGTGGTTCCAGTTTTTTTGACAAGTTTTGGATAGAACTTAACTCCAAAATGACTGCTATGCCACTACACATGAATCCCCCCCGGGGGAATGACTTACTACGTAAGTCAACCTTTTTCCTTTCCTTTATTTTTCTCTCTTTGATCTCTACCGCACAGGTCAAAAAAATCACAGGACAAGTAACCGACTCGACCGGCAATCCATTACAGGGTGTCTCGGTAATGTTCGCGAAGTCAAAGGGCGGGACCACTACGGATGCCAGTGGCCGATTCACCATCAATGCCGCTCCCGGCGCCATACTTGTCTTTACCTATGGCAACCACGAAGCTGCCAGGGTCACGGTGACTGACGAGATGGAATACCGCGTCAGGCTGGCTAACCAGATCAGCGCCCTCAACGATATAGTCGTGATCGGTTATGGCCGTCAGAAAAGAGTCAACCTCGTGGGCGCCGTCGGCACCGTCAATGTAGACGAGAAGATCTCGGGCCGCGCGCTTCCCAATATCTCGGAAGGACTTACCGGCCTCGTTCCCGGTCTGGCGGCTACCCAGTCCACCGGCATGGCGGGCAGGAATGGCGCCGCGCTCCTGATCCGGGGTCTGGGAACACCCAACAACAGCGCCCCACTAGTCGTAGTTGATGGAATCCCGGACGTAGATATCAATCGGGTCAACGTCAATGACATCGAGACCGTATCCGTCCTGAAAGATGCCGCCTCTGCATCTGTCTATGGATCAAGAGCCGCCAACGGAGTCATATTGATCACCACCCGGACGGGCAGGGGAATGAACAAAACAGTCTTTGCCTTCAATGGAAATGCCGCCCTCGAAAAACCTACACGAGGCATCGACTTCCTGGCAAACTATCCTCTTGCGCTGACGACGGAGCAACGCCGCGCAGCAACCAATACACTCCCTGCCAACCAGGCGTATAAGAACGGTACCATCGACCAATGGATGGCGCTGGGAATGATCGACCCGCTGCGTTATCCCAGTACCGACTGGTGGAACATCATCATGCGGGATGGCAAGATGCAGAACTACAATGTATCGGCTACTGGTGGCAGTGACAGATCGAATTTCTTTATCTCCGTAGGCACAAGGAATGAGAACGGCCTTCAGATCAACAACGACTACAAGCAATACAACGCCCGATTCAACTTCGACTACAAGCTAAAGAACAACATGAACACGGGTGTCAAGTTCAATGGTAACTGGTCCAACTTCACCTATGCGCTGGAAGAAGGTTTTACAGACCCGGCTTCGACCAATACCGCCGGCCTCGACATGCAATACGCCATCTCGGGCATCACTCCCTATGACCCCGTATCCGGCATGTATGGCGGTGTAATGGCCTATGGCGAAGACCCACAGGCCTACAATCCCTATCAGCAATACATCAACGCCCCGAATCACCAGACGAGGCAGGAGATCAATGGCACCGCATACTGGGACTGGACACCCATTAAAGGGCTTACTGCCGGTCTGGACTATAATATGATCTATTATAACCAGTTCAACTGGAGCGCCCCAACGCCCGCCCAGGCCTTTAACTTCCAGACCAACGCCTATGGCAGCAGGGTCTATTTCGGTCCCAATGCAGCCGTCTCCAATACGAACCTCAACGGCTATAAAACGCTGATGAACGCCCGTTTGAACTATCATACCAGTTTCGGCCCCAACCACGATCTGTCCGCGCTGGTCGTATACAGCGAAGAGTACTGGAACGATCGCTCGCTCGGTGCCTCCAGGAACGATCGCCTCTCGTCCAGCATCACCGAGATCGACGGAGCGCTACCCAACGTCTATTCCAACAGCGGCAGCTCCAGCGCAGAAGGGCTGCGATCCTATATCGGTCGTGTCAACTACACCGCCTATGGTAAATATCTTTTAGAAGGGGATATGCGGGTCGATGGCTCGTCGAAATTTGTTCCTGGACAGCGTTATGGCTACTTTGGATCAGGTGCAGTAGGCTGGCGCTTTACGGAAGAAAAATTCCTGAAACCCTTTCTTGACAAATTCTTAAGCAGCGGTAAGCTCCGTGCCTCTTATGGCGCCCTTGGCAACAACAGCGGCGTGGGACGATACGAACAGCAAACGACCCTTACAGCCAACAACTATATGATCGGAGGAACCGGAGTCATCGGCCTTGTAAATAACAAGCTGGTCAACCAGAACCTATCCTGGGAATCCACCGACGTATTGAACCTTGGCCTGGAGCTGGGTTTCCTCAACAGCAGGCTCACCGCCGAAATAGATCTTTACGACCGCCTGACAAAAGGCATTATCCAGGGATCGCAATTATCGAACCTCCTGACAGGTGCGTTCGCCGCTCCCAATACCAATATCGGGAACATGCGCAACCGTGGAGCGGAACTGACCCTTGCATGGAGAGACAGGATCGGTTCAGTCAATTACGGAGTCAGCATCAACGGGTCCTACAACAAGACCAGACTGGAAAAATGGAGTCAGCTGCTGACCCGCGGCGCAACCTATACCGGCGCCAACAATGTGTCCAGTACGGTCTTTATCAACATGCCTTACAACTATGTATACACGTATGTCGATAATGGCGTCGCTCAGACCTGGTCCAACATCTATGGCAGCACCCCACAGGGCGCACAACCCGGAGACCTGATCCGCCAGGACCTCAATGGAGACGGGAGGATCGACGCCAATGACCAGAAAGCTTTGCAGGCATCCCGTGACAGGCCAACCACCAGCTATACACTGAATGCATATGCGTCCTGGAAAGGCATCGACGTCGGTATGTTGTGGACGGGTACGGCAGGCCGTAAGGATTTCTGGCTGAACGCCTTTAACAACGTCAACTTCAACGCTACGCGATATGCCGTCACCCAGCAGGATATCACCAACCCCTGGTCGGTGGAGAACCGGGGCGGCATCTGGCCCCGCATCGGCGGAAGCACCAACAACACCGCCCAAACGACCTTCTGGCTTTATGACATGAGCTATCTCCGGTTAAAGAACGTCCAACTGGGCTATACCTTTCCCAAACCGATGTTCAAAAAGCTGGGTGTCGCGAATTTCCGCATTGCAGTCCTTGCGGAGAATCTGCTGACGATAAGCTCCTTCCCCGGTCTTGATCCGGAAAAAGCCGGCAACAACAACAATCTCTATCCGCTCAATAAATCTTATTCGGCTGCTGTTCAACTCAGCTTCTAAACTTGCTATATATGAAAAAAACTATCTCTTCAATAGCTACCCTTGTAGTGCTGGCCCTTTGTATGCTGGTCTCCTGCAGGAAGAACCTGCTGGACCAGACGCCAACTACCAATCCCTCCCCGTCTACCTTTTGGAAGACAGAATCAGACGCCACTTCCGGCCTGCTGGGTCTGTATTCAGCCATAAGACCCTGTTTCGACCGGGATTACTATTTTGACGGACAGGCTGACTATTTCCGATGCCGTGGCAACAGCACCACTGCCAACAACCTGAGGCTCGGGGATGCCTACCAAAGTACCAGCACGGCCAATATGTTCGGACCTACCAACTATGGCACGTACTTCGACAACATGTACAAATACCTATACGGAGCCGTCGACCGCGCCAACTATGTGATCGACAATGTCACAAAAATGCAGGCATCCGGTGGTACCCTCGCCACCTCCACGGTATTACAAACGATCCAGGGAGAAGCCCGTCTCCTACGTGGTCTGGCTTATTCCAAGCTGATCACCATGTGGGGTGATGTACCCTATTATACCTTTTCGCCAAACAACAACAGCCAGGTAGCCTCCCTGCCGCGGGTAAAGATCGGCGCTGTGAAAGATTCCATACTGGCTGACTATACCTATGCATTCAACAATCTCCCCAAGACTGCATCCGCGCTGGGACGGGCCTCGAAAGTTGCGGCCCTGGCCATGCGCGGCAAGATGCAGCTATACTGGGGCTCCTGGAATAAATATGGCTGGCCGGAGCTGGAGGGCTTTACTCCAAGCGCGGCCGAAGCTACGGCCGCCTTTACTGCCGCTGCCGCCGACTTCAAATCCGTCAGCAATGACTTTGGTGCGACCCTGTATCTGAATGGCGACCCTGGTCAGATCGATGCGCTCGGCAAGGCGGATATCTTACCCAACTACTTTAATCTGTTCATGCCAAAGTCCAATGGCAATTCGGAAGCGCTGCTGGTCTTTACGCATGGCGGAACAGGCACCGGTCAGGGAGAAGAGCTGATGCGTGACTTCTCAGGCCGCTCGCAGGAAGGCTCCCAATGCTGGGTTGCTCCCCGTTATGAGATCGCCGACCGCTATCAGTCAACAATAACCGGTGACTTTGTCACTCCGCTGATCCCGATGAATCCTACGGTGCCTGCAACCGGCAATGTCTCCAGGACCACGCTGAACTCGGCAGTTAACCCAAACAGTTATGCCAACCGCGACTATCGCATGAAATCCACCATCCAATGGGATTATGAGGTCAGCATGGGCAGCGCCTCACAGGTGTCCACCGGCATGGTTCCTTTTATCTACCAGACCTGGGCCGGAACAGTCAACATCGGCGGCGTCAACTATATCACCTATAATACCGACGGATGTAATTCCGGGTATGTCTTCCGCAAGTTTGTCCGCAACTACGCCGGTCAGGGTCGCAGCGACGGCGATTTTGCCTGGCCGGTCATCCGGCTGGCCGACGTCTACCTGATGTATGCCGAGGCAACAAATGAGGTCAGCGGACCACAGGCCGACGCCATCGCCCTTGTGAATGCGGTACGTCATCGCGGCAACCTGCCTCCGCTGGCTGCAACGAAAACGGGTACCTACCAGGACTTTTTCAACGCGATCGAACAGGAGAGGATCGTCGAGCTCATCGGGGAAGGACAGCGTTCATTCGATCTCCGCCGCTGGAGAGCGCTGGAAAGGGTCTGGGGACCTCCGGGCAGTCCGGGAGTATGGCGTATAGATACCTGGGGTGCTAATCAGCAGCGTTATTTCCAGAATACATCCGATCTGGAATACCACCAGGACTATATCTTCAAAATCCCACCCGGGGAGCGTGACAAGAATCCCAATCTTACTCAGAATATTCCATGGAGATAAAAATAAAAAACATGAAAAAGATAGTATTTATCATCATAGTTCTGGCTTCCAACCTGGGGGCATGCAAAAAAACTACTCCTGTGGATGCAAATGGTCTGCTGATCACGACGAGGAGAGAATGTTCCGTCAGCAGCTTCGAGCTGCAAGGCACTGACTTCGTAAGTGTACGGGTAGGCGCTGCCATTATCGACACTACGGCGCAAACCGTAAAAGTGACAGTCCAGTTCGGCACCGATCTCAAAAACCTATATCCGCAGTTCACGCTAACGCAGGATTGTATACTGGACCCGAAGATCCCCGGCCTTATGGATCTCTCCGATCTCGCCCATCCCCGGATGTGGACCGTAATATCGGGTGACAGGCAGATCAAAAAGGTCTATAGTCTTCTTATAACCGTTCAACCACGTTAAACTTTATTACCATGCGACATCAACATATTTCTTTTTCGATCCTATTACTGGCAGCGCTCGCGCTGTCTGGCACCTCCTGTAAAAAAAGTGGGTATGCCCTTCCTACACCTTCGGACAAATTGCAAAACGAGGCTATCAAAAGAACACTCGGCCCCAACATCGTAGGACAACCAATCGAATTTGCCTATGCCATGGCTATCCTACCTTCCAAAGGGAAGCTGGTGTCCTGTACGGCTGTAGCATCTATTGCCGGGGCCCCGGGCACCTATATGGAGAACAGGTCTTTTTATACGGCTCAGAATGGCGCAGATGTCGGAGTTCCAGTTGGGACGCCTGCCGTAACCAGTGGCGCAACGACAACGGTGACCTATAATCACGATACCTCTGCGGCGACGCTTCGCTATTATTATATCATACCGGAAGCGGCCCGTGGGAAAACGGTCACGGTAACGTTCACGGCTACCAGCAGTGACGGCGAAAGCATCTCTACGGTCATGGGTCCCTATACCATCGCAAAGATGGATATGAAGCTGAACATGAAGGTCAGCGATGGCAACCTGATGTATATCTCGATTGGGGATACCGCGGTGTACAATGCTACCGATGCAGCAGCACATGCCGGCAGCGTAGACCTTGTCTATCTGTACCGCAACATTACGACCAGCGCCTTCAACCATGCACTGGTGGCACCCGCAGCCGATCCGCAATACCTGCCGGGTGTAACCTTGCCGACGGGAGTCAACAGGACGGCGAAGCTGCTAAAGACCTTCAATCTGAATGACCACAATCTTGCGCCAAACGAGCAATATGGCGGTATCTTTATCGACGATATTGACTTCCAGACGATCGATCTTTCGAATAGCCCGAACTATACCATCAACCTCAAACAGGACGCGGGGGTATGGGTGGAGACGGCCGATGGGAAATACAGGGCCTATATCTTTTTCAATGCCGTTACTACGACCGGTACGGCGACGATCAGTATGAAGCGGTATGCTTTAAAATAAAATGGAATGAATTATAGATCTGTCCTGACATTGGTATTGGCGGCGATGTTTAGATTGGTACCGATGGCGCAACCTTTTATCCACCCGGGTATCGATCAACGATCCGGGGACCTCGCTTACATGAAGAAAAAGGTGTTGGCTGGTGAGCAACCCTGGGCGGCGGCGTTCGATCGGCTAAAGGCTGTTGCAGACACCGGGTTTACCGTGCGCGCTCATACGCATGTGCTGCGCGGCCCTTACGGAAAACCCAATATCGGCGGCGACGATCTCTCCAAATGCTCTAACATGGCGTACAACTACGCGCTGGTCTGGTATATTACCAGGGATAAAAAATATGCGAACAAGGCCATCGGGATCCTGAACACCTGGTCGCCCGCGCTTTGGGACTTCGACTACAACGATGCGAAACTGCTCGCGGGATGGACGGGGCATCAGCTTTGTAATGCGGCGGAGATCCTGCGATATACCGGTGCTGGCTGGTCACAAAAGGATATCGATGCGTTTAGGCGTATGCTGATGACTGTCTATTACCCACTGATGCGGGGCTATTTCCCGCAGGCCAATGGCAACTGGGATGGGGCCATCATTCACTCGCTGATCGCGATAGCGGTCTTCACCGACAACCGTCCCCTGTACGACAATGCCATCGATCATTTCAAACACGGGGCGGTGAATGGCAGTATCTTCAAATACATCTACCCCAATGGACAATGCCAGGAAAGCCCGCGTGATCAGGGGCATGTACAGCTGGGCATCGGTGAATTTGCGGGAGCTGCGCAGGTCGCGTATACCCAGGGGACCGATCTTTTCTCTATGGCGGAGAATCGTATTGCGCTGGGCTTTGAATACACGGCGCGTTTCTTACTGGGTGAGACGCCGTATTGTTATTGCACTATCTCGGAACGGGCGAAGGTCCTCAGGGATGACTATGAATATGTATACCGGCATTATATGGCGAAGGGGTTGACACTGCCTTATACGAAGAGGGCTGCTGATTCGGTACGGGGGAAGGCTTCGCGGTCTGTGTTGACTGCTGTGCGTGCGCCGGGCACTGTGCGGGAGAGCTCTGATAAAGCTCGCGCGCCCCAACTCGCGCCACCAACGGCAATCACCGGGGCAGCAGCGGCGCCCGCGCATTCAACTATCCCGTCTAATTCAATATTTGTCTCACCCGGCCAATCGCTCCAGCAAGCTCTGGACTCGGCGGCAGCCGGTTCGCCGGGCAACGGTTCGGCAGGCACCCGATGGGTAGTCGCCAAAGCGGGTATCCACACTCTCCCCACCACCCTGAAAATCCCCTCCGGCATCACGCTCACAGGCGAAGGCGCCTCAACCATTCTCTTTCTCGATCCCGCTTCAGGCGAACGCGAAACCATGATCAATGCCAAGCCCGATCTCCACGATGTAACGATCCGTGACCTGGTCATAGAAGCATCTAACAAACTGGACCCCGGCACCGACCCCAACTCCAGCCGGTCGTCCAAGGGCGGCTACAACCGTGGCGGTATCCTATTCCGGGCTGAAAAAGAAGGCCAGATCGCAGGTGTCAGCCTGATCGATCTTACCATCCGAAACTCGACCTGGTCCGGTCTCTCCATCAGTGGGGCCACCAACCTTTCCATCCTCAATTGCGATCTGAGCGAGAACGGCGCCAGCGTACCCCCCGGGCCAAAGCTGGTCCACAATCTTTTACTGGCTCACTGTACAGGAGTGACAGTCTCCGGCAGCCGGCTGGTCACATCCCCGTCGGGAAGTGGCATCTCCGTGGACCATTGCGCCGATGTGAGCGTAACAAATTGTGAAATTGCGCGAAATGGCTATTTTGGGGTGTTGTTGGCGGAAAGCAGGAATGTCGTACTAAAAGGTAATCTGATAGAAGCCAATGATCGCAGCGGTGTGATGGCGGAATATTTATATACAGGCAATACAAATATAACGGTCATCAACAATCGCATTCAGTATAACAATGGCTATGGCGTCGAATCCTATGGCGCGATAGCCAGCAAAATTGAAAATAATGTATATGAAGGCAATGGCAATTCTTCGCTACAGCAGAAGATCAGCGCTGACCGTCGTATTACTCCTTTTTATTAATCATCTGCTGATCGCGCAGACGCATCCCCGTATCCTGCTATTGGCTGGTGAAGAGGTCGCACTAAAAAAGTCGATCGCCAGTGACAAGATCTGGAGCAAGATGCAGCAAGCCATCCTCGACGAATCCGACCGGATGATCTCCCTGCCGCCTATCGAGCGAATCCAGATAGGCCGTCGCCTGCTGGACAAATCAAGAGAAGCCCTCCGGCGGATCTTCTTTCTCTCCTATGCCTACCGGACCACCGGTGATGTCAAATATCTGCAACGCGCGGAGAAAGAAATGCTGACCATCGCCGCATTCAGTGACTGGAACCCGCCGCACTTCCTGGATGTTGCCGAGATGACGATGGCGATGTCAATAGGATATGACTGGCTGTATGCCGGTATCTCGCCTGCATCAAGGGCGATCATAAAAGAAGCCATCATAAAAAAAGGGATAGAGCCATCGCTTGATCCAAAGAACAACAGCTGGCTGAAAGCGGAACACAACTGGAACCAGGTATGTAATGCAGGAATGACCTATGGAGCGCTGGCTATCTATGATGAGGAGCCGGCGCTGGCCAAACAGATCATCCATCGCAGTATTGAAACAGTAGTCTCTTCGATGAAGGACATGGCCCCGGACGGCGCCTATCCCGAGGGATATGGATACTGGGGTTATGGCACCAGTTTCAATGTATTACTGATCAGCGCACTGGACAAAGCTTTTGGCAACGACTCCGGTCTCAGCGATAAACCAGGATTCTTAAAGACGGGCGGGTTCATGGAAAACATGACGGGACCTTCGGGAAAGCCTTTCAATTTCTCGGATGCGGGCAGCGGTGGTGAAATTCAGCCGGCCATGTTCTGGTTTGCAAAAAAAAATGCCGACCCATCTCTGCTCTGGGTTGAACGAAGCCGGCTATTAAACGAAGATCCGAAAAAACATGTCAGGGATCGTCTTTTGCCCGCGATGATGATCTGGGGAAGTGGTCTGGCTATCGAAAATGCGAAGCCTCCGACAGCAACGATGTGGGTAGGCCGCGGTAAGAGCCCGGTGGCCCTGATGCGCACGTCATGGACAGACTCCCCGGCCATCTTTGTTGGTATGAAGGGCGGCTCCGGCTCTGTCAACCACGCGCATATGGACGTCGGCTCTTTTGTCATGGATGCCCTTGGTGTCAGATGGGCGATGGACTTTGGTGCACAGGACTACGAATCCCTTGAATCCAAGGGACTGGATATCTGGGGCAGGAGCCAGAACGCACAACGATGGACGGTCTTTCGTTATACCAACCAGGCACACAATACGCTTACCGTCAACGACCAGCGCCAGCAGGTAGCGGGATACGCCCCTATTACGGGCTCTTCTTCTTCGGCCAATTATATGTATGCCTCTACCGATCTCTCGGAAATATATAAAGGATCCCTGGCAAAGGCTCAGCGAACGATTGCCATCGTAGACCAGAAATATGTCG
>Ga0307510_10005225_pt1 | contig 15432 bp, 12 predicted proteins | sample 12_EM_MG_FD_207224 | JGI IMG/M metagenome (GOLD analysis project Ga0307510, IMG submission 207224) | Populus trichocarpa ectomycorrhiza microbial communities from riparian zone in the Pacific Northwest, United States - 12_EM | ecosystem: Host-associated > Plants > Roots > Unclassified | place...
ACTACTTGTTTTTTTCTTTGGCAAGAAAATCTACTTGGTGAGAAACCATTTTGTCACATGTATACTCAGTTCATGTAAGTCAGTTTTTGCTACCATAGATGCAGTTAAAAAAATAAAAACAATGTCGTTTTAGCCAAACAAATTGATGTGTTTTTTTATAAAATTTTATTCGGGTTGATTAAACCTCGAGTTGGTTTGAGTTTTTAACTGAATTATATATTTTTTTAAATTATTTTTTTAAGCTTGTTCCAATCTAAATTTTAGGTTCGAGATCTTATGTCTGTGTTTGCAACCAGAACAATTATTTTAAACATGTTTGCTCATTCATGTTCTAGTTAATGAACGAGCTTTCCTTACAAAAGAGTCACTAAACTCATGGTGACTAGTTAAATAAAATAAATGATATCAGTAATATCGATAATTTTTATATATTTTTTTTTAAAAGAAGGAAAACAAAAATTGTTGTTGACTAGGAAGTCTATGATAGGCTTCATAAATCAACTTGGTGATTAAAAACTTGTCCGGATTAATTATTAATTGTGTTTGATTAGTTCAATTTCTTATTTAGTTTCATTAATATTTGTATCAAAATTTGTATCTTCAATTTCTCGTGCAATCTCGCAATTCAAATCAAGTTTAACATTTATAATTTCAACCCTTACTTACAGAGAAAAATAATTATTCTATGTTACAATTTTATTTTTCATGAAATAAATTAATATAATCAAGATTTATATATAAAAAAATTGATTTTATTTTACACAAGTTGCTTTAAAATTATATAAGTAGACAACATAAAGCCTTGGTCGGTCCAACCCAGTCTCCACATATTTTTCTCATGTTACTCACATTAGTATATTGCTTAACATAATCATTTCTTCTTATGTTTATTAATTTAAATATTAAAAGTTCTCTATTTCAATAAAGAAAATTGTTTTTGCAAGAGAGTATGAAAGTCAACCGTTATCTCACCGGCTAATTGTAAAGTCACTTTACTAGCCAAAAACATAATTATGAAAGGTTAGATTTAATTATATTTATTAATTTATATTTTACCTATTTATTATCATTTTTTCTTATTTTTTTTAATAATTTTTTAGTTTTTCTTTATACTTTTTTCTGGAAAAAAATTATTTATCATTCTTTACACTTGTAATATCTATCATCTACACACTTGATCTATTTGTACTAATTTTTATTTTTGTTTTTGTTTTTTTGATCTATTTGTAATATCTATCATCTACACACTTAACCTATCTTTATAGTAATTGCAATATTATTTTTATTTTTTTATTATATTAAAAATTAATTTGAGATATAATATTTATTTTATTTTATTATATGTAAGTATTAATTTTTTAATTTATTATAATAAAATAAGTATAAAAAAAATCTAATCTTAGATTGTTTTAGAAAAATAACAGATTAAAAAAGATTGTATATTTATTTTTTATTAAAAAAAAAATATTATCTGATTCATGAGGGAACATGTGTTAAATAGCTAGTACGAAACAAAGCAGGTCAGTCCACTAACGTCTCTTCACCGCCGTTTATTACACTCTCTCTCTCTCCCCACTCTTCTCTCTTCTTAAATAAATTCTGTGCTATGTTTTAACTCACTTCCTTTCAGTTCACGCCAAACGAATGCTGCCCTCTTCTCTATCGCTTACAATGACAGCAGAGAGCATCAAGACTCTTGTACTTAGCTAGTGTCTTGGACACTCTTAGTTCTTGTTTTCCTGCTAGTTTATAAAAAAAAAAAAACAACGAAAGAAATGAAACTACTAGGGGGTTTTGAGCAATGTTTGGCAATGGCTGTGGTGCTTTTACTATTTCTGTTTCCTCTCGTTTCACCACTTAACGATGAGGGTACTACATTTTCTTGTTTGCTGGGTTTATCAGGATTTTTGTTGTGTTTTGGAAAAAAAAATTAGCTTCTCTTCTCGCCTTTTCTATCTCTGGTGTCCTTAAAAACGGTGTTTAACATTGTTGAAAATGCTGTTTTATCGTTGTTAAAGATGGTACTAGAATTCTGTTTTATTTGTTAAGTATGCAGTGCTTCTTCTGTTTACTCCTATTTCACTACACTTAACAATAAGGGTACTCCTCTTTCTTACAGACCTTTTCTTGTTTAATGGGTTTATCGGGATTTTTTGTGTTTTTCTGTTTGTTTTGGAAAAACTTTCAGCTTCTCTTTTTGCCATTTCTATCTTTGGGCTCCTTAAAAGTGGTGTTTTTCACTGTTGAAGATGGAGTTTTTAGCTGTAGCCTATAAAATGGTACTCGAATTCTGTTTTATTGCGTTTGCAAGTCAAAGAGAGGGGAAAATACAGTGAGAGAACCCCGAGAAAGCTTAGGGTTTTTAAATATTTTCTCTTGTTTGACTTTTGTTTAATAAATTATTCTGCCTGATCAAAAAGCTTGGAAAGTCATTTTTTTTAATAGTTTTAAGGGTTTCTTGTATTGAAAGAGAGGGATTGAAATGAGGTTTTGTTGCAGGGAAAGCTTTGATGTCTATAAAGGAATCTTTCAGCAATGTTGTTAATGTGCTTGTTGACTGGGATGATGTGCACAATGAAGATTTCTGTTCTTGGCGCGGTGTGTTTTGTGACAATGACAGCTTCTCTGTTGTTTCTCTGTAAGCCCTTTGAAGGCAGTCATTTTCTTCACCTGTTGAGTCTGCAATGCTTTGCAAATTTGGTTTTTATTAACTTGCTGGTGTGTGTTTTCTGTGAAGTAACCTGTCAAATTTGAACCTTGGTGGTGAAATTTCTCCTGGCATTGGAGATTTGAGGAACTTGCAATCCATGTATCTTCTCTTTTCACCAAATTTTTTCTCAATACTAGTTCTATGGGACCTATTTTGTTCTTTTTGGAGTATTTTGATGGTGCTTTTTTCTGTTTTTTTTTTTGAAAATTGCAGAGACTTCCAAGGGAATATGTTGACTGGTCAAATCCCAGAAGAGATTGGCAATTGTGCTTCTTTATACCATCTGTAATACTCTGCTGTCTTCTGTTTGTCTGATAAAATTTGATTTTTTGAATTTTTACTGTACTGATGTTGACATGTGGTTTGCATTGTGGAATCCAGGGATCTTTCTGGTAACTTGCTTTATGGTGACATTCCCTTTTCTCTATCAAAGTTGAAGCAACTTGATACCTTGTGAGTTACTCTTTTTTTATTTTCATTCACTATGCTTTAATTGGGATTTTTATAATTTTCATGATTGAGTAATTTTGTCCTGCAATGTAGAAATTTGAAGAACAACCAGCTTACTGGTCCTATCCCTTCAACCTTAACCCAAATTCCGAATCTGAAAACACTGTGAGTCCTTATAGTTAATGAAGTTGTGGTTTGGTGTTTATGAATTTCTAAATTCTTCTTATTGGTACTGATGCTATTCAATTGGTGCTTGTTTTCCTGTTCAGTGACCTTGCTAAAAACCAGCTGACTGGTGAGATACCAAGATTGATATACTGGAATGAAGTCTTACAATACCTGTGAGTATTTCAGTTATTGGCAAGGTTAAGAACCCGTTAATTGTTCTTTGGATTTGTTGTTCGAACCTTTATAGGATTTTTTGGCTTCATTGTAGTGCTCCCATGCATGTATGTTCATACGACTGACATTTTTCGTTGAATTATCTCAATATGTTTCTCAGTGGATTACGCGGCAATTTGTTGACTGGAACATTGTCAGAAGATATCTGTCAGTTGACTGGCTTGTGGTACTTGTAAGTATTTGATCTATCTGATTGTGTTCCTGGTGAGCTGTTTGTTTACTTAATTTTCAGTTATTTGGGACTTCAAATTTATTTATTCTCCTTTCCAGTGATGTGAGAGACAATAAACTAACTGGCACCATCCCCAGTAGCATTGGCAACTGTACTAGCTTTGAGATACTGTAGGTTTGGCGGCACAGACTAATTTTAAGTTATTGATCAGTTTTTTATGATGTATTAACTTTTACTTTGATAATTACAGGGATATATCATACAATCAGTTTACTGGGGAGATACCATACAATATTGGCTTCTTGCAAGTTGCTACGCTGTATGTGTTTGATTTTGTATCTAACTTGTTATAAACCCTTTCTAAATGATTATAAGCAAGATGAGGCATCATTTGGGAGTGTGGTTGGACTGTACCTTTTCAAATTCTTGATTTTTCTTAAAAAGCTTCATATTAATATTTTTTTAGTGTTTTTTTTATTGTTTTGATGTATTGATGTAAAAAATAATAATAAAAAAAAACATTATTTTGATGTATTTTCAAGTGAAAATCACTCTAAAAAACACCCAGCATCACAATCCCAAGTACTACTCGAATAGTCTTTTTACTGTGTTTTTGGCAATATCAAAACAAGTAATTGAGCATCTTTATTTTAGGTCTCTTCAAGGGAATAATCTCACTGGGAGGATTCCAGAGGTTATTGGTTTAATGCAGGCCCTTGCTGTTCTGTAAGTGTGAAATTTAAAATCTTGAAGGTTTATTTTACAGCATCATGATCTGTGGTGTGTTCTTGTTACTTTTCTTGTGTTGTAGGGATTTGAGTGACAATGAGCTAGTTGGACCAATTCCCGCAATACTTGGCAATTTGTCATACACTGGGAAACTGTGAGTTCATAGTGTTATTATTACTTTTTTATGAACAATGGAAAGTGTGAGTTCTATTTCGTAACAGATGAAGCTTGCTACTGGCTCTTTCTGTGGTTATATCAATTGTTCTTTGAGTGCGCACCAGGTATCTTCATGGAAACAAGCTCACTGGACCAATTCCCCCAGAACTTGGAAATATGTCAAAGCTAAGCTATTTGTAAGATTCCTCATGATTTCAAGGTTTCCAAATGTGTCTGATTATATGCATGCATATTTTATTTTATTCGGTAACTGACCAGAGCATTTTTTTAAGGCAATTGAATGACAACCAACTGGTTGGCAGCATTCCTCCTGAACTTGGGAAGCTGGGACAGTTGTTTGAATTGTGAGTTTCCTGTGATTAAATGCTTTCTACGTTCTCTTTTAAACGTTATTTACTGAATTTCTGTTTTATGGATCAGGAATCTTGCTAACAACCATCTTGAAGGGCCCATTCCACACAACATCAGTTTTTGCAGGGCATTGAATCAATTGTAGGATTTCCTATGTCCAGGCTGTTTGCAACTATTTGAACAGTGTCTTATGTTTCTGATGTGAGCAACCAACCAACTGGTTTTGTCTTACTTTTGTAGCAACGTGCATGGTAATCACTTGAGTGGAATCATACCTTCAGGTTTCAAGGATCTTGAGAGCTTGACTTACTTGTGAGTTCTGGAGGCCATATTTGGAAAGTTCTTCATATTTTTAGTTTCATTTTGCACTCATTTCCTGTCATTTAACTAAAATGTCTTGAATCTTCAGAAATCTCTCATCAAACGACTTCAAAGGCAGTGTTCCTGTTGAGCTGGGACGCATAATCAATTTGGATACATTGTAAGTTTCCTCCTAACACTGTATATTTTGAGATTAATCTATTGTAACACTTAGTTTTGGAGAACTTTTAAACTGTAATGCACCAGTCTTATGGATCTCAATGTTTTCAGGGATCTCTCAAGCAATAACTTTTCGGGGCCCATTCCAGCTATGATTGGTGACCTGGAGCACCTTCTCACCTTGTATGTCTGTCTGGAAGTGCAATTTTTCTTTGAATTTAATTGTATCCAAGAACTTGCTAATCTACTTTCTGATGTGTACACCAGGAATTTGAGCAGGAATCATCTTCATGGACGATTGCCTGCTGAATTTGGGAATCTAAGAAGTATACAAATTATGTAAGCTTCTTACAAACTGTTCTTTTTACCCTCGGATGAAGTTTATCTGCCCCCATTCCTGATTGTACGTAATCATATCTTCCCCCAGTGATTTGTCTTTCAACAACGTGACTGGTAGCATTCCAGTGGAATTGGGTCAGCTGCAAAACATTGTTTCTCTGTAAGTTTAAAGCCCAGACAATGTCTCCGCTGTACTCCTTTTGACCTTCATAAATTTTTACCACGTACTAATTTGTTGATGGATGGCAGGATCCTGAACAACAATGACTTGCAAGGAGAAATCCCTGAGCTTACCAATTGTTTCAGCCTTGCCAATTTGTAAGTTGTCTTTTTTGGTTATCATCAATGTTTCATTCTTAATAGCTATAGAATGCTACTGTAAAATGACTTTTTACGTGTTAGGAATTTCTCATACAACAATTTATCAGGAATTGTGCCACCTATTAGAAACTTGACACGGTTTCCACCAGACAGGTATGGGGAGAATAATAGTTCTGTTTCTTTGAAAGTGCTTAAAATGAAAATTTCCGACAGTTTACTATAGAAATTCCTTGTAATCTTTTGTACTACCTTGCCAGCTTTATTGGAAATCCTTTGTTGTGTGGCAACCGGTTGGGATCAATATGTGGCCCCTATGTCCCAAAGTCTAAAGGTAACCCCTCATCCGCTACATGTTCTTTTGAACGCTTGTTTTTGTTTTTGACATGGTCAACTCTAATAAAGAAGGTTTTGAGTTTTATCTTGAACTTGTCTGTTTATCTTCTGCTGTTTCAGTAATCTTCTCTAGAGCAGCAGTTGTCTGTATAACGCTGGGATTCATAACATTATTGTCCATGATTATAGTTGCGATTTACAAATCCAACCAACAGAAACAATTGACGAAGAGATCCAACAAAACTGTACAAGGCATGCATTTTACTTGATAATTGTTCTTTTTATGTTTCCTGTTTTGCTTCTCTTTCCCAAGTACTCATGTTTGGTTTATTTCTTGCCAGGTCCTCCAAAACTTGTGGTTCTTCACATGGACATGGCTATTCACACCTTTGATGACATAATGAGGAACACAGAGAATTTAAGTGAGAAGTATATTATAGGTTATGGTGCTTCTAGCACAGTATACAAGTGTGTGCTGAAAAATTCCCGGCCACTTGCAATTAAGCGACTCTACAATCAGTATACATGCAACTTGCACGAGTTTGAAACTGAACTTGAGACCATTGGCAGCATCAGACACCGAAATATAGTCAGCTTACATGGTTATGCACTGTCTCCTCGTGGAAACCTTCTCTTTTATGACTATATGGAGAATGGTTCTCTGTGGGATCTGCTTCATGGTTAGTGAACTAAACTTTCCCATCTGTTACCTTGTGCCCTCTTATCTGGTTATCATGTTCAATGTAGTTTCTTGTTTATTTTTATTCTCTGCCAAACCTCCTAATCATACGTTCTTGCATTATATTGCTAATGGTTTTTTGTTGATATCAATGGCAGGACCATCCAAAAAGGTAAAGCTTGACTGGGAAACACGCTTGAAAGTAGCAGTTGGAGCTGCTCAAGGACTTGCTTATCTTCACCATGATTGCAACCCTCGAATCATCCACAGGGATGTGAAATCCTCAAATATCTTGCTGGATGAGAATTTTGAAGCTCACTTGTGTGATTTTGGAATTGCTAAATGCATCCCAACCACAAAAACTCATGCCTCAACTTTTGTTATGGGTACTATTGGCTACATTGATCCAGAGTATGCCCGCACATCTCGGCTAACTGAAAAATCAGATGTTTATAGCTTTGGCATTGTCCTCTTGGAGCTTCTTACTGGGAAGAAGGCTGTGGATAACGAGTCTAATTTACAGCAGCTGGTATGTATCTCAAAATATATGCTCATAACCATTTGATTACTTATGATGGTGCTCAACATGGATAGGTGGCAACATAGAATCCAATTTAGTTGTTTTAAGCTTTCAACTGTTCATTTTCCTGAAGATAACTTCTACATTTGTCATCTGTTTTGTTTCAGATTTTATCGAGGGCTGATGATAACACTGTAATGGAAGCTGTTGACCCAGAAGTTTCTGTTACATGCATGGATTTGACCCATGTAAAGAAGAGTTTCCAACTAGCACTATTGTGCACCAAGCGCCATCCCTCAGAGAGACCAACCATGCAGGATGTGTCCAGGGTCTTAGTATCATTTGTTCCAGCTCCTACAAAAGCTTCTCTTCTTCCAAAGCCTTTTGACTATGCCAAATTTGTCATGGACAAAGGACAGCAGCAGCCAACACTTCACCAGCCACAACTTCTGCAGGAAAACAACTCTTCTGATGCACATTGGTTCATGAGGTTCAAAGAAGTTGTGTCAAAGAATACTCTCTAAGTCGCTGACCCCAATGCACCCTAGGAAAATTCAGCGATAAAAAATACCAAATTTTTGGCCCAAATGGGTTGTTTAAACTGCCCCCTTGTATAGATTTTCAACATCTAGGAATGTTTCGGCATGTTTTTGCTAATATTAAAGCTCAATTGCTTTTACAGTACAAGGGATTAAAAATCCCTTTCGGATAGCCTGCTATTGTAAGACTTTTTATACAAGTAGCTCTACTAACTCTAATTTATTTGGGTGTCAGTCTTAGACCGTTTGGTGCAAGAATTGGGTTTTAGCAGCTCAGTTTTCTCGTCTTCTTGAAATGCTTTTCATGGAATGGAAACTGCAGTCGCTGAATAAAAAACCACTTGGTTAGATGAAGTTTTTATAACAATGGTTGATCGTTAAATGATTGCGAAAAGTTGCTTATTATAGTAAAAACGTTAGCATCACGGGAGGACCATCCCTTCCACTGTACAAATGGCGAAGGTGGGCTTGATGCAGGCCAAGTGGAGAAAAGGGGCTGTGAGGAAGAAAAGCAAGATGCAAGGTCCCCCTGTGAGAGACAAGATGTGTACTATATATGATGGAGCAATCATGGAGACGAGCTTGTACTTCACAGGGAACATGATGAATGGATCGTTCATAGGGCAATTTAAAGAGCAAAGAAAAATGAATCATTCTTCCTGTCTCCTGCCTCGTTTAGTCATCTTCTTTCCCTTTTCTTCCATTTAGATTTTTCCCAACAAAAAAGAAGAAGAAAGTTACCAATCGGTGAAAATCAACCGAGACAAATTCCCCTTAAGGGCACTTTCCTCTTCGGAATTTTAAGACTAAGAAATAGATGCCAAACAACCCAATGAGCAGCTGCTGGTGATATCGGTCGTGAAGTGCGAGGAGGCCCAGCAGATTGCTCGTCCAAGGTCTGTTCTTAAGGGCACTTTCCTCTTCATGTTGATAAAGTCATTAATTCTTCTTTTTTAACAATGGGTATTTCTTTGTATTTCTATCTTTATTTATGAGCTATTTTCTCTATATTAGATTCTAAATTCAAGATTATATTTGTTATCATAAAAAAATATATCAGCAACATTTAATCTTATTTTATCATTAAATAGGTTGACTGGGCTAAGAACAAGTAAAAGAAAGAAAGAAAGAAAGGGAGGTATTTTAAGCCTTCCATTTCACTCCCACCCACCCATCTTTCCTCCCAGCTTACGAAAGCATCTTATTTTTCTCCATGCCTCACCATCACTCATTTGCCTTCAATAGTCTGTTCATTTCATCACACCATTTAAAAGCACATAAATCAAGACTGAACCCTATCTACCAGTTCCTAAACTGTCTAGAGACCATTGAACCCTTTTCTTAAAATGAAATTTTTTGATATCAAGTCTAAGTCAATTTGATTGCTGAAATCATGAAAACAATTTCTTTTTTTGTTTCTTAACGAGTTTCTTTTTTTATCTCTTGAATTTATGGATTAATAAATAAATAAAATAAATTTTTGTGCTAAAATAAAAATAATATTTTGAAATTTGGTTGAATAATATATTTGCTGCATGTTTTACTTTGAAGTCCTCTAACATTTAATTTGATACTTTGACTATAATTCCAAACCTAATTTCATTTAATTAGATTATAACAAGTTCTTTCTGTAATTAAATTCAATCGTAGCGTTTAATTTAAATTTAGTTGAAAAATCTGTCAAATTCATATACTTGAAAAAAATAAAATTTAATTCATTTTGTTTTCTATATTATCATCTTCACTTTAATCTTTTTCATTTAAAAATATTTTAAAAAAGAGATGTATAGATGTTATTTTAAGAAATCTAGTTCTGATATTAATTTCTCATCTTTAGTATAAGTTTTGTTTTAATTTTAGTGACTAAATTACAATTGAAATTGAATTATTTACATTTAAAATGATTACAAAGATTAAGTTTATTAAAATCTTTGTAAGTTTGCTTTGTAATTTTGAAAGGAAAAAAGAGTTAGGAAACTAAAAAAAAAAAAGAACTTTCATGCTTAAATAAACATTAAAGCTAGATGAAGTTTCCCACTTGTTTAGGTATAATGGAGTAATTACATAGCAAACACTCATTAGGCATGAAGAAGATATTGTGCAAATACAAAGCTCAAAATGCCAAAACCTAAAATCCAAACTGCAAAATTATAAGCCACCAACACAAAATCCAATCTTTCCCTCTCTCTCACTCACTCCACCACCCACACAACATAACACTCAAAAAAAATAATAAAAAAACCAGCCTTCTCTCCCTCTCCCGACAACCTCGGCGCCAAATCTTCAGGCGGGTCAACCCACCAAACCCACATGACCCAAACTCTAACACTCCACGAACAACGCACCAACCCGACTCGACAAAAATCCACCGGAATGAGACTCATAGTGCCATTACAAGGCATAGTTCAAGGTAGGGGAGGCCTAATACTAGGTACCTTGATACCTTGTGCTCTTTTTTACTTCTTTCAACTTTACATTAAACGAAACCGTGGTAACAGTTCAAACACTCCATTGAATCCTCCGTCGCCGTCCAGTTCATCGCCCAACCTCGAGGAGATTCCGAGGACGTCATCCAGGTCGAGTTTTCTCGGTCGGGTGGGGTCGTTTGGTCCGGTGAGTGTATCCGGCAGGGCTAGTTTGATTGTAAGAGGGAATGATTCGCCTTATTATATTGGGTTGGAGAAGGTTTCGGATGATCCATATGAGAAAGCCCGTAACCCGGATGGGATCATTCAACTTGGATTATCAGAGAATAGAGTGAGTGAAAGACAAAGAGTTCGGTTTTTAATAAAGTTCTGTTATTTATTTATTATTTTAAATTTTGTTTAATTGGGTTTTTTGTTTTGGTGTTTTTAGTTGTGTTTCGATTTGATAGAGAAATGGATGGTGGAGAATGTGAGGGAAGCAATGGTGGGAAGTGACGGTGAGCATTTGAGTATTAATGGGATCGCGGCGTATCAGCCATCTGATGGATTGATGGAGTTGAAAGTGGTAAAGTTAAGAGTCTTTGTTACTTTTTTTTTTTTTAATGATGATTGTGACTATTTGAAAATTGGGTCGTTGTATTTAACTAACTTCTATGTTTAAGTTGAAAGGTTGTCTTTTTAGTGAATGCAGAGTTAATTTGGTGTTTTTGAGAGTAACATAAAATGTGAGCTAAGTTTAAGGTTTGGAACTGAGAGTTGTATGGGAAGTTAATTTAGCTGTATTAGAAGACAACTGGTTAGCCATGTAATGGAATTGAGTCTCTGGTGTGGTTTTAGTGGTTTGTTATTCTATTTAGTTGCTTCAGTTATTTGCAGGCCGTGGCAGGTTTCATGTCTCAGGTGATGGGAAACGTGGTTTCATTTGACCCCTTATCACAGGTGATGGAAAAAGTGGTTTCATTTGACCCCTCACAAATAGTATTGACTGCGGGTGCCACTCCTGCAATTGAGATACTATGCTTCTGCCTGGCAGACCATGGAAATGCATTTCTTATTCCAACGCCTTATTATCCCGGGTAATTTTATAGCCCCGAGTCCAACTTTTGATTATTAGTCACCAAGTGTGAAGTGAATTGTAATTTTGTATCTAAGTTTTCTTATGGAAATGTGCTCTTGGAGTTGATTATAAGAAAACTTGCAGATTTGACAGGGATGTTAGATTGCGAACAGGAGTGGAGCTAATTCCTGTTCACTGCCGCAGCGCTGACAACTTCTTATTAAGTGTTACTGCTCTTGAACAGGCATACAACCAGGCTAGAAAACGAGGAGTAAAAGTTCGTGGGATTCTGATTTCAAATCCCTCAAATCCTGTTGGCAATATACTTCCATGGCAAACCCTCTATAACATATTAGACTTTGCCCAAGAGAAGAACATCCACATTATCTCTGATGAGATATTCGCTGGGTCTGTGTATGGAAATATGGAGTTTGTGAGCATGGCAGAAATTCTTGAGAAAGAAGAATTTGATAAGAACAGGGTTCATATAATATATGGGCTGTCAAAAGACCTCTGTCTTCCAGGATTTCGGGTTGGGGTTATCTATTCATACAATGAAAATGTTTTGGCTGCTGCCAAACGGTTAACTAGATTTTCTTCTATTTCTGCTCCAAGCCAGAGGTTGCTGATTTCAATGCTGTCAGACACTAAATTCATTGAAGAATTCATCAAGACTAACAAGCAGAGGATACAGGAATTGCATTATTCTTTTGTTGATGGTCTCAAACAACTGGGAATCCAGTGCATAGAAAGCAGTGCTGGTTTCTACTGCTGGGCTAATATGAGTGGACTAATCCCTTCTTACGGCGAGAAAGGGGAACTTGAGCTATGGGATAAGCTTTTGAATATTGCTAAGGTCAATGTAACACCTGGTTCAGCTTGTCATTGCATAGAACCAGGATGGTTCCGGTGTTGTTTCACTACCTTAGCTCTAGAAGATATTCCTGTGGTCATGAAACGAATCCGCAAGGTGGCATAAACTTGTAAATCTCTTAGTTGAAATTCAATGAATTTTTTGCACCCAATTTTGTTTCTTTCATGGTTGATGGTGTTGCTATGTTTGCAATCACTATTCACTGCTTTCGATGGCAGAGCAAGCAAGTCAATGGAAAATTCCAATTTGATATCTTGGGAGTTCTGGCAATTTTCAAGATTGGGTTACATTCCGAATGCTGTAAATTGTTTACATATTTGCCTGGAAGTGGAAAGCTAGAACGATTTGAAAAGGACTGATCAAAGAAATGAACTTCGGGTGGTTCATAGTGACAAATGCCCTATATTATTTTCAGTCTTGGTTGGCGCATCTTCCTCTGCAGTCCTTCAATCATATTGATGCTAGTTCCAAAGATGCAGCATCCAAAAGCTTTCTTGTCCATAAATTTCTGCCACAGTTGCAAACAGGCAAGAGTAAAGTTATTTTAATCTTTTGTTGAAAATAGCAGATCACTAGAAAATGTAACCTGTTATTTATTCAATGATATTGCAGAAAGAGATGATTTAAAGTATTTTTGTTCTTATGATTTTAATAGCTTTCACTTCTATATCCTTCTGACTTCTAGTTTGTTTATCACTATCGGTAGCCTGATATTCAAAAATGGTTTTAGACTTCTTCTAGGAATAAAAGACAGTGACAGAAGAAGCAAGAATTGAACATTTACCATTGATGGATTCTGTTTTCTCATTTGAACAGCTTTTCTCTGACAACTCCTCCTTCGGCTCATCATTATCAGTTCACCAAGCGTTAGTGGTTTCCTTATCATGACACTGCTATTACGTTCATAATCAAAATCTCTGCTGTTTAGCTCCGGAGTAAAAGATTCCTTTCGGGGATGGGAAGCCTTTCCTAGAAAACCAGATTTGGGTGTATATAATGGAAAGAGCCATTCCAAGAAAGCAGCCCCCTCAAGACTTGATACGCCAGTTGCATAGCTGCTTGTGCTACTATCAGTTTCAGAAGGTGGCGATGATGGGGTTTCCTGCTGGCCATTGCTATCATCTGTTGGAGACGTTGTTTGCACCGGAACAGCAGTAGAAATTGCCACCGATGAAACCATGCAATTAGCCAAGAGAGACTGTGCTGAACTAAACGATTCATCTGTCTCGAAACTGAATGATTCAAGATCTGAGTTAAACATTACTTGTTCATCTCCAAAATTCTCCTCACCAGAATCACCATCCTCTTGCTTGTGATTATCATCACCTTGAGAGCACGTAACATGCCATGGTAAAGCAAGGAGATTTGCCTGTGGGGTTATAAATGCTGATTCTGGTGATTGTGAGAAACAGGATAGAGGTTTCCCAGGCTTTTCCTCCCAGTTGAAGGGCACTGAGGCGATGAGCTTGACAGGAGGTAGTTGAACTGGGGTAACCGAAGAAACCTCAGGTTTCCAGTCTCTTTTTGCTACTCCGGGCCTTACTTCCCAGAGAAATGGCACTGATGGTGGTTGCCTAATGTGTTTTTTCCTCGAGGAGTCTATGACTTCTAAACCAGCCATTTTGAAGTAAAAAGCTATTATCCCTTGCCCATTGCACCTTGAGCTGGCCTTGATCATGCATTTATATCGTTAAATGAAGTGGGTTAGTCGAGTTCCTATCTAAACTTTGCATGCCAACTGCACCATTCTTTTGATCAAGTAGTAGATTAGGCTTACCTGCTCTCTCTACTCACTACTCTAATGGTCTCGTTGAAGTTCTGACCGAAATAGCTCTTGAAGTGGCCCAATTCAACAACTTAGGCCATCAATGGGCTGCCCATCATGGATAAAATAAGGATGGCCTCCTTGCATAAAACTCGAAACATAGGAACTTCCCCACCTTTTCCTGTCCTGTCCCGTACAGGAAGGAAGTGCATATATCCGAGTCAGCCGACTTCCGTTTGTATGTTTATAAATATATGTGTTTGGACACAAACTAGCCCTGCATATTCCAAAATAAAAGCAATCACAGGAAGTCTAACACGGCTGCTTCGAGTTCAACTAGGAAGATTCGATGCGAATGCTGCAACAAGAAAGATGGCTTGACAGGGTTCAATTGCCTCTGCGGGAAGATCTTTTGAGGGATGCATAGACATGCTGAAGAGCACCCATGCACGTTCGATTTCAAGACTCTTGGTCGACAAAATTTAGCTAAGCAAAATCCACTTGCTGTGGCTGATAAATTTGGTTCTAGAGCATGAAGGGATCATAAAGATTTCTTGAATCTGTCTTCTTCATGCATACAACAAAGTTATATGTGATTTGTATTATCTTTACTGCTTGATTTGATAATAAAAGTTTCGAATTGGTATTATCTCCTAAGTAATCTATTATGATTTATAGTTTAAACTCACTGTAGTAAGATCAGCAACCACCAATTTTCTACTTAGCAATAATTCTGGGCTTTCTTCCAAGAGAAATGGCAATATGGCTTCTTGATTCTCTCTTTCTTGAAGGTTTAAGGATTCCTAGGATACTATTCTAATAGCATAAATACATTAATCATATTAAGAATTCCCTTCGAAAAATATAACCATGGTTAACCCTAACCCTAACCTTTTTTTTGAAAGATGTGTATATTATTTAAACGCCAAAGCCTGGCGGGAGTAGTACAGAAACTACACAATATCTTACTATGACAAAAAACCATAAATAGGATAAAGCGCAGTATAAGAAAAACAAAAGCAAAGAAAACCTTAGAATAGCCATCCGAATGAGCTCAAAGCTAAACAATCCTCTACAAAACAAAAACGAAAATAACTCAAAGACATAG
>Ga0307510_10005228_pt1 | contig 15430 bp, 14 predicted proteins | sample 12_EM_MG_FD_207224 | JGI IMG/M metagenome (GOLD analysis project Ga0307510, IMG submission 207224) | Populus trichocarpa ectomycorrhiza microbial communities from riparian zone in the Pacific Northwest, United States - 12_EM | ecosystem: Host-associated > Plants > Roots > Unclassified | place...
CGGAAACACCACAGCGCCAAATCCGCGCCGTCCACGACGCCGACACCATCCGCGTCTACCAGGCCTATAGCGACCAGATCGCCGACACCGCCCTTGCACATGGCACCTTCGTTTCGCCGCCTTTCAGCATGACGCGCATGACGTGGATCAAGCCGTCCTTCCTGTGGATGATGTACCGCGCCGGCTGGGGCTATAAGGATGCCGGGCAGGCGCGCATCCTCGCCATCGACATCAGCCATGAGGGCTTTGCCTGGGCGCTCGCCCATAGCTGCCCGAGCCATGCCGAACCCGGCATGTCGGCAGCGGAATGGGAGGCGCTCAAGGCCGCTTCCCCAGTCCGCGTGCAATGGGATCCGGAGCGCGACCTGCATCACAATCCCCTGCCCCACCGCGCGATCCAGATCGGCCTCGGGCCGGAAGCCGTGCGGCTCTATGTCGAGCAGTGGATCAGGCTCATCACCGACGTCACGCCGCTCGCCCATCGCATTCAGGCGCTGGTCGAGCAGGGAAATCTCGAGGAAGCGCGGCAGGCCCTGCCGCCGGAGACCGTGTACGGCTGATCACCGCCCCGCGCGCAGCCGCATCCGCCGCGCCGACACGGCATTGGCCCCAGGGATATCGCACGTCGCATCCATCGCCAGCAGATATTCGCGCGACCCCGCCGGCCCCGCCCCGACCGTCAGCCACTTCAACATTTGCCCCGGAAGCTTGCCGGCCGTGGCCTTCCCCGCCGTCAGCGTCGCGATGCGCGCGTACAGGCTGCTCCCCGCGGCGCAGGAAGGGCAGGGATAATTGTCCTGGTCGAACGAGAAGGTCGAGTCGCCGCCCCACCCCGCCCCGCTCTTGGCGGGCGCGTAATATGTGCGGTTCTCGGTCCATTCGAACGCGCCGTCATAGCCGAACAGCTTCACCGACGGGTTGTTGCCATGGTCGGTGGTGATCGAGGGGATCGCCACGTCGAGTTCGGTGAAGGCTCCCATGCGCGACGGCGTCTGGCTGCAATCGCGCAGCCGCCTGATCTCGTTATAATGGGTGTGGCTGCTGAGCAGCCCGATGATCTCGGCGCGATAACTGGCGATGAGTTGCAGGAACACCTGCTGCACCCATGCCCTGGGCGGCAGATCGGGGTCCTGCCCGGTATAGATCAGGCCGCTGTCCCACATGGTGATGATCTGGTCGCCGTTGCGGCCGCCATAGCCGTCGGTGCCGGGCGGCACGTGCATGGCGATGATCACCTTCTCCTTCTTCGCCCGCGCGTCCTTCAACTGCGCGTCGAGCCAGTCGAGCTGGGCGTCGGAATCGGCCTGCCGGCCGGGCACGCGCTGGCCGTATTTGGCGGTGAAGATGGTGGTGTTGAGCGCGATGACGCGCAACGCCGGCGCACTCGCCGTCGCCTGCGCCGCATAGGCCGCATAATAGCCTTTGGAAAGGTTGCTGACATCGATCATGTCGCCCGGCCGGGCATTGAGCACCGGCTTCCCGCCCCATGCCGTCGATCGATCGAGCGGCGTCTGCCCGGCATTGTCGGCGAACGGATAATAGTCGCCACCCAGCGAATCGTTGTTGCCCGGCACGTAGATCAGCTTGGTGCCCGCGCCCGCGATATTCGCCAGCCCGTCGAGCGCGACGGTGAACTGGCTGTCGGGATGCGGCGTGCAGTGCGACGGCAGGTCGCCGAGATAGATGGCAAAGGCCGGCCGCTCCGCCTGGATCACCCGCTGCGCCTCGGCCTGGGCGGCGCTCCACAGTGCATCGTCGGTCTCGTCGCCGGCCTGGCCGCAGGTCTCGTTGGCGGTGCCGACATAATGGATATCGGACAAAGCGAGGAAGGTTGCGGTGGTCGCGGGCGGGGCGGCGGCGGGTGCCGCGGGGGCCGGCGTGGGCGGGGCGGCCACCTGCCCGATGGCATGTGAAGGCGCACCGACAAGAGCAAACGCCGCTGGCATCGCCCAGCCCATCCAACGCCACTTTGCACGCGTCCCGCTTGCCATGCCCTGGCCCCCTTCAGCCCGTCGGATCGACGTTCAGTCCGTGGGTCTGCGCCATTTCGCACAGGCTGACCAGATCATCGCGCCGGCCTAATTGCTCTCACTGCGGTGCCATCCATTTCGGGTGAGCAGCACCGACAACTATTCGCTGATCGACTCGATGACGGCTTCTTCCTGCGGTGTCCGCGCGCCGAACCAGCTTCCGATCCAGTGGTGTTCGGCAGACTCGATTTCTAGAGTCTGCTCGGCGCCGCCTGCGACGATCGCGGGGTCGCGCTGGTAACGCGGAGAGGCGTACAGGCAGGGGTCGGCCAGCAGGTGATCCAGCTTGCGCCCCTGCTCGACACTAAGATCGCGATCCAGCCCGCCCCAGGGACGAGGCGCGATCTGCAACAAGCCCGGCCCTTCCTCACCGACACCGTTGGTGTGCCACTGCCCCTGGGCATTGCGCACGGCGATCACACTGAAGCTGACCGAGGTGTGATGGACGCCGAAAGACCAGAACAGGATGCGCATGGGGCCCTCCGGTACCGGCGCATGCAAATGCTCGCGCAGCGCTTTATGATCTTGCCATTTGGTTGGCCGCGTATCCCAGGAAACGCCCACCATTTTGAGAAGCTGAGCCTTGCCCGGGCACCCGGCAAAGTTCTGGTCGATGACAGTCGATGATGTCTCCGCCGAGAGATCTGTCGAAGTGGCGATCATCCCCGAGGCTGCCAGAAGCATCAACTTGACCCGCATAACCACTCCTTCTCGCCGCCATTTCATGTCTGCTGGTCGGTGCACCATCACACAGCTTGGCGGCGGCATCATATTCTTGCCGACGAGGTCGCTACAACACGAAATCCCCCGCCCCCAGCGTCCGCACCCCGAGCAGCTCGATCACCATGTCCGGCCCCGCCCCGCCGCTGACATTCACCCCGACAAAGGTGTTGCCGCCATCGATCCAGCTCGTCACCTGCCCCGGTCCCGTGAAATGCCCGCCAGCCACGAAGGTGAAGGCCTGGCGAAAAAGGATCGTCGGCCGCGCATCGATCGCGGACAGGTCGATCCGGTCGCCGTCGCCCTGGTTGAAGTCGGTGATCTGGTCGATCGTGCCCGGCGCCACGCCCGAATCCTGCAGGCTGCGATAGACGAAGCGATCCGCCCCGCCCCCGCCCGTCATCACGTCGGCGCCGGGCCCGCCGATGATCGTGTCGGCACCGCCCAGCCCGGTCAGCCGGTCCGCCGCCGCGTCGCCGGTGATCGTCAACGGTGCTCCGCCGGGGTAGAAATAACTCGTGCTGTATCCGGCGATCGCGCCCGAGGCGATGTCCTCGGCATAGACCAGGGCCTGGTCGCTGGCGCTCATCCACGCCGGCAGGCCGAGCGCGCCGACATAGGTCGCCGGGTCGTGCGCCGCGAGCAGGTTGAACACCGCCCCGCCGGGCAGCGGGATGCGATCATAGGCGGGGATCGCGATATCGACCCCGCCCGGCGTCACCCCGTTCAGCCGCACCGGGTCGTTGGCCGCGGCATAGCCCTGATAATGGCCGTCCAGCGCATGCACATCGAGCCCGAAGCGCAGCGCCGCCGCCCCTTCCCAGGTCGGCGAGCCGAACCCGGTGAAATCCGACCGCGCATCCGCGCCCGCCGTCCCCTGCGTCGCGATGGCATAGGCCGCGATATATTGCGTCAGCCCGGCACCCAGCGAATGGCCGGTGACGTGGATCGTCGCCCCGGCATAGGTCGGCGTGTCGAGCAATTGCTGGTACAACGCGATCGCGTCGTTGGCATTGGACAGCATGATGCCGGCCTGGAGCAACTCGCCCTCCGCTGTGTCCTGCGCGCCGTTTGCCCCGGCAAAGGCCAGGATGACATCGGTGATCTGTCCCGCGCCGTTCCGCTTTTCGACCGTGCCGGCGTAGAATAGCCCGTCGCTGCTGCGGATGATCTGCGCGTTGGAAAAGCCCCCACCCAGCGGGATCGCCCCGCCCGGCGCCAGCTTGTCGAGCGCGTACCAGCTCGCCCCGAAATAGGCCTTGTCCTGCAGTGTGACACCGCCCCCAGGCGGGTCGGCCAGCGCGGCGGGCATGGTGGCAACGCCCGCACAGGCGAGCAGTACGGCAAGAACGGCGTTCCGCATCGGCGATATCCTCTCCATCGCGCGTCCGGGTACGTCGCCCGGCCGTCACCAAGAGGATGCTATCGAAACGAACTACGGCGGCACGCGCCGAGACTATGCCGAGCGGCAGTCGCGATGTGCCGTGCGACGCGCCTCAGGCCAGGCTGCGCCGCCGCGCCGACCTGTCCTCGTGCACAATCCCTTTCGCGCCGGCACCGTAATTTCCCCGGCTCGACCAGAGGCGAGGCTCATCTACGCTTGTCGCAAAGGATCGAGGATTCATGCACGCACGGCTATCAGCGGACCATCCGGAGGCCTGTCAGGCTCCCCTGGCGATCGGGCACCACCCGACGCTCAGCTTTCGTTATGACCCCGTGGCGAAAATCATCCGCATCACCGGTGTCGGCGCGTGGAGCGTCGATTATGTCGACGTGCATTTCGCCGAGCTCGCGGTGCTGATCGATCGGGTACGCGGGCAGCATGGCGAGGTACTGGCGCTGGTCGATCTCAGCCGCGCCCCGGTCCAGTCGGACAAGGTCGCCGAGCGCATCCACCGCGCCACTGCGCAGCTTTACACCCCGCGCGACCGGATCGCGCTGATCGTGCAATCCTTCCTCCTCAAGGCCCAGATGAAACGCGCCACCTGGCAGGCCAATACCGCCATCTTCGTCTCGCCGCATGCCGCCGAAACCTGGCTGTGCGCGCATCGCGCGGACTGAGCGATATCGCGCCACGCGGGCGCGCGGCGTGATTCAACCGCCGGCTCATCTCCGGCATCCTCGACACGCCATGGATGCGTTCGCGCCGCCGTGGCGCGCTGTTTCTCATTGTCGATGTTGGATGTGGCCGGCACCTGCTCCCACCTGCTCAGCAGGTCGGTCGGCGCCTGCTCCTGACCTGTTATGCTGGAAAGGGAAATTCCCGCCAAACCACTGATCGCGCACACAAACTGCGTAAAATCGACGCGAACTTCCCGCGCGAAAAAATCATGACCTGCAAAAGCAGGTGGAGCAGGTCGATCTGTTGGACGCTTTTCACATCGGCGTCGCCGGCCAGCGCGGCTTCATGTCGATGGTCGCGCAGTCCGGGTAGCGCACATCCGTCACCCCGCGCGGTCGGCAGCGCCCGCCAAGCAGCGCCACGATCCGCCGCACCCGCTCTGCATTGTCGCCGGCATGCCGCACCGGGTCGAGCGCGTTGGGCGCCATCAGCATCGCGACCAGGCCGAGGAACTGGCGATCGTCCAGCGCCGTCAGGTCCTTGCCATAAAAGGTCCGCGCCGCATCGGCGAAGCCGGTCACCTGCCGCCCCTGTTGATTGCCGAAGCTCGCCAGGTTGAGGAACATGTCGAGTTGCTGGCGCTTGGTGGCGGCGGGGTCGAACACCAAGCGGGCGACCAGGCTCTGCTCGATCTTGGCGAAGCCGGGGTGAAAGCCGCCGGGGAAATAGAGCCGCTTGACCAGCGACTGCGTCATCGTCGTCGCGCCCTGTCCCGGGGTCGAAAAGTCCACGCCGTGATGGTGGAAGAAGCCCGGATCCTCCACCTTGAGCAGCATCGCCACCCGCCGCGCGCCGATCTGGTCGATCGTCGTGCGCGGATGGGCGTTGGCCGCGAGGATCGCGGGGGTCCGCCATTTCGCCCGCACGATGGCGAACCCCTCCCAGACGATAAACAGGAGCAGCAGCGCACCAAGCGCGAGCCCGGCACGCTTCAGCCCGCGCTTCATCTCAACCGGCCCGGCCGGGCGAGATCACGGCTTTTTCTTCTTCGACAGCCATTCGCGATAATCGAGCACAAAGGCGTTGCGCAGTTCGACCTTGGCCGCGTCGACCATTTCCGGCGTCTTGGGCGGGAAATTCTCCAGCGGGTTCTTGACCATGCCCGACGATGTGGAGATCGCGATCGGCTTGTCTCCGAAGTTGCGGAAGCTCCAGAAGGTGAACAGGTTGCTGCCGTACATCATCGCCTTCTGATAGAAGATCAGGCTGGTCACCAGTTCCGAATAGCAGGGCGATTGCGACGCGCTCAGCCGCTTCCCGGCCTTGAAGGTCGCGTTCATCGCCTTCGTCTTTGCCTTGAGCTCGGGATTGGTCTTCAACTCCTCGTTGAACGGCGTCGGCTCCTCGACGATGATGCGCGTGTCGGCGGGCAGGCCCAGCGATGAAAGCAGGCCGATCCGGTTCAGCTCCTCCATCTGAATGTCGGGGCCGAGATAGTCGCGCATCAGGTCCTTGACCGTCTTGACCCTGTCCTTGTGCGCCGCCTGGTCGGCCAGCGCACCAACCAGCCCGAAGCCGGACAACAGGCCCGTGTTCATGCCGAGATAGTTGTTGGTCGGCCAGACATGCAGCTCGCACTGCGACGTGGAAGCCGCGGCGGCCGCCGGCGCGGCGACGGGCGCCGCTGCGGCAGGAGCGGGAGCCGGTGCCGGTGCCGGTGCCGGGACGGTTTCCTGCGCCGCGCCCGATGTCGAAAGACCAAATGCCGCCACTGCGCACACGGCGCCCAAAACTCTCTTCACGATTGCCTCCCCCGGTAGAACTCAAGCCATTGATTTCATGTTTTTCGGCGGCGGGCAAGATCGCGAAGGGCGCTAATTTATCCCGGGCAAGCCTGGCACATGCGATGGCAGATTTCGCCGCACCGTTCGTTTCACGACAATAGCGACAGGAACGCGCGGTCACCGGACCGGGGGAAACGCGTCGCCGGGAGGGGCCTGAAAGTCACCTTTTTGCCGAACACGGCATCGAACCGGGGAGACTTTAATGACCAGGACCGTCACCGATCGTCGCGTCAGCCGCCGGCTGCTCGCCACCCTGATGCTGGGAAGCACGCTCGCCGGCACCCCGGCGCTGGCGCAGGACACGCCGCCGGCCGCCGCGCCGACGGCCGCGCCGGAGGAGGGAAGCGAGGTCCTCGTGACCGGCCGCCGCCGGTCGCAATCGTCGGAGACCATTGGCGAGGACAAGGTGACCAATACCGTCGCCGTCACGCGCGAGGCGCTGCTGTCGGCGCCGTCGGGCATTTCGGGGCTGAAGATGCTGGAGACCTTGCCCGGCTTCAACGTGCAGACCGACGGCCCGCTCGGCCTCTACGAATTCGGCAACAGCGTGCAGACCCGCGCCTTCAACCTCGATCAGATCGGCTTCATCATCGACGGCATCCCGATGGGGCGCAGCGACGCGTTCGGCGGCAGCCCGGTGTTCCGCTATGTCGACAACGAGAACCTCGCCTCGGTCGAGGCCTCGGTCGGGGCGGGCGACGTCACCCTGCCCAGCTATGCCTCGCTCGGCCCGGTCATTCAGTACAGGTCGATCGCGCCGCAGGACCGCCTCGGCCTGTTCGTCTCGCAGACCTTCGGCGACAATGATCTGCGCCGCACCTTCATCCGCGCCAGCACGGGCAAGATCGGCCCGTTCAAGGCCTATGTCAGCCGCACCAAGCTCGACAGCCATTTGTGGCGCGGCACCGGCAGCGTCAATCGCACGCACTGGGAGGCGCAACTGACCGCCGATCTCGGCGGGTCGAGCTGGGCGCGGTTCAAATTCGTGTCGAACAACTTCTTCGATTATGATTCGCCAACGGTCAGCCGCGGCCAGTATCTCTCCGCCACCCCCGATCAGGGCGGGCAGACCGGGCGCAATATCGGCTATATCGGCTTTCTGCCGCCCAACACGACGGCAGGCTACGCCCCGCTCGCGACCGCGCCCGGCGTCTATTATTCGAACGCGGCCTATACCTATTATTACGGGCTCGCCATCAATGTGCGGCAGGACAAGCTCTATGGCGGCACCGTGCATGTCGGGATCGCCGATGACGTCTATGCCGAATCGACGCTCTATTGGGAGAACAAGAACGGCTATGGCGTGTCGCCGGACGGCTATGCCAACAGCCTGAGCCGCTACACGCCCGAAGCCGCGATCGGCCTGCCGGTGGTCGCGCCGCGCGGCGTCCAATATGGCCGCTCCGGCGTCGGCGGCGGTCGCTACGGCATCACCACCAAGCTGCACTGGCAATTCGGCGCCAACACGCTGGAGGCAGGCATCTGGGCCGAAGTCGACAAATATCACCGCACCCAGGCGCGCTACAACACGGTCGATGGCTCCCCGGCGAGCGCACCCAATCTGGCGGAGCTGGTCTATCTGCGGCGCGACTATCGTTCGCAGCGCGACACGACGCAGCTGTTCGTGCGCGACACGCTGGCGCTGCTCGACGACAAGCTGGTGCTCGATCTCGGCGTCAAGTCGCTCAACCTGCATTACAAGCAATATGGCTATCGCGATTACGCCGATTATTACCGCGTGGTCGGCGGCGTCACGGTGCCGGGCTATGGGCCGACGATGAACACGGCGACCTATATCGACAACTTCCTGCCGCTCGCCGGGCTGCTCTACAAGCTCGACGGCCGCACCCAGATCTTCGCCTCCTATGCGGAAAATTACGCGCTGCCCAAGGGCATGGACGACATCTATGCCGTCACCCTGGCCAGCGGGCCGGGCGTGGTGCCACAGCCGGCGCCCGAGAAATCGCGCAATTTCGAGATCGGCATCCGCACCAACCAGCCGCAATTCTATGCCGCACTCGCGGCCTATTACACCAAGTTCGAAAACCGCATCCAGGCGATCGCGGCGATCCTGCCCGGCACCACCAACGTGACCGAGACCTTCTACACCAATGTCGGTCGGGTAAAGGCGTATGGCCTTGAATTCACCGGGTCGTACAAACCGGCATTCCTTCACGGTCTGGCCTATGCCAATGCCAACATCACCTACAATATCGCCAAATTCCAGGACAATATCCCGACCACGCCCGTCACGGTGATCGCCGACAAATATGTCCCCGACAGCGCGAAGTGGATCGTCAGCGGTGGCCTGACGGTAGAGCCGGCGAGCTGGCTGGTGGCCAATTTCTCGGGCAAATATACCAGCAAGCGCTGGTCGACCTTCACCAACACGGCCGGGTCGAGCGTACCCGGCTTCGCGATCTTCAACGCCTATGTCGATATCGGCGACGGCTTCTCGCTGGGGCCGATCAAGGGCGTGAAGGCGCGGGTCAACATCGACAACATCTTCGACAAGGACGTGCTGTCGTTCATCTCGCCATCGGTCAGCGGGGACGGCTTCTTCCGCCCGCAATCGCCGCGGACGTTCCAGTTCACCCTCTCAGCGGAGATATGAACCGCGACGACAAGCCGGAGCAAGCAGGCTGATCCTTTCGGGTTCAGGCTGCTTGCTCCCTCACCCAGTCGACCGGCCGCGCCTGCGCTTGCGTCGCCGCGCTTTTCTCCGCATCATCGCCAGCATCTCGCGCGGGAGGCGATGTTGCCCTTGTTGCTCCAGGTCGAAACACTGCCGCAGCGCCCCGCAGCCATCCAACCGGCAGGCCCCGCCGACAGGGCCCTGGTGCCGCGCATCACCCGACGGGCGCCCTGCCCGCCGTCCGAAGATGGCGACGTGGTTGTTTGTGCGCGGCGGGACGACGAGCAATACCGGCTACGCCCGCTGTCGCCGCCACCGCACGTTGGCAACTTCCTGTCGAAGCCGCTGCGCGTGACGCTCGCGCCCGGCGTCAGCCTCGGCCTTCAACCGGGCGGCGGGGTTGGCCTGAAGGTGAAGTTCGGCCCCGGCGCGAAGGACAATATTGCGAAGAAGTGACGGCGCACCTGCTCGCGGCTAGCTCGCCAACCCCGCCAGCCAGCGGATGATCTCACTCTCCAGCCGGATGCGCCGGTCGGACCAGCCATGGTCGGTCGCAACATGCACGCTCGTCACGCGCGCATTGCCCGCGGCCCTGGCGCCGGCGACCAGCGCGTCGGCAGGGGCGGCGAGGCCGTCGTCGGAGGTCAGCACCAGCAGCGGCGTGGCGGTCAGTTTCGGCCCGGCCTTGACGAAGTCATAGGCGTCGGCATGGGCGATCGCTTCGTCGGCCATGATCGTCGGGCTGGTATCGGCCAGCGCCTCCATGCCATTGTCGCCGAACGCCTTGATCGCCACCGCGCGCGGCAGCTTGCCGATCAGGCCGATATTGCCGGGTGAGATCAGCGCCGCGCCGATCAGCCCCTTGTCATGCGCCGCGGTCAGCGCGGTCGTCCAGCCGCCCAGGCTATGCCCCATCATCACCATCCGCTTGGTGTCGAGGCCCAGCGCGACGGCGTTGGCGGGGGTGCGGATCCAGGCCAGCACCGCATCGGCGTCGGCCAGGTCGTTGGCGAAGCGGTAGCTGCCCGGGCTGCCCCATGATCCGCGATAGTTGAAGGTGATCACCGTCCACCCCGCGCGGCGCATCGCCTGGGCAAGGTCGAGGTTCTTCTCATTGCCCGGCAGGCCGTGGCATAGCAGCACCACCGGATGCGGCCCCGCGCCCGCCGCGACATAGGCGAGGCCGTTGATCGCGACCCCGCCGCTGGGGATATGCAGCACCTCCATCCGCGCCGGGTGCGCCGCGTCATGCGGCGGATCGGTGAAGATCGCCGCCGGCACATCCTGCGCGCTCGCCGGCGCGGCCATGCCGAGCACCGCGGCCATCACGATCATCGCTGCTTTCATCGCTCTTCCCTCTTCGATGCGCGCGATCATGCACATTCGTGCGCGCAGACCTAGTGAAGATTGCGTTGCTCCGCCCGGCCCCGCCATGCCATCCTCACCACAACGAACCAGGAGGGGGCCGGACATGTCACAGCAAAACGTCGCGCTGATCCGCGGCATCTATGATGCTTTCGCCAGCGGCGACGTGCCCGGCCTGCTCGGCGCGATGAGCCCCGACATCGTGTGGAACGAGGCGGAGAACTTCCCCTATGCCGATGGCAATCCCTATGTCGGGCCGATGGCGGTGGCAGGCGGCGTGTTCGCGCGCTGCGGCGGTGAATGGGACGGTTTCGCCGCGGTGCCCGAGGAGCTTCTCGATGCCGGCGACACGGTCGTCGCGCTCGGCCATTATCTCGGTACCTACAAGGCGACCGGCACGGCGATGCGGACCCAGATGGTCCATGTCTGGCGGATCGTTGACGGCAAGGTGACGGCGTTCCAGCAATATGCCGATACACTGCAGGTGGCGCGCGCCATCGGTACGGTGCCGGCGAACTGAACCGCGCGCCGCGCGGACGATACTCGATGATCGACATGACTGGGGGATGGGAATGCGCATGACCATAAAACTGCTCGCGCTGACCGCGGCGACGTTACTCGCCGGCACGGCGCAGGCGGAAACGCTACGCTTCCACGCCACGCTCGACGGCAAGACCGCGACCAGCGCCACGGGCTCCGCCGCGACCGCTACGGCCAAGGTTCGCGTCGACACCGTCACCCACCGCGTCTCGGTCGATCTCGCGGTGCATGGCCTGACCGTCGATGCCCTGTGGGACAAACTGGTCAAGGGGCCGATCGGCCCGATCCACTTCCACGAATATATCGCCCGGCCCGGCCAGAGCGACGATGTCGTGCTCGTCCTGCCCTTGCCTTACGGCGCCAACTACCAACCGACCCGCGACGGCTTTCGTGTGCGGATGAAGGATTATGATTATGCCGCCGGCGCCAAGCTGCTCGGCTCCGAGGCGACCTTCGAGCATTTCATCGCCGCGATGGGCGGTGGCCATGTCGTGCTCAACATCCACACCGATCGCTTTACCGACGGCGAGATCAGCGGGACGGTCGCGAAGGGATAGTCAGCGGCGCGCGGGCGCCCCTTCCGAGGTCGTCGCCACCCAGCGCTGCAACCGGTCGCGCCGCTGCGCGTCGTCACGGAGCAACGCGAGGCCGGCCAGCGTGCCGAACAGCGCCGCGCCGATCGCCACGGCCGGCAGGTAACGCCACGGGTTGACCGGGCGCGGCGCGTCGGGCGGTGGACTCCAGTCCGCCACACGCTTCGCCTTCCTGTGCTGCCAGCCGAACTCCTCACGCATCGCGCGTCTCCCCGCGGACGCGGTTCTAACGCGATGCTGGTTTCCGGATCGTAAGCGGCGGCAGCCTTTTTCTAGGCCCGCGCCTCGACCACGCCGCTATTGTGGCGCAGCGCCTTGAGCACCGTGTCGACGATCGCATCGGCGTCGAGGCCGGCCTGGGCATATTGCGTGTCGGGCTTGTCCTGGTCCTGGAACAGGTCGGGCAGGCGCATGGTGCGCAGCTTGAGCCCGCCGTCGATCAGCCCGGTGTCGCTGGCCAGCGTCAGCACATGCGCGCCGAGCCCGCCGACCGACCCTTCCTCGACCGTCACCGCGACCTCGTGCGTGGTCAGCAGCTTGCGGATCAGCGCCTCGTCGAGCGGCTTGGCGAAGCGCAGGTCGGCGACCGTGGTCGACAGCCCGCGCGCCTCCAGCGCCTCGGCCGCCTTCAGCGCCTCGCCGAGCCGCGTGCCGAGCGACAGGATCGCGACCTTGTGGCCCTCGCGCACGATGCGCCCCTTGCCGATCTCGAGCCGCTGCGCCACCTCGGGCAGCGCCACGCCGGTGCCGTTGCCGCGCGGATAGCGCACCGCGATCGGCCCCGTATCGTGCAGCGCCGCGGTATGCGTCATGTGCACCAGCTCGGCCTCGTCCGCCGCCGCCATCACCACGAAGTTGGGCAAGGTGGCGAGATAGGTCACGTCGAAGCTGCCGGCATGCGTCGCGCCATCGGCGCCGACGAGGCCCGCACGGTCGATCGCGAAGCGTACCGGCAGGTTCTGGATCGCAACGTCATGCACCACCTGGTCATAGGCGCGCTGCAGGAAGGTCGAGTAGATCGCGCAGAACGGCCGCATGCCCTGCGCCGCCAGCCCGGCGGCGAAGGTCACGGCATGCTGTTCGGCAATGCCGACATCGAAGCATCGATCGGGGTGCGCCTTGGCAAACTTGTCGAGGCCGGTGCCCGAGGGCATCGCCGCGGTGATCGCGACGATCGTCGGGTCGCGGTCAGCTTCCTTGATCAGCTGCTCGCCGAACACATTCTGATATTGCGGCGGCCCCGGCGGCGCCTTGGCCTGGGTGCCAGTGATCACGTCGAACTTCTGCACGCCATGATATTTGTCCGCCGCGGCCTCGGCCGGGGCATAGCCCTTGCCCTTCTTGGTCACGACATGGACGAGGATCGGCCCTTCCTCGGCATCGCGGACATTCTCCAGCACCGGGATGAGATGGTCGAGATTATGGCCGTCGATCGGCCCGACATAATAGAAACCCAGCTCCTCGAAGAAGGTCCCGCCGGTCGCCATGCCGCGGGCATATTCCTCCGCCTTGGACGCCGCCTTGTGCATCCGGCTCGAGATGCGCCGCGTGATCCTGCTCGCGAAGCTCCTGAGGCCGAGATACTCGCTCGACGAGATAAGCCGGGCGAGATAGGCGCTGAGCCCCCCGACCGGCGGCGCGATCGACATGTCGTTGTCGTTGAGGATCACGACCAGCCGGTTGCCGGCATGCTCGGCATTGTTCATCGCCTCATAGGCCATGCCGGCCGACATCGCGCCGTCACCGATCACCGCAATGCCCTTGCCCGGCTTGCCGGCGAGCTTGTTGGCGATGGCGAAACCGAGCGCCGCCGAGATCGAGGTCGACGAGTGCGCCGCGCCGAACGGATCATATTCGCTCTCGCTGCGCTTGGTGAAGCCGGACAGACCGCCGCCCATGCGCAGCGTGCGGATGCGATCGCGCCGGCCGGTGAGGATCTTGTGCGGGTAGCATTGGTGCCCGACGTCCCACACCAGCCGGTCGCGCGGCGTGTCGAAGACATAGTGGATCGCGGTGGTCAGCTCGACCACGCCGAGCCCCGAACCGAGATGCCCGCCGGTGGTGCCGACCGCCGAGATCGTCTCGGCGCGCAGCTCGTCGGCGAGCTGGCGGAGCTGGTCGACGCGGAGCTTGCGCAGGTCGGCGGGAAACTGAACCGTGTCGAGCAACGGCGTATTGGGAACATCAGCCATCGCCGTATCCTAGCCGAGCCGATTAACAGTGTCGATGCGATGTGCGCCTTCTTGACGGCACCTGCACCGGATGGAGACAAGGGGGGATGGCCAAACCGACCCACCGCCTGACTCACCGCATCGCCACGCTCGACGACGTACCCGCGATCCGCGCCCTGATGGACCGCGCCATCGGCGAGTTGCAGCGCGGTTTCCTGACCGAGGCAGAGATCGCCGCGAGCCGCGCGGTGATGGGGCTCGACACCCAGCTGATCGTCGACGGCAGCTACTTCCTGATCGAGGAGGACGGCCGGCTCGCCGGCTGCGGCGGCTGGAGCCGGCGTGCCACGCTGTACGGCGGCGACCATAGCGCGGCATTGCGCGACGCCCGCCTGCTTGACCCGGCACACGACGCGGCGCGGGTCCGCGCGATGTTCACCGACCCGGCCTTCGTGCGGCGCGGCGTCGGCCGGCTGAACCTGTCGCTGTGCGAGGACGCCGCCCGCGCCGCCGGCTTCACCCGCGCCGAGATGATGGCGACGCTGGCTGGAGAGCCGCTGTACGCAGCGTGCGGTTATGTGGCGATCGAGCGGGTCAGCGCGGCGCCGGTCGATGGGGTGGCGGTGCCGTTGGTGCGGATGGGGAAGAGTCTCTTCTAGCTTCTTCCCCTGTCATCCCAGCGAACGCTGGGATCTCATGCCGCGAGCGCGCGCTCCATTACCAGGAGATCCCAGCTTTCGCTGGGATGACGGAAAGGGGCTGGGTGAGGGCATTCGACCTGTCCAAACGGTGACTCGTGGAGAGACTGCCCTCCCCCGACCCCTCCCGCAAGCGGGAGGGGGGAAGAAGGCTGACAACCCTCCTATCCATTTTGTAAAACACCCTTGACTGTAAAGCACGCTTGTCTGTAAAGCTTCCTTCACTGATTCGAAAGGGAGCTTTCCATGATTAGATCTATGAGCCCGGCCAAATGGCGTTACGAGAAGCGCGTCGTCATCCTCAGCCTGGTCTATTCCATCGCGCTGGTCGGCGCGGTTTACGCGTTCAAGCATCATCTGCTGAGCGGCCCCGTCGCCTATGTCGCGGCCATCCTGCCGGCCTTGCCGATCATCGGCATCTTCGCCGCGATGGGTTTCTATCTGGTCGAGGAGCAGGACGAATATGTCCGTATGGTGATGGTGCGCCAGACACTGTGGGCGAGCGGCTTCGCGCTCAGCATCGCGACGATCTGGGGCTTTCTCGAAAGCTTCGATCTCGTCACCCATGTCGCGGCCTATTATGTCTCGGTGCTGTGGTTCGCCGGGCTCGGCCTTGGTGCCTGCGCCAACCGGCTGACGCTCGGCCGGGGGAGGCGGCATGAAGAACCGCCTCAAGGTGCTGCGCGCCGAGCGCGACTGGAGCCAGGGCGATCTCGCCGATGCGCTGCAGGTCTCGCGCCAGAGCGTCAACGCGATCGAGACCGGGCGTTAC